>Ga0187851_10003219_pt1 | contig 13862 bp, 12 predicted proteins | sample June2016WEW_6_10_FD_132997 | JGI IMG/M metagenome (GOLD analysis project Ga0187851, IMG submission 132997) | Peatland microbial communities from SPRUCE experiment site at the Marcell Experimental Forest, Minnesota, USA - June2016WEW_6_10 | ecosystem: Environmental > Terrestrial > Soil >...
GCGGTCGAAGCTTCGGACGCCCTGCGCGCCATCGAGCGGTATGCCGGTCTGGAAGCGGCGCGGCTGACAAAGATTCGTCGGCAAAATCCAAAGGCGGGAGAAACGAAGTCCGAACGGAAACGCATCAAGCAATACCGCGCAGCGGTTCGCAAGGCACAGTCCGGCCAATACGCTGAATCATTCGACCGTTTGGATCGGCTCGGCGCAATTGTCGAATGTCAGACAACTGACGAGCAACGCGAGCGGCTGGTCGCCGATTATCTGACGCTGGCGGAACGAAAAAAGTCCACCGTGATTGTTTCGCAGACTTGGGCGGAGAATCGGGAGATCAATGAGCGGATTCGTATTGGACTGCGAATGGCGGGGCTGATTGATAAAGCCGATTCGACGGTGGCGGCTCACGAGCGGCTGGATTTGACGGATGCTCAAAAACGCGACAAGCGGTTTTATCCGGCCAATGCGGTGATTGTTTTCAACCGCGAGACGGGGGATTTTGCCAAAGGCGAAGTCGGCAAACTGTTGGTCGCAACGCCAACACATTTGCTGGTCAAGGGGGAAAAGAAAGAACAGAAAATTCCCTTCAAGTTGTTGAACCGGCTCACAGTCTGCCAGCCGGTTGAAATGCCGCTCGCCAAGGGCGATCAATTGCAACTCAGGGCCAATGCGCCATCGCTTGATGGCAAAGAATTGATAAACGGCGAACTGGTGACGGTCAAAGCCGTCAATCCAAACGGGCGCATTGAATTGAAAGACGGGCGAATCCTGCCCGAAAAATATCGGGAGTTCGTGCGCGGATATGCGATTACGTCCTACGGGTCGCAAGGCAAAACCGTTGAACACGTTCTGTTTTCCGATTCGTCGGTGAAGGCCGCGACAAATAACCAGCAATGGCTGGTCACGATTTCGCGCGGAACGCGGGCGGTCAAAATCTTCACCCAGGACAAAGCGCAGTTGCGCGAAAACGTCGGTCGCCTGGGCGACCGCGAACTGGCGATTGAATTTGCGAAGCAAGATTCGGCGCAAGCGCGGCGTGTGCCGCCGCCGGTTCGTAAATATATCGCCGGACTGATTCAAAGTCGTCGCCCTCAAATTGCCCAACCAAAAATTGAAAAGATTGATTTATGGAAACACAAACAAACTCCTCGAATGACACCGCAACGGACGCACGGACGAAGAATCTGACGTGCTGGCGCACGGCCACAAGTCCGCAATGCTTGCGGGTGGAAACCACCAACGAGGTTCACCTGTTTCCCTACGGCTATTTTCAGCACGCAAAATTCATCCGGCAAAATGGCAAGGATGCTGTTGAAATCCAATTTCAAGACCGAATCGTCTCGGTCAAAGGAAAGGGTTTGGAGCCGCTGTGTGATTCGTTGGAACGACTATCTGTTGAACGCATTCAAATTTGTCCGGCGAAGTATGTGGCGTTGAGTAAAAAAGAAGGAACAATTGAAGAAATCGAGGTAAAGGGTGTGCAACAAGAGAAAGCACTTGATTGATATAGATACCGTTCATTTCACTTCTGTAACAATTGAATTCGTGACTTCATAAAATCAACTGTTCATCTCTACACTGAAGATAATCCTGATAGGCTTCGTTAAACAATCCATTCAAGGAAGCAAATCCTTTCGATGACAATTGCGGTATCCAAAAGGTAAAAAATCTTAACGATTTCTTAACGCAATGCCCCTATATCTTAATTAGGGCTGCAAGTAATTTGCGGCTAGTCTGACCCGATGAATGGAATTGATTGGTTGCAACTAGCGGCTGAATTTGGCGGTTTGGAATCGAAGCCATGTCTAGCCAATTCACAACCTTAAAACGAAACCTATGACTGACCTTATTTACATCGCCGTCATCGCCCTCTTTTTTGTGGCGGGCCAGCTTTACGCCCACTGGTGCGAAAAACTCTAAAGATTTATGGAAAACATTATTGTCGGACTCATTGCCCTCGCGCTGTTCGCGTATTTATTCATCGCGATGGTTTATCCTGAAAAATTTTAATAACTGCCAACTATGAATACTTCCGGCTGGTTACAACTCGCCCTTTTCGTCGGCGCGCTCGCGCTCATCACCAAACCGATGGGGCTTTACCTCATGCGGGTGCTCGACCCGAAGGGCAAAACCTGGCTCGACCCGGTAATCCGTCCAGTTGAACGCCTTTCCTATTGGGTCATGGGCGTGCGCCCGGAGCAGGAGCAGACTTGGCGGCAATACACTTGGGCGATGCTGCTGTTCAGTTTGGTGAGCTGCGTTTTTACTTACGCCATTCTGCGGCTGCAAAATTTTCTGCCGCTCAATCCGCAAGGTTTTGGCGCGCTCTCGCCGGATCTGGCGTTCAACACCGCCGTCAGCTTCACGACGAACACCAACTGGCAGAGCTATTCCGGAGAATCCACGATGTCCTATCTCTCACAGATGGTCGCGCTGGTGATTCACAACTTCGGCTCGGCGGCGACGGGTATTGCCATTGCCGCAGCGCTCGTGCGCGGCATTTCGCGGCATTCGACACAATTGCTCGGCAACTTCTGGGTGGATCTGGTGCGAGTCACTTATTACTTGCTGGTGCCGATTTGTTTGGTTTTTGCGGTCGTGCTGGTGTCGCAAGGCATGATTCAAAACTTCAAGCCTTACACCCAGGCGAAACTCCTTGAAACCTATACTATCCAGGTTCAGCAAACCGATGCCAAAGGCCAGCCCGTGACGACGAATGTCGCGGTCACGGTGCAAGCGCCGAAGTTAGATCAGAAAGGCCAGCCACAGATGACCAACGGCGTGGCGGTGATGATGGATGTGCCACAGCTCGACGCGAAAGGACAGCCGGTCATGACCAATTTGCCCGTCATGGTGAGTCAAACCGTGGACACGCAGTCCATCGCGCAAGGCCCGATGGCGTCACAGGTCGCCATCAAAATGCTCGGCACAAACGGCGGCGGCAACACCAACGCCAACGCCGCGCATCCGTTTGAAAATCCGACACCGCTCTCCAATTTTTTGCAAATGCTCGCCATCTTCGCGATTGGCAGCGGCCTCACTTATTACCTTGGCCGCATGACCAAAAACCAGGGGCACGGCTGGTCCATCTGGGGCGCGATGATGGTGTTGTTCCTCGCCGGGACGCTGCTGTGCTGGTGGGCTGAATCCCATGGCAACCCCATTCACCAGCAGCTCGGTGTCGCCGCCGCAGACGGCAACATGGAAGGCAAGGAAGTCCGCTTCGGCATTTTCAATTCATCGCTGTTCGCCACGGTCACCACGGATGCCTCCTGCGGCGCGGTCAATTCGATGCACGATTCATTCACGCCGCTGGGCGGCTTTGTGCCGCTGTTTAACATGCAGCTCGGAGAAATCATCATCGGCGGCGTCGGCGCGGGACTTTATGGAATGCTCGTGTTCGTCGTGCTGGCGGTGTTCATCGCCGGGCTGATGGTCGGGCGCACGCCGGAATATCTTGGCAAAAAAATCCAGTCCTTCGACGTGAAAATGGCGATGCTTTCGCTGCTAATCCTCTGCCTGACCATTCTCGGTTTTGCGGCCTGGGCGGTGGTGAGCAACTGGGGACTGGCGGGTCTCAACAACAACGGCCCGCATGGCTTGAGCGAAATTCTCTACGCCTATTCATCCTGCGTGGGCAACAACGGGAGTGCCTTCGCCGGCCTCTCCGCGAACACTCCGTGGTATAACACCACGCTTGGCATCGCCATGCTCTTCGGCCGTTTCCTAATGATTATTCCCATCATGGCGCTGGCGGGTTCGCTCGCTCAAAAGAAACTTGTTCCGTCCGGCGCGGGCACGTTCCCCGTCTCCGGCGGCACGTTCATCATCCTGCTGCTGGGCACGGTGCTGCTGGTCGGCGCGCTGAATTTTCTCCCGGTGCTGACACTCAGTCCGATTGTGGAGCACTTCCTGATGCTCCAGGGAAAACTGTTCTAACAAATGCCAATCGCAAATCGTCATTCTTAAATCGCAAATTTTATGACTCACAAAGCTCCTTCACTGTTCGATTGGAAAATCGCCGGCCCGGCGGTAGGCGACGCCTTCAAAAAGCTCGACCCTCGCCTGATGGTCAAGAATCCCGTCATGTTCGTGACGATGGTGGGTGCCGCGCTGACCACGGCCGGTATTTTCACGGCGACGGCGGACCGTGGTTTCATCGTCCAACTCGCAATCTGGCTCTGGTTCACCGTGCTCTTTGCCAACTTCGCCGAAGCCGTCGCCGAAGGCCGCGGCAAAGCCCAGGCGCAGGCGCTGCGCGGCACCCGTGTAAATACGGTCGCCAGCCGCGTCGGCAAGAATGGCCAAGTGGAAGCGGTCAGTGCCGATGGATTGCGAAAAGGTGATGTCGTCCTCGTGCATGCTGGCGAAATGATTCCCGCCGATGGCGATGTCATCGAGGGCGCGGCCACGGTAGATGAATCGGCCATTACCGGCGAATCCGCACCCGTCATCCGCGAAAGCGGCGGCGACCGCAGCGCCGTCACCGGCGGCACGCGGGTGTTGTCTGACGAAGTCAAAATCCGCATTTCAATCAATCCCGGCGAAGGTTTTCTCGACCGCATGATCGCGCTCGTTGAAGGCGCAAGCCGTCAGAAAACACCCAACGAAATCGCGCTCACCATTTTGCTCGCCGCGTTGACGCTTATTTTCCTGCTCGTTTGCATCACGCTGAAACCGTTTGGCATTTATTCCGCCACGGTATTTTCCGTGCCGGTTTTGATCGCGCTGCTGGTATGCCTGATTCCCACGACCATCGGCGGCTTGTTGAGCGCCATCGGCATCGCCGGCATGGACCGTTTGCTCCAAAAAAATGTCCTGGCAATGAGCGGACGCGCCGTTGAGGCCGCCGGCGACGTGGACGTGCTGCTGCTCGACAAAACTGGCACTATCACGCTTGGTAACCGCCAGGCCACGGAGTTTCTGCCCGCGCCGCTCGTCACCATCGAACGGCTTGCCGACGCCGCCCAACTCGCGTCACTTGCCGACGAAACGCCCGAAGGCCGCAGCATCGTCGTGCTGGCCAAGGAACAATTTGGATTGCGCGGACGTGAGGTCACGGCGACTCACGCGGTGTTCATTCCGTTCACGGCGCAGACGCGCATGAGTGGCGTGGATTTTCCGGCGGTTGACGGGAAACCAGCGCGGTGCATCCGCAAAGGTGCGTCGCAAGCCATGCGCGTCCTGATTGACCGCGAAGGCGGCATTTTTCCGCAAGCGGTCATTGATACCGTGGACAATATTTCCCGCTCCGGCGGGACGCCGCTGGTCGTTACCGACGGCAAGGAAGTGTTGGGCGTGATTCACCTCAAGGACATCGTCAAAGGCGGCATCAAGGAACGGTTTATACAGCTTCGCAAAATGGGCATCCGCACCGTGATGATCACCGGCGACAACAAGCTCACCGCCGCCGCGATTGCCGCCGAGGCCGGCGTGGATGATTTTCTTGCCGAGGCGAAGCCGGAGGACAAACTCGCCCTCATCCGCAAGGAACAGGCGGGCGGGCGCATGGTGGCGATGATCGGTGACGGCACCAATGACGCACCTGCGCTCGCCCAGGCCGATGTTGGCGTGGCGATGAACACTGGCACGCAAGCGGCCAAGGAAGCCGGCAACATGATTGACCTCGACTCGAATCCGACAAAGCTGCTTGAAGTCATCGAAATCGGCAAACAACTGCTCATCACACGCGGTTCGCTGACCACGTTCAGCATCGCGAACGACGTGGCGAAATACTTTGCCATCATTCCCGCGATGTTGATGGTCACGTTCCCCGCCATCGCACCGCTCAATGTCATGCACCTGCATAGTCCGAATAGTGCGATTTTGAGCGCGATCATTTTCAACGCCCTCATCATCGTCGCGTTGATTCCGCTGGCGCTGCGCGGCGTGAAGTTCACGCCCATCGGCGCGCTGGCCATTTTGCAGCGCAACCTGCTGATCTACGGTCTGGGGGGCATCATCATTCCGTTCGTCGGCATCAAGGCTATTGACGTCATTATTGCGGGATTGCATCTCGTGTAAACTACGCTCAAAAACCATGAAGAAAATTGAAGCCATCATCAAGCCGTTCAAACTCGAAGAAGTCAAAGACGCCCTCAGCGAAATTGGCATTGAAGGGATGACCGTGAGCGAGGTCAAAGGGTATGGCCGGCAAAAAGGCCATACCGAAATCTATCGTGGCAGCGAATATACCGTGGATTTTCTTCCGAAGATGAAAATTGAACTTGTAGTAGTAGACAACCAATCCGAAGCAGCGGTGAGAGCAATCATTAAATCCGCCAAGACCGGCAAAATCGGCGACGGCAAGATCTTCGTCTCAAACATTGAGCAGGCCGTGCGCATTCGCACCGAGGAGAAGGGCGATTCAGCCGTTTGAGCAGATCCAACAAGCCTTAACCTTATGAAAGCCATGAAAAAAACCTTTGCCGAATCCACCCGTTCGATTGTATCGACAATTTTTTTGGTCACCATTTTATGCGGTTCCATTGGGGCCGTCTGCTGCGTCATCCTGCCGTTTATTGGCATCGCCATTAAAACGCTCAACCACAATTAAGTTTATGAAAAAATTATTATCCGAAATCCGCAGCGCCGTGATGGTCACGGTAATGCTGGCCGTCGTCTGCTGCGGGTTGTATCCGCTGGTCGTATTCGGCGTCTCGCAAATCCTGTTTCACGACCAGGCCAATGGCAGTTTGCTCGTGGGCAAGGATGGCACGATCCACGGCTCGCGCCTGATCGGCCAGCAGTTCACCCTCGACAAATATTTCATTACGCGCCCCTCGGATGCGGGCGCCAACGGCATGGCCTACGACCCGACCGCTTCCGGCGGCAGCAACCTCGGTCCAACCTCGCAAAAGCTGCACGACACCATCGTGCAAAATATTGCGGCCTATCGCACGCAAAACAATCTCGACACCAACACGCCCGTGCCCGCCGATGCCGTGACCGCCTCTGCCAGCGGCCTCGACCCGCACATCAGCCTGCGCAACGCCGAATTGCAGGCCCCACGCGTCGCCAAGGTGCGCGGGCTGAGCCTGGACAAAGTCCGCGAACTCATCCGCGCAAACACGGACGCCGCCAGTCTGGGTTTCCTCGGCGAGCCGGGCGTGAACGTGCTCCCGCTCAATCTTGCGTTGGACGCGCTGACGGCCAAATAGACACCGATGCGGCAAATCGTGATGATGCGCCGCAACCCGGCCATCACCATGGATGCCGAATTCATCAATGAGTTGAAGGTGGTGGCCTATTTGATTGTAGGCACCATCAGCATCGCCCTGCTCGGCGGCTGGGCGTTGAAGCGGTTTGGCCCTCCCAAAAAGTAAAATGAAAGAACCTTCCGTAATTTTTACCATCCCGACCTACCGGTTGCGTGACGTGGCGGAGACGATTGAAAAATACGACGAGCATTTTTGGAGCAACGGGCATTCCGTGAAAATGATGGTGTTTGACGATTCGAGCCTCGCCAATCACGAGAAGTATTACACGCTGCTGGAACAGACGAAAACCGTCAACGACATCTACTACGTCGGCCCGCGCGAAAAGGAGCAATTCATCGGCTTCCTTAACCGCCGGCTGCGCGACAAGAAGCTGGATTCACTCGTCCGCAATCTGTTCCGCCCCAGCTACGGCGGCAACCGTAATTTCACCCTCATGTATTCGCTCGGCAATTTCCTCGTCAGTGCCGATGATGACATGCGTCCGCACGCGCTGGTCGAGAGCAGCCCGGAATCGTTGAATGCCGATGAAGTCAGTCGCGGAAAACTCATGAAAGGCACCGCCGGCGGATTCGTGAACAAGTCCTTTGACCTACTCACCTCCTTCAAGGATGTGCTCGGACGCAGGGTCAGCGAACTTCCCGGCAATTTTGAGAAAGGCGAACTGCTCGCGGACACCGCGATGGATCTGGAGACGAACGTTTCGAATGATTTCGCGGGCGACAATTCGCTGGTTCTGAAACGCGGTGCCGTCTCCCGCAACGCCGTGGTCAAGATGGCGCAAACCTTCCGCACCGGCACCAACGACATTGACGCGCTCGATTTCGTCCAGATGTATCTGCGGGATGAATCGCAGCACCACGCCAACCTCCACGACTTCAATGACCTTTATGTGCTGGTGAATTTTCGACCGGTGGTGACGAAGAAAAACTGGCGCATGGATTGTGGCGTCGCCGGCTACGACAACCGCCTCGGTCTGCCGCCTTTTTTCCCGACGCGCCTGCGTTTTGAAGATTTCATCTACCGGCTGTGGATTCAGCAGCCGGGCATCGCCTCCGCCCATGTGGACGCGGTGCAGACACACATCAAAAACAACTACATGCGCAACCCGCTGGCAATGGATGTGTTCAACGAGGAAATCTGCACGTTGCTCAAAAAGAAAATCAAGGGCAGCGTGACCCGGCTTGAAGACCTCACGATTCACTTTGCCTACAATGGCGAAGTCACGCTCAAGGACACGCAGGAGATTCTTGACAAGATCACCGGCGTGCATCGCCAGGTATTGGCCGCCGCTGAAAAAACCAGAAACGCCCAGCGGCGCAAGTCGCTCAACCTGTTCGCCGAAAATCTGGCCCGCTCGTTCTATGGCTTTGAGCCTGATTTTTTCCAGCAAAATGTCACCCGTATCGTGGATGACGTGGTTAGCGTGATTCAGGCTTCGCTCGAACTCTGGCCGACGCTTGTGGAAATTTGTTATCTCCATAAAGACAAAAAGGAATTTCCCCAACTCCGCGTGAAAAACAAGAAGCTCAAAAGCCGCCAAGGCTGACCGCCGGGTCTTTTTTAAGCTGAATTCCATATTGAATTCGTTAACCTGATTTTGTGAGCGAGAAAGACCGCCCCAATCCCGACGCTTTGCTGGCCGCGATTCAAAGCGAAGCCGCACAGAAGAAACGCGGGCGGCTGAAAGTTTTTCTCGGCATGTGCCCTGGCGTGGGCAAGACCTTCGGGATGCTCGAAGCTGCACGACGCGAACTGGCCGCCGGTCGTGACGTGGTCATCGGCTACGTCGAAACGCACGGGCGCAAGGAGACCGAGGCGCTCGCGCAAGGGTTGCCGGAAATTCCCCGCCGCCAGCTTGAACATCGCGGCCTCGCGCTCACGGAATTCGATCTCGACGCCACACTGGCCCGGCATCCACAGATCGTGCTGGTGGATGAACTCGCGCACACGAACGCGCCCGGTTCGCGGCATCCGAAACGCTGGCAGGACGTGGCGGAATTGCTCGACGCGGGCATTGACGTCATCACCGCGCTGAACGTCCAGCACGTCGAAAGCCGCGCCGACACCGTGCGTCAAATCACGGGCGCGGAAATCCGCGAGACCGTGCCCGACAGCATTCTCGACGATGCGGTTTTTGAACTGGTGGATCTTCCGCCCGCCGAACTGATCCAGCGGTTGCACGAGGGTAAGGTATATGTGCCCGACCGTGCGGTGGCGGCCGTGAACAATTATTTTCGTGAGGGGAATCTCACCGCTCTGCGCGAACTGGCCCTACGCCTCGTCGCCGATCACGTCGGCGCGGACACGCGGGAATTCCGCCAGCAGCAAACCAGCGCGGGCGCGTGGAAAACCAATCACTGCCTGCTCGTGGCCGTCGGGCCGGGGCCGTTTTCCGAATCGCTCATCCGCTGGACGCGCCGCATGGCGGACGGTTTGCGCTGCCGCTGGCTCGCCGTTCATGTGGAAAGCCCGCGTGAATTGGCGGAGTTCGCCCGGACACAACTGGAAAAAAATCTCACGACCGCACGCGAACTTGGCGCGGAAGTCATCGCCACCACGGATGACGACCTCGTGCGCGGACTGCTGCGCGTGGCCCGCGCACAAAACGCGACCCAGATCATCATCGGCAAACCTCTGGGGTCGGCGTGGTTCAATTGGTTTCGCAGCGACCGCCTGCTTCGTCGTTTGACGCGGGAAAGTGGGGACATTGACCTGCATGTGGTCCGTGCTGAAAAATCCCGCAGCCTGCCCGCGAAGAAAATCTGGCTGCCGGTGCTGGCCTCAAATTTCCAGCAATACCTATTTGCGCTCGGCGTCGTCGCCGCCACCGGCCTCGTGAATTTGGGGCTGATGAATATCGCCGGTCCGCGCGTGCCTGGATTTTTTTTCCTGCTCGTCGTGGTGCTGCTCGCGTTGAAGGTGGACCGCGGACCGGTGCTGTTGGCTGGCGCGGTGAGCGCGCTGGCGTGGGATTATTTTTTTCTGCCGCCGCGATTTACTTTTTACATCACCACTGTTGAAGACGCGATTTTGTTCGCCCTTTATTTCGTCATCGCCAGCGTGTTGGGCCAGTTGGTGGCACGCATCCGCACCCAGGAACGGGCGGAACGCCGCCGCGAAGAACGCGCCACGGCGCTTTACGAAATGTCACGCGATTTGACGGAGGCAACTTCGCGGGATGAAGTTGTGTGGCAGTTGGTCGCACAGGTCAGCCGCGTGTTCAACGCGCCGGTCGCCGTCGCGCTGCCCGCCGGCAACACGCTCTTCGTGCATCCCGACAGCTCGTTCGCGCTTTCGGAAAAGGAATTAAGCGTGGCCGACTGGGCGTTCCGCCAACGAAAGGCGGCCGGCCGTTTCACGGACAATCTGCCGGGTGCCGAGGCGCTGCATCTGCCGCTGGCGACAGACCGGAAGGTATTCGGAATTCTCGCCGTGAGCCTGCCGGGAAAACGGCCGACGCTCGCGCAACGCGATCTGCTTGAAACTTTCGCGCGTCAGGCCGCGCTCGTTTTGGATCGCGTCGAACTCCGTTCCGCCGCCGAGCATTCCCGGCTGCTGGCCGAGTCGGAAAAATTCAGCCGGACGCTGTTGAATTCCATCTCGCATGAACTGCGCACGCCGCTCGCGGCCAGCACCAGCGCCGCGAGCGTGCTCGCCGCCACGGACAGTTTGACCTTGGAACAGCGGCGCGGCTTGATCGGTGAAATCCAGGAGGCGAATGCACGGCTTAACCGCATCGTGGGCAATCTGCTTGACGTCGCGCGGCTGGAATCCGGCCAGGTCCGCCCGCGTCTGGACTGGCACGACGCGCGGGATCTCGTGCAGACGACGTTGCGCGAATTGCAGCGCGAACTCGCCACGCATCCGGTGAAACAGGAAATGCCCGACACGCCCCTGCTAGTGCGGCTCGATTTTTCACTGATGCAGCACGCGCTCGGCAATCTGCTGCTCAATGCCGCCACTCACACGCCCGCCGGCACACTGATTGAAGTCCAGGCCCAACTGGCGGACGAGACTCTGGTATTGAGCGTGGCCGATCACGGGCCGGGCATTCCGCCCGAATGGCTGCCGCGCATTTTTGAGAAATTTTTCCGTGCCCCCACCGCGCCCACCGGGGGCAGCGGATTGGGACTGACGATTGTAAAAGGTTTTGTCGAGGCGCACGGCGGAGCCATTGCGGTGGAAAATCGGCCGGATGGGGGTGCCCGATTCACCATCCGCCTGCCGCAACCGGAAAAAGCACCCGCCAACGAGCCAGATTGATGAACAACGAAAATTCAAAAGCTGCACCGGTCGCACTGGTCATAGACGATGAGCCGCAAATCCGCCGTCTGCTGCGCGTCACGCTGGAGGCGAATGGTTATCGCGTTTTTGATGCGGCAACCGGGCAGGATGGCATTGTCCAGGCCGCGCAACGCCAGCCAGACATTGTGCTACTTGACCTCGGTCTGCCTGATTTGGCCGGGGTGGAAGTGTTGAAACGCTTGCGCGAATGGAGCCCCGTGCCGGTCATCATCCTGAGCGTGCGCGACGGCGAAGATGACAAGGTCGCCGCGCTTGATGCCGGTGCCGATGACTATGTAACCAAGCCGTTCAACAGCGCCGAACTGCTCGCTCGATTAAGAACTTCCTTGCGCCACAGCCAGCAGTCATCGGCGGAATCGGTTTTTCGCACAGGAAAAATTGAAATTGATCTATCCGCGCGCATTGTCCGCAAAAACGGGCAGGAAGTGAAACTCACCCGGACGGAATACTCCCTTCTGCGCCTGCTCGTCGTCAACGCCGGAAAAGTTTTGACGCACCGCCAGATGCTCACAGAAGGCTGGGGACCCAATGCGGTTGGACAAACCAATTATCTGCGCGTCCACATCGCACATTTGCGCGACAAATTGGAAGACAACGCGGCCCAGCCAAAATTCATCCTCACCGAGCCGGCGGTGGGATATCGTGCGGTCAGATTTGATGAATGAATTATTGAACGTATGCCGACAAGTCGTCCGAGGCTTTTGGCTGGTGGGCGACACTGGTGACAATTTGAGGAACGGTTTTTAGGCGCTCGCCTTCAGGCACCCAAGGACGAATGTCATTGCAATATTGCCGCACGAATACGCTTCGTCTCAGAACCTGTCATCCCGACGCGAAACACCATGACCGGGCAAGGTGAGTTTTGAATAACATGCTTCACGGTATGGCGTCGCAACCATCCCGACAGCCAACTGCGGCTGCGCATTCCCATGATGATAAGCGAGGCGTTGGTGGACCCGGCCTCGCGGAGAATGACTTCGTCAGCGCGGCCTTCCCGAACGCGAATTGAAACGGGAACATTACTTTCATTCGCCCATAAAACTCCGACCAGTCTTTTCAATTCCTGACGGGCGCCTTCGACCATGGTGCGAATCAAACCTGGACCCGGCATTGCCACTTCATTCCGTCCAAACACAGGATGGACAACATGCAAAACATCAACCACCGTGTCCGATTTTTCCACCAGCGACTTGGCGTAACGCAGTGTTTCGAGCGTGCAGACCGAGAAATCAACCGGCACCAGCACCCGCTTGAAATTCACGTCATCAAAACGGAGACCAATCCCATTTGCGGGCTTCGATGGATTGGGGGTATTCATGGCGTGCGGTTTTAATCCACAGCTAAATTCCCACGACTGAGGCGATTGGGGTAGTTAAAAGGCGGCCTCAACCCGTTAAGATATTGTTAAGATCAATCACACACTTCAAGCCACAGATTGTGCTAAACAAATCGGCAGAGATCGCGAGTTGTGCCGGAAACAGTTTTAGTAAAGTCGGGCACTTTGGCTGGCTGCTTCAACTCGGCAAGTGTCCATGGAGCTCCCGGCAAAGAAATTTGACTCTGACCTTATCCGTAAAAATGACACCACGACGAATCTGATCTTGGAACAAAGGAACCAAGCTCTTGACCGGTAGACAACGGTTATATCGGCGCTTTGACTGGCCGGCTTTCCTGCGGGCACTCGGAAACCATCCAGAGAAATCGCCGCGATGGGAACCTAGACGGTCTCGCACCCACCGATCGTTCTAAAACCGCGCTCAACTCCGCCGTCGTCCGTTCATGCCACTCCCGACCTGCTCCGTTTAACCCAGTTGCTACAGATTGAAATACAAGTTAAATATCCAACTCAACGGGATTGCTTTTCGGCGACAATCTGGATTGGCTGCGCGACCGCGAAAAGTTTCCCGATGCCAGCGTTGACCTGATTTTTCTCGATCCGCCGTTCAATTCCAAACGCGATTACGGAGTTCTTTTCAAATCGCCGGATGGACATGAAAGCGAAGCGCAGATTGAGGCGTTCAAAGACACTTGACATTGGAATCAGGAAACCGAGCGCGAATTTTCCGAAATTCTCCAGTCAGGAAAAACCGACGTGGCCGAGATGGTGCGTGCGCTGTGCGCTTTTCTGGGCATGAATGACATGATGGCCTATCTGACCATAATGGCAAACCCCGCGTCCATTTCACATTTCACATTTCACATTGATACGATGCGACTTGGCAAAAAATCGGGAGCGCGTATGCTAGTCGAAATTTGCGCTCCCGTAGCTCAAATGGATCAGAGCGGCCGTTTCCTAAATGGCAAATCCCGGTTCGATTCCGGGCGGGAGCACCACTTTTTCCA
>Ga0187851_10003222_pt1 | contig 13859 bp, 10 predicted proteins | sample June2016WEW_6_10_FD_132997 | JGI IMG/M metagenome (GOLD analysis project Ga0187851, IMG submission 132997) | Peatland microbial communities from SPRUCE experiment site at the Marcell Experimental Forest, Minnesota, USA - June2016WEW_6_10 | ecosystem: Environmental > Terrestrial > Soil >...
GCGAGTATGGTGCGAAAGCGAACTCGGCAACGGAGCAAGCTTTCACTTCACCTTGCCACTGGCTCCAGTCGCGCAATCCGCACCCCAACCGCAGCCGGCACAACCCGCATCTGCTGCAACCGCGAACGCTGGCGCTCCGTCCTAGCTCGTGTCCTGTTTCGAAGGTTCGCAACAAAAATGCTCGGTCATTCTGAGCGACGTTTGGCCGGCCTTCCGACCAAACGGAGTCGAAAGACCTGCATCTGGGGCGTCGACTCATGCTACGAACTTCGGGAACACTACCCTAGGGCCGGGTCGACTCCGGTTCCGTCTCCACTGCTTTTTCGCGGTTGCCCCAGAGCAGCAGGCTCACCGCTGCCGAGGCAAAGGCCACAGTCGCGAGTCCCACAATAAGTCGCGGCTGATACGAGCCGATCTTGTCGTAGAGATGGCCGATTGCAACCGGCCCGGTGCCGCCGCCGATGGCATATGCGGTCCACGTGAGCCCATACAAGACGGAGAAGTGCTTGCGGCCGAAGTAGCGCGCCAGCAGATAAGGCGCAACATCGGCCTCGCTGCCCAGGCCAATCCCCAGCAACGTCGCCCCCAGAAGAGCGGTGAAAGTTGTGCCGGCAAATGCCAGGATCAAGGTTCCTGCGGCAGCCAATGTCAGTACAAAGGTCTGGATCCGCTGAGCCGAAAGACGATCGACCAACAATCCGACGAGGAGCCTGGCGATGATCCCCGAACCGCCCCGCGCCGACAGCGCAAATGCCGCCACTTGCGCGGTCACGCCGTGTTCGGTCAGGATTGGCGCAAGGTTCGTCACCAGTCCGTTCTCGCTGAAAGCGGAAAGAATAGTAATTGCCGCCATCACCCAGAACGCCGTACTGCGCAGGGCTGCTCCCACGGTCGCGCCCGCCCGCGGTGTGTGCTCTTCATGCGCCGGATCCATTGGTCGATTCCGTATCAACAACGCCGTCAGGGGCAACCCGCAAACTGCGACCGCGGCGAGAAACACATATGCCGCGCGCCAGCCACTGTGAGCGATCACCCACTGCGTGGCTGGAGGAATCCAGATCGATCCGACGCCACTGCCCGTCAAGATCAGCGCCAGGGCAAACCCGCGATGCTTCCGGAACCAGGTCAGCATGGTCCGGGTGTAGGCAAATTGCGCAGTTCCATTGGCCACCAGACCCATCGCGAAAAATGTGAGGTAGAACCGGAGCGGGTTTTCTCCCAGCCGGCTCAGCGAGCCGAGCGCGAGAGCGAATCCGACAATACAGGGAAGAATGATCCGCCGTGGTGGCATCCGGTCGAGCAGTAGTCCGATGAGCGGAGAAACCAGGGCGACGGTGATCGCCGCCAAAGCGAACGCCCCGTCGATAGTCTCGCGCTTCCAGCCGAACGCCTGGTGCAGCGGATTCAGAAACAGGCTGAAAGTGTACGGCACGATGGGAGCAAAGCTGGTCATCACTCCCACAAAAGCTGCTGCAGCCACACTCCATCCCGGGTAGAGCAGGGAACTTTCACTGGCAATCTGCCGGCGTTCTGGCTCACTCATCCAGCGATCCTTTCTGAACCACCCAGCGGGTCACAACCAACTTTGCGCTGAAACCCGGCTCCATCCTTGGATGGGCCAACGTGGGCCGTTGGCGATGTTCTAGCATCCGCGCTTTTCACTTCCCCGTAACATTCGCCATGAACAATAGCGTGAGGCATGTTCAGAAAGAGGGAGCAAACCGTGAAGAAAACTCTGGCAGTCATTGCATCGATCATGTTGGTTTTGGGCGTTGCCCAGGCTCAGAAAGTTACGGCCGCCGGCGCCACCTTCCCATACCCCATCTATTCCAAATGGTTCAGCGAATACAGCAGCGCACATCCTGGCGTTGAGATCAACTACCAGTCCATCGGATCAGGCGGCGGCATCCAGCAGGTGACCAACGGCGTGGTCGACTTCGGCGCCTCCGACATGCCGATGAAGGATGAGCAACTCGCCGCCGCCAAGGTCAAAGTGATCCACATTCCCACCGTGCTTGGTGCCAATGTCCCAGCGTTCAACGTTCCCGGCGTGAACGACCTTCGGTTTAGTCCGGAAGTTCTGGCCGGCATCTTCCTTGGCCAGATCACCAACTGGAACGACGCGCGAATAGCCAAGGACAATCCCGGCGTCAAGCTACCCGACCAGAAGGTCACCGTGGTCCACCGTTCCGATGGCAGTGGCACTACGTTTATCTGGACCGACTATCTCAGTAAGGTGAGCGCTGACTGGAAGAACGGCCCCGGTGCTGGCACCTCTGTGAACTGGCCTACCGGTATCGGCGGGAAGGGAAACGAGGGCGTCGCCGGCTTGATCCGCCAGGTTCCCGGCACGATTGGCTATATCGAGCTGATCTATGCCCTCCAGAACCACATCAATTTCGGTTCAGTCCGTAATTCCGCCGGCTCTTGGATCAAAGCGTCGATTCAGGGCGTAACGGCCGCGGGGGCGACAGCCAAAATACCGCCAGACTACCGAGTCTCGATCACGAATGCTCCCGGCGCCGATTCCTATCCGATCTCCAGCTTCACTTACCTGCTCATTCCTACCCATCCCACAGACGGAAGCAAGGAAAAGGTCATTAAGGACATGCTGAGTTGGATCCTAAAGGCAGGCGAGGGCGAAGCTTCCACGCTCTCGTACGCGCCATTACCGCAGAGCCTCGCCGACAGAGTTCTCCAGACCGTCTATCAGTTGCCCTAGCTTTTAAGTGTCGATTGCACTCGCGGGGCCGGCGCCTGCCGGCCCTGCCTGGTTCTGGCCCCATTCTGTGCTTCGGGTTGAGGACCTCCAGATTGGCTGGAAACAGCGGCAGAAGCTCTCGGAAAAACGCACCCGGCATCATACGCGCCGAGCCAAGACTATGGTCGGGAGGAAGCTCTTTTTCTCTGCGCCCAGGCCCCGGGTTTCCTGGAGGGGCGCACTAATTTAATAAACCACCGGGCGTTGGTGGTGTGTAGAAGTTCGAGAATACGCCATTTACTGCCGACGCGACGCTGGTGACAGCAGTAACGCACGCAAGTGCGATTATGGCAACCAGCAACGCGTACTCCACCAAGTTTTGCCCTTCTTCGCTGTTCGTCAAATCCCGGAGCGCTGCGCTCAGATTCAGAAATAAGGTTGTCATTTTGGGCCCTTCCAAATATGGCGAACAGCGCGATCTCCACTGCCGCGCTAGTAACATTGAAATCCGTTACCTTCGCAGGTTCAATGACCCATATGAGCGATCGACTGATACCTCGGAACGCATCCTTCCCGCTTTAGAGGTATGCCAATCTGCTGCCAAACCCACCGGTAACACCCCCCTCGACCGCTGCCTTTGTTACACTCTCCGTGGTCCGCGCATGAGCACAATCACGGCACCCAACCAGACTTCCCTTATGCCCACAACGCCGCAAATCGCGACGATCAACGATTTGTTTCTGCGCATTGCTGCAGCAGGAAATCCGCGCGCCGTTCTTTGGCAAGATCAATTGGGCAGGTGGTTGCCCCTCTCTTCCGACCAGATCTACCAGCGTGTCCGCGCCCTCGCCACGGCTCTTTTGAAAATGGGCGCCAGGAAAGGCGATCGCATTGCGCTCATCGGCGAGAATCGCTGGGAATGGGCGGTCACGGATTTTGCCATTCTTGCCATCGGCGCTGCCGATGTGCCCATCTACCCCACTCTGACCGGCGAGCAGATCGCCGAGTTGCTTCGTGACGCTGGTTGCCGCATCGCCCTGGTCTCGTCTCGCCTCCAGTTCGACAAAATATCTTCAGTTCGCGCTCAAACCGGTCTCGAAGGCATCATCGTAATGGACGATCCGGCCCCCGATGGCGCTATTGCAATGAGCCAATTGCTGGCCGGCGCCGACGCGCGCGGAGCCGAGCGCGATGCCGCATTCGACGCTCTCGTGCGCTCCGTCGATCCAAGCGAACTGGCCACGCTCATTTACACCTCCGGCACCACCGGCGAGCCCAAAGGCGTCGCTCTCACACACGCCAACTTTGCGGCCAATCAGAACTACGCGGCTCGCGACTTCGGCTTCGGGCCAAAAGACGCCTGCATCTCTTTCCTGCCGCTCTCGCACGTCACCGCTCGCGCCCTCGATTACGTGATGTACAACGCCGGAGCGCAGGTGGCTTATTGCTCGCAGTTCGACAAGCTGCCGCAATCCATGCTCGAACTGCGGCCCACAGTCATCGTCGGCGTGCCGCGCGTCTACGAAAAAATCCGCCAGGCCGTCGAACAAAAGTCCGCAGCTTCGCCGGTCAAAAAGAGAATGCTGGCCTGGGCACTGGGCGTGGGCTCGCGGCATGCCGGCACCGTCTACTACGGACGCAAGCCGTCCGCGCTGCTTTGGAGGCTCGCCGACAAGCTCGTCTATTCCAAAGTGCGGGCAGCATTTGGAGGGCGCGTCACCACCTTCGTCTCCGGCGGCGCGCCGTTGGGCATCGACACCGCAAAATGGTTTGCCTCTGTGGGCATCGCGCTCTGGGAGGGCTACGGCCTCACCGAAACTTCTCCCGTGATCGCCCTTAATACCCCCCTTCATCAGCGCATGGGCTCGACCGGCATGCCCTTGCCGAACGTGGAACTGAAGCTCGCCGGGGACGGCGAGCTTCTGGTCCGCGGACCATCTGTCTTTGCCGGATACTGGCAAAAGCCCGTCGCTACCGCAGAGTGCTTCGACAGCGAAGGGTGGTTTCACACCGGCGACATCGCTCATATCGATGGCGACGGATTTCTCTACATTACCGACCGCAAGAAAGAACTGCTGAAGACCTCAGGTGGAAAGCTGGTCGCTCCGCAGCCCATCGAAAACAAGCTCAAGAATAGCGTCTTTGTGGCTCAGGCCGCGCTGGTAGGCGATCGCCACAAGTTCATCGCTGCGCTCATTTCACCCAACTTCGCGGTTTTGCAGGAATGGGCGAAGCACCAAGGCGTTTCCGTGCCATCACGCGCCGATCTTGTCGCTCATCCGCGCGTGATCGCGATGTACGGCGAAATTGTGCGCGAAGTGAACGGCACGCTGGCCAACTTTGAAACTCTCAAGCGCTTCCACGTTGTGGCAGAGGAGTGGACGCAGGAAACCGGTGAGCTTACGCCTTCGATGAAGCTCAAGCGGCGTGTCCTGAACGAGCGCTACGCCGCGGTCATCGGCGAACTTTACGCCGACGAAGCAACCGCGCGCAGCGACTCGCCAGATTGAGCCCCTCGATTTCCCTCCCCACCACTTCGCCCTCACGCCACGCAGTTCGCAGAGCACGGAAAAACGGCGCGCCCCACGCGCCCACCGCCAGGGTCGAGCCAAAAATCATTACGGCGTCGATGCTCAGTCTTCCCTGGTGCGTCCAGTACGAATCTGGATTCAGGCTCAGCCATAGCGAAAACTCGTCCAGTGTGAGCGCTGCGCCCACGCCATAGATCACCGACATCAGCCGCCCTAAGAAAACAGACATGGGCGAATCGGACCATCCCAGATCAAGCAACCAGCCATATCCCACCAGCAAAAGAATCAGGATTCCCCACACCAGGTGGTGAATATGCATCCCGTGGACCGTTACCCAGTGCATATGCCCTTGATGACCCACAATGCGGTGAACCAGGATTCGCACGCCTGAGAAGGTGATCAGAAAAGAAACCGACGCCAGAAACATGCGCCGCCGAGGCCGATCGGGAAGCGTCGTATGAACCAGGTAGCCCAGCCTCGTCAGTTGCAGCAGCACCAGCAGCACGATGACGACAAGGCCGGCGAATGCCAGCAGGACGGGAGCGCCGTTCGCGCCGTTTTCGGGCATACCCTATTGAATCACCCGCAAGGCCCATTGCGAAAACACTGCGCACCGCATCGCCGGTGCCCCACTTGCCGCGCGGTCTGACTTGCACGCAACCTTCGTCGCCTCGTCCTCTGTCTCCTCGTGTTCCCCGTCACGATTCTTCTTTACAGTCGCGCGATACACTGTATAAGGCGTCGAGGCCGGCGATCCTCCCCATCAGCGGCTGCGCACACTTATTCTGGCTCGGCTTGAATGGCCGTGCATATTGAAGGGGGAATGTTCACGATGCGAGTAGCTTTATTGACCGGTGGCGGCGATTGCCCGGGACTGAATGCCGTGATTTATGCCGCGGTTCGCAAGGGTATCAATCATTATGGGGACGAATTCATCGGTTTTCTGAACGGCTGGCGCGGCGTACTGGACAACAACTTTATCCCACTTACGCTGGAGAGCACCGACGGCATTCAACTGAAGGGCGGCACCATCCTTCACTCCTCGCGCACCAACGTCAAGAAGATACCCGGCGGCATCGATAAGGTTCAGGAAGTCCTCAAGACTAACAAGATCGACGCGCTCATTGCTCTCGGCGGTGACGACACTCAGTCCGTCACGCTTTTCTTGAGCGAGAATGGCGTGCCTTCGGTTGGCGTTCCCAAGACCATCGACAACGACATCAACGGCACCGACCAGACCTTCGGCTATGACACTGCCGTCTCCATCGCCACCGAGGCCGTTGATCGCATCCACACCACGGCCGACTCGCACAACCGCGTGGTCGTGATTGAGGTGATGGGCCGTGACGCCGGCTGGATCGCCTACGCCTCTGGTGTAGCCGGGGGCGCCCACGTGATCCTCGTCCCCGAGAAGGAAATCGACATCGATCACGTTTGCGCGTTGCTCAAGTACAACTACGATCACGGCAAGCACTACGGCGTGGTCGTTGTTGCCGAGGGCTGCCATCTGCCTGAAGTCGGCCAGGTGATCGGCTCGGCGCAGGTCGACTCCTTCGGCCACGCGCGTCTGTCCGGCATCGGCGAAGCCCTGGCGGATCTGATCGAGAAAAAGACCGGATACGAAACCCGCTCGGTCAATCTCGGCCACACCCAGCGCGGCGGTGTACCCACGGCCTTCGATCGGGTGCTCGCTCAGCGCTACGGCCTGCACGCCATCGACATGGTCCACGAGAAGAAGTGGGGCCGCATCGCCGTTCTCCACGGAACCGATATCACCGACATTCCGATCAAAGACGCCATCTCGACCAATCGACGCCTCGACAAGCGCTTCTTCGATGTGATTGCCGATCTCGAAGCTAAGGTGTAGAAATTACGAGGCGTGTATGCGGTCATCCTGAGCGAGCCCGGCGCGCCGGCACCAGTCGAAGGACCTGCATTTGAGGGGGGCGGGTTAAATGTCCACCCGCAGGTGAAGGGGCACCGCCAGCGGAAAGCTCAGCCCAGGCGTATGTGGTGACCGCGTCTCATTGATCCTGATACCTGCTCCCTGAAACCAGATCCAGGCTCGCATGCTTTATCGCCCCTACCAGGCCACCGACTTCGCGCAGCTCTACGCCATCGAGGAAATCTGCTTCCAGCCGCCGTTGCGCTTCAGCCACGCCCACATGCTCCAGCTCATCCAACGCCCCACAACCGCAACCTGGATCGCCGAGGAGAACAGCCAACTCACCGGCTTCGCCATTGCTGACCTTAAGGCCTCATCCGAGCCGCCCACCGCTTATATTCAAACCCTCGAAGTGTCACCGGACTCGCGCCGCCGCGGCATTGGCGCCGCGCTTCTGCGCCACATCGAGTCGTCAGCTTGCGAAGCAGGGGCCCAAGCCATCTGGCTGCACGTCGACACCGAGAACTCTTCGGCGCTCAGCCTGTATGAAGCGCATGGTTACACGCGGCAGGGCAGGGAAGAGCACTTCTACGCTCGTCACCGCCCCGCCTTCATTTACCGCAAGATCCTCAATGAAAGCGGGTCATCCTGAGCGCAGCGCAGGAGTCGAAGGACCGACATTTGGCGTTGCGGGCTGTAACGAATGGCCCAAACATCAGGCTACGAACTTTTCGGACACCACTCCAGTCCCTCGTTCCCTCTCTCTCAATCACTGCGCACTGTTCTTGATGAACGCAGCCACGCGGTCGTGGAGCAGCCTGCGGCATTCATCCCGCACATAGACCATGTGGCCCGACTCGTACCAGTCGTACTCGATGTTCTTGGCCAGTGAGGCAGGAATTGGCAGATGCTTCTCCTCGTACTGAGCTTCGAAGAACGGTGTGGCCAAGTCGTAGTAGCCGCCGTTCAACATCACTTTCAGGCGGGGGTTAGTCTTCATCGCTTCCGCAAGATCCGGCGCAACGTTCAGATTCAGCGGATTGTGGTTGTGAGTAAAATCCCAGTGCGCCGGGCCGCCCCAGACCTCGATTTCAGGAAGATATGTCTGCCCCTCGCCGTACTTCAGTTCACGGCGCATGTAGTCGTTTAACAAAGAAACATAGGCCGACGAAATGGCCGCGCTCTGCGGATCGTATTCTGCCTCTTTGCTTAACGGATCGATGGACGGCCCCGTAAAGCGCGTGTCGTAGCGTCCGGTCGTCAGGTCTTGATCGTCTGCAAAGTTTTTTTCGAACTCGCCGCCATTGACGCGGAGATTCGCTTTGATCCAGTACGCAACCGGCAGCCCGGTGTAGTTGTGCAGCTTTTCGGCCACGGCCTGCTTTTCGGTATCGGACAAATCTGTTCCCTGGGCAAGCGCATGCGCATAAGGCCCGACCGCATATTCCTCCACTTCTTTCAGATAAGGATCTAGAGCCGGCGGCTGCGGCGTAAGCTTCTTGTGATACCAGGCCGTGGCCGCGTAAGTGGGCAGCGCCAGCTCGTAGGCCAGATCGACACCGGGGTTCTGTTCGGCGGCGTCGAGAAACACGCTGAAGTCCAGGACCTGCGAAAGCAGAATCACGCCATTCAGATCAAGTTCGTGTCCGTTGGCCAGAAGATCGGCCAGCACGGCCGAGCGCGTGGTCCCGTAGCTTTCGCCAAAGATGAACTTGGGCGAGTTCCAGCGGCTGTGCTTGGTGAGGAAACGCCCGATAAACCGTGCAAACGCGCCCGCATCCTGGTCGACGCCCCAGAAGGCCTTCGGCGCATCCTTGCCAATAAGCCGTCCAAACCCTGTGCCGGGTGCGTCGACAAAGACCAGGTCGCTCACGTCCAGCAACGTCTCTGGATTGTCCGTCAGTTTGTACGGCGCCGCGGGCAGATGCGTGTCCATATCCGTTACTACGTATCTCGGACCCAACGACCCCATGTGCAGCCAAACGGTTGAACTGCCCGGCCCGCCGTTATAGAAAAATGTGACCGGCCGGTCCTCCGCCTTGGCATCCTTCTTGAAGTAGGCCACGTAAAACATACGCGCAACCGGAGGGGCGTCGGACGGTTCCTTGGGCGCAGAGATCGCCAGCTCCGAACCCGGTAACGGCTTGCCGTCCGCCCCGAGCTGTGCATCTTGGTCGTCCGTCGAGCCAACTGTAATCGTGCCCGCAACCGCGGTGTACGCGATTTGTTGCCCGCCGGCAGTCACAGTACCTTGCGTTGTGGAATCTGCCGGAGGAGCAGGTTCCTTTGCTTTGTCCTCTGTTGCCGCGGGTTTCTGTGCCGCCTTGTCGCCCTGGGCCGATTTGTCGTCCTGGGCGTGCGCGTTCAACGGCAAAATGAGCAGCGCCAGCGCACACAGGCAGGCTGCCATCCGATAGCCAAGTTTCATTCTTGAGTCTCCGAAGGGAAGTGTAGATAGCCAAGTATAGACGCTGAGTGCCGGGGGCCGTCTTCTCTGTTCATCCCCCAAACTGGCCCATTCGTCACAATTTGCACTCTCTTGTGTTTCGCGCTCCGGCGGCGCGCAGTTGCTTTCGAATTCCAGCCGATTTATCCTTCATTCTCTGGTCTTTGGTTTCGGACAACCGGCCACCGCTCACCGTTCACCGACTACTCACATGGCCCTCCAACCCTTAGAACCGGCGCAAACGACCACACCGGACCACCGGCCTGTGCCCATCACGCTCTACGGCCGCACGCTCGAATCCAATCGCCGCATTCCGCTCAATCTCGATTGGGTCGATCAGGTACGGGTCAACACCAGCGCCGTCGAGCGCCGCGCCGCCACTCACGTCGCGCGCCGCACCGTGAAGAAAGACAACCAGGCCGCATGGCTTCTCCGCGCCATCGCCTGCATGGACCTGACCACGCTTAGCGGCGACGATACTGCCGACCGAGTGCGCCGCCTCTGCGCCAAGGCGCGCAATCCGTTGCAGCGCCAACTCGTCGAAGCTCTCGGCATCGAGGAATTGCATCTGCACGTCGGCGCAGTGTGCGTCTACCACGCTTTTGTTGAAACTGCCGTGAAAGCGCTCGAAGGCACGGGCATTCCTGTTGCGGCCGTGTCGGCAGGTTTTCCCGCAGGCCTGAACCCGCTGGCCGAGCGGGTGCAGGAGATTCATCGTTCTGTCGAAGCCGGCGCATCGGAGATCGACATCGTCATCACCCGCGCCCACGTCTTCAACGGCGAGTGGCAGGCGCTCTACGACGAAATCGCCGCGTTCAAAGAGGCCTGCGGCCCCGCGCACATGAAGGCCATCCTCGGAACCGGCGACCTGATGACGCTGCGCAATGTTGCCCGAGCCAGTTGGGTCGCCATGATGGCGGGCGCCGACTTCATCAAAACCTCCACCGGCAAGGAAGCCGTCAACGCCACACTGCCGGTTTCGCTGGTCATGGTGCGCTGCATCCGCGACTACGCCGAGCGCACCGGTTTTGCTGTGGGATTCAAGCCTGCCGGCGGCATCCGCGTCGCCAAACAGGCCCTCGACTGGCTCTCGCTGATGAAAGACGAGTTGGGAAGGCCGTGGCTCGAGCCGGCCCTCTTTCGATTCGGGGCCAGCGGAATGCTCGGCGATATCGAGCGCCAATTAGAGCATCATGTAACTGGGCGCTACTCGGCTACCTACCGGCATCCGGTTGCGTAACCGTCGACTAACCACAGAATTGGGGTGCTCCAGATCTCGATTCTGAGATCCCGGATTGCAGGAACTTGAGGAACACCATGAGCAGCATCGCGGAAAAGTTCTACACGATGGAGTACGGCGCCGCGCCGGAAGATCCCAAGGAAGCGCTCCAGTGGCTCGATCGCCATCATCGCCGCTTCAATGAGTTCATCGGCGGTGCCTGGGTCCCGCCGGCCAGCAGTGAGTACACGATCACCAGCGATCCGTCGACAGGTGAAGTGCTGGCCGAGGTCTCGCTCGGCAGCATCGACGACGTCAACTCCGCCGTCGCCGCCGCGCGCAAGGCCCTCCCTGCATGGCAGGCTCTGACTGGCCACGAGCGCGCTCGCTATCTCTACGCTCTCGCCCGCCAGGTGCAGAAGCACTCCCGCCGTCTTGCCGTCCTCGAGACCATGGACAACGGCAAGCCTATTCGCGAGAGCCGCGACATCGACATTCCTCTCGTCGCGCGCCACTTCTACCACCACGCTGGCTGGGCGCAACTGCTCGACCAGGAATTCCCCAGCCACACCGCAGTCGGAGTCGTCGCCCAGGTGATTCCGTGGAACTTCCCACTGCTGATGTTCGCGTGGAAGGTTGCTCCGGCCCTCGCCGCCGGCAACACCGTAGTCATCAAGCCGGCCATGCAAACGCCCCTCACTGCGCTTGCGCTGGCTGAGCTCGCCGCTGAAATCGGTTTGCCTCCGGGCGTGCTCAATGTCCTCACTTGCGATGACAAGAGTGCGCAGGCGCTCGTCGAGCACCCAGATGTCGACAAGGTTGCCTTCACCGGTTCGACTGCCGTCGGCCGCATCATCCGCAAGGTCACGGCCAATTCCACTAAGAAGCTCTCGCTGGAGCTCGGCGGCAAATCGCCTTTCGTGGTCTTCGATGACGCCGATCTCGACTCCGCCGTCGAGGGCCTCGTCGACGCCATCTGGTTCAACCAGGGCCAGGTCTGTTGCGCCGGCTCGCGTCTCCTGGTACAGGAGCGCGTTGCTGAAACCCTCTATACAAAGATTCGCGCCCGCATGGAAACCCTTCGCGTCGGCCCTCCGCTCGACAAAGCCGTCGATATCGGTGCGATTGTGTCGCCCGTGCAGCTCGAGACGATTCGCAAGATGGTCGAGACCGGCGTCGCCGAAGGCGCGCGCCTCTGGCAGCCGAGCAACCCCATCCCCGAGAAGGGCTGTTTCTTCCCGCCCACGCTGCTCACAGACGTGCACCCAGCGGCCACTGTCGTGCAGGAAGAGATCTTCGGGCCTGTCCTTGTCGCGATGACGTTCCGCACTCCGGCCGAAGCCGCCGAGCTTGCCAACAATACCGTCTACGGCCTCGCCGCCAGTGTCTGGAGCGAGAACATCAACGTCGCGCTCGACCTCGCTTCGCAGATCAAAGCCGGAGTAGTGTGGATCAACTGCACGAACCAATTTGACGCGGCTTGCGGCTTCGGCGGTTATCGCGAATCCGGCTACGGCCGCGAAGGCGGGCGCGAAGGCATGCTCGAGTACCTCACACCCAAATGGCTGCACACGCTGCGGGGTGCCCCCCGTCCCTCGCTTTTGGGGACCGGGGAGGGAATGTCAGCAGCCGGGGTTCCCACGGACAGGTCTTCGTCTGCCCTCGCCTTTGGGGAACAGGGAGGGGACGACAGCCCCGCCGCACCGGCTTCACCATACAGCTCGAATATCGACCGCACGGTTAAGCAATACATCGGCGGCAAGCAGACGCGCCCCGACTCGGGCTACTCCTTTCCGGTTTATGGCCGAGAGGGCCAGCTGCTCGGCGAAGCGCCCTTGGGCAATCGCAAAGATATTCGCGACGCGGTTGAAGCTGCGCGCGGCGCATCGGGATGGGCAAAGGCTGGTGCGCCCAGCCGCGCCCAGGTGCTCTATTACATCGCGGAAAACCTGATTCAGCGCCGCGACGAGCTCGTCGGCCGTCTTGCTCAATCCATCGGCGATTCGCAGGCCGCCGCCGAAGTCGATCTCTCCGTTCAGCGCATCTTCAGTTACGCCGCCTGGACAGACAAATACGAAGGCGTTGCGCACCATCCTCCGGGACGCAACATCACCATTGCGATGCCTGAGGCCGTTGGCGTCGTCGGCATTCTTGCGCCCAGTGAAGCGCCTCTCCTCGGCCTGCTTTCGCTGGTGCTTCCAGCCATCGCTGTCGGCAATACAGTGGTCGCGGTTCCGTCAGAGCGGTACCCGCTCATCATCGGCGACCTCTACCAGCTCCTCGATACGAGCGACGTGCCCGGAGGCGTCGTGAATCTCGTCGCGGGCCGTCCCGTCGAGCTTGCCAAAACGCTTGCCGAACACGACGGCATCGACGCCATCTGGTGCTTCCGCTCGAACGAAGAAGCTGCCTTTGTGCGCGCCGCCTCCATCGGGAACATGAAGCAGGTGTGGACCAACGACGGCCACGAGTACGATTGGTTCAATTCCGCGCAGGCCGAAGGCCGCTGGTTCCTGCAGCACGCCACGCAGGTGAAAAACATCTGGGTGCCCTATGGGGAGTAGCACCTTCGCAGAACCACCGAGTTGTCATCCTGAGCGACTGGACACCACGCGGTCGAAGGATCTGCGGCCGCTTTGCCCGGCGCGTCTCAGGAGCCCGTCATAGCTTATCAAGATCAAACAGCTGGACAAGCACTGGCTACAAGCTACGAGCCAGCTTTTCCCCAACTCTCGTGTTCATCATTAAACTCCGGCCGCAGATCCGGCTTCGGTCGCCCTTCTGCTCGCCGTAAATCTTCTTCCATTCGTCCTGCCGCGGTTCCAGATAGCCAGTCCAGGTGTACCAGGTCCCCGGATCCTCTTCGATCTCAACGCTCGACACTTCGTTGCCCTTCTCGATGTGCGATTCCACCGTTTTTATCGTGCAGGCCCCGCCCTGAAAATCATCGACTTCGTGCGTCAGGTAAATCGTGCCCTCGACATAGATTTTGTCTCCAACGTTCGGCTTGGCCATCACTGACCCTCCGCGTCCGCTCCACCCATCTACGAACTGTGAACCAAAACTGATCCCTGACC
>Ga0187851_10003223_pt1 | contig 13850 bp, 9 predicted proteins | sample June2016WEW_6_10_FD_132997 | JGI IMG/M metagenome (GOLD analysis project Ga0187851, IMG submission 132997) | Peatland microbial communities from SPRUCE experiment site at the Marcell Experimental Forest, Minnesota, USA - June2016WEW_6_10 | ecosystem: Environmental > Terrestrial > Soil > Wetlands...
CCGACGCCGGGTACGCCACAGCGATGTGGGGCAAATGGCATCTGGGCGGCGATCCCGAGCAGCGCAGCCCGGTCGACTTCGGATTTGACGAAGCGGTGTGGTCGCCGCGCACGGCAGATGAGGTCCTGTGGACGATGCAGTCGTACTTCCCCAACCGGGAGGTAACGGCCAAGCCTTACGCGGGGGACGCGGAAATCCCGCTCGAGTACCAGACGATCTACTCGCGGAAGAAGGGCGCCAACGCCGAGCCGCTCGGCCCCTACAACGCCGAGTTCCGGGCCGGCTTTGACCGCAAGATCACTGAATGGGCGTGTGATTTCATGACACGCTCCAAGGAGGCAGACAAGCCCTTCTACATCTACCTGCCCTACACTCAGGTCCACAACCCGACGATCCCCGACCCCGAGTACGTGGGTAGGACCAGGCGAGGGAACTGGGCCGACATCCTCACCCAGATGGACGACTTCACCGGCACGATCCTCGACAAGCTCGACGAGCTCGGCATCGCCGACGACACCATCGTCGTGTGGACCTCCGACAACGGCGCTGACACCACCTACCGCCTCCCCGTCATTGACCCGGATCCGGCGGGCGCCCAATGGCCCGGGTTCTCCGGGCCCTGGCGGGGCGGCTTGTTCTCCTCCCTTGAGGGCTCCAACCGGACGCCGTGCCTGGTCCGCTGGCCCGGGAAGGTGCCCGCCGGGAAGGTCAGCAACGAGCTCGTCCACGAGGTCGACTTCTTCACCACGCTGGTAACGGCGGCCGGGGGTACGGTGCCGACCGACCGGCAGATCGACGGCATGGACATGGCCGACTTCCTGCTGGGCGGTGCCGGGGAATCAGGCCGCGACGTCATCTTGTGCCTTCAGGGCAATCGGCTGCAGGCGGTGAAGTGGCATCAGTGGAAACTCCATCTCTTCAAGCAAGACGACATGTACTCGACCTGGAGCCCGTACAACCTTCCGCACGTCCACAACCTGGAGTGGGACCCGCGCGAGGAGCACCAAATCGACTTCGGCCACATCTGGGTGACGCAACCCGTCATGGCGGCCGCGAGTGCCTTCCTGAAATCGCTCGCGATCGAGCCCCCGATCAAACCGGGGACACCCGATCCTTACACCCCACCTCCGCCGGGCCAGTGGCAGCCCCAGACCATCCTCCAGCTCGGTCCCATCACGCAGTACGTCACAGCGCTGGTCAAGCCAGAGGACCTGGTGCCGCAGCCCCCTCACGGCATCGAGCACCAGACTGGATGAGCATCCACCCGGGCAGATATCGGGAGCATGGATCTGGATAACCAAGACGATTGACGCTGAAGCATCAACGGCTGAAGCGGTAGTGACAAGGTTAAGTGCAGCAACCGCGCTCTTCCTCGCTCCCGACTTTCCAGCTAGCGTCTACCGCCTCAAGCCCGCGCCCTCGCGGGAGCCGCTACGCGGTTGCTGCGCGGTGCCTTCGCCAGCCTTGACCCGGCTGCCACTCGCACGGAGTTGGCACCTGCGAGAAGGACCGGCCAGCCTAGCTAGAAGCCGATGGCTTGAAGCCGGGCGGGGAGCCTGAGCGCAGCAGATTCCACCTAGGTGAGACCGGTTGGCGGTGACGCCGCCTCGCCTGCCTGTGCCTTAGCGTCGGATGGTGTGGGCAGCAACCGTGCGCAAGACCCGCGGCAGACCTGCAGTTCCGCTCTGCGGACGTCAGGGCCGAACAAATGGGGAGGAAGAGGTGGCTGCTTCAGGGCGCGGCCTTTCTGCGGAGACGCTGAGGTCAATCTCGACGCCTGACCGCGTTGAAAGTCGTCTGGGCACGCTCGAGTTCGATGATGGCGCACCAACGAAGGCGACAGCCGAGTTGCTGTACGACAACCTTGATTTCGCCCGTGGAGTCGAGGCGTTCCTGGGGGCATTTCCGGCCGCGTCGCTGGCAGCCATGCGCGAGGGGCTTCAATCGGTCGGAGCCGAAGACAACTCGTTCATTCTTTTCTCCGATTTGGCAGACTCCGCCTCACTGTTCCTGACCATGAACAGTGACACCCTGTACTTCGGCGGCTTTGCCGATCTGACCGATGGGCCGATGGTCTTCGAGGTTCCGGCGCTCGCAGCGCCGTCGGGCATCCTTGGATGCATCGACGATATGTGGTTCGGATGGGTCATCGACTTCGGTCTTCCGGGTCCCGACCGGGGCGAAGGCGGTCGTTACCTCATCGTGGGGCCCGGCTACGACGGTCCGTTGCCGGACTCAGGCTTCCACGTGACGAAATCGCGAACGAAACACGTACTGGTGATGGGCCGGGCGTTCATGATCGGCAACGATCCCGCTCCCGCAGCTGCAGCGATCCGCGCCGGTGTCCGGATCTCGCGCTACCAGCCGGGGGCACAGGGCACGGCGATTGCGACCTTCCTGGCGGGCGAGGCGCCGCTGGCGCCATTGCCGCCGGAACCCGAGATCCGCTTCGTCGAGTGCTCAGGCATGTCGTTCAACACTGTCCCGCCGAACGACTTCACCTACTGGAAGATGGTCACCGGCCTGGTCCAGCAGGAGCCGGCGGGCGCCGGTGACCCCGAGATCCTTGGTCAGCTGGCGGCAGTGGGGATCGTCAAGGGCCAGCCGTTCAAGCCCGACGCGCGGATGCGCAAGATCCTCGAAGACGCCGCCGCCGTCGGCAACGCCACCGCGCGCACGATCTCGTTCGCGCCCCGGCCAGAAGAAGGCTTCGCCTACTACCCCGGCTCAGCGTGGCTCAACCCGCTGTTTGCCGGCGGCTACGACTTCCTCGACCCGCCCCCGCAGATCACCGCGAAGGGTGTCGTCCCCAGCCCGAGCGACGGCGCGCGCAAGCTGAACGCTCGTATCGCCTGGTTCTACCCCTACACCGGTGTCACCCCAGCGATGTGCATGCGCCTGACTGGCATCGGCTCGCAATACCTCGTGGCCATGCGCGACGGCGGCGACCAGTTCCTCGACGGGGCCCGCAGCTACCGGCTCACCCTGCCGCCCGGCATCCCGCAGAGCCGCTTCTGGTCGGTGATGGTCTACGACCGCCAGACCCGTTCCATGCTCCAGACCGGTCAGCCGAAGCCGGACATCGGCAGCCAGTCAGGCACTGTCGAAACCAACCCGGACGGCACGACCGACATCTACTTCGGGCCCGCGGCCCCCGGCGGCAGGGCCAGCAACTGGCTCCAGACCGTCCCGGGCAAAGGCTTCTTCGTGATCCTGCGGCTCTACAACCCGCTCCAGCCGTTCTTCGACAAGACCTGGCGCCCGGGCGAGATCGAAACCATCACACAGTGAGGAAGACACCATGGCGAGCCAGGCATCTGCGGCGGCGACGGCAGCAGCCATCCGGCCCGAGATCACCACGCCCGACTCCGTCGAGACGCGGCTCGGCACACTCGAATACAACGACGGCGCGCCCAGCACGAAGACCATTGCCAAGGTGTATGACAACCTCGACTTGATGCACGCCGTCGAGGCGTTCCTGCATGCGTACCAGGGCGCATCAACCTCGGCGATCAGGAACGGCCTGATCAGCGCGGGCGTCCCGGATAACGCGGTGCTGATCTTCTCGAAGCTGATGGACGCGCAGTCGCTGTTCCTGACCGCCAACGCGGACACGATCTACTTCTGGTCCGTCTTGGACCTGACGGGGGGCCCGATCGTCGTCGAGACACCGCCGATGTCACTCGGCGTCATCGACGACATGTGGTTCCACTGGGTGACTGACTTCGGCCTGCCGGGACCCGACCGGGGCGCGGGCGGAAAGTACCTCCTGCTCCCGCCCGGCTATACCGGCGACCTGCCCGATGGCGGATTCATCGTGGAGCGAGTCCGCACGACCCGGGCGATCATGCTGGGGCGGGCGTTCCTCGACGAGAACGATGAGCCGGGGCCGCCCGTCGAGCTGATCAAGAAGACGCTCAAGATCTACCCATACCAGCCGGGCGGCTACGGCACGAGCATCGGCACCGCGCTGGCGGGAACAGCCTCCCTACGGCGAACCCCACAGGGTCACCTGGACTGGTCATTTCTCAGGCCGCAGCCAGCCGCGGCGTTTATCGAGGGCAGTGGCCTGGTGATGGACACGATCCCGCCGAACGACGCTAGCTACTACGAGCTGATCAACGAGCTCGTGCAGCAAGAGCCGGCGGGCGCGCTCGATCCCGAGATCATGGGGTCACTTGCCGCCATCGGCATCGTGAAGGGCAAGCCGTTCGATCCCGATGCGCGGATGCAGAAAATCCTGGCCGAGGCCGCGGCGATAGCGACCGCCACCACACGAACGCTGAACTGGCGCGCCCGCGAGTCCGAGGGGTTCGCCTACTACCCCGGCTCCGCCTGGCTCAACTACCTGTTCGTCGGCGGCTACACATTCGAGACACCGCCAGCGCAGGTAAGCCCGGACGGAGTGGTAACGCCTTGCCCGCCGACCGGCTACCGCACACTCCACCCGCGGACCGCGATGTTCTTCTACGCGACCGGGATCACACCCGCGATGATCATGCGGCTGACCGAGATCGGCTCGGAATACCTCGGCGCGTTCACCGACTCCACCGGCGAATACCTGCACGGCAGCCAGACCTACAAGCTCACGCTCCCGCCGGACATCCCGGCAGCCAGGTTCTGGTCGCTGACCATCTACGACAACCAGACCCGCTCTATGCTGCGGACGAGCCAGCGCTACCCCAGGGCGGGCAGCCAGAGCTACCCCACACCGGCCGCGGCCGCGGACCCCGAGGGCTCCACCACCGTGTACTTCGGCCCGGCCAAACCCGAAGGCGTCGAAGACGGCAACTGGATCCAGACCATCCCCGACAAGGGCTGGAACACCCTCTTCCGCCTCTACAGCCCGCTCCAGCCGTTCTTCGACAAAACCTGGCGCCCGGGCGAAATCGAACCGATCTGATAGAAGCCCAGGAATGTCGGGGGCCCACATCGGCCAGGGACTGGCGACCAATCAGGATCTGGTTTACAGAGCTCGGCGTCTTTGTCCCTCTGGCAGCCTGGCAGACGGGAGGCGGGGTTGTTGTGGGCGGTCAGAGCACTGCGTTGATTGTTTCCCAAAACCTGCTCGCTGTCGGCGAAGGTCTACTGAAGTAGCGAGACGGCGTCGGCCGCCGCGCTCTTGAGGAGGCCGCGTACCAGAGTTGTCCCGCAGAGACAGCGAAGGCGTTATTCAGGCTGGTAGACGGGGCGAAGAGGACTCCCTCCGGAGCCGTTGGCCCGCGTCCCGATGAGAGCATCATGCGCCGCGGAAACCGGCGGGACATCACCCATTTAGGGCGAGTTCACCGTAACGTCGCTGCTTTATCATCGAATATGACCACAGAGCGAATATGACCACAGAGCGAAGGCCGGCCCACGAGCCCGCGGTTGAGCTCCCGCCAGCCGACCCGGCCGAGCGGGGCGAGCGGTGGTGGCCGGTCGTCCTGGCCATCATTGTCGCGGCCGGCCTGCATGTGGCGCTGCCCGCCCGCTACCGGGTCCAGCCCACCTGGGTGGTCCCGGCCGTACTGCTCGGGCTGGTGGCCGTGCTGATCGTTGGGGACCCAGGCCGCATCGACCGGCAGAAAACCTGGCTGCGGGTTGTCACCGGCGTCGTCATCGCGCTCCTGACCCTGGCGAACCTGGTCGCCGCCGGCCGGCTCGTCGTGGAGATCCTGACCAACAACAAGGTCTTCGCCGCTCACCCTGGCGGTCTGCTCGCCGCTGGCGGCGTGGTCTGGGCGACGAATGTGATCGCCTTCGGGCTCTGGTACTGGGACCTCGACCGCGGTGGTGCCGCGTCCCGGGCCCATCATCCGGACCGGAACCCGGCGTTCGTCTTCCCGGAGATGCAGAACTCGGCGTACGTGCCCGCCAACTGGGTACCCCGGTTCGTCGACTACCTGTCGCTGGCCTTCTGGACCGCGACCGCGATCAGCCCCACCGATATCTCAGCGATCAAGCCCTGGGCCAAGCTGCTCATGATGCTCGAGGCGGCCTGCTCGATCGTCCTGGCCGCGCTCGTCATCGCCCGCGCGATCAACGTGCTCTAGCGTCCGGACGTGTGCGAGCGCCCGGTGGCGGTCTCCCCCGGCTTGTGCCGCCGGGGTGCGGGTTTGACGGGTTGTGCCTGCCGACCCTGAGCGGCCGGCAGGCCCCGGCGATACCAGGTGGCGTCGCGGTCGATCTGGCCCGGGTCGCCGACGATGAGTACACCCGATTTGCAAACCGCACGCCGTGGTTACATCTCCTTGACGGCTTCCTGCAGCGTGCGGTCAAGGTCCTTCGGGTTCACGTTAAGCTCCTGGGCCGTCTGCTTCTCTGCCCTGGTTATGGCCTTCTTGATCGCGTCCTCGACCTTGCTCTCCCCGACTATGACGAGCCCGGCCTGCCCCGGGTCGATCAAGTCCCCCAGCTCTTTCGCCTCCGAGCGCGACATCCCCTTGGCCAGGTGCCCGCCGACCCCGCCGGCCACGCCGCCGACCGCGGCCGCACCCAGGACCGCCGGCGGGAAGATGACCCCGACAGCCGCCCCGGCGGCAATGCCCCACCAGGCACCATGGCGGGTGGACGTCTCGTCCTTATTCTCGTGTACCTTGCCGTTCGCGTCCTTGGTGACGACGGCCGCATCGTAGGAGCCCACCAGGCCTGCTGCGTGCGCGTCCTTGACGACCTGGTAGTCAGCCTTAGCTGCTGCTTCATTCGGATAGGTTGCCACCAGGATGAACGTGTTATCGGACATGCCGACCTCCTCCAGTTTCGCTGGCATCCTTTGCCAGGCGGTTCAGCGAATTCGCCTCGGCCGTTACCCGGCGCTTTATCGCGTACCCGGCCGCTGCATCGCGGCTACCCGGCCGCTGCATCGCGGTCTCACGCTCACACTCAGGTAGGTGACCTGTCATCACCTACGCCCGAGTTCACCTAGGGGAAGGCTGCTGCCAGAATCAACCGGGCCTGAACGCCCGTCCGGGCTCACCTGCTGATCCCTAGCAGGGCGCTTCTGCCCGCGCCGACGGTGTCCGCGTTGCCTGGCGAGGCCCGCTCAGCCGGGCACGAACAGAGGGTCCCGTCGCGTTGCGGAAGGGAAGAAGGTCTCCGGCAGCCGCCGAGGCGGAGCGGGCACGTTCAGGCGGGTTGCGGGGCTGGCTGTGGCGGCGCTTTGGCGGTGCGCTTGGCGAGCAGGCCGGCCAGCAGCATGACGAGCACACCGATTGCCACGCCACACAGCGTCCACAGCAGCCGGTAGCCCTCGGCGCTGTAGTTGGAGGGCTGCGGAAGGTCCACCAGGATCAGCACTCCCGCGGCGATGGCCCCGGAGTAGAACGCGTAGTTCCAGAAGCGGATCGCCGCCCCGTGCATCAACAGGACAAGCGCAACCACTTCCAGTCCGCGGTCGACCGCGAACAGTCTCAGTCCGTGTTCACTGGCGGGTATCAGCAGCACTAGCGCGGCCGCGGCGGCGCCGATCAGCGCGCCGGCCAGGCGCTGGACGGCTATAAGCGTGGCCTGCGCCAGGCTCGGCTTCATCGCGACAATGGCCGCGATCGGCATCCAATAGCCGTGCGACAGGTTCAGCCCGAACGCGAGCGCGACGGTGCCGGCGATGACGAGAGCGCGGATCACCGCGAACATGATCAGCGGCCGGGTCAGCTTCTGCCGCGAGGTGTCACCGGGCAACTCCGCGATCGGCTGGGGCCGGTCCTCGCGCCTGCGGATCAGCCACCCGATGAACGTCACCACGATCCACAGCGCCGCCCCCCCGGCCCAGGCGAGCACCTGAGCCCAGGTGTAGCTGGTGATATGGGCGCCATGATGGAAGCTGGACGCGAGCCCGAGGGCGACGATGAACCAAATGTTGAGAAGCAAGGCCGCAACGAACCTGTGCACCCCGAACGCGACCGCCAGGCCGGCCACCAGCGTGACCGCAAAAGCCGCAAGCACCAGCCAGCCCCATGCGTCTCCGCCGATACCAAACCCCAGCGCGGTCACCCCTGCGCCGATCAGCGCAAAGACAGCGATGCGCGACGCGCCGTACCCGAAGCCGCCTCCCGGGTCGACCAGCGCCGCAAACAGCACGCCGAACAGGGCGCTGAGAAGATACTGCTCGTGCCCGATCGCCCAGAAAACGACCAGCGGCACCAGCGCGACGTCCAGGATCATCACACCCCGCGGCCAGTTAAGCCCCGCGGGATTGAGCTCGAACACCTTCGACAGCCAGCCCATGACCTTCCCCTCGTGAACGGGCTGTCCTTCTCGTCCGCTTGCACTGGCCATGACCGTCCCCGCCTTAATCGCCAATTATGAATCGCCAATTATGCCGCTCCGGTCCCGCGTTCTCCGATTCCACCAAGATCGCCGCGAGGCGACCCGCGGGTACCGATCAAAGACGGCGCCCACCGGCCATCCGGCAGAGCAGGCCGTCCATGCGCCAGCGTCTTCCGCGCCTGGCTCACAGGCTAGGGGCCAAGGACCCGTCTACCTGGGCCTGGTGATTCGGCCGCACGGCGGTGTGTGCATCACGCACACGCTGACACTCAGGCAGGTGACCTGTCACCATCCACCGGCCGTTTCCACCTAGGTGAAGTGTGCCTAGGAAGCCAGCAGACCTCCGGGATCAGGCGCCTCGCCACACCAGCGACAGCCCTGCTCCTGCGGGGTCATCGTCCAGGTGGGCACGCTGGCACGCACGCGGTTAACGAGGGAGGCATACGGTCAGAGGAGCTCGAGTGCGCGGCTCCGTTCGAGGGCACCGGACCGCGAGGAGACGCCGAGTTTGCGGTAGATGGACCTGACGTGGGTATGAACTGTGTTGTGCGACACATACAGTTCATGGCCGATGTCGCGCTCGGACAAATCGCTGGTGAGTAGCTGGAGCACCCTTCGCTCTCGCCGCGTCAGCTTCTCATCCTCGGAGCTGGTGTCTGCCGGCGGGCAGCGCCCGCACGCACTGAGCCGCTCGGTCAGGATCCCCGGGTCGGGACAGGATCCGATGATGGATCTCGCCTCGGTGATCGCCGCCTGCGAGCGCTCGCGCTGGCCGAGGGCTTGCAGTACCGATCCCTGGTGCAGCAGCGCCATCGCCACCTCGGTCGGCTGGCCCCGGGAACGCAAGAAGGCGGCACCACACGCGATCAGCGCCTGTGCCTCCTCGGGCCTTCCGCGCGCGGCGAGCGATACCCCGAGCGCCATCGGCACCACGCCGCTGGCCTTCTCGGTGCCGTGCTCCCGGACGAGTTCCGTTGCCTGCTCGGCCAGCATCCGCTGTTCGTCGAGACGACCCACCTCACCCGCTATGAGCGAGCGGTAGGCGAGTGACGACGCGCCGGCTGACCATTGTCCGCTCGCCGGTGCCAGGGCCGCCGATTCCGCGAACCACCGGTCGGCCTGGCCGGACTCACCCCGGAAGTACAGGCCCACCCCGACCGCCCAGCAGGCCACCGGCCGCCAGGGCGATCCGGGCCCTTCGAGCTCGGTGGCGCGGCGGGCATTTTCGAGCTGGGCGCCGACGTCACCCCACGGGCAGCAGGCCCGCTGCATGGTCAGGCTTGCGCTGACCGAGCTGAAGCCGTCCGGCAGGGGACTTCCGGCAGGTTCGCCCAGCCGTCCGACCGCCGCGATCACCTGAGCCGCCTCCTCCCGCCTAGCGGACAGCGAGAGTATCCACGCCTTGACCAGGAGCAGCCCCGTGTCGCCGCTGAGCATCTCCTCCGGCAATCGCCCGATCCAGGCCAGGACGGTCTCGTACCTGCCGGAGCTCGCGTAGCTGGCCCACGACGCTTCGATCAGCTCGGCGGCCTCGGCGTGGGCGCCGGCTTCGATCGCATGCGCGATGGCCTCGCCGGTCATCCCGTGATCGCGATGCCAGGCGTACGCCCGGCGGTGCAGGGCCGGGGCGGTGCCCGGCTCGCGCCGCTCGAGCTCCACCCGCAGCAGCCGGGCGAAGAGCGGGTAGAAGCGGTACCACCCGCTCTCGTCGTCGAGGGCGATGAGGAACAGGTTGCTGTCCGACAGCGCGTCGAGCATCGGTGCGGAATGCTGCTGGTCCAGGACCGCGTCGCACAACGGGCCGGACAGCCGTTCGAGGATGGAGGAGCGGAGCATCAACGCCTGCATCGGCGGATCATGCGCCTGAAGCACCTCGGTCTCCAGGAAGTCGATCACATGGCGGCTCGAGGCGTCCAGCTCGTCCACGAAGCCGTGGCGATCGGCAGTTCGCCGCAGCGAAAGCGCCGTAAGGTAAAGCCCGGCTGGCCAGCCCTCCATCCGCTTGAGGAGAGCAGCCACCTCCTCCGGCATCAGACTGAGCCCCAGGCGGCCGTTCAGGAATGTGTCCGCCTCCTCGGGCGTGAACCGCAGATCGTCGGCGCGCAGCTCGAGCAGGTCGCCGTGGGCGCGCAGCGCGGCCAGCGGAAGGTCCGGCTCGGTCCTGGTTGAGAGCACAAGCTGGACGGTAGGCGGTGCGTGATCGACGAACCAGGCGATGCTCTCGCGGGCCGCGCCGTCCCCGAGCTGGTGGAAGTCGTCCAGGATCAGCGTGACCTCACCCAGATCGTCCAGCTCGTTCACAAGGCGCGGCAGCACCGTGTCAACGATCGACGCCACCCCGGCCGGTTGCGGCGACGCCGGCCGGCCGATGGCCGGGCAGGCCCGCCGGAGCGCCTCGATTACATAAGACCACAGCACCGCAGGGTCGTTGTCGCCCTCGTCCAGCGTCAGCCACGCGACAGGCTTGCGCGCCGCCTCGACTTCGTACCACGCCGCGAGCATGGTGGTCTTCCCGAAACCCGGCGGACACGCCACCAGGGTGAGCCGCAGACCCGACCCGGCCCGCAGCCGCTCCACAAGCCGCTCGCGCGGAACGATCTGATTGCGCACCGGCGGCGGGCGGAGTTTCGTCGCGAGCAGGACCGGTCCCGAGCCGTCCGCCATCCCGTGCCCCATCGGTCCTCCTGAGCCCGAAACCTCCTGCTGCCACGGTCCGGAGCAGCATCCGTTCACAGACGGCAGTCAAACTCACTTAGGGGTAATCTCGCCTCACCCGAACAGGGTGCGGTCTCGCTGGCCGGGTCCCCGTCGCGCCATCCTCGGACGACGGGGACGGGTCCGCACCGCATCGAAGCGCCCGCGGCCAGGTCCAGGCGGGCATACAGGCATACAGGCATACAGGCATACAGCAGCGTGTACGCCGGGCTGCCCTCGGGAAGCGCAGCGATCAGTTCCTCAGCCTGGCGTGCCTGGCCCGCCTCCAGGCGCCAGCGGGCGGTCCTGTCGGCCGGCTCGCCCCGCCGCGATCACGGCATCGACCTCGCGGAGGAAGTTAATTAGCGTGATCGCGAGGAACCCTGCGCCGATAAGCGCCAGGATCTGCGACTCGGGCCGCCCGGTCCGGCGGGCGATCGCGAGAGCGAGCGGCCGGGCGGCCTTCCCGGTCCAGCCGGTCAGCCCCACCTGGCCCATCGCCACTAGGTTCCATTTCGCCATCTGAGGCGCTCCTTCCTGATACTGCTAGTCCGCCGGTCCGCCCCCGGCCGCAGCCGTGACCGTGACGGTCCCGGGGGTTCACCCGTCAGGCACGGTCACGAGCATTTGCCTGATACGGCACTTTCCAGGCTGCTTGCCGAGTTCTTCACCTGCGTGACCGCTGGCACGACTGCCGAGGCCGCGGTGACCGGCGGCTGGCCCTTCGCGGACTTGATCGCGTTTTCCAGGCTGGACAGCGAGTCTTGCAGGGCTGTGGTCTGCGACGGATACGCGGACTTCGCGTCGCTGGCGAACGTTTTCGCGTTGGTCTGGACGCTGCTCAGCGCGGTCTGCAGGGAGCTGAGACCGTTCTTGGCGACGTCGACATTGCCGAGGTTGCTGACGGAGGTCTTCAGGTCGGTGGCGGCGGTGCAGTAGGCCGGCGTGCTGCTGCATCCAGCGGCCAGCCCGGACAGGACCAGCGCGGCGACCGAAAGCAGCAGCCATCCGCGCGTGCCTGCTCGATATACGGGTCTCATGCGTCCTCCCTGGTGCCGGCCTTTCGGCCTGGTGCCGGCCTTTCGGCCCGCGGGGTGAAAGGGTGAAAGAGCGTCCACAGGTGTCGCTGTCCATTACCTCGGCAGGTTCACATTCGGGCAGGCGACTTGTCATCACCTGCCCGCCGGATTCACCTAGGGGAAATCTGCCGCCACCGGCAGCAGATTTGGTCGCAGCGGATTGGGTCACTGCGTGCCCGGGGCCGATTCCGCCGATTCCAGGTGAACGTCGAGGACGTCGAGTCCCAGGTTGTAGATTCGCCGCAGGAGGCCTTGCAGGGCTGCCTGATCGGTTTCGGCGCGCCGCAGCACCGTCGTATCGCCCACCGCGCTCAGCGCCACATCGTCGAAGGCTGCCCGCACCCAGGGACCCGCGACACCGCGAACAGTGATCACGTAGGTGCCGTCGGTCATATCTCAGACTCCTTATCCCCCATCCCCACAGGGAACCGCCGGACGGGGTGAGTTGCCCACACCCGTTCTGGGTACGCCGGCCGGGCCTCGCTCCGGCGGGAATGACCCGCGTCCGGACACGGGGCCAGAGCAAAATGGGACTTTCGGCCCTAAAGCCTCGGAGCCCAGCGCGATTGGATCGTAAAGGTTGGACGGCCATTTCGTCACTCATGGACATCGCTGCTCCAGACCCGGTAGCGGCGGGAACTACCGGCCGGGGGCCGACTCAAGTGCGTAGCAAGAGCTGAGCTGAGTGAGCAGTAAGAAATGAGCGATAGCGGTATACGTGCGCGTGCCGTCTCCGGGGGCGGCCCGTTCCCCATTCCGCGTTCGAAGTTCGGCTGCCCGGCGGTACCAGTCCGGGCGATTGCCCGGCGGCGCCTGGCCAAGGTCCTGGCCCAGCCCGACTGGCGCGTCGGGCTGGTGACCGGCGGCCCCGCCACCGGGAAGACCGTAGCGGTGGCGCAGTGGTTCGAGACCCTGGACCCGATCGCCCGGGAATGGGTGACACTCGACGCCGACGACGACCGGCCGGAGCGCTTTTGGCTCACGTTCGCCCTGGCCCTGGGGCGCGCGGTCCCGGCTGCCTTCGCGCAGGTCGCGGAGGCGGCAACTGACGTGCACCGGCTGCCGTCGGGCTTTCTCAGCCGCTTGGTCACCGCCTGGTCCGCCGTCACCGATCCGCTCGTCATCGTGCTCGAGGACGTGCACCACTTGCAAAGCCCGGAGATCATCGCGGATCTCGGCTTCGTCGTCGAGCACCTCCCCGGACGCTCGAGGATGCTGCTGACCAGCCGGATCGACCCGCAGTTGCCGATCAGCCGGTGGCGGGGCCGGGGCTGGCTCGCCGAAATCCGCCAGCACGACCTCGCGCTGACGTTGCCCGAGGCCGCCGAGCTGTTCACTTTGCTCGGCGAGGACCGCCTGACTGCCGGTGAGGTCGAGAGGCTCTGGAGTCAGACCGAGGGCTGGGTGGCTGGCCTGCGGCTGGCCGCCGCCGGGCTCAACGACCGCACCGACGTCTCGGCCGCGGTGGCCGAGTTCTCCGGGCGGACGCCGATGGTTGCCGATCTGCTCGCCGACGAGCTGCTCCACCGCGCCCCCGCCGAGCTGTCGGAGTTCTTGCTGCGGACGTCGGTCGCCGACGTGCTGGACGCCGAGCTGTGCGACACGCTGTCCGGCCGCAGCGACAGCGCACACTTGCTCCGCCGGATGGAAGCTGACCTGCAGTTCGTGGTGGCGACGGGACCGAGCCGGGACACCTACCGGTATCACCCGCTGCTGGCCGAGATGCTGCGCGCGGAGCTGCAGACGCACCGGCCGGAAGAAGCGAAAGAACTCAATCGCCTGGCCGCCGTGATCCTGCAGACGCGGGGCGACGTCGCCGGGGCGGTCCGC
>Ga0187851_10003224_pt1 | contig 13850 bp, 10 predicted proteins | sample June2016WEW_6_10_FD_132997 | JGI IMG/M metagenome (GOLD analysis project Ga0187851, IMG submission 132997) | Peatland microbial communities from SPRUCE experiment site at the Marcell Experimental Forest, Minnesota, USA - June2016WEW_6_10 | ecosystem: Environmental > Terrestrial > Soil >...
GTTTGCGACAATCGTGTTTGATACCGAATTGAATATTAGGAAGTTGTAGGTGTAGGGAAGAGTCCCTCCTGTTTCATAGGTTGCGATTACAGTGTATTGTCCCTGGTCAAGAAGCGTGTTTGAAACTGAGATTGTTGGTTGCCCTAGTGCTGGATATACTGTTATAGTATTTCCTGCTGAACATGTACCAACTTGGGTTGATGCAGAATCTGTGACCAGATAAGCGTAACTGTTTGTTGTTGTTGGACTTGCAAGATAAGTGGATGCCGTTGCACCACTTATCTGGTTTCCTGTTCCTGAACATGTTACGCTTGACCCATAGTTAGCATACCACTTGTAGGAATAGGACTGCGTTCCTCCTGATGGTTGTGCAGTTAGCAGCGACACCTGCCCTAAATCGATCAGCGTGTTTGATTCCGTAGGAACAGCAGCAATCAGTAGGGCGTTGTATCCGAAGTAATTGGCAACTGAATTGACCGTTGTTGGATGGGCATCGGTAATCATGACATTCGCGAAGAACATTGTGTTTCCTATATAGAGATTTGGATTCGGAGTCCAGAACCAGGAGTTGCTTGCGTAGGTATTACCCGTAAACAGCATGTTTGCAATCAGCGCGTTTGCGGAATTAAGAGTATTGTAGGCATAGACGTTGTATGCGTAAGTGTATGGAGAGGTTCCCTGTCCAGCTATTGTATTGGCAGTGAAAAGAATGGATTGTCCCTGGTCTATAAGCGCATTGGAGAGTATTAGTGTTGGTGTTGTTGGGGCAGTATAGCTAGCAGCAGTGCAACCAGTACTTGGACACACAAGTATTGGAGGTATTGTATATTGATAGTACAGAATTTGGCCAGAACCTCCGTTACCTCCAAGATCTTCATCACTGCCCCCAGCGCCTGCAGCTTCAAGATAGTTTCCAGTAGGAGTATTTGTGGTTTGATAAGAAACCACTATGACACCTCCACCGCCGCCTCCACCGCCTGGACCCCCAGCAGTTGCACCTCCTGCAATACCATTGGCAATTATTGAACCATAGTTCATTACATTCGTAGCTTGTAAATATACGCCGTATGAGCCGCTACCTCCGTTGTCTCCAGATTGAGATACGTAGCAGCCACTGTCTGCACCTCCTCCCCCTCCTCCGGCTGCACTAAGATAGCCAGACATTCCATTCTCGTACCAATTCAGTATCAAAGTATTGGTTATGGTTGGCGCCCCTGGTGCAGAACCGGCTGCGCCATTACCTATGTCGCTGTTCCCTCCTGCACCTCCTGCCACTAATGTGCTGCCGCCCCTACCTCCATTATATGTGCATCCACCGCCGCCTCCGCCACCAGAACCAGCAAAGGAATTGATAAAAGAGCCCCCTGTGCCTCCGTTTTGATAATCTACAACTGCACCGGCTCCGCCATTGTTCGGATTTCCGGCAGTTATAATGCCGTGATTGATTATTGAATTGTTAACGAATATGCTGTAGCCGTTGGTTGTGAGCGTGTTGCCCGTATTCACTATTAGAGTTCCACACACCCAGTTGCTAGATAATACTTGTCCATTCAATGCAACGCAGTTTGTGTTTGCAGTTGTATAGTAAAGAATTGTATTAAGAGGCACGATATTCCCATAAGTGGTATTAGGATATGTCAGATTAGGCGGCTTTTTTCTTATGCGTATCCAACCTATGTGCGCAGAATGTATTGTTCCACTTCGGCCTTCGTATCCTATGGGCAATGCGACAGCAGGCACGTGAGTTATGCCGTCAATGTTGTTGTAGGTTATGGGCAACGTAGTTAAAGAACTGGAGGAATAAAGCGTTGAATAAACTCCTGGGAAGCAAATGCCAGGAGTAGCTCCGCCGCTGCAAAAAGTATTGCCATTATAGGTGGTGCCTCCTGAACGAACAACGCTCTGTATTGTAGAACCAGAACCATCGATAATCCAGGCAGCCACATTTGTTTGGCCGGTTCCGTCCGTATAACCCACATATACATAGTTATCACTTCCTGATGGGACTATTGTGTTTGCAAACACGTCCACAACATTGGCTCCGTCAGATAGAGGATATGTTGCAGTGGTAACAATGTTTGCAGGCCCTGACGTTGGTGTAGTTATGCCGTTGTCCTGAGTAACTGAAGTGGCCAACCAGCCAGTTGGTGTTGTTGTTCCTACAAAGCTCTGGTAAAGAGTATTGAAGACGTTTGCCCCATCATCGTATTCGCTATAGTAGCAGGTTATTGTGTTGCCACCATTCGGGCACGACAATTGAGGTGCTTCCCCATTATCGAAGTTGTTCAGCAAATTATTCGCGTTGCTTAGGACATTACCAGTCCATCCCAGGAATATTGTATTTGTTATTGCAGATCCGGTATTTGCAGCTAGAAAAGAGGAGGGCCAGGGATAATTTACCCAGTAGAGTATGTTTGCGCTGTCAACCAGAGCATTGGGCGAAGCACTTGAAGTGCAGGCAGAGTTTGCAGCCATTTCATTTAACATGTTGCCCTCAAGCCATGAGTTTATTACCAAGCCATTCGCAAAGAAGAACTCTGCATTGTTTAAATTGCATGTGTAGTATTGTGAGTATTTCAAGGCGTTGAATCCTATTATGTTTCCATAATAACCGTAGCTCCCTATGGGGAGAGGGGTGTTAGCCGCGATTGCGGTGCTCTGCTGATTTGCAAAAGTGATCTGGATAAAATTCATAACGTTTGTGGGAAGTATCAGAGTTGTAGGATCAAGCGCAGAATAATTGGAATTTCCTTTAGTATCGAATGTTATGTTTATGGGTTGAAGTGATTTTGTTGTTATGTTAGGGAAGGTGCCATTGTAAGAATTGGATGTAACCGTGCCGTTGTACAGAATGCTTTGCCCTTGCTTTATTACATAGGTATAATTTAGATCATTCAGGTTGCTAGCTGAGAATGAGGGATTCACAGTGTAATTACCATAGGATACAGCCCCATTGATTATTTGAAATGTATTTATGTGTATGTAGTTCACTCCGGCGTTACTGAATTCATATTCTTTGTGGTTAATTTTAAGCTTTATGTGCAGATTAGGCGCCCTCTTCTGAATCTTAAAATTATAGAACACAATCTCAGGATTTGCAACAGTAACGTTGTTTAGGATTGTTCCATTGATAATGCTTACATAGGTCAACTGGTTTCTTGCTCTTGCTCTTCTGCCATTCTGTTTCAGGTACCCATAGGAAACGTTAATTGTTTTTTCCATTATCTGATAATTAGATAGGTTAAGCAAATTTGTTTCGTTGGTTATCGCGCCGCTAAGATGAGCAGCGTTGCTTGAATTTATCGCCATGGTAGAATTGAGCTGCGTCTGGTTTGTGTAGTTTGTTATAAATGTTGAATTGTAATTAGAAAGCTGAGAGAATATGAAATTTTTTAATGTTGCATTGAATTGCGTATGCTCGGATTGATTTATCGTTGTAGAGTTAGTGCTTGTGGTCGTGTTCAGGGTTGTTGTATTTAGTGTTGAGGTTGTGCTGCTCGTTGTGGCATTCGATTGGTTTAGAAACAGTGTAGTTGTGTTTGGTGTAAAAGTAGAATTTACCGTAGCATTTGCGGCGGCGTCATTCTGAACTATTGTGGTCGTGCAGGGTGTGGTAGTATTTGTATAGTTGCTGGAGTTTGCTGGGGCCTCCAACGCGATGCGCTTTGGTATTATGCAGAGTGAACCTAATTTAAGATTTGAGCCAATGCACAAAAGAAATACAGAGTATAGAGCTACAAAAATTAGCAGCAGTACAGCCAAGATAGTTACGCTCTTTTTATGCTGCATACATCAAACCTTATTATGACCTATAATTGTTATCGTATGTATAATAAACTTGTTGGCTGGAATTATAACCAGATAATATAGCATTATTTTGCAGGAATTTGAGAAAAGGGCCTGTAAATTAAATTTACAGAGTGGGGTTATACATTTAAATATCTTTACGTCGCAATTAGATTAATGAGTCCGTAATCACGCATTACTAAACTCACAAGATTAAACCATAAGATTATTAATTTAATCATATTAATAGTAATGAGTACGACTATAGGTGGCTTATATGGTAAAATTCATTATAGCAAAACAACTAGTAGGAAAGAAAGTAATAACAAACGATGGTTTTGACCTCGGAAGATTCGTAGACGCAGAGATAAGCAAAGTAACAGGCAAGATTAACAATTTGCTTATAGAACCCGACCAGGACAGTGCGTTGGCAATGAAGATAAAGAGCGAGGACGATCAAATCAAGGTGCCTTACAATTCCGTAATGGCAGTCAATGATTACATTGTTGTTGACAGGAAGAACCTTTAATCCTGTAGCGGACCCATCTGGTGGTCTATATAATACTGTGCGGTGGAGATGAAGCAGGGCGCGGGGCCATATTAGGTCCTCTTGTTATTAGTATAGTAGCTGTAAAGAGCACCAGCATGCACAGATTCTCAGAGATAGGGGTCAGGGATTCAAAGATCCTATCGGAAAAGCGCAGGAACCAATTGTTTGGCGAAATAGAGAAGATTGCAATAGACATAAAAGTAGACAAGATCTGGCCAAGCGAGATAAACGAGGCAATGAGGAACCACATATCCTTGAACGAATTGGAAGCTGTTAGGTTTGCAGGATTGTTTGACAAGATAACCCAGGATGTTGGTTCAGTTTACCTTGATTCCCCAGATGTAATAGCGGAGAGGTTCGGCACAAGATTCAAATTATCTAGTTCCAAGCCCATAAAGGTCATGGGAGTCAAATCCACAAAGGAGAAGGGAGTCAGGTACACAAGAGTCATAGCTGAGCACAAGGCAGATTCAAGGTATCCTGTTGTTTCAGCAGCAAGCATAATAGCAAAAGTCACAAGGGACAGGGAAATAAAAAATCTTGAAAAGAAATTAAAAATACACATAGGATCAGGATATCCCTCTGACTACAAGACGATAGACATAATAAAAAAGAATCTGAAGACAGGAGTGCTTGACGGCAATATACGAGAGAGATGGAGCACCATGGAGCGAATAAAGCAGACAAAGCTAACTAACTTCTAGGTTAATAAGCTTGTTATATAATTAATTATCTGGGTCTGTGGCGCAACTTGGATAGCGCACTTGGCTTCGGACCAAGTGGTTGCGGGTTCAAATAAGTTTTTGAGGTATTCGATCAAAAGCTTTGAAAATCCCGTCAGACCCGATATTGCTTACAAAAGCTGCATAAACCTGCGCGAAGCCGCTTCTCTTACATGAGCATCTTCCTTGTCGCTTGTAGATAGTTTCCTTAGTAAATCCCTGTTTGATAGCTCACCTATGAGGAATTTTTTTACAAGGGGGCTTTTATCTTCTAATAATCTTTTCTCTCTAAATTCAGCATCAGGTATTAATTTGAGCAATTCTATTCTTGATGTAGGACTTGGGTCGTTTGCTGCTCTTGTTTTAAATAGCTCTTGCTGACCCTTTAATAAAGATAAAGCATATTCTCTAACTTCTTTTGGATAATCTGCATTTAAGAATACATCTAGAGTAGATGAAAGGTTCATGGAAAGGATTACACATCTTGCGCTTACAAAATCATGGGCAGTTACGGCTTTGTCTACTTTCCTTTTCAACTCGGTTTGGCTTGTTTTAAACATTTCATCACAATATTAATGTCATTTTCAAATATATATAATTAACTAAAAGATTAATCGAGATAAGCGAAATGTTTATAAGCCTTCTAGATAGAATACATATGCTGATTTTCCCGGCACTACTGCATTATGCAGGAGGGATTAGATGGACAAGGAAACTTTAGATAAATTCAACGCTTTTATTCAAGAGAATAAGGGCAAACGCAAATTCAAGCAGAGCGTAGAGCTTGCGATAAATTTCACAGGAATGGACATGAGCAAGCAGGACAACAAGATCAATCTTGAAGTGAAATTACCCAACGGAAAAGGCAAGGAGCACAAAGTCACAATTTTCGCCGATGACAAGAACATAGTAAGCAAGGCACAGGCATCCGGAGCAAACATAATAGCAGGATCGGAAATAGTTAGCATTTCTACAGACAAGGCAAAGCTCAATGAATTACTCCAGAATGAATTGCTTGCACAGCCTAGCCTCATGCCTCAAATAGCAAGGGCATTGGGACAATTCCTAGGGCCTAGGAACAAGATGCCTAAGCCACTCATAGGAATAGATGTCAGCACAGCAGTTCAGGATACCGCTAAATCAGTTTACCTAAGAAGCAAGGGAAAGAATCTCCCAACAATACACTGCATGGTAGGAACTGAAAGCATGGACGTAAATGCGATAGGAGCCAACATTGACGAGGTAGTCAATGCAGTTGTCAAGAAGGTAGGAAGACAGCACATAAGATCGGTATATGCAAAGCTCACCATGAGCAAGCCGATGAAAATATTATAGGTATTATTATGCTCACCAAAACACAAAAAATAAGCTTTGTAAAAGACCATGAGAAAATTCTCAAGGACTACAAAGTAATTGGAATTGTGCAATTGAAAGGAATTCCTGACCGATTGCTTCAATCCACTAAGAACCAGCTCAAGGGCAATACAAAATTCATAATGGGCAAGAAGACGCTTCTTACCAAGATACTTGAAACACAGGCACATACAAAAGAACTGGCCAAGCATTTGACTGACACTTCTGCAATACTTCTCAGCAATGAGGATCCATTCGAGCTTTACAATAAATTCAAGGCAAACAGTCTAAGGCTTGCTGCAAAACCTGGACAAATGTCACCAGAAGACGTAAGCGTAAAATCCGGGGAAACAGGAATACAGCCTGGCCAAACGGTAACAGACCTTAAGAGCGCTGGCATTGACGTTCAAATACAGAAAGGAAAGGTAGTGATAGCAAAGGACAAGATAGTAGTGAAGAAAGGAGAGGTAATAAGCTCCAACATGGCAAAGGCGCTTCACACCCTTGAAATATTCCCGTTCGTTGCTTCCATAGAACCGGCAATGCTGCTCAGCGACGGAATCATGTTCACAAAGAAAGTCCTTGCAATAAATGCAGAGACAACAACGCACGAAATCGCAATGGGCTTCAACAGCGCATTGAGCTTGTGCTTCGAGTTCAACATAGTAAATGCTTATACCATAAACAGCCTCATAACAAAGGCATACAGCAACGCACAGCATCTTGGATTAGAATGCAAGATCCTTGATTCAGGGATAATTGACTTGCTCATAGCAAGCGCTGCTTCGCAGGCTGCATCATTGAACAACAGCATTGGAACAAATGCAAATGAAACATCATGATACTAAAAAAGGTGAATTAATGGAGTATGTATACGCTGCACTTCTTTTGGATGCTGCAGGAAAGGAAATAAACGAGAAAACCATAGAGGAAGTAGTCAAGGCCGCTGGACTCAAGCCAGACGAGGCGCAGGCAAAGGCAATTGTTGCATCGCTAAAAGGCGTTAACATAAAAGATGTTATAAAGAATGCACAATCCATGCAGGTTCAGGCACATGCCGCACCGGCTGCACATGAAGGAGCACAGCACGGAGAGGCGAAGCACAAGGAAGAGAAGAAAGAGGAAGGCAAGACTGAAGAGGAAGCTGCAGGAGGATTAGCGAGCCTGTTCGGCGGAGGCTAATTGCATAATTCTGGAATTTTTTTGTTTTTAATGCAATAACAATCCAGAATAAAAAGCAATATATAGCTTGGCTATTAGTATAAGTATAAGGTAATGAAATGGACGCTTGGGTTGACAAGACAAGATGCACAGGATGCCAGCACTGCAAGGACGTTTGCCCTGTTGCTGTTTTCGAGATGAAAAGCAGGAATGACTCTGCTGGAGCTAATGCAGATAATGCACCAGAGAATGAGAAATGGAAAGGTACCATAGACCCAAATGATCATGCAAAATGGAAAGACGTACAGGATGGACACAAGCACTTCGCAGATGATAATGATGGCACAAGCGGAGGATTGTCCGTTGCAATTGCAGGAAGCTCATGCATACTCTGCCAGGCTTGCCTTATAGAATGCGAAGGAGAATGCATACACATAGTAGATGATGCTGGAGTAAAATACGACTCTATATACAAGTGATTTTACTCTGTTAATTCACCAAATATTTTCTTTTTATGGAATTATCCTTAGTTTAATAAGCGAAAGCGCCGTTCTTTGAACAGTGCGCATTTGTTTAAGAAGTTCCACTATGTCAACATATCCTTTAGAGTTGGCAATCGCTATCTGAGATTCTGAAACAACAGAACCCAATGCAATTAATTCTGATATCATTTCTTTGTCTTGTTTAAAAATCGCAATGGTTAATGCTACGGGATTAATCATCTCGGCAGATTTAAGGCCCTTAAAGTGGTCTTCGTTACCAATTTTTAAAATTTCAGGATATTTTTCGCCTAATTCTCTTACTGTTTTGGTGTCCCCGCTTGCAACAGCATCAAAGAATCGTTTTGCTTTTTCTGGGTTTAGTCCACGCAGAAGTGCTTTAATTTTTCTAGCTATTGGACCATAATTGGCTTGTTTTTCAATTGATGGCACTGATTCACGTTCTTTTTTAGATACCATTTAACCACAAAAGGGTTATATATTCTTAGATATTTATATATATTGTATTTGCTCCCAGAGGGCAACTTGTTCTTTGATAAACTAGTTGATAGAATGATAACATATTTGGAGAAACCGTATGAAGACAAGGATAGCCTTGCGCAGCTTAACCCATACGTCAAGGAATGGTTCTTGGATAATTTCAAAGAACTTACTCCACCGCAGAAATTCTCGTTCAAACTTATTTGCGAAAAGAAGGATGTTCTGATTACCGCACCGACAGGTTCTGGAAAAACGATGTCAGGATTTATTTCAATAATAAGCAAGCTTTTCGATTACAGCCTTGAAGGAAAATTAGAAGACAAGGTTTACTGCATTTATATTTCTCCACTTAGGGCACTCAACAATGATATATACAACAATCTGGTAAAGCCGCTTGGAGAGATTTATGAAATCATAAAAAAGGAGAAAGGGATTAACATAATAAAGGACAACATAAAGCAAGTAACAATAGGCGTAAGAACCGGAGATACGACCCAGCAGGAAAGGCACAAGATGCTTGTGAAGCCGCCAAACATACTGGTAACAACTCCTGAGAGCCTTGCAATTCTCATTAATTCGGAGAAATTCGTTGAGAACCTGAAGGGCGTCGAATATATAATAATAGATGAGATCCACGAGCTTGCCAACAACAAGAGAGGAGTTCATCTTTCGCTTTCCATAACAAGACTGGAAGAAATAATCGGCCATGAAACAACAAAAGTAGGACTAGGTGCAACGCTGTTTCCGCTTGATGAAGCTGCAAAGTATCTTGTTGGTTACAAAGGCAATGAGCCAAAGGACTGCATAGTAGTTGATGCATCGTGGAGCAAGAAGCTTGATGTCAAGACAATAAGTCCATTAAAGGACATGATATACGCGAAAGATGGGGAAATAGAAGATGCAATGTACAAGGAATTGAACAACATAATAAAAACAAGCAAGTCAACGCTGATATTTACAAACACAAGAAGCGGAACCGAGCGTGTTGTCTTCAATCTAAAGAAGAGATTCAAGTATGGGGAAGACATAGCTGCACACCACAGCTCTCTTTCAAGAGAATCGAGGCTTGAAGTTGAAGAGCTTCTCAAGAAAGGCTCACTTAAGTGTGTAGTGTCATCAACAAGCCTTGAATTAGGAGTAGATATAGGTGCAATAGAAAATGTAATACAGCTTGGATCTCCGAAAAGTGTAACGCGCGCTGTGCAAAGAATAGGGAGAGCAGGCCATTCCTTCAAGGCAGTTGCAAAGGGCTCCATGATAGTACTCAATCGTGATGACTTGATTGAATGCTCTGTAATGCTTGATGCTGCACTGAAGAAGCACCTTGATGCTTTTGTTGTGCCAAAGAACGCGCTTGATGTGCTTGCACAGCATATTATCGGAATGTCACTTACAAAGAAATGGGATGTTGATGAGGCATATGCAGTTGTGAAAAGAACATATGCATACCACGACCTTGAAAGAGAGGACTTCATGTCCCTTGTGAATTATCTTTCCGGCGCTTATGTCGGATTGGAAAGCAGGAGAGTTTACGGAAAGATATGGTATGATGAAAAGGAAAAGACATTTGGGAAAAGAGGAAAGATGGCCAAAGTAATATACATGCTTAATCTTGGTACAATACCAGATGAAGTTGCAGTTAGCGTATTTGACACTCAAAAGAAATGGATTGGCAGCATAGAAGAGGAATTTCTCACAAAATTAAAACCAGGAGATATCTTCACTTTAGGGGGAAGGCTCTACAAATTTGAATATGCAAAGGGCATGAAGGCCTATGTGAGCATTGCAACCACGAATGTTCCAACAATACCACCATGGTTTTCAGAACAATTGCCGCTAAGCTACGAATTGGCAAACGAGATAGGAGAATTCAGAGCAAACATGTCGAAGATGTTGAAAGAGCACATGCAAAGCAAGAAGATAAGCATATTCAGCAAAACAATGAAAATACCAGACAACATAGACAAATATCTTTCTGCATTGCCAATAGATTCAAACTCGAAAAGAGCCATATTCGGTTATTTTGTTGAGCAACTTCTTTTTGCTGATGAGATACCTACAAACAAGCTTTTATTGATAGAGCTTACAAAAGACCCGTCAAAAGAAGGAAACTTCATAATATTCCATTCGCTTTTCGGAAGAAGAATCAATGATACACTTTCAAGAGCACTTGCAATAGGGATTGCAGAAATGTTTGATGTTGATGTTGACATTTCGATAAATGATAATGGATTTGTGTTCAGTACGGAAGAGAAACTCAATATAACAAACAAAACAATAAAGGACATAATAGATGATATACATTCTTCAGGGCTTACTACGATGCTCAAGAATAACATAAAGAGAACAGAGCTTATGAAAAGGAAATTCAGGCACGTCGCTGCAAGAAGCTTCATGATACTAAGAAACTATAAAGGATACAAGATACCGGTAGGAAGGCAGCAGATAAACTCGCAGCTTGTATTCAAGGCGGCGGAAGAGATAGATCCTAACTTTCCAGTAATAAAAGAGACATACAGGGAAATATTAAACGAAACAATGGATCTTCCAAGAACAAATACTTTGCTTTCGAAGTTGAAAAATGGAGATGTAAAATACAGGATAATAAAAACAGTTATACCGTCTCCATTCACGCATTCGATGCTAACTTTCGGACACGCTGATGCAATACTTATGAAGGAAAGGCACAAGCATTTGCAGCAACTACACAAGCTTGTGATGAAACGAATAAGTGAATCTAAATGATTCTTGACAAGGATATAGAATTATTGGAAGGGCTTCCCATTGCCTACATCAAAAGCATAGATGCATTTGTAGTTTCTGATCTTCATCTTGGCTATGAAACAAAATTGGCAAAGAATGGAGTATTCATACCAAAAGTTAACGTGAGAAAGATAATATCTGATTTTGAGAAGGGATTAAGGTTTAAAAAACCAGGAAAAATAATTGTTGTCGGTGACATAAAGAATGATTTTTCAACAGTAGATGTTGATGAGTTCAATGAATTGCACGAAATTGTAAAATTTTGCAATGAAAAAAAGATAGAACTGATTTTGATAAAAGGAAATCATGACAATTTTATAGAAAGATACAGGGGACCGTTTAAAATAAAGATATACAACAATGAAGCAAAGATTGGGGATTATTTCTTTGCCCATGGGGACAAACTGCCCAAATTCCCGAAAGAAAAGATAAAATTTCTTATTACGGGTCATGAGCATCCTTCAATAGGAATCTTGAATTCCATAGGAAGGGTTGAAAGGCTACGATGTTTTCTATCAGGAAAATATGAAAATATTAATTTGCTGGTGCTTCCTGCCATTAGTTATTTTGCTTCTGGCTCAGAAATAAATTTTGCACCGAAGGGAAATTTGATTTCCCCAATTCTCAGAAGTACAAGCATGGACACCATGCATGCAATTGCAATAGGCTATGGCTCAACACTTGATTTTGGAACAATTGCAGATCTAAGAAAAATATCAGCAAGATAAAATCATAATTTGAATAAAGTTCGCACTAGATTGAAGCAGTTAATATATCTAGACTATTCTTGTCGAGTTTTCCTACGTCTATCTTCAATGGGGTGTTGAACTCGTCTATTATGACAACGTAGTTTCCTATAGTTATGATGTCGGACCTGCTCTTCGTTACGAATTTCATGTCCCCTTTCTTCGTCTTGAGGTTCCATTCCAATCCATCTCCAGTTATTCGTATTTCCTTTATTCCAGTTATTACAGGATCGAAGCTGTTTGCCTCAAGTGCGGCTTCCAGCAATTCCTTTGACTTACTGTCCAATTTTGTGTAATCGCTTATTGCGAAGACGTCCTTTTCCTGCTTTGCGTTGAATACTATCATGTTCGGATTCGATATAGGAAATGCCTTCTTAGGCACAAGTTTCGTTACGACTTTGTTGTTGTATACTACATCAACTAGGCTTCTTCGCTCTCCCTGCTTTATCTTTATTGCAGATTCGCTCACTATGTACTTGTCAACAAACGATTCGAGCGTTTTCTTGCTCTTGTGGGAGCTATGCTTTGCTTTTGCCGAAAGCTTGTACTTGAATATGTTGTAGAGCTTTCCCTTCTTTCTTATGAGTGCACCGGGCTTGCCCTGCTCTGCTATTATTCCATTTTCCAATAATATTACATGATCGGCATTCATTATTTCAGTAAGATCGTGCGTTACGAATATCATCGTCTTGTCGCTTTCCAGATTTAGCACTGACTTGTTTACTTTCCTTGCGTTTATCGCGTCTAGGTTTGCTGTTATTTCGTCGAATAGCACAATGTCAGGTTTTCCGAGAATTGCTCTAGCTACAGCTAATCTTTGCCTCTGTCCTCCTGAAAGACTCATTCCTCTTCCTCGTATTCTGTTATCATAGGACAACGGCAATCGCATTATCTCGCTGTGCATTTCAACTGCTCTTGCGGCAGCTATTAGCCTATCAGGTTCCTGCTCTCCCTTTGAGAAATAAGACATGTTGTATGCTACTGTGTTGTCGAAAAATGTAGAGTCTTGCGGAACATATGCTATCTTCTCTCGCAAATGGCTTACATCTATGTCATTTATGCTGTTGGCTCCGAATTTTATGTCCCCATTGTCTATTGCATACAATCCTAGCAGTATCTTTGCTATTGTGCTCTTTCCTGCACCGCTTTTTCCTACTATTGCAGTTACCTTTCCCTGCTGTATTGTTGCGTTAAGCCCTTTTATTATTGGAAACAACGGATCGTAGCCGAACCATACATTCTGAAGTTTTATGTCTTTGTTGATGTCAACTATCTTCTTTCCGTTTGGCTCCTTTCCAATATCTTCAGAGTCGAATACTTCCCTCAATCTTTCTCCAGAAGTTATTGATTCCTGTATGTACGGTAGTATTGAGCTTATCTGCTGTATTGGGCCATAGAACATTCCCATATAAGCAAGGAAAGCAGTTACGATACCAAGCTGCAATGTACCTGCTATTACAAGTGAACCTCCAACTCTCCATATTACAACAGTTGCAAGTGCAACCAGAAAGCTCACAGGCTGCCAATATTTCAATTCCATTTTTGCAATGTCCATTTGCGTCTTGTAGTAACTGCCAAGGTTTGAGTCGAATTCGTCCCCTTCGAAATTCTCCCTTGTTGCGCTTTTTACTATCGTATAGTTTGGTATTACGTCATTTATTTTTGTGTATATGTCTGCGCCTTTCCTTGAGATTTTATGGTATGCCCTATCTGAAGTCTTGTTGTAACTGAATATGAGAAGTATGATTATAGGTATTGGGATAAGTACGTATATCGCAAGGCTTGGGAA
>Ga0187851_10003226_pt1 | contig 13845 bp, 13 predicted proteins | sample June2016WEW_6_10_FD_132997 | JGI IMG/M metagenome (GOLD analysis project Ga0187851, IMG submission 132997) | Peatland microbial communities from SPRUCE experiment site at the Marcell Experimental Forest, Minnesota, USA - June2016WEW_6_10 | ecosystem: Environmental > Terrestrial > Soil >...
CGGCGAAGGGCTGAGCGCCGCCGAGGCGCACAGCCACACCCTCGTCAGCGACGGCATGGTCACCGCGGTGGAGCTGGTGCGTGCCGCCGCCGCCATCGGGCTCTCGGTCATCTGCATCACCGATCACGACACCCTCTCCCCCCTCGAGGAGGCCACCGAGGTCGGGGCCGAGCTGGGCGTCGACGTGATCCCGGGCGAGGAGGTGACCTGCGCCTTCCCACCCGGCATCCACGTGGTGGGCCTCTTCATCGACCGGGCGATCCGGATGCACATGTCAGTGGAGGACACCGTCGACGCCATCCACGACGCCGGCGGCCTGGCGGTGGTGGCCCACCCCTTCATGCCCACCTGGTTCGCTTCGATCACCGAGGGCCGGCTCCGGCGCCTCCTGGAGCAGCGGACCATCGACGGGATCGAGGTCCGCCACACCGCCCCGGTGCTGCCCGGCACCTGGAAGCGGCTGGACGAGTTCTGCGCGGCGCACCGGGAGCGCGTGGGGGCGCTGCTGGCGGCCGGGGACAGCCATTTCGGCGTCCACGACCTGGGCCGGCTGGTCTCCGTCTACCCGGGGGGCGGGGCCGCCGACCTCCGCCGGGCGATCGAGGCGCGCACCACCTCGCCGCTCCGGGGCGTCCATCCGGCGGGGCCGCCGCTCTCCATGCGGCTCGGGCAACAGCGCCGCTCGCTGCTCGAGTTGAACCTGAAACGGTGGCGGGGGACGGTCGGCGGCCGCCCCGGCTCCCCGAGCGCGGGCGCCGTGCGGCGGTAGAATCGGTCGGTGAGGGGTGGCCGGCGGCTCTGATCGCCGGCCCGGACTGGCCCGCTTAGCTCAGTTGGTAGAGCAGGGGACTCTTAATCCCTTGGTCACAGGTTCGAGTCCTGTAGCGGGTACCACGTTCTTCTGGAGGCGCGACCCCGCCGCTCGGCGCGTTGGAGGCTCCATGGATCTCTGGCACCGACCGCTGCTCATCTTCGACGGCGAGTGCGGTTTCTGCACCGCATGCGCCACGTGGGCCCAGCGAAGGCTGCGCGATGTGGATGTCGTGCCCGGGCAGCGAGTCGACGTTGCTGCGTACGGCCTGACGGCGAGGGACGTGTCAGCGGCCGCATGGTGGGTCGACGAGCGGGGGGGCGTCCATCGCGGCCACCGAGCCATCGGAAAAGCACTGCAGGCGTGTGGCGGGTGGTGGCGGTCAGTGAGCTGGCTGTGCCTGATACCGCCCTTCTCCTGGGGGGCCTGGGCCGTCTACGGTCTGGTCGCTCGCTTCCGGCATCGGCTTCCCGGCAGCACACCCGCGTGCCGTCTGCCGGCAGACGGCCGTCCCGGGGGGGCCCAACGGGCCGATTCAGAGCAGGATGAGCTTGCCCCCTGACCCTCTCGCAGTGAGCAGGCCCGGCACCATCTCGGGGCGGCTGGTCGCCCTGCTCGCGATCTCCAGCGGTCTGGCTGTGGCGAACATCTACTACGCGCAGCCCCTCCTCCACGAGCTGGCCGGGGCGTTCGGCGCCAGCTCGGCCGCGACCGGGCTCGTCGTGACCGTCACCCAGGTCGGCTACGCTGCCGGCCTTCTCCTCCTGGTCCCGCTCGGTGACCTGGTACCGCGCCGCCGCCTGGTAGTCGTGGTTCTGCTGGTCGCCGCCGTGGCCCTCGCCGGCTCGGCCCTCGCCGGCAGCCTTGCGATCTTCGAGGCGGTGGCGCTGGCGGTCGGCTGCGCCTCCGTGGTGGCCCAGGTGCTGGTGCCCATGGCGGCCGACCTGGCCGCTCCCGAGCGCCGCGGCCAGGTGGTGGGCACCGTCATGAGCGGGCTGCTGATCGGGATCCTCCTTTCCCGAACGCTCTCGGGGCTGGTGGCGGCAGTGGCCGGCTGGCGGACCGTCTACTGGTCGGCGGCTGTGGCCATGCTCCTGCTGGCGCTGATCCTCCGGCTGGCGCTGCCTCTCGAGACAAAGTCCCCGGGCATCGGCTACCCGGCACTTCTCCGATCGACGGCAGCTCTGGTGCGGCGAGAGCCGCTGCTGCGCCGGCGCTCACTCATCGGGGCGCTGGGATTCGCCGCCTTCAGCGCCCTCTGGACCACCATCGCGTTCCTCCTCTCCGGCCCGCCCTACCACTACGGGCTCGCCGTGATCGGGCTCTTTGGGCTGGTGGGGGCGGCCGGAGCCCTCTGCGCCAGTTTCGCGGGACGCCTCGCGGACCGCGGTTGGGCGCGGCCGGCGACGCTGACCTTCGCGCTGCTGGTGGCTGCCGCCTTCCTCCTGCTGCTGGCGGCACGCACTCTGCTCCTGCCCCTGATCGTGGGGATCGTGCTGCTGGACATCGGCGTGCAGGGCAACCACATCACCAGCCAGACCCTCATCTACCGGCTGCGCGGCGACGCTCGGAGCCGCATCACCAGCGCCTATATGACGGTGAACTTTCTGGGCGGCGCGGCAGGATCGGCCGCCGCCGGCGCCCTCTACGCGGGGCGGGGGTGGACGGGCGTCTGCGTGCTGGGCCTGGTCATCGCCGCGGGCCTCGTCGCCGTGTGGACCTGGGACGCGCTCCGGCCGATCGGTCAGGCCCGGTGCGCGTAGACGTTGCGGTGCACGAACCGGTCGATCGGACGGCGCACCCGCAGCGGCGGGCGTGGCTCGCCGGCCCGGTGGCCGAGCCGGCAGGCGAAGGCGATCCGAAGGTGGCTCGGGATTCGGAGCAGGCTGCGCAACCCGTCCTCGACACCGTCGACGCCGAAGACGCTCATGATCTGCATCCCGACGCCCCGGACCTGGGCCATGAGCCACATGTTCTGCATCAGGCAGCCGAGACTGATGATGCCGAGGAAGTCACCCTCGGAGGCCGGCGCCCGCCGGTGCGGGTCGTAGAGGACGATGAGGACCACCGGGCAGGAGCGCATGGTCGTCTCTAGGGTCGCCGGCTCACCACTCGTGTCCAGCTCCGCATCCGGGGTCCGCCACGACGGTGGGAACATGGTCGCGAGCAGCCCGGTGCCCTTGCGGATCAGCTCCTCTTCGCTGAACGAGAGCTGGGCGTAGTTCTCCTGGACGAAGTCGCCGGATCCACCGGACTGGAGCTGGCCGATGGCGGCCAGGGTGGACCGGTCGTCGATCACGAGGATCTCGTAGTTCTGCATGTTGTGGGCGGTCGGCGCCCACCTGCCCGCTTCGAGAATCGCCTCGAGATCCGCTGCCTCCACCGTCTGCGAGGCGTCGTAGGGTCCGCGTTCCGAGTGGCGGTTGCGGATGATCTCGCGGAGGCAGGTCGTGGCGTCGAGTGCAGGGATGTCAGGCATGGCGGTCGCCCTCGTGACTCTCTTCTGATACCGGCCGCAGGATGGCAGGATGCCGCGCACCCGCGCGGAGTGCTGCCCGCTACGCTGGCAGTCCCCAATACGCGGAGTCGCCGAGGACGGTGGCCGCCGCCGCGGACTGGAGGGTGCGGTTCTCACCGCTCGGAAGGCCATCGGCGTAGCCCAGCCCGACCGGGCTCTGGCGAAAGATGGTCGCGTAGAAGACGCAGGCGGCGAGGTACGTGCCGCTCACCGAGGGGTGGCTGCCGTCGGACTGCCAGAGGTCCGGATGCGGCGCCGCGCTGACCACCGTCTCCCAGGCGGCGCCCACCGGCGCCACCGGAACGCCGAGCTGATCCGCGATCCCCATGTAGCCGGTGTCGATCGCGGCCTGCATGCTCGGATAGTCGGGAAGACCCTCCTCCGGCCAGCCGTCCTGGTGCGCGAAGGTGAGGTAGAAGAGCGGAGCGGAGCCCTGCTCGCGGACCATCGCGACCAGCCTGGTCGCCGCCGGATACATCATCCCGGTCCGATCCACGGCGAGCGACGGCAGCTGGCTCTGCTCCTGCAGCACCACGTCGTCCCACCTCTCGGAGTCGATGGCCGGCGACGTCTCGGACGCGGCCAGGTGCTGTGCGAGGGTCCAGCCTCCCTCGTCCAGCGCCCTGGCCTGGACGCGGTGGCCACCCGCCCACGCCAGGTCGGCGAAGGTGTCGGGGAGGTCGTTGACCGAGGTGTAGCTGTTGCCGATGAAGAGGATCCTGGTGCAGGTCGCGCCCGGCAGGCTGCATCCCGGGCTGCCCCAGAGACCGAGCTGGGGCATCGGGAAGACGGCAAGGACGGCGGTGGCGACGATGGCTGTCACCAGCCCCCAACGGAGCCAGTGCACTCCCCTCGTTGGGGGGGCGGGGAGCGACCGGGACGGCTGGACGCGGGGAGCGGTCGTGAGAGCGCCCGGTGGCGGCGCGGCGTTGGCGGCGGTGAGCGGAGCACCGCATCGCGGACAGCTCCCGAGGGTGAGGGGATGCCACGTCCAGCACCTGGTGCAGACTCTGTCGGCCACGGCGAAGCCGACGATGGCACCGCCCGGAAGAGGCCACATCCGCCGCCATCGCTTCATCACAGGTTCGAGTCGCGCGGGGGCGCTGACCGGCCGCACGGTCAATGGTGCTGAGCGAGCCCGGCCGGGATGACTTCGCCCCAATCCTCAGCTCGTGATCCCGTCAGGAGCCAGGCGTGTCCCTCGGGCGACGACCGCGAGCAGGATCACCGCGACCAGGAGGGTTGCGGTCACGTGGCCGTGAAGGATCAGGACGGCGCCGGTCACCGCGCCGCCCAGCATGGCTGCGATTGAGATCAGACGGCGGCCGGCCCGGGATCCGGTGCCGCCCGCCACATGGGTGTCGGCGGCGATCCCGGTGATGGTCATGGTGAGGACCGTCGTGGTGAGGTCGGGGACGGCGAGGCCGCGGGCGGTCGCGTTCTGGATTCCCATGGCGACGGCCAGCACGGCGACCACACCGTAGCGAAGACCGCCCTGGATCACGCCGCCGGCGAGGGCGGAGAGGATGACACCGGCGACCAGGAGGAGCAGCTGAGTGCCGGTCGCGACGGCGAGCTGCCGCCGGAGGCCGGAGCTGAGGCGCGAGCGGAAGAAGCCGCCCCCCAGCGCGCCGAGGATGAAGGCGCCGATGGCGACCAGCGACGTGACCACGGAGAAACCGCTGACACCGACCAATCCGAAGGCGAGGAAGACGACGTTGCCGGTCATGTTGGCGACGAAGACGTGGCCGAGGGTCAGGTAGCTGAAGGCGTCGACGAGGCCGGTGATCACGGTCAGGCCGACCAGCAGGGGCGGCAGCAGGCCGTACTTGCCACCGCGCCCTGGGAACAGGGTTTCCCTCAGGTCGGTCAGCAGAGCTCTCGCAACTGTGTCCATCGGGCCCTCCTCGCGCCTCACCGTGGTCGCGAGCTCCCGTCCGTGCCGCAGCCGCCGGTGACCGGATCTCATGAGAGGATGGCAGGGAAGCCCTCCCGGCAGAGAGTCCCGCCGCCGGGGGCGAGGAGATTTGCCATGGAAGACACGGACGTCCTGCAGCACATCGAACGGCTGGTCGGCGAGGAGGACGCGCTCTACGCGCACGCGGCGGATGGCCACGGGATGGACGGGGAGCAGCAGCGCCGGCTCCAGGAGGTTCAAGTCCATCTCGACCAGTGCTGGGACCTGCTCCGCCAGCGCCAAGCCCGGCGCGAATTCGGTGAGGACCCCGCTGAGGCCGTCCTGCGCTCCGCGGGGACGGTCGAGGATTACACGGGCTGAGGTGGAGGCCTCACTCGGTGGGGCCGCCCAGCCAGCCGCGCCGGCGGAAGAGGTAGAGGAGCCCGGCAGCCGCCACCAGCTCCAGGCCGACGCCGAGCACCCAGAAGGACCACGTCTGAGTCAGCACGTGGCCGGTGAGAAAGCCGAAGTTCTGGCCGAAGAAGCCGGTCAGGAAGCTGAGCGGGAGGAAGACGGTGGCGATGATGGTCAGCTGCTTTATGACCACGTTGAGCCGGTTGGAGACGGTGGAGAGATGGGTGTCCATGGCCCCGGTGAGGAGGTCGCGATAGGAGTCCACCAGGTCGCTGATCCGGATCAGGTGGTCGTAGAGATCGCGGAAGTAGCGCTCGTCCTCCGGGGTCATCCCCTCCAGGAGGTTCATCCCGGAGAGCAGCCGGGCAAACATGTCGCGTTCCGGAGTGACCACCTTGCGGAGGGTCACCAGCGTCCGCTTCATCGCGAACAGCTCGCCGAGCTGGGCTTCGGTCGGCTGCTTGAGGATGGCGTCCTCCAGGACGTCGATCCGGTCGTCGAGCTGGGCCAGCACCGGGAAGTAGGTGTCGACCAGCTCGTCGACGATCAGGTAGAGGAGGGACACCGCAGGGGATGACCCCGCCGCCGCCCGATGCCTGGTGGCGCGTCGGCGCACGCCGTCGAAGATGCCTCCGTCGCCGTGATGCACGCTGACCAGGTGCTTGGCGGAGAAAAAGACGTGGACCTCGCAGGTTGCCGGGGTCCCCGGGGACGGCAGGGCTCCGTGCAGGACGAGGTAGGTGAAGCCGTCGAAATCGTCGACCTTGGGACGCTGGTCGAAGTGTTCGGCGTCCTCCACCGCAAGCGGGTGAAAGCCGAACCCCTGGAGCAGCAGCTGGCTGGAGTCCGCGTCGAGACCCTCGATGTCGAGCCAGAAGAAGGCGTCCCCGCTCAGCCGCTCCCGCACCGCGTCCACCGTGGCCTCGACGGTCTGGCCGTCCGCGTCGGTGAGCTTACCCTGCATGGCACGCATTCTCCACGCCGGGGGCCGGTGCCGCCGCCCCACGTCGGAGCGGCGGCACCCTGACCCCTGCGCCGGTCAATCGTGGCTGGGCAGCGCCTCGCCCGTCTCGAGCAGGGTCTTGAGGTTGCTGACCACCCAGCTCCAGCCCGACGCGACCTCGGCGTAGCTGGCGTCCTCCGATTCGAACTCGTGGATCACCGTGAGCTTGCTGACCTTCCCGTCCTCGGAGGCGATCTCCCAGGTGACCTGGCTGGCCGCGTCGCCGGCAAACTTCGGGTCGTAGCGGAGCTTCCAGCTGTGGACCAGCCGGCGCGGCGGGTCCGCCTCGATGATCTCGCCCTCCACCATCACCGCGGAGCGGTCCGCGGTGTAGTGGGTGAGCTTCGCCTTCGGCTCGAACGTCGATTCGACGTAGCTCCCGTAGAAGTAGCGGGTGGTGAACTCCGGGTTGGTGATCGCCTCCCAGACCTTCTCGGGGCTGGCGTTGATGTAGACCTGGTAGACCTGCCGGGGCTTGGTTGTGGACGGGGACATGTGGGCTCCTCCTTGATCGAGTGCCGCCTTGAGGTCGGCGAGCGCCGCCGCCCTCTCGCGGGTGTACTTGCCGACCCACCGGTCGGCGATCAGTTGGACCGGAACGGCGTTGAGGAAGTGGAGCTTCTCGCGACCGGCGCGCCGGGTCACGATCATGCCCGCCCCCTCCAGGATCCGCAGATGCTTCATGACCCCGAAGCGGCTCATCTCCACCCCTTCGAGGAGCTCGGTGAGCGTGCGGCCGTCACGCTCGAAGAGCCGGTCGAGAAGGTGGCGCCGGGTGGGGTCGGCAAGCGCCCGGAAGACCCTGTCGTCGTTGTCCATGACCCGAGCATAGGTTACCCTTTGGTCACGTGTCAATAGGGTCACATGGGCGCGGAAGCCCCGAAGGGGACCGCCCGTCCAGGCCGCGGGGCGGTCCCCCTCAGGCGGCGATGTCAGGCCGTCGCCGTCAGGCCGCCGCTCCCGCCCCCTCGGCCTCGCCGGAGCTCGTGCGCGTGGCAGTCTGGACGCGCTGCGACGCGATGCTCGGGACGAAGAGGGCCGCGATGGCCCCGAGGGCGAGCACGCCGCTGCCCACCAGGACGGCCGGCTGGAGCCCGGCCACGAACTGCACCGGGTTGGCGTAGCCGCCCATGTGGGAAAAGACGGCGGCGAGGACGGCGATCCCGAAGACCCCACCGACCTCGCGGATGGCGTTGTTGGCGCCGGAGGCCTGGCCCGTCTCGTGGCGGCGCACCGCGGAGAGCACCGCGTTGGCGGCCGGGGCGAACACCAGGGCCATGCCGGTCCCGGCGAGGATGAAGGGCACGACCACCGATGCGTAGGCCATGCCGGGCGAGAGGGCCCGGTCGATCCACACCAGGGCGATCGCCTGCAGGGCCAATCCGGTCGCCATCAGGGGCCGGCTGCCGACCCGGTCCGAGAGGATGCCCGCCACCGGCGCGACGAGGATCGGCATGCCGGTCCACGGCAGGGTGCGCAGCCCGGCCTGCAGCGCGCTGTAGTGCTGGGCGGTCTGGAAGAACTGGGCGAGCAGGAAGACGGAGCCGAACATCCCGAAGTACATGGCGAAGGAGACGGCGTTGGTGGCGGAGAAGGCGCGGCTGCGGAAGAAGCGCATCGGTAGCATGGGTGCCGGTGAGCGCAGCTCCCAGAGGGTGAAGGCGATCAGCAGGGCGGCCCCGCCCAGCATCGCGCCCAGCACCGTGCTGCTCCCCCATCCGATGGCGTTGGCGCGCACCAGCCCGTAGACGATGCCGAAGAGCCCGCCCGTGGCGAGCACCAGCCCGGGGATGTCGAACCTGCCGTTGGGGCCGCGGCTCTCGCTGAGGCGGAGGACCGCGAGGGGACCGACCACGAGCCCAACCGGCACGTTGATCCAGAAGATCCAGTGCCAGGAGATGCCGCTGATCACCGCTCCGCCGATGACCGGACCGAGGGCCACGCCCAGACCGCTGATGCCCGACCAGATGCCGAGGGCGACGCCGCGCCGGCCGGCGGGGAACGCCTCCGAGAGGAGGGTCAGGGTGAGGGGCATGACCACGGCGGCGCCGGCGCCCTGGAAGGCACGGGCGGCGATCAGCGTCCCGGCGGTCGGAGCCAGCGCGGCGGCTGCCGAGCCGAGGGTAAAGACGCTCAGCCCGAGCACGAACATGCGACGCCGGCCGAAGCGGTCACCGAGCGCGGCTCCGGAGAGCAGCAGGACGGCGAAGCTCAGGGTGTAGGCGTTGACCGTCCACTCCAGAGAGGCGATGTCGACGTGGAACTGGAGGCGGATGCTGGGCAGCGCGAAGGTCACCACCAGGTTGTCGAGGGTGACCATGAACAGGGCCAGCGACACCAGGGCGAGGGTCCATCCGGTTCGGGTGGGAGCGGCGGACCGCACGAGGGCGGGGGGCCGGATCGGTGCGGGGGGCCGGGTGGCTGCAGTGGACATCGTGGCTCTCCTTATTGATACATCCATCACTTTGCAGGTGAAAAAAATTTCCGCCTTGGCTCAGACGGCGGCAGGCAGCTCCGTGGACGCCGGCTTGGCCTGGAGGTCCGCGCCTCGGTGCTTCGCCACCCAGAGCGGCGCGCACAGCTCCGGCAACCCCAGCACGGTGGTGACGTTGGCGAGCATCCCGGCGGCGAAGAACTCCGCGACCGCTCGCGGCGTCGCGCCGCTCAGGCGGGCGACATCGTCCGCCAGCTTGCGGAAGCCGCTGGAGATGTGCCCGTGCAGCTCCGGGTCGCCCGCGGCCGCATAGGCCTGCAGCTGCATGAGCAGCTGGTAGCGGTCGGCGATCAGCCCCGGGTAGGTCATCCCTATCCGTTCGAGCGCCTCCTCGGGGTTGGCGGCGCCCCGGGCGGCCTCGCGGAAGGTGGCCCGGATCCGTCCCTGAACCCGGTCGTAGGCGGCCAGGAAGAGATCCCGCTTGCTCGGGAAGAGCGCGTAGATGTAGGGCTGGCTGATGCCCGCCCGCTCGGCGATGGCGGCCGTGCTCGCGGCCTCGTATCCACGTTCGGCGAACTCGCGGATGGCCGCCTCGACCACCTGCTCCTGGCGTTCCTCTGAGGTCTGGCGCAGGCGGGTGGCGGCTTCGCGGGGGGTCACGGCCTAGATTATTGATTGGCCTATCAAAAAAGTCAACCCTCTTTCCACAGAGTCCCCGCACCCCGGAAGCCGCGGCGGGGAGCCCGCTGGGCTGGGCGTGCTGCTCGCGGAGCTGGGGAGGTCAGCCCATGGCGGCGAGCACCGCCACCATCCGGTCGCAGGCGCCCTTGACCCCGTGGCGCGCCGCGAGTGCCGCGACCACCGCGGGGTCCGCGGGGTAGCCGTCCCGCCGCCCGGCGGGGAGCGTGATGGGCAGGTCGAGCACCGGCTCGACGACCCGCATCGCTCGGGCGAGGTAGTCGCGATCCGCCTCACCGAGCGGCGCGTCGCGGATGACCTCCGCCAGGCCGCCGTGGCGGCGGATCAGCTCGGCCGCCTTGGCGGCACCCACCCCGCGCAATCCCGGAAGCCCGTCGGAGGGATCGCCGCGGAGCACCGCGAAGTCCGCGTAGCGGCGGCCAGGCACTCCATAGCGGCGGGTCACCTCCGCCTCGTCGACCACCGCCAGGCCCCCCTTCTCCGGATAGAGCACCCGCACCCGCGGGTCCTCGACGAGGGCGAAGAGATCACGGTCGCCGCTCACCACCTCGACCGTCCCTCGGGTGAGCGCGCTCCAGGTGGCGATGACGTCCTCGGCCTCGTGGTCGGCGACCCCGACCTGGTCAACACCCACGGCGTGCAGGATCTCCGCGATCACGTCCATCTGCGGGGCCAGTCCGGGCGGCACCGGCTCGGCCACCCGGTGGGCCTTGTAGGCGGGGATGAGCTCGACCCGCCAGGCGGGGCGCCAGTCCTCGTCGCTCGCCACCGCGAGCCGGCGGGGACGGCGCTGAACGACCAGCCGGACCAGGGCGTCGAGGAAGCCGCGGATCGCGTTGTTGGGCTGGCCGTCAGGGCCGCGGACGCTCGCGGGCACGCCGTAGAAGGCGCGGAAGATCATGCTCGAGCCGTCGATCAGGAGCCAGTCGCAAGCCATCGACCACGCATTGTGCGGGCGTATGGTCGGGAGCGGGGCCGGTCGCTGACCGGCCGATGGAGGGCACGGCGATGCAGCAGCGCAAGTTGGGGTCCCAGGGGCTGGAGGTCTCGGCCGAGGGACTCGGCTGCATGGGCATGAGCCAGTCGTACGGGCCCGCGGACGAGGCCGAGGCGATCGCGACCATCCACCGTGCCCTCGAGCTCGGGGTCTCCTTCCTCGACACCGCCGACATGTACGGGCCCTTCACCAACGAGCGCCTGGTCGGGCGCGCCATCGCTGGCCGCCGCGAGCAGGTGGTGCTCGCCACCAAGTTCGGCAACGAGCGGCGTGCGGACGGCTCCTGGATCGGGATCAACGGCCGTCCGGAGTACGTGCGGCGGTGCTGCGACGCCTCCCTGGAACGCCTCGGCGTGGACCACATCGACCTCTACTACCAGCACCGGGTCGACACCTCCGTGCCGGTCGAGGAGACCTGGGGGACGATGGCCGAGCTGGTCGCCGCCGGCAAGGTCCGCTACCTGGGCATCTCCGAGGCCGCTCCGGCCACCATCCGGCGGGCGCACGCGACGCACGCCATGACAGCCGTCCAGACCGAGTACTCGCTCTTCACGCGGGACCCGGAGAAGGAGGTCCTGGCCACCTGCCGGGAGCTGGGCATCGGCTTCGTCCCCTACAGCCCGCTCGGCCGGGGCGTCCTGTCCGGCAACGTCACGGGCCCGGCGTCGTTCGGAACCGGCGACTTCCGGTCGAGCGCGCCCCGCTTCCAGGGCGAGAACCTAGCGCACAACCTCGAGCTGGTGGCGGCACTCCGCGACGTGGCCGCGAGGAAGGGGTGCACGGTCGCGCAATTGGCCCTGGCCTGGGTGCTGGCCCAGGGCGACGACATCGTTCCCATCCCCGGCACCAAGCGGCGGCGTTACCTGGAGGAGAACGTGGCCGCGCTCGCGGTCGACCTGACTCCGCAGGACCTCGCCGCCATCGAGGCGATCACGCCCCCGGGGGCGGCGGCCGGCGACCGTTATCCCGCCGAGCACATGTCCCGGGTCAACGTCTGACCGCGATCGGCAGGCCTGGGACCGCGGCGGCCGGGAAGCCCGGCGACGGTATCCTCTCTTTCCCGTGAGCGCCACCCCCCCCGCGGTCTCGGCCCCGTTCGCCGCGCACGCACCCCGGCCGGTGAACCGGAACCTCGGCCTGGCGGTGGTGATGACCGGTGTGCTCATCACCGCGGTCGACACCACCATCGTGATCCTGGCGCTGCCCGAGATCGAACGCGGTTTGCGGGTCGACCTCTCCTCGGTGATCTGGGTCGTGATCGGCTACCTGCTGGTGATCACCCTGCTCGCCACCCAGGTGGGCCGGCTCGGGGACATGTTCGGCCGGGTGCGGATGTACGAGGCGGGCTTCGTCGTCTTCATCATCGGGTCGGCTCTCTGCGCCCTCGCCTGGAACGGGCCGTCGATGATCGGCTTCCGCGTCATCCAAGGCATCGGCGGCGCCCTGGTGACGGCCAACAGCGGCGCCGTCATCGCCGACCTCTTCCCTCCTCAGGAGCGTGGCAAGGCCTACGGCTTCAACAGCATCGGCTGGAGCGCGGGGGCGGTGATCGGGATCATCCTCGGCGGCCTGATCGTCACCTACCTGTCCTGGCGGTGGATCTTTTGGATCAACGTGCCCATCGGGCTGGCCGCGGTCCTCCTCGCCGTGCGGGTCCTCCGCGACGTCGGCGAGCGGCGCCGCCACCGCCTCGACTTCGCCGGCATGCTGACCCTCGGCCTGGGGCTCTTCGGGGTGCTGTGGGCGATGACGTCCCTGGCCTCCTCCCCGTTCGACGCCACGATCCTCGCCTATCTCATCGGTGGCCTGGTGCTCATCGGCATCTTCGCCGTCATCGAGTGGAGGCAGGCGGAGCCGATGCTCAAGCTGTCCCTGCTCGGCATCCCGACCATGACGCCGTCGCTGCTGGCCTCCTTCTTCCAGGGGCTCGCCAACTACGCCGTCCTCTTCCTCGTGATCATGTACCTGCAGGGGACGCGCGGCCTCTCGGCTCTGGACGCCTCTCTCCTGCTCGTCCCGGGCTATGTGGTGGGCGGCGCCATCGGCCCCTTCGCCGGGCGCCTCGCCGACCGGGTGGGTCCAGTGATCCCGGCCACCTTCGGCCTCGCCGTCCAGGTCATCGCTCTCTTCATCTACGCCCAGCTGACCGCGGACACCGCCCTGTGGGTGGTCGTCGTGGGCAGCCTGGTCAACGGCCTCGGCGCCAGCTCATTCTTCCCCGCCAACACCTCGGCCGTCATGAAGGCGTCGCCGCCTCAGCTCTTCGGCATCTCGTCGGGGATGCTGCGCACCTTCGCCAACGTGGGCATGGTCTTCTCCTTCTCGATGGCCATCGTGCTCGCCTCGCAGAGCATCCCCCGTCAGCTCGCCTTCGCCATCTTCGTCGGCTCCACCTCGCTGCACGGTCATCTGGCCACGGCCTTCGCTAGCGGGCTGCATTCCGCCTTCTACGGATCGATGGTCCTGATGGCGGTCGCCGCCGTCCTCTCGGCCAGCCGGGGCAGCGCCAAGAGCCTGCGCGTCCACTCCCACGCCGGTGCGTACCCGGCGCCGGCGGGAGCACGGCCGGTCAGCGACGCACCTCCGAGCCCCAGGGCGGACTGAGTCACCGTTACCTGCCGATCAGTTAGTCAGGGGGGAGACGGCCACCCGGGCCGGCTTGGGCACCCGAACCGAGATCCGGCCGCCGCCGGCGGCCGGTGCCGACCCGCGCGCCGCGGGCACCACCTCGGGGAGGCGGCGCACGCGCTTCAGCATCCGCGAGAAGCTCTCGCCGTCGATCGGTCGAGCAAAGAAAAAGCCCTGGCAGAGGTTGACGTCGAGTTGATGCAGCACCTCCGCCTGCTCCCCCGTCTCCACTCCCTCGGCCACGGTGGCGATGGAGAGAGCCCGGCTGAGCTGGGCCACCGTGCGCATCAGCTGCTGACTCTTCACGGACTCCGTGATGTTGTCCGTGAAGCTCTTGTCCAGCTTGAGGAAGTCGACGGGAAGCTCCTGGAGGTGGCCGAGCGAGGAGTAGCCGGTGCCGAAGTCGTCGATGGCGATCCGGACCCCGATCTCCTTGAGAGCGGC
>Ga0187851_10003227_pt1 | contig 13845 bp, 11 predicted proteins | sample June2016WEW_6_10_FD_132997 | JGI IMG/M metagenome (GOLD analysis project Ga0187851, IMG submission 132997) | Peatland microbial communities from SPRUCE experiment site at the Marcell Experimental Forest, Minnesota, USA - June2016WEW_6_10 | ecosystem: Environmental > Terrestrial > Soil >...
CCTGCGCGAACCTTCAGTTGTAGCCATCCAGGCGGGCACAACCAACGTGCTGGCCGTCGGCGCGGAAGCCAAACGAATGCTGGGCCGCACGCCCGGCAACATCGTGGCCATCCGGCCCATGAAGGACGGCGTGATCGCCGACTTCGAAATCACCGAGGCCATGCTCCGCCACTTCATCCAAAAGGTTCACCATCGGAAATTGATTGCGCCACGAGTCGTGGTCGCAGTGCCTTCGGGCATCACGGAAGTGGAAAAACGGGCCGTCAAAGATTCCGCCACCCACGCTGGCGCGCGGGAGGTGTATTTAATTGAGCAACCGATGGCCTCAGCCATCGGCGTCGGTTTGCCGGTGCATGAGCCGGCGGGCAACATGATCGTGGACATCGGCGGCGGGACTTGCGAAATCGCAATCATTTCCCTCGCCGGCATCGTCTTCTGCCGCAGCCTGCGGGTGGGCGGAGACGAATTTGATGAAACGATCACTGCGCACATGAAACGCGCCTACAACATGTTGATAGGTGAACGCACCGCGGAAGAAATCAAGATACGCATCGGCTCCGCGTTTCCGTTGGAACAGGAATTGACCATGGATGTCAAAGGCCGCGACCTGGGTTCCGGCCTGCCCAAAACCTTGACCATCCGTTCCGAGGAAATTCGCGAAGCGTTGCAAGAACCGCTGTCGAGCATTTTGGAGTCCGTCCGCCTCACGCTGGAACGCTGTCCGCCCGAACTCGCCGCCGACCTTGTGGATCGCGGCCTGGTCATGGCCGGCGGCGGCTCGCTGTTGCGCGGCATAGACCGGCTGGTGGCCGAGGAAACCGGCCTGCCGGTCCACCTCGCGGACGACCCCATGAGCGCCGTTGCCGAAGGCACCGGCCGCGTCTTGCAGGAAATCGAATTCCTCAAGCGCGTCGCGACCAACGCCAAATATTGATTTCCCGCCTTTGCGTGGCCCAATGCTCCCCCTGGCGGGGTGAAGGCCCGCGCGTTCACCTGCGCGCCCCGGCACGTTTGCCGGGACTGGCAGGATGTTTAGGAAAAAAAATTATCTCGCGCTCGGCGCGGTGACGCTGCTGGCACTGCTGATTCTCAGCCTGCCGCCGCGCGTGACCGCCCATCTTAAGCTCACCATCGGCAGTTTGTTTCTGCCGCTGTTCGGGCTGGCCAACATCACCCAACAACTCCCCGCCGACCTCGCCGACAGCGTTCTGCCCCGCCGCGAATTGCTTCAACAAATCGACCGGCTCCGCCGGGAAAATGATCAGTACAAGGTCCTGGCCGTGCAGACTGCCGCCATCGCGCGAGAAAATGACCAGCTCCATTTGCTGCTCGGCTGGCAGCAACAGGCGCCGTGGAAACTCAAACTCGCCAACGTCGTCATGCGCGACCCGGCCAATTGGTGGCGTACCTTGCAGATTGACCTCGGCAGCCGCGACGGGCTGCGGGAAAATCTGCCCGTGCTCACCGCCGAAGGTCTGGTCGGCCGGGTCTCAGCCGTCGGCCTCACCCGCTCGCAGGTTGTTTTGATCGGCGACCCGAATTGCCACGTCTCCGCCCTCGTTGAAAATCCGGCGCATGACACGGGCATCCTCAGCGCCAGCGGCCCGCTGGATACATCGCTCGTGGATTTGACCTATCTTTCCGGCAACGCGAGTTTGAAACCCGGCCAGAACGTCATCACCAGCGGCCTCGGCGGCGTTTTTCCGAAAGGCATTCCCATCGGCCAGGTGGTGGATTCGCGTCCGGTTGAATTCGGCCTTTACACCGAGGCGCGTGTGAAACTTTCCGCGAATCTCGGCGCGCTCGATCAAGTCTGGGTGCTGTTTCCGTGAAGATGAATCTTTTCCGAACCATTCTGATACTGGCCGCCGCGTTTCTGGCGGTGTTTGGCGAAGCAACGCTTCCCGTCCTGCACCACTGGCTCGGCGCGCAGGTGGATTTGCTGCCGGTGCTGATGGTGTATGCAGCGTTGAATGCGGACATCGCAACGGTTTCGTTGCTCGCCATGCTGGGCGGATTATGGTTCGACGCGCTGTCGGCCAACCCGCTCGGAATCAGCATCCTGCCGCTCTTTGCCGTTGGATTCCTGATTTATCTGCGGCGCGACCTGATATTGCGCGAGGTGTCGTTTGCGCAACTGGTCCTGGGCACCGTGGCGAGCGCCATCGTGCCGTTGCTGACCGTGTTGCTTTTGTTGACCGCCGGAAAACAACCCCTGCTGGGCTGGGGTTCGATCTGGCAATGGATCGTGATGACTGCGGGCGGCGCGGCGGCCACGCCGTTTGTTTTCGCGCTGTTCAACTGGTCCAACCGCGCGCTCGGTTATCAACCCAGGACAGAAACCAGTTTTCGTCCCGACCGGGAAATCCGGCGGGGACGCCTGTAACCCATGCTGATATTTGACGAGCTGAAACGCAACGACCCGCAGCTCCGCCTGGTGGCGGTGGTGCTGGCGGGCGGCCTGCTCGTCTTGCTCGCGGGACTTTGGTGGGTGCAGGTCGTTTCCGCCCGCAAATATGAAAGCCACCTGGAGACGCAATCCTATCGTACCGTCCGCATTCCCGCCGTGCGCGGAAAAATTCTCGACCGTCACGGCCGGGTGCTGGCTGAAAATCGTGCGAGCTACAACCTCAGCCTTTATTTCGACGTTCTGCGCCGGCCCTTCGACGTTGCCTATGGCGCGGCTCTGGCGCAGGCGCTGGCCGGCCAGAAACTGGCCATCGCCGCGCAGGAAAAAAAACTGGGCCGTTCGCTGACCAAGGCCGAACGAAAACAATTCGCGCTCACGCCCGGCCAGTTGAAACAGCTTCGCGAACAATCACGCTTCCGCGTGGCGGCCGATCTGGTGAACCAGGTTGGCCAGCGGCTCGGCCAGCCGCTGACACTGGATCCGGTAAAATTTGAAAAGAATTATGAAACACGGATGACCCTGCCGTACACGGTGTTGCCCAACCTCAATGACGCCCAGGTTGCGCGTTTTGAGGAGCAATACCATGGCGGTTTGGGCGTGGATCTGGATTTACAGCCCGTTCGCGCCTATCCGTTTGGCACGACGGCGGCGCATTTGCTCGGCTATGTGCTGCGCGACGACAGTTCCAAAGAAGGCGAGGATGCCTACGACTTCAATTACTATCTGCCCGATTACAGCGGCCAGGTTGGTGTCGAGGCCGGGTTCGACGCGGAATTGCGCGGACGTCCGGGCACGGAGGCCGTGCTCGTCAACAATCTCGGCTACCGCCAGACCGAAAACGTGTGGAGCCAGCCGGAACCGGGCCACAACGTCGTGCTGACACTTGACCTGGACATCCAGTTGGCGGCGGAACGCTCGCTGGCGGCGCATCGGGGCGCGGACGCGCGCGCGGCGGTCGTCGTGATGGATGTGCGCTCGGGGGATGTGCTGGCGATGGTTTCGTCGCCGGCGATGAATCCGGATTATTCCTCCAACGAACCGGCGTGGATGAACGACCCGAAATTGCGTCCGCAAAGCAATCGCGCGACTTATGAAAATTACGCGCCCGGCTCGATTTTCAAACCCATCGTCGGGCTGGCCGCCCTCCAGGCCGGCTTGGATCCGGACGCTCTTGTTGACAATCCGGGTTATGTCTATGTCGGGCGGCGGCACATCACGGATCTGGCCCCGCCGGGCCAATACAATTTCCGGCGCGCCATCATTTACTCCAGCAATACCTATTTCATCACCGTCGGCCTGCGCGCGGGAATTGAGAATGTAGTTCGCATGGCCGAGAAATTTCATTTTGGCGAACGCACCGGCCTGCCGACGCGGCAAGAGACGAAGGGTATTTTCCCGACGTTGAAGCAGGTGCAAGGCCCTGACTGGCGTGATGGCGACTCGGCAAACATTTGTTTCGGGCAGGGTGAAATGGCCGTGACGCCGATGCAAATGGCCGTCGCGTATGCGGCCATCGCCAACGGCGGCACGGTCCTCCGGCCGCGGCTGGTCGAGCGCGTCGAGCCGCAGGACCCGGCTTCCGGCGAAGCCATGACCAATTTCCCGACCGGTCTCGTGCGAGATCATCTCGACGTCAGCGCCCGTAATTTAAAAATTTTGCGCGACGCGATGCTGGCGGAAACCGTGGAAGGCACCGGGCAGCCCGCACAAGTGCCCGGCCTGCAGATTTGCGGGAAGACCGGCACGGCGCAGGTGATGAATGAGCATAACCAGGAGATTGACCGCACCACCTGGTTTGCCTCGTTTGCGCCGTATGAAAATCCGCGCTACGCCGTCGTGGTCATGGTCGAAAGCGGCACTTATGGCGGTCCGACCTGCGCGCCGATTGCCCATGATGTATACGAAGCGATTTTGAAAAGCGAAAAGTCAAACGGTTCCGCTGCGGTTGCGCTGCGACATGACGGGCAGGCAAATTAAATGCTCAACAACCCCATCAACGAACCTTACGCAAAGATCGACCGGTTACAACTGGTCGTGCTGGCCGGGTTGATGTTCATCGGCGCGGCGTTTGTCTATAGCGCCACGATGGTGAGCCCCATGGAGGCGACCAAATCGTGGTATGGCCAGACCTGGTTTCATCAACTCATCTGGTATGGGCTGGGCATCGGCATTGGAGCAGTGCTGTGCCTGCCGGATTATCACACGCTGGCGCGGTGGTCGTTCGTGGCCTACTGGGCGACGATCATCTGTCTGGTGGCCGTGTTGATTCCCCACATCGGCTCGATGCGCTTTGGCGCGCGGCGGTGGATTGACCTGGGATTCTTCCAGTTTCAACCGAGTGAATTCGCCAAGCTGGCGTTCATCCTGGCGGCGGCGAATTTTCTCAGCCGGCCGGAGGATGAATTGCGGCAGCCGCCGGTTTTTTGGAAGGGCATCGGGCTGTTGCTCCTGCCGTTTGCGTTGATTTTAAAGGAACCAGATCTGGGGTCGGCGCTCGTATTGATGCCAACGGGTCTGGTGATGATGTTTGTTGCCGGCACGCCCAAAAGATATCTGCTCAAGTTGATTGGCGCGGTGGGTTTGCTGGCCGTGCTGTTTTTGGTGGATGTGCTGTTCCTGCCGCCCGGCCGGTGGCAGATCACGATGCAGCCATATCAGCGTGACCGGCTGCTGGTTTATTTTGGACGGGATTACACCCATTTTGCTCCGCCGGACGCCACACCGGCGGAGTTGCAACGCCTGCGACAACAACAGCTGGACGACGAATATAATGTCCGGCAGGCGTTGATTTCCGTCGGCTCGGGCGGGCTGGCGGGCAAAGGCTGGCGGCAGGGCACCCAGAATGCCCTCGGATATCTGCCGCGAGCCGTGGCTCATAACGACTTCATTTTCTCCGTGATTGCCGAGGAGGAAGGATTCGTCGGCAGCGTGATGGTGATCGCGCTGTATGCGGTGATTCTGTTCACAGGATTGAGAATCGCCGGCCAGGCGCGCGACCGCCTGGGCAAACTCGTGGCGGTGGGCGTCGTGACGCTCATTTTCAGCCACGTCTTCATCAATATCGGCATGAACATTCGCATCATGCCCGTGACGGGCGTCCCACTGCCGCTGCTTTCCTACGGCGGGTCTTCAGTGTTATGCTCGTTGATCGCACTGGGCTTGATGCAAAACATATACATCCATCGAAAAGGATACTGATTATGAGTAATAACAATTTTTCACGGCGGCGACGCGGAATGCGTTTCCGCCCCAAAGGCGGCTTCGGCCAGACCCAGCAAAAACCCGACCGCGAAGCCGTCCAGGCCCGCGCCGATGTGGTGACTGAGCAGGGCGGTGTGGAGCATGTGTTCGAAAAACGGCACACAAGCGAAATCGAGCGCGCCGAGAATATCGCTGCCGGCCTGCCGCCGCAGGGGGCGCCCCCACCGGCTCCCGAACCGGTGCAGCCAGCCGGCGCAACCGGAGCTGCCGCCACACCTGCCGCGGAAAAGCAGTTCGAGCCGGTGAAGATCACCGAGCCGCCGAAGGGATTGATTGAAACCATCAAAACCGCCGCGAACACCCTCGTTAAAAAAGTCCAGCGGTTGATCCGGAAGGAAAAGACCGTCTGCAAGGAGGTCGTCATCAATGCCGAGACATTGGAAACGCGCGTCGCTGTGACGGAGGATGGCAAGCTCGAAGAATTCAACATCGAACGCACCACCGAGGAACGACTGGTCGGCAGCATCTTCAAGGGCAAGGTGCGCAACCTCGAAGATGGCCTCAAAGCCGCGTTCGTGGACATCGGCTTCGAGAAAAATGCGTTCCTGCATTACTGGGACATCGTGCCGAACCAGTTTGACAGCGGCGTGGAAATCGTCGAACGGCCCGCCGGGCGGGACCGCCGGCCAGTCCGGCCCAAGATCACTCAAAAGGACATCCCGCGGCTCTACCCGCCAGGCAGTGAAATCATCGTGCAGGTCACGAAAGGTCCGATTGGCACGAAAGGCCCGCGCATCACGACCAATCTGGTGTTGCCGGGACGTTATCTGGTGTTGCTGCCCAATGCGGATCAAAGCGGCATTTCGCGCAAAATTGAAAACCAGGAGGAACGCAAACGGCTGAAAAAAATCCTGCGCGAACTGGCAATCCCGGATGGCATGGGCGTCATTATGCGCACCGCCGGCGAAGGCCAGCAGAAGCGGTATTTCGTCCGCGACCTCGCGTTGCTGCTCGAAGAATGGAACGGCGTGCAGGAGCGTATGAAGAAACAGCCGCCGGCGACGTGTGTTTTTCAGGAACCGGATTTGATCGAGCGCACCGTGCGCGATTTCCTTACCGAAGACGTCGAGCGCATCGTCGTGGACAACAGCAAGGCCTGCGACCGGATGCGGGAGATGATTTCAAAAATCTCGTCGCGCTCGGCCAGAAAAATCATCCTTTACACCGATGCCCAGGCTATTTTTGACCGGTTTAACATCAGCAAGCAGCTGGAGAACGCCTTCTCGCGCCAGGTGCATTTAAAGAGCGGCGGATATATCGTGATGGACGAAACGGAGGCGCTGGTGGCGATTGATGTAAACACGGGCCGGCATAAGGGCAGCCGCGACCAGGAAGCCACCATTCTGAAGGTAAACCTCGAAGCCGCCGAGGAAATCTGCCGCCAGCTCCGGCTGCGCAACATGGGCGGACTCATCGTGCTTGATTTCATTGACATGAAGTCGCGCCGCGACCAGCAGTCCGTGTATCAACGCGTCAAGGAAGGTCTGCGCCGCGACAAGGCCAAGACCCACATCCTGCCCATTTCGCAGCTCGGCTTGATGGAAATGACGCGCCAGCGCCACACCGAAAGCGTGCGTTCGGCGGTCTATGACGACTGCCCCTATTGCAAGGGCCGCGGCAAGGTGAAGAGCGTCGTGACCATGAGCGTGGAAATCCAGCGCAAGCTGCAGGAGATTTTGAAGAAGCGCGAACGGGATGAATCGGATTTCCAACTGCGCATTGTGGTAAATCCGACCGTCCTCGACCGGCTTCGCACCGAGGACGAAAAGCATCTCATCGAGATGGAAAAGCGCTATTTCGGCAAGCTGTCCTTCCGCGCCGATACCGGCATGCACGCCGAACAGTTCAAGATCGTGAACGTGGAAAACAACGAGGAACTGGCCAGCGTTGGCGCCTGAAAAGATTCTGAAAACGCAAAACGCCCTGCGGTAAACTGCGGGGCGTTTCTTTGATTTCGGGCACCGACCAGGCCATATCGGCAATACAAAATCCTTTTTGCCTAACGCGGCAACGGGTATTTTCCCGGCCATGCAGAGCATGGGAACCGGTTCCGTTCGCGCGTCTTCGGCGCAAAATGACTCCACTTTGCGCCGGGCTTTTTGCCTCTGTGTTCTATGCCTCGCGGTTTTCCAATTCTCCGAAAACACGGCCGATCCCGATTTGTGGGGGCACGTCCTTTTTGGCCAGCAAGCCGTGCAAACCGGCGGGTTGATGAAAACCGACCCGTATTCGTGGACCGCGAACGGGCACGAATGGATGAATCATGAAGTGGTCGCGGAAATCGCGCTGGGATGGGCGCATCGCTGGCTTGGCGGAACGGGATTGCTCCTGCTGAAAATGGCCGCGGGCTTGCTGACCTTTGGCATCGCCTTGTTCATCGCCGCAAGCCGGATGAGCCGGCCAACGCGCGCGGTTGCCTGGGCGTTTGGCGCGCTGGCCGTGGTGGAAATTTCCTTCGGCTTTGCGGCGCGTCCACAAATTTTCAGCGCGCTCGCGCTGGCGGCGCAATTTTGGATCACGCGGGAAATCCACCGCGGACGCCGGGGGTGGGCGCTGGCGCTGCCGCCATTGTTCGTGCTTTGGATCAACACCCACGGCGGTGCTTTGGCCGGAGTCATTTTGCTTTTCGTAATCGCCGCTGCAACGACCACACAATTGTTTCTCAAAAAACGCGGCCCGGCGGCAATTCGTTCCTGGCTGGATGCGGAATCTTCACCAAGCGTCGTTGTCACCCTCTGGATTTCCGCCGCCATTTCAACGGCAGCGCTGCTGCTGAACCCGTGGGGCATCGCATTGATTCGCTGGCTGATTGGAAGTGTTCTCTGGCTGCGACCGGAAATCGCCGAGTGGAATTCAGCAAAACCGGATTGGGACCACGCCGCGTTCTTTTTTTGTGCCGGCTTCGCCGTGGGGGCGTTTCTTTTGTCCCGGCGGCCGCGTTCCTTGTGGCAAATTGCCGTTCTGGCGGCGCTGGGTATCATGGCGTTTCGATCCGTGCGGCACACGCCGCTGTTTTGCATCGCCGCGCTGGCTTTTGTGCCGCCGCATCTGGCGGATGTCCTGCAGCGTTTTAGCGCCCACTTCCGGCGTTTGGAAGAGCTTGGCCAACGGCCTGGTGTGCGGAAAATGCTCACGGCCATTTTCATGTTCGCCTCGATCGGCATCATTGCTGCGACCTTCACCCTGCACAAAGAACGGGCCTGGACGATGGAAGTGCCGCGCCAGCAGTATCCCGTATCCGCAGTTCAATTCATTCGCGAGCATGAGTTGCATGGACATCTGTTGGTCTTCTTCGATTGGGGTGAAATGTGCATCTGGGCGCTGCCCGACAGCCGGGTTTCCCTGGACGGCCGGCTGGACACCTGTTATCCGCGTGCGGTCATCACCGCCCACTGGAAATTTTACAACGCCGAACCGGTGGACCAAGCCGCGCTCGACATTGCCCGCGCGGATTTTGCGCTGCTGCCCTCAAACCTGCCCGGCGCGCTGGCGCTCGTGAAACAACCCGGCTGGCAGGCGGCCTATCGGGACAATCTCGCTCTTGTGCTCGTGAAAAATCCCGGCCAATTTCCGAAGCTCAATGGATTAAAACTTCCAGTTCAAGGCGACACGCAGGCCACACAGGGCAGGGCGGCTTTTCCCACCCTGCCATCGCTTCGAATCACCCGCACCCGATAAATCAGATTCATCCCATACCATTGTACAGTTCCGGTTTTTGGCCCGGGGCAACCATTGGCGACGCATTACCGGCCCTGGTGACCGTTTTGTCACATCACCAGCGAAAGCGGAAGCCGTTGGCCGGCATCACAATTTCCCCTTGGTGCTCGGCAACTGGCCGGCGATGCGCGGGTCACGCCGGCACGCCGCGTCCGTCGCGCGGGCGAAGGCCTTGAACAGGGCTTCAACGATGTGATGCGGTTCATCGCCGTAGAGCAACTCCAGGTGCAGGTTGCAGCGGGCTTCGTTGGTGAAGGCCTGGAAAAATTCGCGCGCGAGGCCGAAGCGAAACGCGCTCGACAGGTCCTGGAATTTTTCGGATCGGGCAACGCGTTTCTGGGAAAATTCGTTCAGTCCACGCCAGACCAGATGCGGCCGCCCGCCAAAATCAATGACGCAACGGGCCAGACATTCGTCCATGGGCACATAGGCTTCGCCGGTAAATGGGTTTTTCGGGTGAAAACCCGCGCCGTAACGGCGGATGCCCCTTTTGTCACCGAGCGCCAGCGTGAACGCCTGGCCGAGCGCGATCCCGCAATCCTCGACCGTGTGATGGGCATCCACTTCAAGGTCGCCCTTGCATTTGAGCTGTAAATTCACTGTCGCGTGCTTCGCGAAGAGCGTGAGCATGTGGTCGAAGAACGGGATGCCGGTTTTGACCGAGGATTTGCCGTAGCCGTCAAGGTTGAGGCTGGCGGCGATGCGGGTTTCTTTGGTGTTGCGCGAGATTTTTGCCTGCCGGGCTTTCATGGCGGCGATTAAACCAGAGCGGCGCGGGAAAAACAAAGCGCAATCTCAACCATAGAAGCCGCAGTCACGGGATGTTGACCAAATTTACGACATTCGATGCGCGATTTACGTCCTTCTACCATCCCCGAACGCCGCGCAAATCGCAGATCAACAATTGAAAACGCCTCCTGGCGCCGGCTCATGCAATGATTTGACGTGATTTCAATGCGGCTGGCTGTTTGCGGGTGACGGTTGCGCCGCCATTTTCTTTTTGAGTTCATTAATCCGTTTCTGCAGATCGCCGGGCGTGAGCGAAATTTTTTGGGCGGCCCGAAACCATTCGACGGCCCGGCCATAATTGCCGGCGTCGCTTTCGAGTTTGCCGAGATGGGTGGTGATTTGTTCGAAGACGAGCTTGTTTTCCTTTTGCATCTCCGGCGTGAGCGCGAGCCATTTGCGGACAGCCTGTTTCCAGACATTCCGCGCGCGGTCGGTGTCATGGTAATCTTCGTCATAAAGCCGGCCCAGTTCGAAGAGGATGTCGTAGCTGTCGGGATTGTGGCGCAGGCCTTCGTGCAGAAAGGCGTCGGCCTCGGCGACCTTGTGCATGCGCACCCGCAGCCAGTAGGCAGTGACGGTGAAGGTCTGGACGTTGTCAGGATCGAGATCAGCGGAAAGTTTCAACCAAGGCAGGATTTCGCGGAGGTTTTCGCTGCCGCTCAAATCATCGGTGGGGCCGCCCTCGTCCAGGTGCGTATGCCGGTCGGGAAAAAAATGGCGGCCAAAGGCATCAATCCAATCGCGCGGCGGGCCGAGGAAACCTTCCTCCGGGCCGTGGTTTTTGCTGTTGACCGCACCGGTGTCCTCGGCCATGTGCGGTGTTTCAAATGCGTCACGGTTATCGAAGATGGTCGGATAATAGCCGCTATGATAATACTCATCGGCTTTGACGTAGAAATGGTTGGCAAACAGGGCGCGGCTGTCGCCCAGCAGAATCTTGAAAACATCGCCGGACGCGCGGCTCAAACGCATGGATTGAAATTGCGGTTCCAAATTGGCAGCGAGGCCAAAACACAAAACCAGCAGTGCGATGAGCAGCAAAAAATATGTTCGCGATGAAACCATTCGCTAATTTACCGCTTTCCGGCGAAATACCAGGCAGGCGGCGACAAGAAAGGCCGAGATGTAGGCCAGCGCATAAAGGACTGCCAGGCCGAAATACTTCCACGCAATCAATGGCCAGTCATGGATGATCAAGTCGCGCACGTCAAACAGTTCCAGATGGGGAATGGCGTAATAGATCGAATAAGCGATGGAGCGACTCGGTTCCGGCAGTGTCAGCGCAACCTGGCCAATGTGCCGGCCCACGGTCAATATGGCCGCGACGAAGACAAAACAAATCGTCGAGTTGGACGAGGGCGCCGCAAAAACGAGCGAGCCGAGCAGTGAAATCGCCACCACGATGCCCAGCATGAACCAGTGCAAGGCGGCGGCCTGGAAATAATTCAACAGCGGCAACTGGTGCTCCCGGCTTTCCGCCAGCGCGCCAAAGAAGATGTAAAAGCAAACCAGCGTCAGGCCGCAGGCAAACCAGCAGCCGAAAAATTTTCCGAGCACCAGTTGCGTCCGTGTCAGCGGTTTGGCCAGCAGCGGGAGCAGGGTGCGGTTTTCACGTTCCGCGGGGATTTGCCGCGCGGTGGTGGTGATGGCAATGACCAGGGCTGAAATCCATATCAGCAGCAGGGATATTTCCTTGAGGTAACGTATGATTTTTTCGTCATTGAAAATGTTCACCGAGGCCATGACCAGGCAGATCAGAATGGTGATGATGAACAGGACGTAAAAATCCTTGCGGCGATAAAGCTCCTTGAGGGTGACGCCGGCCAGTGCGAAAATCGTTTTCATGACGCGGGTTGGAGTTGATAACCGATGATGTCCAAAAACGCCTTTTCGAGACTTGCGCGTTGCCCCGTGATCCCGGCAACCGTGCCGACGGCCTTCAGTTCGCCCTGATTGATGATGGCCACGCGGTCGCAAATGGTCTCCACTTCGCCCAACTCGTGAGACGAGAAAAACACGGTTTTACCCTCGTTTTTAAGACGTTGAATGATTTCGCGGACCTTCATGCGGCCCAACGGGTCGAGGCCGCTGGTCGGTTCGTCGAGAATCAATAAATCGGGATTGTTGATGAGTGCCTGCGCGAGACCGATGCGCTGCTGCATTCCTTTGGAATAGGATTTGATGGGACGTTTGCGCGCCGGCTCCAATTCAACGAGTTTGAGCAACTGGTCAATCCGTTGGTCGGTTTCTGTCCGGGAGAGTCCAAAAATTTTTGCGTAGAACCGGAGCAACTCCTCCGCGGTGAGAAATTTGTAGTAGTACGTCATCTCCGGCAGATACCCGATGCGCTGGCGCGCAATGGGTTGGCGCACGTCAATGCCAAAAAGATACGCCGCGCCCCGGGTGGGCGGCACGAAGCCGAGCAGGACGTTGATGGCCGTGGTTTTTCCCGCACCGTTTGGCCCGAGAAAGCCGAAGACTTCGCCGACATTCACCTCCAAATCGAGACCGCTCAACGCAACTTTGGTCGACTGACGAAATTCACTGCTGGTGAACTCAACGCGCAATTTTTCCGTTTTTAGAATAATGCTCATGCCCAACTTGGATGCCCGGCAAATGCCGGTTCCTCTCCTAACCTAAATGATTCTTAAAGTCAACCGCCACTGAAGCATTAAAAACAAAGGCACAGGGTATCCCCTGTGCCCAGAGCGGGTCAGGCAGTCGTTACTGCAGGACATGCGGCGGGTCAACCGTCGTGCCTAGCGAGCAAGTTGCCTGCGGAATATTGCCAACTTCGGCCAGACTGTAAGTGCCACCGGCAGGACAGGGGGGAATGGACCCTTCGGCATTCAATTTGATGTAGGGCGTGATATCATCAGGGAAGGCAACTGTGTCCCCAACGTGCTTCCCCTGTTCGATCGCGACCTGTTGGACTGCGGTTTCAATCTGCCGCAGATTGTTGATACAAGCGGTGGCTTGCGACCTGGCGCGGGCATGCAAAAAGCTGGGGATGCCAATTGCCGCCAAGATGCCAATAATGGCCACGACAATCATGATTTCCACCAGCGTGAAGCCCGACCAGAGCGAAGCTTTGGTGGTTTTCATACTGTTTGTTCTTTCGTTCATGCGGCGTGAACCACACAACGGGCGAGTTATAATATAATGATTACGGTTACGTTCACTAATTGCCCATTGCGACCGCAATTTAATATCATATTAGCACTACCAATGCCAAAAATCCAAGTCAAAAACAGGGGGTTTTTGAAAATCGGCCTGCTAGGGTTCAAAAACAAAAAAGCCCGAAGCTTTACGCTCCGGACTTTTTGAATCAAATTCACTATTAATCAACTATTAATCACGGCAGAATGTGGGGCGAGCCTGCCAGGGAACTCAGCGAACAAGTTGGCGTATTGCCAATGTTAGCGAGAGCGTATGTGCCGCTCGCCGGACATGCGGGAATGCTGGCGGCGGAGTTCAACTTGATATAGGGCGTCAGGTCGTCCGGCCAAGTGACGGCGTCGCCGGTCTTTTTGCCTTTTTCCAGCGCGAATTCATTCGCGGCGGCGTCAATCTGCCGCAGGTTGTTGATGCACGCATTTTGCTGTGAGGTGGCACGGGCCTTCACGAAGTTGGGAATGGCAATCGCCGCCAACAGGCCGATAATGGCC
>Ga0187851_10003229_pt1 | contig 13831 bp, 21 predicted proteins | sample June2016WEW_6_10_FD_132997 | JGI IMG/M metagenome (GOLD analysis project Ga0187851, IMG submission 132997) | Peatland microbial communities from SPRUCE experiment site at the Marcell Experimental Forest, Minnesota, USA - June2016WEW_6_10 | ecosystem: Environmental > Terrestrial > Soil >...
CTCGCGGAGGGCGAAACGGGGCGATCTTGGCCAGCTTAACCAGCACCTGCCGCCGGCACGAGGTGGATCCCCAGCTGTATCTCACGCAGCTGTTGATGAATCTACCCCAGGCAAAAATGAGCGAATTGTCCGATTGGCTGCCCGACCAATGGAAGATTCGTCACCTGGCTCGATTGGCGAGCTTCAATCGCAATTCGTCCGCGGCCGACTAACCTGTGGTTCGTGTATCGCTCACAGTTTGTGAACAATTCTGGAGGAAAACCAGCAATTGAATTTCGAGCCTCCGTTGTGACATCCTTTCGGGGAAAATTAGGAAGTAAAGCGCCGAAAATTTGGGTCTGCGGGTATGGGTTGATGTATCTCCATCTGGGAGAAATTGACTCCTCGGCGCGGTATCATCTGGCGAGTTCCCACGATCTCTGCCCACGCTACTTGTGCTCTCGCAATGATCCGGGAGGGTCATTGTGCGGAGTCCCCAATACAGCCACCAGATCGTTTCCTTGTCTCGCGGTCCCCTTCGGGAAAGCATTTCTCTTCCTAGTGAAAGTCGCTGCCGCTCGTGGCCTCGTTGAGCAAGACCACAGCGTCAGGGATTCCCGCCGGGACGGCATCAAGTTTGCTTGGCGGATTGAACCCCAAGGGCGATAGCCCATCGGAGTGAATCACTCCGGTGAAGGTGTTCGCTGGCGTGCTCGTGGCACCGTTGGCCTCGCCTGTATTGAGTTGACCCGTCACCGCGACTATCCCGTCGTTGGCATCGCCGTTGAAGAGATAATTCCAGCCGTCAGGGTCGAGGCCCACGGCGCTTCGAACATTTCCCGCATCTGCTGAATCTCGTCAATGGTGCGTTCCACGTCCATGCGCTCAGTATTTAACATCGGCGGAGCAGGGGTTAAATAGTACGGCATCATTGTCGCTGCGTTTGCCACAGGCACGAGGCGTACCATTGTGCATGATCAGAATACATCCGCACTGCCCCCGTTCCGATGCGTCTGATCGGTCGATAGCTGCTGATGTCCTCCTTCGAGAAGCGCCGGACGAGGACGAGGATGAAGACGAAGAACATGACAAAGAAGATGACGATGGAGACGACACGACCGAGGACGGCTACTCGGAGTGAGCACGGCAAGCCGCCTTCGTTCGTGGCTTTCACGGCATGGCCCGCCAATCCTACAAACTATCAGCCATTTCCGCGGTACGGTAGCGCACACAGGCGATGCGGCTGCCTAAGTCTTGGAGGTGTATATAAGTGAACAGCCCGTGAAACAGCTTGCGGATAGCATTCGTTAATGTTGAGGGCAGCGCGGTCGTTGTTGTGCGTGGAAAGCACCAACTTTCGACCCTCACGACCTACCGCGCTGTTGTTTCCGCACAATGAATAGTCATATCGAGTAAAGCCCGGAAGAGCGCTGTCGCTCACGCGGCGGAATCGTGGGATTCTGGCCTTACGTTCTAATTGCGATCTCAGTGGTGGGTCTCGCACTGCTTTGGACTGGCCGCACGTGGGGGCTGGGTTGGCAATCGCAAGGTCCAAGAACCCCAAAGCCAGTCTCGCGATTAGCGACCAGGCGTCCTTCATCTGGACAATGCACTCTGGCTGCGACCAGATAACCCCCGCTTGAACGTTCCTCCGAACTTCTTGCCAAAGCGCACCCGCACCACCCAGAACACGAGCAGTCCCAGCGGAAACAACCCCAACACCATCAGCACCACCGACCCACGCCACCGAACCGGAAATACCTGCTGTTGTCCTAGAAAAAACGATCCCGTAGCGATGAACAACCCGAAGCTCATCCGCCACGCATGTCGCCCAATCCTCTGCGCCCCGGTTACTCCGCCTCGCACCAGCATCCGCACATCTCCCAACGCCGCTAGCACCACCACCGATCCCAGAAAGAAAGACATCGCCGCGGGGACTCCGTTCATCATCCTGTGCGGCCTGTGCAACGCTCCCACGCCCAGTGGCCACAAGTAGGCCGCGAACCCCAATGCTGAGATGAGAGCCACCCAATCGAACGCTCCGGTTTGCCCGTTCTTGTGCCGTCCGGTGAACCATGCCGTCGTCACCATATACATCGCTAAAAGTCCAGCGATGATGTTGGGCGGTTCAGTCCGCATGTACGCAATTAATGCCCCGCTCGCCCCGAGACAAAGCATGCCTCCCACGAATACCTGCCCGGCTATACGATGCCACCGCCCGCCCTTGCGCACCGCCATCGCGACGGTTCCCGCTAACAGCCCCACGCTCCCGCCGCAGATATGAATGATCAACAAAGGCGAGAGTCGCATGCCGGCTTCTTCCTTCCGGCCAGGAGTTTTGGCCGCTGTACATTCATACGAGCCCAGTACCCTTGCCGTTCCAACTGAATTCACGGGGGAGGCGAGGGAATGGTGGGATCACTTCGGAGCATGGGCTATTCCTGTGGGAGTCGTCGAAGTAAGCGATCAGCCAGACCCGTTTCGTTCCGATTACCGACCGCAAGAGATTGGCTGGGTTTGTTCTCGCGGGAATAGGTCTCGGCATGTTTCTAGGCTGGCGCAGGCGGCGCTGAAATATCAAATATCCTCATTCCAGCTATCTACTTGCGTCAAAGGAATGAGCGAAGTCAGATCGTGATCGGAGCACAAATCCGCGAAAGTCGTCGTGGCCCATCAGAGCAACCCTTAGCACATCCGAGCCATTCCCAACCGCGACTGTCCGATTGTAAGGTGCTGTTGAGCAGCTTTCGGGGGAGGGCTGATCGACCAAGCGTCCCGACTCTAACGGGTTTGGGGCGCTTTGGTTTTGCATTCCCGAGCCCGGCATGGTTATTCTCTGCACAGGCGATGCACGCCCGTGGACTGTCGTACACGCATACCACATCTCCGCGAGGGAATCGAGGGACCGCAACGTAGGTCTTGCCATCTCTGCAATAAACCTGTTTCGCTCACGAGCCATACGTGTGCTGACGAACAAGGCCGTGCCGTCCATGCCAAGCACTTGACCAAAGGCAACTCCCTTGCCAACCCCAAAACTTCCTAGATTCAAACTGCAGCACTACCCGGAGTCACCGAGTCTTCTCATAAACTGATGCGGAGGCAAACCACATCTCCAGTATTTTGCCGAGATTAAGTTCAAGCGCGGGTCCGCTTCCCGGTTTCCTGTTTGTTCGGCCCGCAGCCTTCAGTCCGTAATCTTCTCCTCTGATGTTGAATTCTGTCACCGAAACCGTAATGTGCCCACCGTCCATGGTGCCCGATCCGACCAGTTCCGTGCTCTGATCGAGTGAAACAGAACCCGAAAGGGTGATCGGGTGCAACAGAGCTCCGCGGAAATCAAAGCTCCCGCTGGGTTGACGGTTGATTGAGTTCACTCGAATCCACAGGCAGTCGCCGGTCGCAAACTGGAGACGCGGAAAGTGATCCGCAGATTGCGTTATGCGGTTGGATTGTGAGCCGTCCGCTCTTCCCGCGCCTTTGTTTGCCTCCTCGTTTGCAGGCGGAGCCTGGCGGGCGATGCGATCCTGAGATTCGTTACGAGGACTTGCGATGGGCGTCACTACTTCGGACCTCTGAGCTATAGCGGCGGATGGCTTCTCGCCATGTGAGATCATCGGCTTCGCGTCCTGCCGAGCATCGGTTGGACGGTCATTCTTTGGTGGCGAACTCCTGTTTGGGAGGATTGCTAGGATTCCGAGCAGGAGCACGACAATGGCAGCCCCTCCTGTAAGAATCAAACGAACTCGCCGTCGCCGGTCAGCCTCAATCTCACCCGACCCTGAACCGCAATTGCCAAGCTCGGAGGGAGGAACGTAGGTATGAATCGAGGTTCCGCAAGCCGAGCATGGCTGCTCCCCTTTCAGCAGAGGAGTTCCGCATCTATAGCAAAACCTGTGCATCGAGAGTCACCTCGCCGTTCGCGGCAGAGTATATAAATGACTTGAGTTGCAACGTGCGTTCGCCATGCCTCCCCCAAAGGGGTCTCCACTTGGCCACAAAGCCCGGCAACGGTGGTTGAGACGCTCAATGCGACCCGAACTCCCTCCCAGCCGCCAAATCCCTTAGAACTGCCTCCTGAAGGATCATGGCTAGCCTGAGCCGCCGGTGAGAAAAAGCAAGCCAAAATCACGACTGCCTTCGGTGGAACACGAAAAAGAACACCATCACAGTGAAGCAACCAAACGCATAAAGGAGCGAGGAGAACAGCGTGACCGCAGGAACCAAGTCCCGCACCACGTGGAGGAAAGCGAGGACGAAGTTCCACAACAAAAGAGCTGTCATCACGACCGTCCCGATGAGAGCCAGCAGCGCCGCATTTTTTAGTCATGGTCGGAGTATGAACGCTGGGAATATTGGGCGCAACTCCGAACTCCCTTCACACTTCGGCTAGAACATCGGGATGGCGCGAACGACGGCTATTTGAGTGCTTCTAGGAATCAGCGGTTTCAGTTGTTGATCTGGTGGCCATGCGGGCAGGCGAACCCGCGGGCAGCGCCATCGCACGGTCGGTAGATTTGGCGCAGCACGTCGAGCAGTGGGATACAAACGCCAGTGGCTAGCCGAACATCACTCGATTTCAGGACTGGCTTGCTCGGCCACAGCGGTGCTGATTGGCATGTGGCGGCAGCGACGAAGACGATTCGAGTTGGCAGTGGTGGAGTGATGCTGTCGAATCATGCACCCTTTTAGTCGTCGCGGAACAGTTTGAAACCTTGGAGGCGATCGATCCGGGGCGAATCGATCTTGGGCTGGGATTTGCTCCGGGCGATGATTTCAAACCATGCGGGCGCTCCGACGAGATTTGCGGCAGAGTGGCGAAGATTTTCCGGCACTCCTTACTGAATTCAAACCTAACTGGGGCCGGAGACACCAAGGCAAGTTGTGAAAGCAATTCCCGGACAGGGCAGCAATGTGCCGATCACTTTGCCGGCTAATTGGAAACCATGCTGCCTTTACCACCCACATTGAAAACGAGATGCACAATACTCCCTTGCCGGGATTCCTCATGCATAACGTGGCGGCCGTTTTGCCGTGGTGCGAGGGAACTGTGGGTCTGTTCATGATTCTTGGACTTCCGACAGCCGGTGCTTTGATAGCAGGCAGCCTGCTCCTGCTCATGTTACAGATCGGAACTTGCTTGGCGCAGAACTGGCCTCTCGCGGGAGGGCGACTCATGCCCGTGCTGCTGTTTTTTATTCTGCCGACGTATGTCGAGAGGAATCGCTCGTCGGTGGATCGGTGGTGGGAAGCATGGCGCTAAGGATGCGTGACTCAATAATGGGTGGTTAGTCGGAGATGAGGACCCGACACGTTGATCTCGAAGCCTCAGGGTCGGCTTTTGACGGTCGAGGTATTTCTGCAAAATGTTGAGGCTGGAACTCCAGATTTCGACCGATGCGGATGCATCCGATTTTGCCTCGCTTGACCCAAATGTAAAGTGTTTCCAGATGGCACTGGAGCAGGGTTGCAACTTCGTGAGCGGTGAGGAGTTTCGCTGCTTCAAGGATTCTGGTCTTCATTCCCCCCCCTAATACCGAGTTGTGAACAATTTCGGTATGATAACGCTGGTTGAGGCAGGATTGGACTGGGACCCACGGGAAAATCAATCAGCCCACAGCCAGCGCCAAACAAAGGATTTCCCAAGTGTTTCGAGGATTTTATTTAGGCTGCACCCACCATTTGTACTTATAGATTCTCGGGATTAAGGTGCGTAGCGGGTGAAGACAAAGTCGCGCGCTTTGACGGGCTCGTGGCAGGGGAAGCAGGTTTGGAGCGACGCCGTGGCGTCAGGTTTGCCGTCTTTGAATTGAGCGAAGCCCCAGCCGCCGGTCGCGGCGTATTCTCTTGAGTCTTTGACCATAAACTGAACGTTGGTGGCCTCCCCGGCCACGAAAGATTGGTCGCGGCCAAAAACTTTGTTGTTTTCCTCCGAGGGAACGTAGCTCCAGGCAACTCGGGCAATAATCGTTCCGTCCGGAAACGGAAGTTTCCCTTTGCGATAGGCTTTGATCGCGGCGTCGTTGCCCAGAATCGCGCGAATATCGTTGAGGTTGCCTGCCTCGTGAGCCACGGAGATCAGCTTCCAATCGCGGTACCCGGGAGGAAGCTTGCCTCCGAAAACGAAGGGGGCCTCCTCATCGGCGTGTCCTGGTGCGGTGGCCGTGAAAGCGACAACGGCGGCCAGCGTTGCAACTGCAAGCGGCAGGAAAGCGATCGATTTCATGCGATGTCCTCCTTTCCATATGCTTCATGAAGCAGTGCATTATTGATGGTGCGATCCTTTCTTCATGGGGTTGAGTTGTATCAGAAACCGTCGACATCGACAACCGCCTTGGCGAAAGCTTCGCGAGCTTCCTGGGGCAGATTGTGCCCGATGCCGCCGATAATGGTGCGGTGCGCATATTTGCCGGAGAATTTCTTGGCAAAGGCACTGGGGTCGGGATAGTGTGGCGCCCCGTTGGCGTCGCCTTCAAGAGTGATGGTCGGCACGGTGATGACGGGACCTACCGCAAGCCGCTTTTCCAGATCGTCGTATTTCGGCTCTCCTTCCACCAAGCCGAGCCGCCAGCGGTAACTATGGATCACGATAGCGACATGATCCGGATTGTCGAACGACGCTGCTGTGCGGTCGAACGTGGCATCATCGAAATTCCACTTCGGCGAGGCGATCTGCCAAATCAGCCTGGCGAAGTCGCGCCGGTATTTGTCGTAGCCTGCGCGGCCGCGTTCCGTGGCGAAGTAAAATTGATACCACCATTGCAGCTCAGCCTTCGGCGGCAACGGCGCCCGGTTCGCTGCCTGACTGGGGATCAGATAACCGCTGACCGAGACCAGCGCCGTGCAGCGCTCCGGCCAGAGCACCGCGATGATGTCGGCCGTACGCCCTCCCCAATCGAAGCCGGCGAGGATTGCCTTGTCGATCTTAAGAGCGTCCATCAAGGCGATGGTGTCAAGAGCAACCACCGATTGTTGGCCGTTGCGGAATGTTTCACCGGAAAGAAAGCGGGTCGGTCCATAGCCGCGCGTATACGGCACAATCACCCGGTATCCCGCCGCTGCCAACAAAGGGGCGACATCGACGTAGCTGTAAATGTCGTAGGGCCAGCCCTGCAGAAGAATTACCACTGGCCCATTGGCAGGACCGGCTTCCGCATAGCCAACGTTGAGAAGGCCGGCATCGATCTGCTTCAGTGAGGCGAACGATGTGTCTTAGGGCTGGCGGTCGCGTTGACCGCCGGCGAATCTCCGCCTGAATCTGCGAAGAGTGGGGGTTGCGCAATCAATGCGGCCCCAGCGGAGACGCCAGCTATAGCCAAGAGACGACGACGCGATATCGCGGTCGATTTCAGCTCGTTCATGGATTGAATCTCCTATCAGATACCTCGGAAGGCGTTGTCCCTTTCCAAGCGGCTTCTGAAAGACTGCGCCGCAAGTGAAAGCTAACCTCGGGCGCTAAAGCGCGCACCCATTCTAGGACCTAACGGCACGACCAACGTCGTGCCCTTCCCGCCTCTTCCCGCCTTGCTCGAATTCGACTCTTTCAGCAGCCTGCTAAACGAACTGTGCGGCGTCGGTTCGGGCACGGGGAACAGCACCGTTTTGGAAGCGCCAGCGAGTAGCCGGTGTAACGAGACTAAGGTGCGTAACGGGTGAAGACATAGTCGCGATCTTTCGCAGGCTCATGACAGGGAAAACAGGTTTTGAGGGTCGCCTCGTCGGCAGGTTTGCCATCGTTGAATTGGGCGAAACCCCAGCCGCCGGTCGAAGCGTATTTCGTGGAATCCTTGACCGTGAACTGGACGTTGGTCGGGGGTCCCGCCACGAAAGATTCGTCCAACAGTTTCTTGACTTGCTCCGAAGAAAGGTGCGTCTCTTTTCCCACCGCGCAGGCAAATGGCGTTGTTATTTTCCTCTGACGTAACTTGTTGCCTGGCTAGCCGGGCAATGATTATGCCGTCCGGGAACGGTAGCTTTCCTTCCCGATAGGCTTTCACGACGAGATCGTTGCCCAGTTTCGCGCGAAGATCGTTGAGTGGGACTCCGACGGGGGCTACGGAGATCAAACTCCAATCACGGTATCCGGAGGGAACCCGTACTCCGTAGATCGGGGAGGCATCTTCATCGGCGCGCCCAGACGCGGGAGCGGTAAAGGCGAAAATACCGGCCACCGTCGCAACCGCAACGAACAAGAAAGCGATCCGTTTCATAAGGCTCCTCTCTGCAACAGTCTGAAATTACTTTCGCTCCAACTGACTGCAGGAAAAGCGCGCAGCCCGGCGCAGGCTCAACTCGGGCGCTAAAGCGCGAATTCCTCTTGAACGACCTAATGGCACGAGTGGAACTCGTGCCCTTCCCGCCAGCTTGAAACAGATTCTTCACCCGATTCACGATGCGCGTGCCTCCCCCGCGCTGTTCCGGGCTTCGATGGCCTTGACGGAGTTGGCAAACGCCTTTTCCAAAACGCCCCGGCCGATGGTCCCGACCACGAAGCCGAGCAACCATCCCTTGAGGTTCTTGCCCTCGCGCACGACGCTCACGTCGATGTCGGTCATGCCGTCGGGCCGCAGCGTGAAGTTGTAGGTGTGGCCCGACGCGCCTCCCCACGTGTTGGAGTCGGTCGTCGTGAGGACGACGTGGTTGGGATCGGACCAGTCGTAGTGCAGGCGCTCCCAGATGCCGCCCGACCCTTCCGTGACGTCGGCCTGCGAGGGGCCCCGGTCATGGACCTTGAGGTACTCGTCGGCGCTGTTGCCAAAGAGCTTGGAACGGCCGGGCCCGAAGTCGGTCAGCCCGGCGATGTACTGCTCGGGCGTCAAGCGGGTTGTCTGGTGGAGATGGAACGTAGGCATGCATGCTCCTTCGCTAGGCGGCGACGAACTGTTGCCCGCCGTCAATGTCATAGGTTGCGCCCGTGAGGGCGGTGTTGGTCATGATGTGTACGGCGAGCGCAGCGACGTCTTTCGGGCCGACGACGCGGTGGATGGGTAACGTGGCGCGAAGCTGATGGCGGCGCTTTTCTAGGTCGTCGCCGAGGAGCGAAGCCGACAACGGTGTGTCGACAAAGCCGGCGGCGATGAGGTTGACGCGGATGGGCGCGAGCTCGAGCGCCAGGCTGGCGGTGAGCGCGGGGAGGGCGGCGGTAACGGTCGGCACGATGCCCAGTCCGATGCTGGGGCGCCGGCCGCCGGTGCCGCCCATGAACACCAGCGTGCCTCCCGGTCTTACCTTATGGGCGGCGTTGCGGGCGACTTGGAGCATCAGCAAGGGGTGTGCGTCGAGTGCGCGCCGCGCCTGCTCGACGTCCATCTCGAGGAGGCGTGCGTAGTGCGGCCCGCCCGCGGTCACCATCACATGGTCGATCGTGGCCGGCAGGTCACGAAAGAACCGTTCCAGGGAAGTGGAATCCGTGGCGTCGAAGGCCGCGGTGCTCAGCGCGCCAACTTCGTTCGCGGCGCGCTGGAGCGGTTCGGGACTGCGACCGGTGAGGATCACCTTGGCCCCCTCAGAGCGCGCTCGTCGAGCGGTTTCCAGCCCGATGCCGGCGCTACCGCCGATCACAACGACGGTTTGCCCGAGGAGTTCCGGCTCGCGTTGGCCGGGAAAAGTGGTGGTTGCAGCATTCATCGGTCCTCCTATCAGCAATCTAAAATTACTTTCGCTTCCAAGGAACTACAAGGCCTGACCTGTCGCCGAGCGATGCAGATCATAGATCGTCGATCATCACTCCGGCTCCAAGGTTCGTTCTCCGTCTGCGGTCGGATTTTTCATTTCCTCAGTGGATCAGCCAAAGGTGAACGAAAACGCTTCCACGCCCGCGTCCACAAACTGAATTTCAAATTGCCGGTCAGAGATGGGTTGCGGTTGGCGGATCAGCTGATACATCCGAGCCTCCGTAACAGTCCCGTTGCCCTTGTCGTCCACATCGACGCCGTGAGCGCTCCGAGGCTCCTGTCCATCGATTAGAACTCGAAATCTTGCGGGAGCTCTTGACTCTCCAGGTCCCATTACCAGATGAAGGTCGCGGGCGTGAAAACGATATGCGATTCGCCCGTTCGGCTCGTTCAGCACAATAGATTCTTTGCCCATTTTCCACTCGCCGGAGAGGGCCCACTGATTGCGTTCGATCTGAGCGGCTACTGCATAGACGTGGGCGATGTCGGTTTTTATGGCGCCGGGCGAGGCAAAATTCTCGGTGCGCGCATAGCCGACATAATTTTCCCCGGACTCCAAATCGTTCCAGTCGGCAGCGGCTTCGGCGCCACGAGCATCGACTGAAACCAGCCCGGTTGGAATGCCTCGACTGCCGGCTTCGGCCAGCAGCCGTTGGATGACAGCCTCGGACCGATCGTATTGGCCTTCGCCGAAAACATGATGCCGGATGCCTCCCTGCCCGTCGGCGAAATAAAGTGCCGGCCAATATTCATTGGTGAAGGCGCGCCATATCGCGTGATCGTTATCGATCACGATCGGATACTCGATGCGCATGTCCTTCACCGCCCAGCGAACATTGTCGACGTTTTTCTCAAACGAAAACTCGGGCGCGTGCACGCCGATCACCACGAATCCGTGGTCTTTGTACTTTTCTGCCCACGCCCGAACGTAAGGAAGCTGGCGCCGCCAGTTGATGCAGGTGTAGGTCCAGAAGTCGATGAGAACGACTTTTCCCAGCAAGTCATGCGCGCTCAGTGGCCGCGAGTTGAGCCACAGGGTAGCGACGTCGAGAGAGCGCATCGCCTTGCTGGGCTTCGCCGCCGCAGAACGGGCCATGCCGAACTGCACGGCTGCAGCCGCCAGGGCCACATTTCCCAGAAAGCTGCGTCGATCCAATTTGGCTGGTTCGAACATCGATTCTCTTGTCTCTTTTCTTTTTTCTCTTTTTTCTTCACGCGTGGGTGTTCATTGCGGCAGCTCTTCGCCGGTCTGCTCTGCGACCATGTACTTGGCGTACCAGTCGGGCCAGTTCGGGTCTGCCTGGCCGATGCGCTTCTCGTGCTGTCCGTGGGCGGCCGCCGCGCGCCGAAGCGCGCTCGCCAGGTCGCTGGCCGAAGTGAAAGAAGTCACGCCGGAATCGACGCGCCCGGGGAGCCGGCTAGTAACTTCCTGCAGCAGCCAGACGTTGCCGTCCGGGTCGCTGAACGAGGCGCGCGAACCGTAGGTGCGACGCTCGGGATCGAGACCGCTCGCTCGGCCCTCCGAACCGATGTGGAAGAACTCACCCACTTCGATGCCGGCAGCGACCAGTTGCTCCCGTGCGGCCACGATGTCGGAAACGATCAGGTAGCTTTTGGCTGACCCGGGCGCAGCCGACGCAAGGTTCTTGCCGAATTGCACCGAGCACCAGGAGCCCGGCGGCGTCAGCTGAACCACGATGGGCGGTGTCTGGTCGAGCCTCCACCCGAGCTTCTCGTAGAACTCCTTCGCGCGCTCGACATCCGAAACCGGGATGACGACCACCTCGAGCTTCATATCGACTTTCGCGACGCTCGCGGCGCGAGTGGGGGCATTACTGCGAATTTCGATCGTCAGATTTGCCATGTCTAATCCTCCTGAGCTGTGATGAGTATCCGTCCAGAGTCGTAATCGGAGAGCCTCTGCCGTCGAAGGTCCCCTCCTGCTTTACAAACAGTTAGCTAGCTTTTGCCCGGTTTACATCCGACCTCGCCACATTTGACCGCAGCGATCTCAAGCCCGCGCGAACCTCTTCTGAAAACAGCTTCGGCTGTTCCCATGCCGCGTAGTGCCCGCCTGTGTCGACCTGGTTGTAATAAATGAGTTTGTGGTAGGCCCGCTCCGTCCAACTTCGCGGGGCTTGATAGTTCTCGCCGGGAAAGACGCTCACCGCAGCCGGGATGGAGACATTAGCCGCGTTATAAAGATTGAGGTGAAGTTCCCAATAGAAACGAGCCGCAGAAATCGCCGTGTTCGTCGCCCAGTACAGTGTGAAGTCGTCGAGTACATCGTCTCGTGTAAGGTCACCGGCGGAGTACCCATGAACCGTGCGCCCGAGCACTGCCGAGGTGATCGGCGCTGCCGGCTGGCCGTAACCGTCACCGTGGTCAAAGAGCCAAGCGGCCAGGCAGACGGGCGAATCCGCCAATCCGTACAGCGTTTGCGGGCGAGTCGCCATCATTTGTGCGTAGGCACGCTTCTTCGTAAATAGATTGGTCAGCTGCTCGTAAGCACGTCTTTCGTCGGCGGATAGGCCGGATGGCGGGGCATCGCCACACTGGAGCGCCCTCGCGATGTCGGATGGAATTGTCCCAGGGAAATTGGTGTGAATTCCCAGCAATTCTGGAGGTGCGTGTTTGGCCATCACAGTGCAGATCCCCGCGCCCAAATCGCCGCCTTGCGCCACAAATTGTGCGTATCCAAGGCGCTTCATCAGCACGACCCAGGCACTTGCGGTGCGCTCCGGACCCCAGCCGGAAGCGGTGGGCCTGGCTGAAAAGCCGAACCCCGGTAGCGACGGAATCACCAGATGGAAGGCGTCCGATGCGCTCCCGCCATGTGCCGTAGGATTGGTAAGGGGATCGATAATCTTCAGCTGCTCGATGACCGAGCCGGGCCATCCGTGCGTGACGATCAGCGGCAACGCATTTTCATGTTTCGAACGAACGTGAATGAAATGAATGTCCAGCCCATCGATCTCGGTGATGAACTGTGGCCGGGCGTTCAGCTTCGCCTCGCACTTGCGCCAATCGTAGTCTGTCGCCCAATAGCGGGCAAGTTCCTGAATTGTCGCAAGCGGCACACCTTGCGATTCATCCGTGACCGTCTCCCGATCAGGCCACCTTGTCGAGTTGATGCGCCGGCGCAATTCGGCAAGCTCCGCGTCTGGAATATTCACCTGAAACGGACGAATCGTAGTCTCGTCGGCTGCCCGCTCGCTGCCTCGTTGTGGAGCACTCCTTCGGGTCATGGCGTCCTCCTTTCCAGCGATTCTGGAATCTGCCAATGCCTCACCGATGGTTGCTGCTCTGAACGCGACTCCCAGGCCCAACATCGAGCTCGCCTTGAGAAAGCAACGGCGCGATCTGTCGTCTTGTTCTTTCATGAGGGATGCTCCTTTCTCCTTTCGAGTAGTTCTCGGTTTTTGGGCCGTGTGGTCATCGTGTTGTCACGGCACGACATGGAAAGCATCGGATGAATTTTCGCCGTGGGCGTTGGGACGTGCTTTCACGGTGTTCTTCGTGCGCCGGTTAAACCGGCAAGGTGTAGTGAATGGAAGGTTCATACGTTGAAGGACTAGCGAACCACAACGGCCCCGAGTCATGCGGAGCCGCCCGCGAGGGCGGCGTCGAAGCGTTGACAGGGGGACGTACAGGTCGGGTATTGAGCCGCGAAATACATGCCCTGCCGCGCAAGCGGCAGGTACTCCGGGATGCCGACGCGTTGGGGAATGTCGGAAGGCAACACCGGGTGCACCGCTCTCGCGAGGTGCGCCGGGATCCCGCGCGGTCAGAGACCCTGTGCATGTACGCAAGCACCTTGTCTGGGAACCGGGAGATCCCGCGTTTGTCTGCAGAAGAGAGAACTGCAGACCGTGTCGGGAAGTCAAAGGACGAACACCGATGATGAACGAACGTGGGAAGTCGGACAGCTTCACTGTACCTGCGAACTCGCTGAACCAAGCCGAGGGACCGGCGGCGGAGGTGAGGGAGGGAAGGGAGCTGGCCAAGGGGAACTCGCTCGAGCGTAACGCGCCCCGGACGCAGAGCCGGGAAGGCGCGCCAAGCGCACTGGAAGACAAGATCGTCCAGCGTGCCACGGTCGAGGTGATGAACCCGATCTACGAACAGGACTTCCTGGGATTTTCGTATGGATTCAGACCGGGGCGCAGCCCGCACCAAGC
>Ga0187851_10003230_pt1 | contig 13829 bp, 9 predicted proteins | sample June2016WEW_6_10_FD_132997 | JGI IMG/M metagenome (GOLD analysis project Ga0187851, IMG submission 132997) | Peatland microbial communities from SPRUCE experiment site at the Marcell Experimental Forest, Minnesota, USA - June2016WEW_6_10 | ecosystem: Environmental > Terrestrial > Soil > Wetlands...
AGTTAAAAAATTGGAGCCCACGAGCGGGATCGAACCGCTGACCTCGTCCTTACCAAGGACGTGCTCTACCAACTGAGCTACGTGGGCCGCATCCACCTGGAGCGGGTGATGGGAATCGAACCCACGTGATCAGCTTGGAAGGCTGACGTTCTACCATTGAACTACACCCGCATTCATACGCCGCAAAGGCCAATGGCACCGAACCTCAACCCGCTTCTTGGTGGAGGGGGTAGGATTCGAACCTACGAAGGCATAAGCCAGCAGATTTACAGTCTGCCCCCGTTGGCCGCTTGGGTACCCCTCCACAAAATGAGCCGCGTATTTTGCGGCTCATACCCTCCACTGTCAATGTTAAACGAGCAGCGCTCGACGCCGCCGGCCCGCGCCCGTCGCGGGCGACTCCAGCGCGGGCGGGCACAGCGCGGTGTTTCCCTGCGCCTACCTTAATGCTCCGCGTTACCGCGGCGTCTGCCTCAATGCTCCCTGGATGTGTGTTACGCGAGCGGGCATTGACATTATCGTAAGATATAGAAATACTATCATACGATAGCTTTTACGATAATATCTCAGGAGACATTTATGCATTGCCATCACCATTTCTCCCATTTTTTCGGGCGACACGGCGGCGGGCGGCGTTTCGGAGGCCGGTTCGGCGGCGGATTCGCCGACGGCGGTGATCTGGGCGGCCGAGGCTTCGGCATGGGGCGCAAATTGGCGTCCGCCGACCTTCAGCTGCTGATCCTCGGCCTGCTGGCCGACAAGCCGCATCATGGTTACGCGATCATCAAGGCGCTCGACGAGCGCTCAAAGGGGTTCTATGCGCCGAGCCCCGGCATGGTCTACCCCGCGCTAACCTATCTCGAGGAAATAGAGCATGCCACCGTCGAGACCGAGGGCACTCGCAAGCGCTATCACATCACCGAGCTCGGGCGCCGCTACCTGGATGAACATCGATCGGCCGCCGACTCGCTGTTTGCCCAGTTCGGACGCGTGGGCGAGCGCATGGAGAGCCTGCGTCGGGCCATGCAGGCCGGCGAACCGGGTATCGGCGGCGAGGATGAGCGCCACGGATCGGCACCCCTGATGCGGGCACGGCGAGCGCTCAAAGCGGCGCTGGCCGACAAGTGGGACAGCCCGGCGCAGGAGCAGGAGCGGATCGCCAAGATACTGCAGAACGCCGCGGAGGAAATCGGCGGTACGAAATCGAGGGAATGAACCTGCACCTTGCAGCGAGAGAAGGGCAGGGTGGAGGCCGGCGAGCCCATCCACCCTGCACTTGCATCGGCAGATTTATGCTGCGATCAATTTGCCGGCATCACCAGTTGTTCACAAGAGCAGCTCCATGTGGTCCAGGACCAGCTCGTCGGCGACCCGCCCGAGATCGTTGTCGGCATTGGCTTCGGGCCGGGTGCTGCCACCGACCTCGAAGCTCTGGCGCTCATCGATGGACTGCGTCACCAGCTGTCTTACCGTCTGCGCCCGTGCGACCGGTGCAAGGCCGACGAGCGCGGCGAGGGCCACCGACAGTGCCAAAAGGCCTGACCGGGCACGCAGTGACGCCCCCGGCTTGGATGTATCAATCGGCCGATCTTTCATTTTCCTTCTCCTCGTTGATTGTTGTCGCAAGTCCCGCGCGATCGCTGCCGGGGCGGCTTGCTGCTGAAGTCATCGCTCAGTTGCAAACCCGGCGCGGCACCAAATAGGTCCATCCGGTGAACGCGTTCACCACCGGCACCGATACGACCGTGCACACGGGCACCACAACGACAGGGGCGGCAACCACCGGCGTGGCAATCACCGGCGTGGCAACCACCGGCACCACGGGGGCCGCTACGACGGGCGCGGCGACCACCGGTGCGACGATCACCGGTGCGACGACCGGCGCCACGACCAGACGGCTCCGTATCCAAATGGCGGCGTCAGCCGAGGTCGCGGCGCCGGCGGCGAGGGCGGTGACGGCGAGGCCGCGAATCATCCACTGCTTGAAATTCTTGCTCATGTCTGTCTCCCGATTGAATTGAGTTGGTGGTCAGGTGCGCACTTGCTGCACCCCTGCCGACCTAACGACGGGGAGACCGACTTTGGTGAAAAAATCAGTCGCTCAGCGCGCCGCCAGCGTGATTTCGCTTTGCCAGCGAGCTGCTTCGGCCGTGCGGCCGGTTGCCGCGCAGAGATCGCGAAGCGCTTCATACGCGGCTTGCGTACGACCGGCCCACTTGTCCTTGGTCTTCTCGAGCGACGAGATCGCATCGAGCAACAGCGGTTCCGCCTCGCCGTAGCGCTTCATCGCGACCAGACAGGTACCGATTTGCACGTTGGTGCTCGAGGCGAGCCAATCCTGCTTGAGCTTCCTGCGGGTGGCCGCCACACGTTGCAGCACTTCGAGCCCCGCCACCTCTTGGCCGCTTCGGCAAGCCGCTAGGCCGTAAACCCCCCAGGCAACCTGGGTCCATGAATTGTCGTCACCGAGCACCCGGGACAGCCCTTGTGCGGCGGGCAATGCCTCGGCCGCTGCCTCCGCATACCGATGCTGCGCCGACAGATTGTGTGCCAGGCCTTGCTGCGCCATGCGGGTGTCCTTGTGGTCGGGCCCGAGTATGCGGCGATAGGCGGCGAGTATTTTCCGAAGCAGCGGCTCCGCGGCGGCTTCCTGATGGTTGAATTCCAATGCCGCGGCGTAGTCATATTCGATGTCGAGGAGATTGGGATGATCGGCCGGCAGATACTTTCGGTCGATCTCGAGTGCCTGCCGGAGTAAATCCAAGGACTCGGCATCCAGACCTTGGTCATGCCGCAGGGCGCCCAGGTTCTCGAACGGCAGCGCCTCTGCGGCGCCGAACGCATGCCCCGACCGCCGATGGACCTCGATCTCGAGTTTATAGATCGATTCGGCCTCCGCAATGCGCCCGGCGCTCTGAACCGCCTGGCCAAGCGCATCGAGCGTCTCGGTCAATTGTTTCTCGGCACCTCGACGGTTCTCGACCAGCGCAAGAGCTTGCCGCAGGACGGGCTCCGCTTCGTGCGGTTGCTCGGTTTGCAGCAGGAGCCGCCCCCGCGTCCCCAGGGCCTCGGACAAATCAAGGGCCCCACCGTCGTTCGCACGCAGGAGCGCTAGCGCGCGGGTGTTGGCGGCAAGCCCCTCGGGGTAGCGCCCGAGACCGTTGTTGGTTTCGGCGACCAGCTCCAGCATGGAGGCAGCAGCCAGCGGCTCCGCCTCGGCGAGAGTATCGATCTGGTGTGTCGCGGCGTCGAGGAGTTGGGCGACGGTGACATCCTTGCTGCCGACGCGGGGGTCGGCCGACTTCAGTAGGTTCTCCAGGAACTCGCCGCGCCGCGCCGTCATCTCTCGCGCCTGCTCCGCTTTGCGCGCCTGGAGTCCAAACGCCACCGCGCCTACGATTACCCCGCAGCCGAGTATCGCAATCACGCCGATGGCGATTCGCTTGATCCGCCGTGCGCGGCGCACGCGCCAGCGGGAACGGTCGATGAAGGTACGAACCGAGTCCGGCAGCACCACCTCGGCCGCCTCCAGGGCCTCGAACGCGGTGATCTTGTCGGCCGCCGCCAGCCAATCGTCGGATTGCGCGTGCTGCTGCCACGACTGGGTTTCACGCTGTGCGAGCTCGCGCGTCTGCAGCAGGCCCGTTTCTTTCTTCAACCACTCGGTGAGGGCGGGAAGCGTATGCAGGAGCGTGTCGTGCGCAAACGCGACCACGGCCTGTCCTTCGCGCTGATCGGTCACGCACAGACGCGCGTCGATGAATCGCTGCAACAGCCGCTCGCGGGCGGCATCGCCCCAGAGTTCGGCGAGCGCCGCATAGCGGCGCGTGGCGCGGCCTGCGTCATCGACGCTCACCAAGCTGCGGAATACCCGCGGCGCCACGAGCTGCGAGTCGTCATCGGCGAGCAATACCGCTTGCGCCGTGGTGGCGATACTGCCGGACAGGCCGCCGAGTTCCCGGTAGGCGGCCTGCGTCAGCACCTGGCCGGAGCGCTTCTGGTACAGCTCGTTCAACGTGAATTGCAGCATGGGCAGGCTGTCCTTCTCCCGATATGCATCTTCGCGCAGGATTTGATCGAGCGGCCTGCCGTCCGCGTCGATTTCAAAGGCCAGATCCGCCGCCCGCGCCGGCAGGGTGATCACCGAATCCAGGGCCGTGCCGCCCAGCGTGGCCAGGTAGTATTGCCCCTCGTTGGTGCCGAAAACTTCGCGTAGCTGCGAGTGACTCTTGAGCAGCGGCATCGCGTCCGCCCGGATCGAGGCCAATGTCCAGGCGCCGTCGGCCTGCAAAATCCGAAGAAATCGGCCGAATTCTTCGATCATCGCGTCGGGGAACCCGCGCACCAACAGTTCCTCGAATTGATCGATCAGCCAGACGAATCGCAGCTGCGCCGGCCAGTCCGTGCGGCGCCGGTGCGCAAGCTCCGCCAGGGTGCGGATCTCAGCGTTCGGCCAACTCGCCCCGAGGTCGGAAAATTGCGCCCACACCTCGGCGATCGAGCGGGCGAGTTGTCGCTCGTCGGTGCCGGCCGGTAACAACCCCGGCCGCCAGATGGCCCGACCGACTTCGGCGACGACGCGCCGTTGCGCCAGCGCGTCCTGGACGGCCTGCGACTGGAAACGGGGTTCCACCAAGGCGGGCAGGACCCCGGCCCGCAAAAATGAGCTCTTGCCGCTGCCGCTGGCGCCCTCGACCAACAGCCCGGGCGAACCGGATTTTTCCCGTCGCAGGAGCTGCTGGATCACGTCCCGAACCTCTGCGTCCCGACCGAAAAAAATCGCGTGGTCCGCGTAGTCGAAATGCTCCAGGCCGCGAAACGGGTTGCGCAAGTAAACCTTGTCGAGCGTGTAGCCCAAGGCCGCCAACGCCTCGTCGAGGTGGGCAACGGGATGCAGCTCGATGTGCCCGGGAAGCCGCTCGGTGCTGCGCCAGGCATCGACCGACGCGCCGTCGGCGGCCGGATACAGAATCACGCCGCGCTTGACCCCGGAGCACTCCGACAGGTCACGGACTGCGGCGGCAATTTTCCCGGCGGTATGCTCGACGCTTTCGACGGAACCGTCGGCGGTGAGTGTTCCGGTGGCGGCGATCGCGGTTTCGGCCGTCGTCGGGAGCTTCCATTTTGCCGTGATCAGCGCGAGTGCAAACAGCAGGTCGCTGCTGCGGCCCATGACGCTTTGCTGTAAACCCGGCACTTCATATTCGACCGTGAGCTGTGCGCGCACGATGCCTTCGCCCCGCAGGATCCTACAGGCGAGCTGGCCCGCCGCCCGCGCCGACTCGAACAGCACGTCGTTCCTGACCGGCCGAAAGTGTACCGACAGCCCATCCGGGCCCGGAAACTCGCGCAGCATCCGGATGCGCAGTTCGGAACTCGAGGCGGTTTCCTGACCGTCGACCAGCAAAAGCCGGTACATCATGCGTCCCCGACAATGCCCGCCGGGCGGGTGAAAGACAAGTGAGATTGTCTTTTTACCGGCACAATGGCATTTATTACCACCATCGGAATCAGGCGGCCGCGCGAAACGATAGAACAAATCCACGGATCGAAAGTCTAGTACGGATGAATATCGATATCGTGCTTCCGGAGCAGTGGACTCCGGCATAGAAATGCCGACGACTACACCGATGAACTCCAAGAAACTTTCCCCTGCCGCGTCCATGTTCGAGAAGGTGTTGCGCGCCTTCGAGACCCGAGGCATCACCTATTCCGACGTGCTCGCGCGGCTCAGGCGGCTGCTCGCCACCGGCGCATTGCCGACCGAACTGTTGCCGATCCTGCGGCGGCGCGAGTCCGCCGAGCGCATGCCGGAATACGCGCGTTTGGAAGCCCTCTTATTGGAGGCGATTGAACAGAGCGCGGCGGCCGATGAACATCCCGAGTCAACCAGATCCGGGGATCCGGTCGCGACGGATGCGGCCGCGACCGAACTGCACCGGCCGGATGATGAAGTGTCCGTCGATTTGGAATTCGATGCGCCGGCCAACGCGTTGAGTTCGCCGAGAGGGCTGCGCGCAGCCGAGCTGGATTTATCGGTTCTTGCACAGCACTTGCGCTCGGTCGAGGAGAGAGTTCCGCCGCGCGCTGCCGCCCTCGAGGCGCTGACGCGCTCCTTCGAGAAAGCCCGGGAGGGCGAGTCGGCGGCCGCGGAGCGGGCCGCGGCGCTTGCAGCGGACTTGGCAGCCACCGGGGCTGCGCTTCAGGCGGAGCAAGGCAAGCTTCGGGAAGCCGAGCAGGCGCTGGCGCAAAGCGTTGCGTCGGGCGAGGAGGCGCGCGAAACATCGCTGCAAGAATTGCAGCAATACCGAACGGAACTGCGCACCTTGCGCGAATCGATGGCCGAGCGCGATGCCACACTCGATCAGGCCCGGCGCGCGTTGGCTGAGCGCGATACGGGCCTCGATCAATCCCGGGGCGTACTAGCCGAGCGCGACGCCGGCCTCAGTCAAGCCCGACAGGCACTTGCTGAACGAGACGCCGGCCTTAATCAAGCCCGACAGGCCCTCGCTGAACGCGACGCCCGCCTCGATCAAGCCCGACAGGCCCTCGCTGAGCGCGACGCCCGCCTTGCTGTCCAGTCCCGGGAGCGCACGGTGCTCGAGGCTGCGCTCGAGGCGCGCTCGAAAGCTGCGGCGCAGCTGGAGGCTGATTTGGATACCCGGCGCGCCGAGGCAGAAGATGTGCCTGTGCCTGCGTCTTCGCCGGCGGAGCCTCCGCGCTCGAGACCATCGCTCGAGCGCCAGCGACTCCAATGGCTCGGCGGCCCGGCCCGCGCAATCGGGTGGGCGAGTGCAGCGTTGGTGCTCATTGGTTTCGCGTGGGTGTTCGCGCACCGCTCGCCCCCGGGTGCTGCGCCGGCGGCATCCGTGGCGGCTCCAAAACCCGGTTCGGTGCTCCGCGACTGCGCGAGTTGCCCGGAAATGACCGTATTGCCTGTGGGTCGATTCAAGCAGGGCTCTGCCAGCGGTCCCGCAATCGAGCAGCCGCTGCATTGGGTGGTCATCGGCCGCTCCATTGCCATGTCCACGGGCCCCGTCACGCTTCAGGACTTCGAGCAGTTCGTCACTTCCACGGGACGGGACATGCAAGGCTGCGACACCTACGACGGCGAGTGGAAGCACCGCCCTGCCGACAGCTGGGAACATCCCGGCTTCGCGCAAACGGGTGCGCATCCGGTCACGTGCGTATCGTGGAGCGATGCCACCGCCTATGCGAGTTGGCTCTCCGCCAAGACGGGCCATCGCTATCGGCTGCCGAGCGCCTCGGAGTGGGAGTACGCGGCCCGCGCCGGCGCTGAGACATCGCAGCCGTGGGGATCGGATGCCCAAGGCGCGTGCGCGGATGCGAACGTGGCGGACGCCAGCGCGGGACGTCGATATCCCGGATGGGCGGTCTTTCCATGCGACGATGGCAATGTGTATACCGCGCCGGTGGGCACGTTCAAAGCCAACCCGTTCGGTCTCAGCGACATGTTGGGCAACGTGTTGCAATGGACCGAGGATTGCTGGCACGAGAGCTACGCTGCCGCGCCGGTCGACGGCCGCGCATGGCTCGACGGCGATTGCTCCGTGCATGAGCTTCGCGGGGGCTCATGGTTCAGCGCCCCCTCCTATGTCCGGGCCGACTATCGCGACCGCTTTGCTGCTGATTATCGGACCAGCACTGTCGGCATCAGGCTGGTCAGGGAGCTAGGCCCATGATGCTCGCGCACCCGGGCGCCCCAGTTCCGGCTCGCGCGGCGCGGCCGCTGTTCTTCGCTGTGCTGCTGCTGTTCGCGGCCTGGGTTCCCGGTGAGGCCGCATCGGCATCGGACGATCGTTTCGCTTCGGCTGAGCGCGCGCGTTATGCCGCACTCTGCCGCGCGCACAAGGATCTCAACGCGTGCTCCGATGCGGTCCGTTGGAGCCCCGGCGATCCCGCGCTCATCGCCGCTTTGGCGGACGCCCTAATGCGCGCGGGCCGGGTGCCGGAGGCGCTTCGGGATTACCGGCGCGCCGAAGCGCTCGAGCCGGGTATGCATGGGCTGGACGCTAGAATCAAAGCGGCCGAGACAAAGTTGACCGACCGGCGCCAGCCCAAGAAACCCGCGGTCGACCGCTCCTCCGCCGATGCGGCTGACAAGAAGCGCTACTCGAATGCAGATCCGGAAGCACAGTCGCACTGATCGGAATAGTGCTATCGGGACGCCAGATCGAGCTCCATGTAGACCGCATCCTGCAACGGGTTGTCGTAGTAAGGCGTCGTCGGGCGGAACCCCAAAGAGCTATAGAGCTGGCGCGCCGGACGCATGTCGAGAAGCGTATCGAGATACATGCGCGCATACCCAAGCGCCTTCGCCCGCAACACCAACTGTTCGGCGAGCCCGCGACCCACACCCGTCCCGCGTGCTTGCGGCCGAAGGTAGAGTCGCTTCATCTCGCAGGCATCGGCCGAGAATCGGCGAATCGCTCCGCAGCCGATCGGACCCGCACCGCTCCGCGCGAGGATGAGACATCCCGAGGGAGGCGCGTACATCGAAGCCAGCTGATCGAGCTCCGCAGCAAATCCCTGAAAACAAAGGTCGATGCCGAGTTGGGCGGCGTACTCCTGGAACAGCACGCGAGCGGCGGCAAAGTCCGACGGCCCCGTGGCCTCGATCAAGACGGCGTCAGTTTTGCGGGGCTCTCGCATGGGCGATCTCGGAAAGCACGTCCGCCGTCCCCGGCGCCCGGGCCAGGTCCGGGTAGCGCTCCCCCCCCGCGTACTGAAGCTCCAGCGTCTTGAACGTATCGTCCTTTTGCACCAGCAACGTAAGCCTTCCCGACGGGTCGGGCGGTGCGGCGAGTGTGTCCTGCAACAGTTCCTTGGACCATTTGTAGCCGTTGAGCCCGATGATATGGCTGCCGGGTGATGCGCCGGCCGCATCCGCCGGGGAGTGCGGAATCACATCGCCGATGGTCGCTTGTTCGTCATCCACGTAGAACCCGAGCGAGTAGCGCAGATCGAGATCCTTGTCGTCCGCCTCGTGCGCGGCGTGCATCACGGTGGCGAGCGAGGCAAAGGTCAGCTGCCAGCCCGCCGCCTTGAGCCCTTCGAGCGGAGCCTCGGGGCGCAACCGGTTGAGCCGCTCCTTCCAGAAACCCGCCCAGTCATAGGGTTGTACCGCCGCGAGCGCGCTCACCACGTCGTCGAATTCGTAAGGTCTCATCTGCGGTCCCGTGCTCGGCGGTCCGTAGAACAACCTGCAAAAATCGTCCAAGCTCTTGTGTCCCTTCGACAGCCGCCGGATGAGCGTATCTGCCTCCAGCCAGAGCAGCGCGGATTCCTGATAGAAGTCCTCCTGTCGCCGCAACCTCGCCGCCCAGTTGCGCGATTGGTAGTAAAGCAGCGAGGCGGCAACTGTGGTTTCCTGGAGCGATCGCCATTCGCGCGCGCTGTGCGATTGCATCGCGGCCGCATCGTGGGCGAGTTCGCCGCGGAACTCCTCATCGGTAAGCAGGCCGCTGCGCACGGCGAGCACGTCGCCCAGGTACTCAGTCAATCCCTCGTACACCCAAAGCATGTCGCCGAGCATGGGGTCTTGATAGTTGGCGGTGGCAAGACCTGTGGGCCGGCGGTATTTGCCGTTCCACGAGTGTACGTATTCGTGCGGCAGGAGATTCGCCTCCGCACGCCGGATCGGATCGTCCAACAGCGCCCGGAGCGGGGAGCGATCGTCGCTCGACTGATGATGTTCCAGCCCATCCGGCATGATCTGATCGGTGAGCGCCCACAGGAATTCGTAGCGATCGTAGTGCGTCGCACCGAACAATGCCGCGGCCTCGCGCACCAGCCGCCGATAGTGGGCTTCGGTGGACGCGCTCATGTTGAGCGCCACCGGGGTGTCGGCCGCGACGTGCAGCGTCACCGCCGGACTCCCGCCAAGCGCGAGGTCGCGCATGTAGCGCCCGGCGAGGAGCGTCGAATCGACCAGCGTCGTGAGCGATACCGGCGCAAAACGTATCCCGTCCGCTCCGGCCGCCGTCGTCTCGAGCGCGGTGGCGTACTTCCATCCGGCCGGCAGCCGCAGCGATGCCTGATAGCTCAACTCATCGCTCCCCGTGGCGGCCGGATACAGCACCAATTGATTCCATTCTAGGATCAGCAGCGATTCGGTTGCCGTGCGCGGAGTTTCCAGTCCCTGAACCACGCCGTCGGGCGCGAGGGTCGTGTCTATTTCGAGATCGACACCGAGCTGACTCGCTCCGGCGGGAATCTCCAGGTGAAACGCATTCAGATCAACCGAGTCGCGCCGCCACGGGAGAGTCTGACCGTTGATCTTGAAGATCGGCCCGCGGAGCGATGTCAGCGGCCCTGCCGGGCTGTGCCGGCCCGGCAGCCATTTCGGGTATACCAGGGTCAGGGGGCCCGCGCTGACGGGCAACGTCAGATGCGCCGACATGATGCCGCGCGGCGCCTGACTCGCGTCGACTTGGATTTGGGCGGCGGCCGCGCCCGCCTTGGCCGCGTATTCTTCAGCCGCCGCGTCGGCCCGGGGAGGCGCGGCGAGACTCAAAGCCAGCGCGGCGCCCGAGGCCGCGAGCGTGAGTAACGGCGCCGCTCGTCCAGGCCGGCGCACGACTGACGAAGGATGCACGGCTGTAACGGTCATCGTCGAGTCCCCGGCTTCAGAAGCGATAACGGAAGGACACTTCCATGAAGCGCCCGATCGCGCCGGCTTGGTCGTATGAGGCATCGTAGTTCTGTCCGCCATAGGTCACCGTGTCGAGCGGCGGCAGCCGATTGGTGACGTTGGTGATGTTGGCCATTAATTGCAGATTCCCGCTCACCCGGTACTGAGCATACACGTTGGCGTAGCCGAAGCCCGCCACGTAGCAGTGGGGATTGGTGCTGCTCAACTGCAGGCACTGCGGCGGTTGGCCCGGGGTGTCGAGCGACGCGTCGATGCCCTGCATGGCGCTACGGTAATTGAGCGTCGTGCCCAAGGACAAGGAGCCGCGCGTCCAATCGACGGTGAGTGTTCCCCGATTCGCCGGGGTTCCAGTTGATCCGCTGAGCGCGGTAGGCCCGACCGTGCCCACGTAATGATAGGTCACATCGTCGAAGGTCTGTTGGGACTGGATGAGGTGCGAGGCGTCGAGCGTGGTGGTGAGCACGCCGTAAACGCCGAGATCGAACAGCGTCTTCCAGCCCGCATCGATGCCCGCCGTGATCGAGTACGACGCGTTCACGTAAGGCGTCAGGTATTCGATGATGGTGCCCGGCAGCGTCGACCCGGGAGCCGCCGGCGTGCGTATCGCGTTGCTTGGATCGTAGGGCGCGGGGGCGATCTCGCGGTCGCGACGGATGTAGAAATAATCGACGGTGAGCGCGTTGTGCTTGAACGGCTCGGCAATGACGCCAAAGGTGTAGCTGGTGGAGGTCTCGGGCTTGAGCTGCGGATTGCTGGTGGTGAGCAATGCCACCGCGCTGCCGGGCAGCCCGCAGTCTTGGACGGAACTTGTGACCGGGCAACGCACCGGATCGACGGGCGCGGGGGCGACGCTCGAGGCCGAGCCGGCATGACCACTCTCGGCAATGCTCGGTGCGCGGAAACCGCGCGCGAACGTTCCGCGGACCGCGAATTGCGGGATCACCGTATATTTGAAGCCGAGCTTGGGCGTTGCCGCGGTGCCGGCGGAAGTATCGTAGTGATCGACGCGGCCGGCGGCGTCGAATTCGAGGTTGTCGAGCACCGGCGCGACCATCTCCAAGAACGCCGCGGACACCGTTTGCGAGCCGCGCGCATAGAAGCTGCCGTCCATGAGACTGTCGCCTTGGAGCGCATAAGGCTGGCCTGGGTTGTTCTCGTGCGTGAGGCGCCAGTCGACGCCGAAGGCGAGTGAGGCAGCGCCGCCCGGCAGGGCGAATATCTTGCGAGTGGCGTTCGCGGACAGGAAGGTGATGTCCGACGTCGCGGTGTCGTGCGTCTCGGGTACCAGCGAGTTGTCGACGGCGGCCGAGTTCAGATAGGAGTTCTGGCCGACGCGGTAGCCGTTGGCGAGCGCGTTGTAGAACGCCGGTACGTACAAAAATCCTTGATAGGTGATCCGCGTCACGTCGCGCACATAGCCAAGACTCGCTGCGACATCCCAGCCACCCACTGTGTTCGACAGATCATCGATCACGCGATACACGTCGGTGCCGTACAACGTGTGCTCTTCGGGCAAGTTGGTCAGCGCGCCGAAGAACAGGGCCTTGTCGCCGATGTAACTGTTGAAAATATTGCCGGATCCGAGCGAGTTGTAGTACGTGCGGGCCGCCGCGAAATAAGGGCTCGCCGGATTGAACGGATTGTCGAGGCTGTTGGCCGGCAGCACCACCTGCGAGGTCGACGGATCAAACTGGTTCTCGGAGGCTCCCGCTGCACCCGCCCACGCGAAGGGCACGAGATTGGTGCCGACGTCGTAGGCGTTCGGCTGTCGGTATTGTTCTGCCTGCGTCAAATAGTAGGATGCCGCCAGCGAATTCAGCCAGCCGCCCGCGAGGCGCTGGCTCCAGTGGGTCGAGAAGTCGAGGCCCGCCGTCCGCGGCTGCAGCTTCTTGTACGCATTCGTGTCCCACGCGCAGCCGCCGCCGCCGTCGGCCGCCAGCGCGATGTCTTGGGCGCTGCAGCCGGGCAGCGCGAACGGCGTCTGGTTTTGCACGGCGCCTCCGCTCACCGGCAGCACCTGTCCCGGTACGGTGTACGTCGTGAGCGGATTCGGCAGCCCGCCGTTCACCACGCCGCCGTACAGATTGGGTCCCCCCCACGGAGTGAGGTCCGACGCCGCGATATAGGAACCGCGCGCCTCCTGCGCGATGGCCTGCTGATGGCGCCCCTCGAGACTCATGTAGAAGTTGTGCCCGTCGGCCTCGAGGCTCCCCGTGCCCCAAGTCGCCGCGAAGCGCTGCGACAGCCCATCGCCGCGGTCGGTGGAACCCCCGGTCGCCGACACATCGAGGCCCGTGAATTCCTTCTTCAGGATGACGTTGACCACGCCCGCAATGGCATCGGAGCCATAGGTGGCGGATGCACCATCCTTCAACACTTCCACCCGGTCGACGATCGCCATGGGAAGCGAGTCGATGTCGACGAATTGGCGCTGGCCATCGTCGGCCAGCGGATAGTTCGCCATTCGATGCCCGTCGACCAGCACCAGGGTTGCGTCTACGGACAGGCCACGCAGCGCGACGCCGTCCGCGCCGCCCGCCATCGCGCCGCTGAACGCCTGCGACAAAGTACCGGAGTTGTCGGCGGAAACCGTCTTGATCACGTCCGCGATGCTGTTGAGCCCGCTCTTTTCGATGAAATCGGCATCGATCGTGGTCACGGGCGAGGGCGACTCCGCGTTGGTGCGGCGGATGTACGAGCCCGTCACGACGATGGTGTCCAGGGTCGAATTCGTAGCCTGAGCGCCGACGGGAGGTCCGTCGAGATCGGCGCCGGGGCCGGCGGCGGCCGGAAGCGGTAGGTGGCAAAGGACGCTGGCAAGGCAGCAGGCAATAACTCTGCGCATTTCGGCTCTCCCATGTTTTTGTCGTGAATGCCAGCCACATTCGCTTGTTAAAGGCGCCGTCATCCCCGGCACTCGGCGACCACTCCCCCCGCTGTCCCCGCTCGCAAAATGTAAACGCATTCGCAATTCATTGCAATGACATAATCTATCTCGTCGGCCGCGCGCCGGGTACAATCCGCCGGGTGAAATCCCTGTACGAAAAAACCATTGCGTTCGTACTGCAGTACGTCGATGAGCACAAGCTTGGCACGGGCGACCAGCTGCCCACCGAGGCCCAACTCTCCTCCCTGGCGGGCGTCAGTCTGGTCA
>Ga0187851_10003232_pt1 | contig 13813 bp, 10 predicted proteins | sample June2016WEW_6_10_FD_132997 | JGI IMG/M metagenome (GOLD analysis project Ga0187851, IMG submission 132997) | Peatland microbial communities from SPRUCE experiment site at the Marcell Experimental Forest, Minnesota, USA - June2016WEW_6_10 | ecosystem: Environmental > Terrestrial > Soil >...
ATATCCGCGAGCGGCTCGGTCACTCCGACAGCCTCTTGATTTTGAAGAAGCCCTTCGACAACATCGAAGTCGTCCAGTTAGCCCACGCGCTGGGGCGAAAATGGCTCCTCACCCGCCAGGCCGAGTCCAAAATGGCGGACCTGAACCGCATGGTGGCGGAGCGAACCGCCGAATTGGAGGCTGCTCACAGACGGCTCGAACGGGAGTTCGGCGAAAGATCCAGGGCGCAAGAAGCGTTCCGCACCATTTTCGAGGAAAGTGCGGTTGGAATTACGCTGACGGACATGGATGGCCGGTTCGTGGCGGTGAACCGGGCCTTTGAAGAACAGATAGGCTTGGATGAAAGCCAGATCTTAGGGAAGAACGCGATGGAAGTGGGATCGGTGAGCCCCGAGGCTTTCCAGGCGCTGCGCCGGGAGTTAGCCAGGCGGGGTTTCTTCGACGCCGCGGAAGTGGTCTACCGGCGGCCCGCCAACGGCATGCGCACCGCCTTGTTGTGGTCCCGCGTGATACAGATTCAGGGTTTGCCGCGCCTTCTGGGCTTCTCGCTGGACATCAGCGACCGGAAGCGGATGGAGGACGACTTGCAGCGGGCCCGCGTGGCCGCCGAGAGTGCGGCCAAGGCCAAGAGCGAGTTTCTGGCCAACATGAGTCACGAAATCCGCACGCCTCTGAACGGCATCATCGGATTCACCCAGCTCACCCTCGGCACGGAACTGACGGCCGATCAGCGGGACTATCTGGAAACGGCCGAAAGCTCCGCCAACGCCCTGTTGCGAATCATCAACGACATTCTGGATTTTTCCAAGATCGAGGCCGGCCGCCTGGAGATGGAACGTATCGCATTTTCGTTGCGCGAGTGCGTGGAAGGCGCCGTCGGGATTGTCCTTCCCGCCGCCGCCGGGAAGAATCTGGACTTCTCCTCCCACGTCGGCTCGGACGTTCCGGACGCCTTGCTGGGCGACTCCATCCGTCTCCGCCAGGTATTGCTCAACCTGCTGGGGAATGCCGTCAAGTTCACGGCCGCCGGGTCCGTATCGGTCGAGGTGAGCGCCACCGCATGGCAGTATCGCTCCGCCGAGATGCGCTTCACCGTGCGCGACACGGGGATAGGCATCCCGGCGGACAAGCTGGAATGCATCTTCCAGCCGTTCCGCCAGGCTGACGGCTCGATTACGCGAAGGTACGGCGGCACCGGCCTGGGGCTTGCGATAGCCGCCCGGTTGGTGGAGATGGCCGGCGGCAGGCTTTGGGTGGAGAGCCAGGAAGGAGCCGGCAGCGCATTTCACTTCACCATGCCATTCCCGCTGGCCGAGTTGCTCGAACAGCCGGACCCCGGCTTCCACGAATCCCCTCGCCCCGCCGGCGCGCCGCTCTCCGTACTGCTGGTGGAGGACGACGCGGTAAGCCAGGCGTTCGTCTCCGCGCTGCTGACCCAGCAGGGCCATTCGGTCTTGCCCGCCGCGAGCGGCCTCGAAGCGCTGGAGCTGTTCGAGCGCGGCTCCTTCGACTTGGCCCTCATGGACGTTCAAATGCCGGGCATGGACGGACTGCAGGCCACCGCCGAGATTCGTAAGATCGAGAGCGCCATCGGCGGCCACATTCCTATCATCGCTTTGACCGCCTACGCTATGAAGGGGGATCGGGAGCGCTGCCTGGAAGCCGGAATGGACGATTACCTGTCGAAACCCTTCCAGGCCAACGACCTGATCGCCTGCATCGACAGACTCAAGATACCCGAGCACAAGACCGCGAAGGCCATCTCATGACGACCACCGCTGCCGCAACGCGCCGCCGGCTGGAAACGGAAATCCCGCCTTTCCGCCACGTTGCCATCCAACTGCTTCGGGAGGTAGGAGAACCGTCCGCGTCGTTCGGGCAGATCGCGAACCTGCTGAAGACCGATTCGGTTCTGACGCTGGAGCTCTTGCGCGTCGCCAATTCGCCCTTGTTCTGCCGCCGGCGGGAGATCACCAGCGTCCTTCACGCTATCGCCTTTCTCGGCCTGGACCTGGTCCGCTCGCTGGCCGTCACGGCGGCTCTGCGTGGCCTGATCGGCCAGCGCAGCGAGATTGTTCATGCCTGCTGGCGGCACAGCCTGGCGACCGCCCTGGTGTGCAAGCGCTGGTCCGGCCTGGCGGGGTTGGAGAGCGAGCGCTGCTACACCGCCGGTCTCATCCACGACGTTGGCCAGCTCGCCCTGTTGCATGTGTTCAAGGAATACGAGAGCGCTATGACCGACGCGCTGGAGCGCGGAGAACAGCTTCCGGAAGCCGAGAAGCGCGTCTTCGGGATGAATCACGGCGAGGCCGGAAAGTGGCTCTTGTCCCTATGGCAATGCCCGTTCGAACTTCAGAATGTCGCGGCGCTGCACGAGGATCCGCCCTCCGTCCCCAGTTATGACGGAGACTTGATCCGCCTGGTTCATGCGGCGTCCCAGTTCGCCAATATGGTGCACATGTCGGTCTTCCCCCCTCTGTCGGAAATCGATCCACGGGGGATTGTGACCGCGTTTCCCGAGGTCCATCACTGGGCCCTGGAAGAGAGTCTCCCGGAAGTCGCCGAGTGGCTGCTCATCGGCGTGAACGGCGTTGAAGCCAACTTCGTCTGAAGCCGGTGTGGCGCACCCTTTGGCGGGGACGACTCGCGGCGAGCGGTCACAAGTTCCGGAAACTGTCGGCGTAGCCGCTTTCGTAGAGCGGGCTTCCAGCCTGCCATGCCGGCGTCCTCGCCGGCATTCTTCCCGGCCAGTCGAAGGTCGAGGCGTGGCGGGTTTCTCGACAGCGTGCGCCGCTCAGGGCAGGTATTGGCCGGCCCACTCGAGCATTTGAATCAGGCTGCCGAGCCGGTTCCCGTCGGGGCCGGCCGAGGGCTGCCCAGGCGCCTCGCGCAGGGGGAAGGGCACGTCCGGCGGGTTCACCTGGGTGAACTGGGTCGGGAACGCCTGCGCCCCGCCCCGGCCGCCTTGCTGGCGGGTTTGCCAGACGCGCTTGCCGAGCTCGGGATTTTTCGTCACCCAGGCGGCGTACGCTAGCAGGCGCCCGTCGCCCGTGGCCGCATAGTTGTGGAATGCCTCCCAATACTTGGGATAGTCGATGGACAACTCCAGTTCAGACATGATCTCGGTGGTGCCGAAGAGCAGGTCGAAGCCGGTGGGACCTCCGCCGCGACCTCCCGGCATGAACTTGCCGGTTGCCGGATCGTACGGTCCCGCGCCCAGCAGCTCGCCCGGTTTGGCCGCCAGGTCGAGCTGCGTCTGCATGCCCGCCTTGATCTTGTCCAGCCACTTGACGTCGCCGGTGCGCTGGTACTCGGTGGCCCAGTTGATGCAGTAGGCGGCCCAATCGGTCCCGAAACTGGCGCTCGCGTACTCGCCGCGTTCGGGCATTCGCGGGTCCATCTTCTTGACCGCCGCGTAAGTGGCGTCCGCCGGGAGTTGCTCCCGCATCAGGTCGCCGATGCGGTCGTCCGCCGTCAGGAAGTAGTAGAACCGCTTCAGGCCAGCCTGGCTGACGCGCGGCTGCTTGGCGCCATCGCCCAGATGATTGACGTTGTGCCGCGAGCCGAGCGGAGCGAATCGGCCGATGTGATGGACATCCACCTCGCTGGTGTGCCGGGTCATGGCTTCGGCCAGGCGGAAGGCGTCGGCGCGGCCGGTGCGCAGGAAGGCGTACCACAGCCAGTAATCGGGCAACAATTCGGTGTTGTTCCAGGCCCAGCCGCCGATATCGTATTTCCACTGATGGCGCACCTCATCATACTGCCGCATCATGTCGCCGTAGTCCCAGAATCCATACCAGCCGCGCTGGTCGACCTCTTTGTTATAGAAATCGAACGCGCTGTCCAGTTGTTCTTCAAGCGCCCGTTTGGACGGCGTTGAACGGTCCGGCAGGCTCCAGAAACCAAAGGCGCGATTGGCGTGGTAATACTCGGGCGCGGCCACCAGCAGGGCCGGCTCCGAGGATGTCTTGGACATGCCGGCGAGCTGGGCGTTGGAGGGAACGCCCGCCAGCGCCCACAGCGTGAACTCCGAGGTGTTGGCGGCTCCCAGAGGGTCATCCCAACCTTCCTTCCAGTCTTCGTAGGCCATCTCCAGCCCGTGCCCGACGGTGTCGTAGTGCCGCAGGTCCATGACCGGGGCCTCGGGCGACCAGAACCACACCTTCATCTCGCCCGATGCCGTCCTGGCGCCTTCGATTTCGAGCGACGCCGGATACTTCTGCCAGAACTTCTTCATGGCCACCGCGACCCCGCCCGTAATGTCGCCCAGGAACGCCATCCCCAGCGAGCGCTTTCCATCGGCGGCATGCAGCCAGGAACTCTGCTCGTTGGTGCGCTTCTCGATGGTGAATCCGTTGGCGGTCAATTGCGTCAGCCGATAACCGTCCCAATCCGCGGCGTCCTTGATGTAGCCCTGCTCCCGGGCGGCGAATTCGGCGAAGTTGGGTATGCGCCGGCCGGCAAGCTGATCCGGGAACACGTCCCCGCGTTGGCCGAACGTCACCACCCGCCGGCCCACCAGCGGCTTCACCGGCTCCGCCCACATTCCCACATCTCCGCCAAAGCGCACGTGCCGGTTCTGCACTTCCTCTCGCAGCGGCACTGAAAACGACAAGCCTAGACCTTTGATGAAGTCTCTGTTCGCGTCGCCATCGAAGACGAAAGAGTGAACCACGCGGATCGCCTCACTGCCCGCGTAGAAGTAGAAGCGGACGGTGAATGGCAGCCACGCCCTCGACGATGTGGTGGATTTATGGACGCCTTCGAGCTTCACCACCGCCCGTATGGGACCGCTTTGCTCGAGGGTGACCGATTTCACCTGGCTGACGAAATCCTCCTCGCGCAGCGTCTTCCTGGCGGCGTACTCCGAACGGTCTTCGAGGATGGCGATGAGCTTGCCGTTGCGCGCCGTCTCCCGCCCGCCCACGGTCAGCGACTCAAACAGGTTCGATCCCTGCTTGAGGATCCGGCAGCGCAAGGCGCCGGTGTCGATCTCGACCGCCGTGGCATCCGAGGTGGCGCTGAGCCGCGTGTCCGGAACCGCCGCGGTTCCGGGCGCCAGTTGCAGTGGCCCGGCGATCTCCGGCGCGGCCGTGATGGCGTGACCGGTCCACATGAGCGAGCCATCCGGCCAGTAGGCCAGCGGCCAGGTCTCGACCGGAACCGGCCTGCCTCCGGCGGTCAGCGTGAATGCCGTGCCCTTGGCGACCTTTCCTTTGGGCCACGGAATGCCCCATGTGACACCCTGCTTGGAAGGCGGAGGCGCCTTGTCGAGCCAGTTCAAGGAAACCGGCTGCGCGGCCGCCAGAGCGGGCAGCATCGCGGCCAGCCCCAGTCGCAGGACGGTTGACGGTTTTCGAGTCATAACTTCCCTCGGTGGAAGCACGGAGTATATCAGGATTTCCGTCTTAGCCGCCCGGCCTGCGGGGCTCCCTATGCCAGTTCCGGCGCTATGGGGATGCCGGCGGCGGCCAGGGCCTGTTCCACTTCCGCCGGGTTCAGGCGGGTGGCGTCGTACTCCACGGTGAGGCTGTCGAGCGCGGGCGAGGGGGTTACACGCTCGATGCCGTAGAGCGCATTCACCTGCGCGAGGCGTGGCAGCAGGACGCTGTCGAGCGGTCTGCCCAGGCGGAAGTGGATCTGCACCTTGGTCATAGGATTTCAGAATACCCGATCATGGGACTTCCGCGTGGTGGTTGACCGGCCCCGAGCCCTGTCCCAGCCCGGGGTTGGTTTGAATGGCCGCGTGGATGAATAGCTTGGCCCGCGCCACCGCATCGCTTAGGGCCAGACCGCGCGCCAAGCCGGCCGTAATGGCCGCCGAATAGGTGCATCCGGTGCCGTGGGTATGGCGCGTGGGGATGCGCGGGGCAGGGAACTCGCGCCACGCGTCGCCGTCCCAAAGCAGGTCGGTGGCGCCGGTCTCCAGATGGCCGCCTTTGATCAGCACGGCGCGGGCGCCCATCTCGCGGATGCGGCGGGCCGCGTCCCGCATATCCTCGATGCCGCGGATGGCCATTCCGGTGAGGGCTTCGGCTTCCGGCAGGTTGGGTGTAATCAGCGCGGCGCGCGGCAGCAGCAGCTCGCGCACGGCGCGGACGGCCCCTTCGGGCAACAAGGGCAGCCCGTGCTTGCTCACCATCACGGGGTCCACCACCAGGGGAAAGCGGAAGGTCTCCGCCGCGCGCGCCACGGCTTCCACCACCTCCGCGGAACCGAGCGCGCCGGTCTTGGCGGCGGCGGGCGGAATGTCTTCGAGCACCGCCTCGAGCTGCTCCAGAACCAGCGCCGGCGTCATCACCACCACGCGCGACACGCGCACGGTGTTCTGCACCGTGATCAGGGCGACCACGGCCTCGCCGTACACGCCGAACTGGTGGAAGGTCTTGAGATCGGCCTGGAGACCCGCGCCTCCGCTGGGGTCCGATCCGGCGATGGTCAGGGCGACAGGCGGCATTCCGCTTCAGGATAGCAGCCATGCAGCCGCGTTTTTGACGCGGAGACGCAGAGACGCGGAGAAGATCGGAAGGAAAAGAGGGAGGAAAGAGAAGAAGCCGAGTAAGTACGTGCAGCGAGGAGACGGCGGAGAATCGCAGGAAAGATGGGCCCTTTCGCTAAGTTCGATCTGCTCCCTTTCCTCTCTTTTTCTCTTTCCTTTTCGAATTTCTCCGCGTCTCTGCGTCTCCGCGTCAAAAGAGGTTGACACCGATAACCCCGGCAAGGAATTCACCGAGAGGTACTAGAATGGCTCTTAGGCTCTCCATGGCCAATTCAGAGACGCTGGTATCGAAGCCCGGGCTGCTACGCCAACTGGGCTTCTATAGCGCGACGGCGCTGGTGATTTCGAACATGATCGGCACCGGCATCTTCGCCACCACCGGGTACATGGCCGGCGATCTGGGCAGCGCGGGCCTGATTCTGGCGTGTTGGGGCGTGGGCGCGCTTTTCGCGCTGGCCGGCGCGCTGAGCTATTCCGAGCTGGGAATCAACTTCCCCAGCTCCGGAGGCGAGTACGTCTATCTGACTCACGCCTTCGGGCCGGAGTGGGGGTTCATGACCGGCTGGGTGTCGTTCTTCGCCGGGTTTTCGGCGCCCATCGCGGCCGCGGCCCTGGCCTTTTCCGACTACCTGGGCCATTTCTTTCCGAGCCTGCAACTGTCCAACGCCACCACCGCCGTGGGGTCGGGCATCTTCTCGCTGCGCCTGGGGCATGGGCAAATGTTGGCTTCGTGTCTCATAGCGGGGTTCACCATCCTCAACTGCTTCGGGCTGGGTCGCACCGCCAAGGTGCAGAACACCCTCACCTCCACCAAGCTCATCGTCCTGGCGGGCTTTTTGTTGCTGGGCTTCACCGTGGGCTCGGGGAACTGGGGCCACTTCGCGCAGCCGGCCGTGCGCACCTCAACGGTGGGCCTGCCGACGCAGTTCTTCGTCAGCCTGCTGTGGGTGATGGTGGGATACAGCGGTTGGAACGCGGCCACCTACGTGGCGGAGGAGATCCGTCGGCCGGAGCGTACGCTGCCGCTGGCGCTGGGCGCCGGAACCGCGATAGTAGCGGCGCTGTACCTGGGGCTGAACGTGATCTATATTTATGCCACGCCGCTCGAACAACTCAAGGGCAAGACGGCGGTGGGCGCGCTCTCCGCATCCAACCTGTTCGGCCCTGGGGTGGCGGGCGCATTCGCGGCTCTGATGGCCCTGTGCATCGCCTCCACGGTGAGCGCGGAGGTGACCATCGGCCCGCGCGTCTACTATGCGATGGCCAAGAACAAGGCGTTCTTCAGCGCGGCCGCGAATGTGCATCCGCGCTGGCACACCCCGGTAGTGGCCATCCTGAGCCAGGGGTTGTGCGCCATGGTCATGACGCTCACCTCGTTCCGCGACCTGCTCACCTATATCGGCATGAGCCTGACCCTGTTCACCGCGCTCTCGGCGGCGGCGCTGATTAAGTTTCGCCGCACGCGGCCGGGGTGGCAGCGGCTGCGCGCGCTCGATTTCGCCTGGCCGCTGATTCCCGTTTCGTACATCGTGCTGGGCGCCGCCATGGTGGTATACGGCGTCATTCAGGAGCCAGTGGTTTCGCTGGCCGCATTCGGCACGGTGGGGCTCGGCGCCCTGATCTACCGCTTCGGCGTGCGCGCGCCAAGGGCGTAGTCCGCCTTATCCTACTTGCACTGCCTGGCGCACTCCGCGCAGTTCGATGGGCAGGTAGTTGCGCTGCTCGGGCCCGGTGTAGATCTGCCGGGGCCGGGCGATCTTCTGCTCCGAATCCTGCAGCATTTCCTCCCACTGCGCCAGCCAGCCCACCGTGCGCGGGATGCCGAACAACACGGTGAACTGCTCGGGCTTGAATCCCATGGCCTGGTAGATGATGCCGGAGTAAAAGTCCACGTTGGGGTATAGCTTGCGCTTGATGAAATACTCGTCGGAGAGGGCGATGCGCTCCAGCTCGATGGCGGTATCGATCTTGGGGTTGCGTCCAGTGACCTCGAAGACTTCCTCGGCCACCTGCTTGATGATGCGGGCGCGCGGGTCGTAGTTCTTGTAGACCCGGTGGCCGAAGCCCATCAGCTTGCGCTTGCCTTCCTTCACTTGCGCGATGAAACCAGGAATATTGTCCTTGGACCCGATCTCGTCCAACATGCGCAGCACCTCTTCGTTGGCCCCCCCGTGCAGCGGGCCGGAGAGGGCCGCGATGGCCGCCGCGGCGGTGGCGTACGGGTCGGCCCCGGAGCTGCCCACCGCGCGCATGGTGCTGGTGCTGCAATTCTGCTCGTGATCGGCGTGAAGAATGAACAACACTTCGAGCGCGCGCGATAGCACCGGGTTGGCGGCGTACTTGGGCTCGGCGCGTTTCCAGAGCATGTTCATGTAGTTCTTGGTATACCCCAGCTCGGGATCCGGGTAGATGTAAGGCATGCCCAGCCGGTGCCGGTAGGCGTAAGCCGCCAGGGTGGGCATCTTGCCGATCAGCCGGATGATCTGCTTCCGCCGGCACTTGGGGTCGGCGATGTTGCGCGCCTCGGGGTAGAAGGTGGAAAGCGCCGCCACGGTGCTCATGAGAATGCCCATCGGGTGGGCGTCGTAGTGGAAGCCCTCCATGAATTTCTTCACGTTTTCGTGGATCAGGGAGTGGTGCATCACATGGCAATCCCACAGCGCGAGCTGCTCGACGGTGGGCAACTCCCCGTAGAGCATCAGGTAGGCCACCTCCAGGAAAGTGCAATTCTCGGCAAGCTGCTCGATGGGGTATCCCCGATAGCGCAGTATGCCCTGGTCGCCGTCCAGGTAGGTGATCGCGCTCTGGCATGAAGCCGTGTTCATGAAGGCCGGATCGTAGGTCATCAACCCGAAATCGCCGGCGTCGATCTTGATCTGGCGCAAATCCATGGCGCGAATCGTGCCACGATAGAGCGGTATCGTGTAGGTTCGCTGCGTCCGGTTATCGGTTATGGTGAGGGTTTGGTTGTCCATGCTGCATTCTCCCGCTTGGCACTCGCACTGGTATTTTACCCTACTCCTGCAATACGATTTCCACCATTGGTTGTTGCATAATTCACCACTTTATGGGTCATGCGCGGATATTTGAGATAATTAAGATAGCGGACCGGGGGTTTTCGCCCAAGTTGTTGGGTGCGAAAACCCACAAAAGCTCGAAAACCCAACAGGCTGAACGATAGGAGATCTGGCCATGCGAACGAGGATGATTTGGGCGATTCTGGCCTGTGCGGCGGCCGGCGCGATGGCGCCCGCCGCATCGGCGCAGGCCGAGCCGCCGCGTCCGCGCATCGCGATTACGCCGTCCGATGCCCCCACCAGTTTCTTGGGAATCGGCGTGGCCGATATCGATGCGGAGCGCGCCAAGGCGCTCAATCTGAAGGACGAGCGGGGCGCGGAAATAACCCAGGTGCATGCGGGCAGCCCGGCGGCCAAAGCGGGGATCAAGGAGCACGACGTGGTCCTGGAATTCGGCGGCCAGGCGATCCAGGGCATGCAACATTTGAAACGCCTGGTGGCCGAGACTCCCGTGGGGCGCCAGGTGAAGATCGTGGTGTGGCGCAACGGCGCCGAGCAGACCCTCACCGCTGTCATCGGCTCACAGAGGGACGCGATGGCCATGGGGCCGAATGCGCCGGGACTCTGGGCCATGCCCGAGATGCCTGGGTCCCAGGCGCGGACCGTTCCGGAGATGGACATTCCGGAAATGGCCATGACCTGGCGGAACCCGATGCTCGGCATTCTCGGGGAGCCTCTGGGCAAGCAAGAGCAGTTCGCCGAGTTCTTCGGTGTGAAAGCCGGCGTGCTGGTGAAATCCGTTTTGAAGAGATCGCCCGCGGAAAAGGCCGGAATCAAGGCTGGCGACGTGATCGTGAAGGTGGACGATACCAGGATCGCGACCGCGGAGGATATCACGCGGGCATTGCGGTCGGTGGGGAACGGCAAAACCACATGCATGGTGACGGTGGTCCGCGACAAGAAGGAAACCCCCATCACGGTGAGCCTGGCGGGCCGTGGGCGAAGCGACGGCGCCGACTAGGGTTCTGAAAGTAAGCGATCCCAGCGGGGTGGATTCCCCGCTCTTTGACATTTACCCGCCGATTTTCTAACATCCCCCTATTGAGACTCCTGGTTTTCTCCGATATACACACTGATTGGAAAGCGCTCGAAGCCCTCCTGAGCGTGGAGGCGGATTACTATATCGCGGCGGGCGACCAGGTGACCTGGTCGAAGGGACTGGACCGCTGCGGCGCCATTCTGCAACAGCGCGCCGAGCGTGTTTATGTGCTGCCCGGCAACCATGAATCGGCCGACCAGATCGCCGCCATGTGCGCGCGTTACGGCCTCCACGACTTCCACGGGCGGTATTTTCAGGCGGGCCGCTGGCAAATCGCGGGTTTGGGCTATTCCAACCCCACGCCGTTCCACACCCCCGGCGAGTACAGCGAGGCGCGGATTGCCGGCCAGCTCCAGCGCTTCGCCGGTCTGGCGCCGCTGGCGCTGGTGTGTCACACGCCGCCCTACGGAACGGCGCTTGATCGCATCGGCCCGGGCCTGCACGCCGGCTCCACGGCGGTCCGCGATTTCATTCTCAAATACCAGCCGGAGCACTTTCTGTGCGGCCACATTCACGAGGCGGAAGGGACGGCCATCGAGATGGGACGCACGCGTGCGCGCAATGTCGGCAAAGCGGGTCATCTGTTAGAATTGGATTGAAAGCCCATGACAGTCGAAGAGTTGGACCGCGAATACATGCCCCTCCGCGAACAGGCCCTGGCCGTGCGGAGGTATCTTTGACCTCGCCGCGCAGAAAGAGAAACTGACCGCCATCGAACAGCGGATCGGATCCGCCGATTTCTGGTCGAACCCCGAAAAGGGCCAGAAGGTGATGCAGGAGCGCAAGCGCCTGGAGCAGACCATCGCCAACGACGAACGCATCCGCAGCCTCACCGAAGACCTCGACACCCTTTTCGAGTTGGCTCGCGAAGGCGAAAACGTGACCGGCGATATCGAGCGCGAGATGAAGGAATACGGCCAATTCCTGGAGCGCATCGAAACCGCCATGCTGCTCTCGGGCGAGAACGACGCGCGCAGCGCCATCGTCACCATCCACCCCGGGGCCGGCGGAACCGAAAGCCAGGACTGGGCCGAGATGCTCTTGCGCATGTACCTGCGCTGGGCCGAGCGCGAGGGCTTCCCAACGGTGATCACGGACCGGCTGGAGGGTGAAGGCGCGGGCATCAAATCCGTCACCTTCGAAGTGAACGGCGAAAACGCCTACGGCCTCCTGCAATCGGAAATCGGCGTGCACCGCCTGGTGCGAATCTCCCCGTTCGACGCCAACGCGCGGCGGCACACTTCGTTCGCCTCGGTTTTCGTTTACCCGCAGGTGGACGACGAAATCAAGATCGATGTCAAGGTCGACGATATCCGTATCGACACCTTCCGCTCATCCGGGGCCGGAGGCCAGCACGTCAACATGACGGATTCGGCCGTGCGCTTCACTCACCTCCCCACCGGAATCGTGGTGCAGTGCCAGAACGAGCGCTCCCAGCACAAGAACCGCGAGAGCGCCATGAAGCAACTTCGCGCGCGCCTCTACGAATTCGAGATGGATAAGAAACGCGCGGATGCGCGCAAGACGGAGGATTCCAAGCTCGACATCAACTTCGGCAGCCAGATCCGCAACTACGTGCTGGCGCCTTACCGGCTGGCGAAGGACCTGCGCAGCAAGCTGGCCATCGGCGATGTGGACCGCGTCCTGGAGGGCGACTTGGAGCCTTTCATGCACGCCTTCCTGGTGTGGCGAAAGACCGGGAAGATCGCCGGCGACGCCAAGGACGAGTTGCCGGAGTGAGCGTTGCGCACGCCGCCGGGCTGATTCGCGCCGGGAAGCTGGTGGCCTTCCCCACCGAAACGGTGTACGGGCTGGGCGCCAACGCCTTCGACGTCGCGGCGGTCGAGCGCATCTTCGACGCCAAGGGGCGCCCGCGAACCAGCCCGTTGATCGTCCACGTGGATTCCGTCGAGATGGCCCGCGCCCTGGCCGCGGAGTGGTCCGAAGCCGCCGAAACGCTGGCCCGCCGCTACTGGCCCGGCCCCCTGACGCTGGTGGTTCCGAAGATCCGTTGGGACCGGCCGGGACGCATGTCCAAGGCAGTCCGGGAGGCCTGCCCCGCGATTCCCGATATCGTCACCGCGGGCCTGGCGACGGTGGGCTTGCGGATGCCGGCGCATCCGCTGGCGCTCGAGCTGATCCGCGCCGCCGGAGTGCCCATCGCCGCCCCCAGCGCCAACCGCTTCACCGAGCTTTCCCCCACCACCGCCGCGCACATCCCGCGGGAGCTGGCCGACTATGTTTTGGATGGTGGCCCGGCCCGCGTGGGCATAGAATCGGTGGTGCTGTCCCTGGCGGGCGCGCCCACGCTGCTGCGTCCCGGCGCCATTTCACTGCCGGAAATCGAAGCTCTCATTGGCCCCGTGAGGCTCGGAGCAACGCCGGATGAAGGCCCCCACCCATCGCCCGGGATGCATCCCCGTCACTACAGCCCCGCCACGCCGCTCTATGTGCTGGCCGCCGGTGAAAACCCTCCCGAAGGCCACGGCGCGTGGCTGCGCATCGGCCGCGAAATGCCGGCCAACCCCCGGGAATATGCCGCGGCGCTCTACGACACGCTGCACCGCCTGGACGCGCAAGGCCTGGCGTGGATCGCGGTAGAGCGCCCGCCCGACGCGCCGGAGTGGGCCGGAGTACTGGACCGGCTGCTGCGGGCGGGAGGATAACAAGCAACCGCTCCCTGACGGTCGCGGCTCGATGAGAGATTGGCGAGCCGCGACCGTTAGGGAGCGGTTGGACTAGCCGTCCCAACGAAGACACTCTCCCGATACGGCGACTTCTCGCTCATGTGGACTGCTTCCAGGCACCAGCGCTCGGCAGCGCCACGTTACGGCCGTCGGACTCTGGCGGGCGAATCCCGGACGGCGCGCACTTCGGCACAGCATATTGTGATGGGTCTCCACACACCGACGGAGCCGTTCGAGGGATCATTGTTCAGGAGAAGAGACATGAGCAAAGTTTGGCTGATCACCGGCGCCGGGCGCGGGATGGGGGCGTATATCGCTAAGGCGGCTCTGGCCGCAGGCCATAAAGTAGTCGCTACCGGCCGCAATACCGACAAGGTGGCCCAAGCCCTTGGCAAGTCCGCGGACCTGTTTGTCGTGAAGCTGGATATTACTAAACCCGCCGACGAGGAATCCGCCGTCAAGGCATCTGTGAACAGGTTCGGCCGGATCGATGTGCTGGTCAACAATGCCG
>Ga0187851_10003233_pt1 | contig 13812 bp, 10 predicted proteins | sample June2016WEW_6_10_FD_132997 | JGI IMG/M metagenome (GOLD analysis project Ga0187851, IMG submission 132997) | Peatland microbial communities from SPRUCE experiment site at the Marcell Experimental Forest, Minnesota, USA - June2016WEW_6_10 | ecosystem: Environmental > Terrestrial > Soil >...
ACCGAGAGCGTATGCGTTCCCGCCGCCAGCACTTCGCCGGCCGCCGGAGAGTAGACGAACGTTCCCAAAACAGAGGCCTTGGCATTCAGTTGAGCGGCGCTCAGCGCGGTGCCGTAGGAGATGCCGGCGGGTGTCTGCCAACTGATGGTTGGCGTTGCCTTGGTCACCGTCAGCGGCACGGAGGCCTGCGCCTCCGGGAAGTTGGGATCGGCTGGAACGAAGGTCACCGAGAGCGTGTGCTGTCCCGAACCCAGCACCTCGCCAATGGCCGGGCTATAGACGAATCTGCCGGGAATGGTTGCCGTGGCATTGAGTTGCGTGGCGCTGAGCGCGATGCCGTAAACGATGGGGCTGGGCGTCGGCCAGGCGATCACCGTAGGCTTTGCCTTGGTGACCGTCAGCGAGACCGTGGCCTCCGCCGCGGCATAGTCGGTGATGTCGGTCGGAGTAAAGGTCGCCGAGAGCGTATGCGTTCCCGCCGCCAGCACCTCGCCAGCTGCGGGAGCGTAGACGAATTTCCCTGGTACCGATGCCGTGGCATTCAGTTGCGCGGGGCTGAGCGGGGTCCCATAGACCACCGGAGCCGGCGTCGGCCAGGTGACAGCCGGTTTGGCCTTGGTGACGGTGAGCGAGACGGCCGCCTGCGCCGCGGTGTAGTTCGTAGTATCGGCCGGAGTGAAGATCACCGAGGGCGTATGCGTTCCCGCCGCCAGCACCGCGCCGATGCCTGGAATGTATGCAAACTTCCCCGCAACCGATGCCGTGGCGTTGAGTTGAGCGGCGCTCAGCGCCGTCCCGTAGACGATCGGAGCGGGCGCCGGCCACGTCAAGGCCGGCTTTGCCTTGGTCACGGTAAGCGATACTGTGGCCTGATCCGCGGCAAAGCTCGCGCTGTTGGCTGGCGTGAAGGCTGCAGACAGCGTATGCGTTCCCGTCGGCAGCACCGCGCCGGCGGCGGGAGTGTAGACGAAGGTCCCCGGAACCGATGCCGTGGCCCTGAGTTGAGCGGCCCCCAGCGCGGCGCCATAGACAATCGGAGCCGGCGCAGGCCAGGTAATCGTTGCCACAGCCTTGTTGACGGTGAGCGGCACGCTGGCCCTTGCCTCGTTGTAGCTTCCGGTGTCCTTTGGAGTAAAGGTGACTGAAAGCGTCTGGTTTCCCGCCTCCAGCACCTCGCCGGCGGCGGGGGCGTAGACAAAGGTTCCCGGAATCTGCGAGGTGGCATTGAGCTGAGCGGCGCTGAGCGCCGTGCCGTACGCTATGGCGGCCGGCGCCGGCCATGTGATGGTCGGCGTCGCCTTGGTGACGGTGATCTGAACCGTAGCCTGCGCCGGCGTGAAGCTCACCATGTCTGTCGGAGTGAAATCCACCGTAAGCGTATGGACTCCGGCCGGAAGCACCTCCCCGACGGGTGGAGTGTAGACAAATTTTCCCGGAGCTGATGCCATGGCCCTGAGCTGCTTGGTGCTCAGGGCGGTGCCGTAAGGAATCGAGGCTGGCGTCGACCATGCGACGGCGGTCGTCTCCCTCTCCTGGGGCTCAACGGGCTCGGGCGCCTCCTGGCGCGCGGCGGCTGGCGGCGCCTCTTGGCGCACGGGGGCTGGCGGCGTCTCCTGGCGTGCGGCAGGCGCCGGCGCCTCTTCCTTCATGATCTTGGCCGAATCCTGCAAAAGATGCCATTCGCCATCCGGACCCTTCACATAGGTGGCGCCTTTGTAGCTGCGCGTTTCAAGTTCGGCTTCGGCCTGCCGGCTGGGGGCCGAGGCACCTGATCTCGCATCGCGCCTCGCATCTCTTGGGTCAATGCGTTCCTGGGCAGCCGGGGGCGGGATCGGCGCCTGCGCTCTTGGCGCGGGCGGCGGAACAATCCTCGCTGGAATGTTTGCCGTTGCCTCAGGCCGAGCCGCACTGGGCGAATTGCGATTATTATCCTGCTCCGAGGTCAACCCCAGTTGGGTGAAGGAGGTCGTCTCCTCGGGGGCGCTCATCTTCGCCGAGATGCTCCGGCTGAGACTCTTGAGACTGAAGCCCGCCTTCTTCTCCTGGGCAGGGGGCAGGCCGCAGGCGGATCGAGCCATCTGATGGATCAGCCGGGAGATGGGCGAATCTTCCAGAGCCAGTGGAACGGCCGTGCTCTGCATGCGCCGCACTGCCGCATAATCGTTGGGTATCTTCCAGTTGGCCGGCCGGGTAAGAGCCTTGGTGATCTGGTCTTCCGGAACGCCCATGGAACGAGGCTCATACCGGTTGAGCACGATTTCCAGTTTGGGAACCCCGGTCGCAAAATACTGCGAGATCAGGCGGTTTGAGTTGCGCAGTCCGGCAATGCCGGCCTGGATCACCAGATAGACCGTGGCGCCTTCCTTCAAGAGGCTGGTCCCCATCAAATCGAGCCTGGAACCCATGTCGATGACAACATTCTCGAAGTCCTGCCGGGCTACCGCGATCAGCTTGTCGATGGCCTCATTGGTGGCGGGGAACTGGGGAAACTTGCCCGGCGCCGCCAGCACCGAGACGCCCGTGCTGTGCTTGACCAGCAGCTTGGAGAGAAAAGCCGAATCCAGCCGGCTGGCATTCTGCAGCGCGTTGATCGCCGAGTATTCTGCCACCACTCCAAGGTTCAGCGCGGCATCGCCCAGCGGCAGATCCAGATCGATCAGCAGTGTGCTCTGGCTGGACTCCTGGGCCAGGGAAACCGCAAAATTGCAGGCCAGGGTGGTCACGCCGTCTCCGCCCTTGGCGCCGAGAAATACCTCCAGCCTGCCGCCCGTCTTCTTCGCGGGACGAGTCGCTGGACGGCGAGCCGAAGCCCGGACCAGAGCCTCGGCCATGGTATTTGGCGCAAACGGCATCGTGAGAAACTCGCGAGCGCCCGCCCTCATACAGCGGACCAGCAGTTCCGCGTCGGTCTTCTCCGAATAGACCATCACCGTCGCCGGAGCATTGGCGCAGATGCTTTCCACCAGCTCCAGGGCATATTCGGGGTGACTGTCCAGGTCGATGATGATCACGTCGTAATGCTGCTCCAGCAGCTTGGGTACATCGTCCAGGCTCGCCGGGTAGGAAAAAAACTCACGGATCTCGCCACTTTGGCATTCCGCAAGCGCTTTGGCAGCCGCCTTACGGCGATCCTCGTCCGGGCCCAGCAGCGCAATCGAGAGAAGATCGGCGCCGAGAGAGTCCGGGTACTGATCATCGAGATACGGTGAAGATTCTGAGTTCACGGGCCTGCTACCCCCCCCCGCTTGTAAATCTCCTTGCGGGTTAGCCGAAGAACGATAGGTCGACTGCCAGTTGGACATAATTCTACTCCGAATTCTCAAGGAGCGGCGAAAAACGAGATGAGCGTTCCTATGGCAATGGCCGGAGCGTAAGGCATCTTGCGCTTCAGCATATCAGCGATTGAAGTTTCCGGATCGCGACCGATTCCGTCCGGATTCCGGCCGAAGATCAGATCGCCCGCGCCAAGCAAGAGCCTCTTGAGGACCTTGCGATAGGTTATCCAGCACAAAACCATGATTCCCCCGGCCATGGCGGTCAGGACCAGGGCTAAGAGCAACTGCGCCGGGCCAATCCAGGCTCCGATCGCGGCGCACAGTTTGACGTCCCCGGCGCCCATGCCGCCCATCCAGAGAAAAATCCCGAAGATAAGAATCCCAAGCCCCGCGCCTGCAAAGCTCTGGCCGAGGCCGTGCCAGAAGCCGTGCCGGATGCCGGCCCAATCCGTACGCAACCAAAAACCCTGGCCAACGCCATCCCAATCCGAACGCAAAGGGGAAATCACGATCCCCGCCAAAAGGAAAGGAAGCACCAGCCAGTTGGGAATGCGGCGGCGGCGCAGATCCGTGACCACCGCCACGGCCAGCACGATCAGAGTTGGCCACCAAGCTAACCCGTGCTGCAGATGCTGCATGACCGCACTCCTCTCCCTCCCCATGCGCTTCAGGAGGACCTTGTTCTAGCAATTTTCTTGCCATTCTTAAAAATCTCTAGCCAAATCAAAAAGATGGCCAAAATTGCCCGCTATTCCGGAAATTTGTTCGTACCAACGTATATTATTGATGGGGTGCTGTCCAGAGGGGTGTACACGAATGTTTACGGAGAGGGACTGCGGAGTGAAGCGGGGCGTATACACCCGACAGACGCACTTCTTCTGTGGCGCCGGCGCCTTTTTGCGGGATGGGCAAGGGCAGATTCGCCGAGCGGGATACACGTGACAATCTTGGTACACCTGTGGGGGGATGCATGAGCGTCAGGCACCAGTTAATTACGTTACCATAGAAACCTCACAAGTACACTACAGTGATATGGAAATCGTCCGATTGAATGGACGATAGCATGGCAAGTCCTTGATTTGCCCTCCAAATTCAGCAGCATTGCACAAAGTAAACGCATCAAAATAAATCGGATGCGTCAAAAAATCTGGCAGATTGAACAGCTTCAGGAGAATTCTTCCCTCCTCTCAGGAGAATTCTTCCCTCTTCTCATTAGTTACCACTACCCCACTGATTTGAAAAGCGTTCATACCCAGAAAAAAATTACTACAGTAATCTCGACAAGGGCTTTATTTGCCGCTAATATTCCTGGTCAGAGTCGACGATTGCCGATTGCGCTTTTTGTGTGGGCGGGTGTGTTGTCAGGGCGACGGGATCCCGTCACAAGCGAGTCAGGCGTCGAAGCTTCGGATTCAGGAAGATGAACTCTGCTGCCCCGCTTCTTCCCAGAGGCGGCAAGATAGCATCTTCTGTTTGGGAGCGGGTCCAGGAATGATCAAGATCGGACTATACTCGGAAGACCGGACACTCCATACGCTGCTTTCCTCGGCTCTCGGGAAGGAATTCGAGATTCTCCTTCAGCCGGATGAGGATGGAATGAACCTCCTCCGCGCTGCCGGCGATTGCGATGTCATGATTCTGGACCTTCATTCGAATCATGATTCGCTGCAGGATCGCATCGGCTGCACCCAGCGCCTGATTGCTTCAAAAGTTCCCTCGGTAGTGATGGCCGACGACGGCCTCCGCTCGACCGCCTTTGAACTGGTTCGGACGGGAGCCTTCGGCTATTGCCGCAGGCCGCCCTCTATCCGCGATCTCAAGACCATGCTCAGCCGGGCGTTCGAGAACTCCACGCTGAAGCAGCAACTGGAGACCGTGCAGCAGCAACTGGACGTGCCTGTCAGTTGCGACCGCCTCATCGGATCAAGTACGCAGATGCAGCGGGTCTACCAGCTCATCCACCGCGTGACCAACCTCAATGCCTCCGTGCTGGTGACCGGCGAAAGCGGAACCGGCAAGGAACTGATCGCCCGCGCCATCCACAATCTCGGCACACGCGCCAACCGCCCATTCGTGGCTGTCTCCTGCGGCGCCATCCCCGAAACCCTGATCGAGGCCGAACTCTTCGGGCATGAGAAGGGCGCCTACACCGGCACCGTTGGAGCGCGCGAAGGCTACTTCGAGCAGGCCGCCGACGGCACCCTGTTCCTGGATGAGATCGGCGATCTGAGCCTGTTCACCCAGGTCAAGCTGCTGCGCGTCCTGCAACAGATGGAATTCAGCCGCCTGGGCTCGACCAAGCTCATCCCGCTGCGGGCGCGCCTGATCTTCGCCACTCACCAGGACCTGACCAAGCTGGTGGCCGAAGGAAAGTTCCGCCAGGATCTTTTCTACCGCATCAACGTCATGCGGATTGAATCGCCGGCCCTCCAGGAACACCCCTCGGACATCCCCCGGATTGCCCGCTTCTTCCTGCGCCACTATGGGCAACTCTTCCAGAAGCCCATGGACGACATCGAACCCGATGCGATTGTCCTGCTCCAGAGCCACCGCTGGCCCGGCAATGTGCGCGAACTGGAAAACGTAATGCAGAGGGCCATCATCCTGGCGCCGGGAAAGATGGTTCGCGCCGACGATCTGAGCGTGAGCATCGAGGAGACCGATTCCGACATCGGCGACATGGGCGAAATCGGCGATATCGTCGATATCGCCGATTACCACCCGGCGGGCTCCTTTGAACGTCAGCTTCGCGACTATAAGATCAAGCTCGCCGTCACCGCTGTCCGCGAGAATAACGGGAATAAGACGCTGGCTGCCCGCAGCCTGTGCATCTCCCGGGCTTATTTGCATCGCCTGATCCGGTTGGCCGAGCCCGATCAGCTCTATGATCAGAACCTGCGGGATGCGGAGACTGCTTGAGCACGGAGTCTCCGCTTGACCCCAATCAGAGCAACCCCAAGCTTCTTCGGATTCTGCGAAGGGGCTTTTCCTTTCCCGTCATGCTGGCTGGCCTTCTAGCGCTTCTCGCCGTGCTGACGGTGCGCTCGCGCTTCGACAATTCCGATCTCTGGTGGCACCTCAGGATGGGCCAGATCATCTGCGCCACGCACGCCATCCCCCTTTCGGATGTCTTTTCCTACACCACCAACCATCAACCTCTGGTGCCGCAGGAATGGCTCTCCGAAGTGACCATCTTCGCTGCCTGGAGATGGGCCGGCCTCTCCGGCCTGATGCTCTGGCTTTGCTTTTTCACCGGCGCTCTTCTGGTCGCCGGCTACGCTCTTTGCTCCCTCTACTCCGGAAATGTCAAAGTGGCCTTCGCCGGCGCATTGGCCATCTGGTTCTTCGCTTCGGTCGGCTATGCCGTCCGCCCGCAGATGATCGGCTACCTCCTGCTGGTCGCCGAACTCGTGCTGATCCACCTCGGACGCACCCGCAATCCCCGCTGGTTCCTCTGCCTCCCGCTCCTGTTTGCGCTCTGGATCAACTGCCACGGCTCCTTCCTCCTGGGGATCGTCGTGGCGGGCGTCTTTCTTTTCAGTTCCTTTTTCAGTTTCGAAATGGGTTCCCTGCTTGCGCGCCGCTGGGAGCCGCGCTGCCGCCGCATGTTGATGTTGGCGATGATCCTCTCGCTGGCGGCTTTGTTCCTCAATCCGGCTGGCGCGAGGCAAATCTTCTACCCCATCGACACCATGCTGAACCAGCGAATCCAGATGGCCAACGTGCAGGAGTGGATGCCTCTCAAGATGAGCTCCGCCGGCGGCATCGCGCTGATGGGCGTCCTGCTAGGCAGTTTTCTCCTCGCAGTCGTCCGTCGATCTGAATTGTTTTTCGATGAGCTGCTTTTGCTGGCGATCGGCACATGGCTGGCGGTAAGCCATATGCGGATGCTCATTGTCTTCGGCATCCTGGCCACGCCTGTCTTGACCCGTCAGCTCTCAACTTGCTGGCAGGACTACCGCGCCGATGAGGATCGCATCTGGCCCAATGCGCTCATGATCGCGCTTTCCCTGCTGGCCGCCTGGATGGCCTTTCCAGACGCCCACAACCTTCAGGCACAGGTCGAGGCGCGGAACCCGGTAAACGCGGTCGAGTTTATCCGAGCCAGTCATCTCTCCGGACCCATGTTGAACGACTATCCTTTGGGAGGCTACCTCATCTGGGCAGCGCCGGAGTACCCGGTATTCGTCGATGGCCGCGGCGATGTCTTCGAATGGACCGGCGTCCTCGGCGAATTCGAGCGGTGGGCCATGCTCCAAAGCGACCCGCATGAGCTGCTCGAAAAATACAAGATAAGTTTCTGCCTCTTGACCCGCGAATCCCCCATGGCCCACGTCCTGCCGCTCATGCCGGAATGGAAGATGGTCTATTCCGACAACAACTCCGTGGTATTTGTCCGTGCCGCAGCCAATCGCCCCGCTCCGTAGCGAGCCGCCCCGCGCAGTAGCCGGTACCAACCCCGCGTGTTATCGCCAGAGAGTAGCGCCGGCCTCCCGGCCGGCTGTAGCGTGGACCTCCCGGTCCACGCTTATTTCTTTTTACGGCACGACTGGTAGGTCAGGGCTTCAGCCCTGACTGCCGCAAGCCCAGCGAATCAACGCGGGCTTTACACTGCAGTTGTAGATGGCTTATGCGGAGGGAGCAGGGGGTTTTAACCCCCTGGAAATGAGGCTCAAACAGCGTGGCCTTTAGGCCCGGACAGGTACTCTCATGGTCAGGTCCAACTTTAGTATTTACAGGCTGCGGAAAACTCGAAAACGAGCCCGCACTGTATCAGGGCACGACTTCAGTCGTGCCGCAAACGCCTGAAAAACAAGGCCGGGCTTTAGCCCCTGAGGGAGCGCCCAACGTGTAGGCGGACTTAATCAGAGGTTCCCTAGAAGAACGATCCGGATTATCTCTTTTTGGCAAAGCTACGATAGGTATTTCCGAGGTCTCGGCACCGAAGTGCCGCCTTCCTTGAGAACTCAACACCCTTGACGGGGTCATTATCGGCAGGAAAATCGCGGTCCAGCTCTACACGCTCTTCTCAATGATGAATCGAGGCCGTGCTTTCACCTCAGAGAAGATCTTCGCCAGATATTGCCCGATAACTCCCAGACAGAGCAGTTGGATTCCGCCCAGCATATAGAGGGGGATAACTGTCGAAGCCCATCCGGGAATGGCTGCGTTGGTGAAAAACCTGGTAAACAGCGCCCATGCGGCAAAACCGAAGCTGACCAGGGAAACCAGCATCCCCAGAATAGTGATGGCCTTCAATGGCATGGCGGTGAATGAGGTGATCCCATTGACCGCCAGCGAGATCATCTTCGATAGCGAATACTTGGTCTCACCGGCGCAACGCGAGTCCCGGTCATAATAGACGAACGCGGAATGAAAACCGAGTTGCGGGATCAATCCTCTCAGCAGCAGGTTCGTCTCCTTGCAATTGCGCAGCTCTTCCACCACGCGCCGGCTCAGCAGGCGAAAATCGGCGTGATTGAAGACCAGTTCCACACCCATCATCTGCAACAGCCGATAGTATTCTTCGGCCGTGGTGCGCTTGAAGAAGCTATCCGGCCCGCGCGTGCGCCGGATGCCGTAGACGATTTCCGCGCCGCCCAAGTAAGCGCGGATCATCTCCCCGATCGCCGCCGGATTGTCCTGCAGATCGGCGTCCAGGCTGATCAGCGCGTCGCCGGGAACCGTCAGCAAGCCCGCCAGGATTGCGCTCTGCTGACCGAAGTTCCGCGACAGTTTCAATCCGTGGATGCGAGCGTCTCCCATGGAAAGGCGCTCAATCGCGCTCCAGGTTTGATCCGTCGAGCCGTCATCGATGAAGTAGATGGACGGTTCCGCAATCAATCCCTCCCGGCTGAGCTCGTCCAGCAAGCCGGCGAGGCGAAGAGAGGTCTCCGGCAACGCCTGTTCTTCGTTGTAACAAGGAACCACGAGGGTCAGCCTGGGAGAAGAAACCCGCTGCCGCGCCAGGGAAGCCGCTTCCACCGGCTCGGGGGTCGAGTCGGAGGATGTGGTTCTCGCGCTGGAACTCAAGGATGTCATGCGCTTCGGTGGCGTCGCAGATCATTATAGTCAACCGGGCTGTCCTGAATCTGCATCGGATTCGCCGCCGCGCTAAGTGTGCGAGTTGTATTCGAGCGGCCCGGCTATCACCAATCCGCTGTTCTGCCGTCCGTGAATATACCAGCAGCACCAGTTCGTTTCATGCGCTTGGTCGTCGGGAGGCGAAATCAAATCCTTGTAGAGGACTTTTCCATAGAGAAAGACCTTTTCTTCCCAGGTTTCGATGCGCTTGAATCGCTCCTCGGAGTCGCAAAGCGCTTTCACGTCATCCCGGCAAAACGGTTTGATCACAGCGGATTCGCCCGGAACCAGAATGATCGGGACCACCGGGGCGCCCGGCTTCTCATTCCTGTACTCGGGCGTCTTGGGAAGGTGCTTTTCATCGACGGCAATCTTGGTGCGCTCCGCCGTGGCAACGATTCTGGCGGGAGTGCGGCCGCGGTTGGTGGCCACCACGGTGAAGCTGTTCTCCATGCTCCGGGATGGCTCGACGGTGATCAGGATCCACGGCCTTTCAGCATGGATGACAGCCTGGGCGTTCAACAACGCGGCATGAGCGCTGGCGGCAGCGGCCTCGGCGGCAGCCTCTGCATATCCCGTCTGGCGGTCGATCTTTCTGAGCAGTTGGACTACCAGCAGGATACCGGCGTATCCCAGGAAAACCAACACCAGATTGGCGCCCCAGGTGATTCTCTCGTGAAGGGTCCACACTGGAGCCGTGGGAGGCGGATCGGCAACCCTGATGTGCGGTTGCGGGTATTCGTGTGCTCCGCCTTCGCCGCCGGTTCCCGAAGTTGGGGCGGCGACCTGAGTATCGGCGGCCAATGAGGGAGGCGCCTGCCGATTCGCGCTGGGAGGATTATTCGTGTTGGCCAAGACCGCCGCTGGCGTCTGCGGGATGGCCAACAGCACCGCTAAGATCGCCAAACCCTTGAGCCCCATGGGGAAAATGTATCACATGGCGCTCGCAAGAACTCGCGGATGCCGTCCAGCCAAAAGGCAATAGCATGAACCTCATGCAAGGTCAAGGCCAACGAGGAATGTGATCCGCGCGCCGCCCGCCAGCCCGATCCCGACAGCCCGCGCACCATCGCGAACCGGTCTCCAACCTCATCCCGGCCGGCTATTTCTCCACTTCCACGCCCCGCCAGAAAGCCACGAACCCTTTGATCTTCCGCGCCACAGGCTTGGGATCGGGATAGTACCAGGCCGCATCCGGATTATCCTGCCCGTCGATCAGCAGGTTCATGTAGCGGGCCTGCCCTTTTGTCGGATCAAGCGAGGTGGTGGTGCTGTTGCGAAAATACTCGCGTTTGAGGCTGGATTCGGGAAAGTAGACATTCCCCTCTACCGTCTCCGTCTTATCGCTTTCGGCAATCACTTTGCCGTTCCAGATTGCTCTTGCCATGGGCTCTTACGGTCAGATCCGCTCCTGCTCCTCATCGGCCCTTCCGGTTCCGGCGAGAGGTTTCGGATACGACATTAGCAGAGATTCGCCGCCATGGCGAGTCCAATTGCGATTCAAAGCGCCCTCAGGGTCACTTCGCTTCCGCAATGGAGACAATGTGAACGCTCTTCTTCGCCTCATCGGCGGTGGCCGTGACGGTCACATGGTCGCCATAGAAGGCCTTCACCGCGTCGGGGTTGTCGATGGCCCAGACTTCCTTCTTGGCCTCGTCCACAAAGACCGGGGCCGAGCCCATCTTGATGCACTTCTTCACGCACTCCGCGCCGGAGCCGGCATGTTTGGAGCCGCACATCGCGTCGGAAATCCAGCCGTTGATCGTGGTCGAATCGGCGGCGCTGGCCGCAATCGAACTCAGGGCAAATCCAGCTATCAGCAGGGCAAATACACGCTTCACAGGAAACCTCCAGGGGATTTGGGGACTCACACAACTCCATCATGCTCCCGCCAGCCCGGATTCGGCAAGAGGTTTTTGTTTCAGGGCTTGGCGGGATAAGAATACTGGCCGTGCGCCTCCTGCCGGCCCGACAGGCTGTTGCGCCGGGCTTCCACGCTCTTCTGCATTGCCTCGTAGCGCTGCGCGGCGCTGGAAAAACGGTTCACCAGCTCCGAAGTCTTGATCAGAAACCCCGGATTCTTCTCCCGGATCGCCTCCAGAATCGGCGCGAACTTGGCCAGAAGGAAGAATCCCTCGCCATTGCAATCCACAAACAGCTCGGCCGAGACCGCTCCGTGCAGCACCATCGCCGCCGCCATCTCCCAGTAGGTCAGCACCTGCCGCAGCCAGGCATTGTGCGGATCGGCGGGATTCGACGCCACGGCAAAATACTCCTCCGCGGTAGCCGGCCAGAACTCGCCCGTCATCCAGGCCCGCGCCTGGCGCATCAGCGCCTCGGTGCGCAATTCATACAGCCTGAGAATGATTTCAGCATCCGCCGGCGTCGCAAGCATACGTTCCATAATGGAATTCTCCGTGGTCAAATCCTATCAGTTTTCAGCGCGCTGATGGTACTGAGGCGTTTTGTTTAACCGGCTGATTCTCAGCTTTTGACCAAGATTCGATTATCATGCATGGAGCATCCTTTATATCGGCAGGGCTGGGCGCTAGTGCGTTGGGGACGCGTTTGTAAGCTTCCAGGTAATCGATGAAATCGTACTTGTGCATGCGTTTTTCGATGGCTGCCTTCTGAATATGGGCACACGAATCTTTTTCCCAGAAACTTCGCGGTGAATACACCCGGAAGGTCCACAGGATATTTCCGTCGGTGATCATCTGTCTAGGAGCACATGAGAAGCATCGGCAGCTGGTGCGTCGAAGCCGCAATCGAAAGGGCAGTAAACAAGCCGCACAAATTGCTCGCCTTTGCCCAGGTTGACGATCAAGTCAGCCTGCGCGGTTACTGGCATAAGGAAACTGTTGAAATTGACAATCGTTCCGCTGAGCATCACGAGTTCTTGCGCCGGAATCGAAAACACGATCGGTGGGGACGGCGGAGCAGGCCATTGGATCGGTGGGGGGCTCCCCGGATCTGGCAGAATAGCCGACGGGAAAGGCGGCCCGTTCTGTGGGACTCCTTGGAGTCCAAACAACAATAGCGCGAGTAGAGGTAGGTGTTTCATCGCTGGTTAGCAGTGTTTTGCCAGACAGTAGGACGGCAGAGGCAAGAAAAAGTCATCCTTTAATAGCAGTGAGGTCTTCCTCGTTGTGCGGCTTCCGAAAACGACTCCGAATCTTGTCGATATTGACGCCTTCGGTAGCCGCGCCCGCCGCCAGTTCCTCGTCGGTATAGTACCGCCCCGAACCATCCAACTCGCCGGAGGCCAAGCGACGCGAGACCTCGGCCAGAGCCCGGTCAACCGCATCAAGCATTTGCCGCGATGTCATTTCACCAATTGATTTCTTGCCCATCGCCTCTCCTACGCCGGCTGCAACTTCTTCGCGCCCTTCTTCGCCGCACTCTTGGCAGCGGGCTTTGTTGCCGCCTTCTCCACCACCGGCCCATGCGTCTCAGCCGTCGGCAACGGCGGCGCATTCCCGATTCGCTTCGAGTAGTGGCATACCACTGCGCCCCCGGCGGCAACCGCAGCTCCCTTCGCACCCCGCTTCTTCGGCGCAGCCTCTTCCTCAGCAGCCTTCTTCTTATTTGGACATTCCAGATAAATCCCCGAGCGCAGCGTCTTCTCCACCAGGTAACTGCTGCCGCATTCAGGGCACTTCTCGGCCACCGGCTTCAGATTCGAGGTGAAGTCGCACTTGGGATAATTCGTGCAGCCCCAGAAGATATTGCCGCGCTTGGCCTTGCGCTCGGCCAGATCGCCCACCCCGCACTTGGGGCACTTCAGCCCCTCGATGATGTTTTGCTTGACATACTTGCACTTTGGATAACCCGAGCAACTGACAAACTCCCCATAACTTCCCTGGCGCAGGACCAGCGGCTTGCCGCACTGCGGGCAGTCTTCGCCTGTTGGCTGGGGTGCGGCCACTTTCTGCTGCTGCTTGCTGCTCAGCTTGCGGAAGGTCTTGCAGGGCGGGTCCTCATTGAATCCGGGGCAGGACATGAACATTCCGAAGGGCCCGCGCCGCAGCACCATCACCCGGCCGCAGTTGTCGCAATACTCTTCGGTCTCCCCGGCCTCCTGCGCCTCGGGCGTATTCAGATCCGGCTTGCCTGCGGTATTTTCCTTGGTGAAGGTGCAGCTCGACTTATCCTTCTTGTCATAGGCCGAACAGGCATAGAAGCTGCCGAACTTGCCCCACTTCAGCACCAGCGGCGACCCGCACAGATCGCACTTCTCGTCGGTCTTGTGCTCCATGCGCTTGATGTCTTCCATCTTCACTCCGGCGTCCTTCAGCTCCTCCACAAAGTAGCCGTAGAAGCCGTTGAGCAGATCAATCCATTTCTCATGGCCCTCCTCGATCTCGTCCAGTTCCTCTTCCAGCCGTGCCGTGTACGCCACGTCGAAGATGTAAGGAAAATTCTTGACGAGTAAGTCGCAGACCACCATCCC
>Ga0187851_10003235_pt1 | contig 13807 bp, 13 predicted proteins | sample June2016WEW_6_10_FD_132997 | JGI IMG/M metagenome (GOLD analysis project Ga0187851, IMG submission 132997) | Peatland microbial communities from SPRUCE experiment site at the Marcell Experimental Forest, Minnesota, USA - June2016WEW_6_10 | ecosystem: Environmental > Terrestrial > Soil >...
CCGGCCCGAGCGCCGCCGACCCCCGCAATTCCTGCGGAGGCGTGCTCACTTCGCGGCGACGACGATCCGGAGGGTTTCGGTGACCTCAGGGTGGAGCTCGATCTCCACCTCGTGGGGGCCCAGAGACTTGATCGGTGGCTCGACCGCGATCTTGCGTTTGTCGATCTCGAGGCCGGCCTCTCGCTTGAGCTGCTGAGCGATGTCGGCGTTGGTCACCGAGCCGAACAGCCGTCCCGCCTCGCCTGTCTTGGCGTAGATGGTGACGGTGAGCTTGCGCAGCCGGGCGCTCACCTCGCGCGCGTCCTGCAGCGCCTTCTCGGCGCGGCGGCGAGTCGCCTCCTCGCGCTGGCGGATCTGCTCCACCATCTTGTCGTCGGCGGCCACCGCGAGACCCTGAGGGAGCAGGAAGTTGCGGGCAAAGCCCGGTGCGACCTCCTTCACCTCTCCGGCGTGTGCCGTCCCGGCGACCTCCTTGAGGAAATAGACCTTCATGCGACCGCGCCCCTTCGTGCAAGCGCCTCCTCGGCGCCATTCTTCTCTGTCTCTGTTTCGAGTTCGATGGTCCGGACCGTTCCGGCCGCGTGGTCCGGCTCGGGCCGCAGCTTGTGCCAGATCATCATGGCCAGCCGCTCCCCGGCACGGACGTCGTCGTCGAAGCGGCTACGCCGCTCGGCGATGAGCCGCTCCTGCTCGGCAACCACCTCGGAGGGGCAGAAGGCGATGAAGACCCGGAGGGCGACCATGGCCACGGCGAGCGAGTCCAGCTCGCCCACCAGCGGGATCTCGTCGGGCAGGTCGATGACGGGGGTGACGACGAGCCCGAGCACGGCGAGGACGCCCGCCTTGGGGGCGATGGGCACGCGCGGGTCGCGGACCAGGCAGTAGGCGAGCCGGATCTGGCGGGGAAGGTCGTGGAAGAGGTTTTTGAACCAGCGCAGCCTGCTGAACATGGCCGACCGATTCTACGCGCCGTCCACCCTCTCCCCGGCGGTGGCGGCCGGGGGACGCGCCGGTCGAGCGCCTCGCCTCACCTCGGCCCTCATACTCCCGGCGGCGGGATCAGGCGCGGAGCAGCTCGGGGTGGCCCTCCACGAACCGGCGCGCCGCGTCCGGGTCGTCGCCAGGGATCTCCCCGTCCAGGATGGCGTCGATCAACGCCTTCTGAGCCCGGCCCACCCAGGGCCCGGGGGCGCGCCCGGCCAGGCGCATCAGCTCGTGGCCGTCGAGAGGCGGTCGCAGCCGTGACACCTGGCTGCCGGCGTCGAGACGGGCGGCCCGCTGCTCCAGCTCGTCGATCGCCTCCACGTCCGGGTAGGCGGAGGCGCGGGTGTCGGCACGTGCCAGGTCGAGCAGGCGCGGTCGCAGCTCTCCGACGGTGCGGATGAAACGGCGCACCGCACCGTCCCCCACCTCCGCCGGCCGGTACTGGATCGGCCACATGTGCTGGAGGACCAGGGTGCCCACCTGATCGATCTCCTCCCCGCTGAAGCGGAGCCGGGTCATCACCGCCGTCGTGATCTGGGCTCCCGCGCGCGGGTGGTCGTAGAAGGTGTGCCGCCCGTCCGGGGCGAGAGCGTGGGTCGAGGGCTTGCCGGCGTCGTGGAGGAGGCAGCCGAGCCGGGTCACCAGGTCCCGGGGCGACAGCTCCACGGCGTGAACGCTGTGCCCCCAGACGTCGTCGAGGTGCCAGCCCCCCTGCTCCACCCCCACCATCGGGAGCAGCTCCGGGAGGGAGACGGCGAGGAGGCCGCTCTTCCGGAGCACCTCCAGCCCCTCTCCGGGGTGGGGGGCCACCAGCAGGCGGCTGAGCTCGTCGCGCACCCGCTCCCCGGAGAGGATGGAGGCACGATGGGCCATCGCCCGCATCGCCTCCTCGAGCCCGCCGGCGAGGCGGAAGCCGAGCTGAGCGACAAACCTGGCCGCCCGGAACATCCGCAGCGGATCCTCCGAGAAGGTCTCGGCGGGATCCAGCGGGGTGCGCAGGATGCCATCCCGGAGGTCGTCCAGCCCCTGGCCGGTGAGGTCCAGCACCCGGCCGTCGAGGGTCTGCGCCAGCGCGTTGATGGTGAAGTCCCGCCGGGCGATGTCGTCCCCCAGGCTTCCCGGGCGGACATCCGGCTTCCGGGACTCCGGGTCGTAGCGCTCGGCACGCGCCTGGACCACCTCGACGATGAACTCGCCGCCACGGATCTGCGCGGTGGCGAAGCGCTCGAAGACGGCGGGGCGCGCCCAGCCGAGCTGCGCCGCCACCCGCTCCAGCAGGGGCACCCCGTCGTCGCCCACCACCACCAGGTCGATGTCCTTGCTCTCGCGGGCGAGCAGGCGGTCCCGGACGAATCCCCCCACCAGGAAGACCTCGATCCCCAGCTCAGCGGCGGTGAGCCGGATCACCTCCAGGAGTCGGGGGAGATCGAGCCGCGGGGCCACGGGACGCAGACGGGCCGGCATGAGGCGGAGTGTAGAGGCGCCGGCCCGCGCCGGCCCGACCTCAGCGCACGGTGACCGGCGCGTGCCCGGAGACGGACGCCCCGCCGGTGTCCGTGATGGTGATCGTGACCGTGTCGGTGCCCAGGTGCCGGTAGCGGTGGGTGGCGCTGGTGGCGAAGCCCGAGCCGGAGATGGTCGCGGGCACCGACGTCGAGGTGCCGTCGCCCCACTTGATCTGGACGGTGTAGTCGGCCGCCACGCCGAGCGGGTCCAGATCCACGAAACCGGCGGTGAGCTTTGCCGTCGGCGCCGACCTGGCCGGGGTCACCGTGAGGGAGCTCAGCTCCAGCGCCGGCACGGTCACCGTCACGGACGCCGCACCGGCGATGTCCACGCCGTCGTCGGGGGTGTAGGCGATCGCCCCGGTGGCAATCGTCAACGTCACCGACGCGAAAGTGCCCGTCACCGGCTCCTCCGGGAAGGTGTAGCCGCCGCTGTAGACGGTGACGTCGCACCATCGCTCTGCGCCGCAGACGGCCGATGTCACCGGGCTGCTCCCAGCTATAGAGACCAGGCCCGCCTGCGCGACCCCCGTGGGCCAGGTGATCGATGCGCTCACGGTGTCGAACGGCACCGAGCCCACGTCGCCGTACCCGGCTATGGTGTCCTCGGCGGCCAGCTCGTCAAGGGTGACCTGCGCAACCGCGAGGCCGGACGTCGGAGTTCCCTGAACCGCGGTCACCGCGCCGGTCGTGATGGTGGGGACGTCCCCGAACCACTGTGCCACCTCACCGAGGGTCTGCCAGGGGGCGGTGGTGCCGCTGGTCGGGTAGGTCCCGTCGAGGGGCAGCTCGACCGACGAGGCGTGATTCTCCTTGGCCCACTCCAACGTCCCCCAGAAGTCGCCGATCTTGCCGGCCACGGCGGTCTGGAACGCGAGCGGTGCACCCAGGGGGACGTCCACGTCCAGGTTGTTCACTGTCAGGTAGATCGGCCCGGACGCCCCTGTCATCGCCGCGTACATCTGCGCGTAGGCCGAGGTGAGCCCCGAGATGGGATCGCGGATGGAGTCGTTCTCCAGCACGCACCGGGAGCCGAGCGTGTGGCGGCAGTAGGCCATCATCTGCTCGGTGTAAGCCTCGTCGACGCCCGTCGTGTAGTCGGTGGCGGTGCCGGTGAGCACCTGGTAGGGGTTGAAGGACACCCCGATCCGGGTGTCGGGCCAGTCCGCCCCCGCGGTGTCGATCTCCTCCTGCTGGCACGTTTGGTCGGCCGGCTCGCTGTATCCGGCGTCGAGCAGCGCGACGTCGTTGGACGCCGACGACGTCCCGATGATGTCCGGTTCCGGGTAGAAGAGCGCACAGCGGGAGACCACGAACTCGGCGACATCCGGGTCCGGGTCGTACGCGGCGGCGAGCTTCGCCTCGAGGTCGTTGTACAGCGTCTCGTACTCGTCCCTCCAGAACTGTCCGGCCATGCCGGGCGTCTGGTTGTCGGGGTCGGTGACGGGGACCCCTCCTCCGGTGAGTGCCAGCACCCACGCCGGCGTCGACACGCCGGTCAGGACGCGGATGCGCAGCGGGGTGCAGCCGCCGGCGGCGATCGCCTGGTCGATCGGGTTGTCGGGGACGAGCGGGCTGTCGGGCCCGGTCTGGAGGTCGCCCCACGGGACGTTGATGGAGCTGGCGTCGAGGCCGGCGGCGGGGGGTGCCGTGCCCCGATCGACCAGCCCGCGAATCAGCGGCTTGACACCCGGCGAGGAGGAGCAGGCGCTGGACGCCGTCCGCGCCGCACCGCTGACGGTGCCGGTTGAGACGGTGAGCCCCGCGGCGGCGAGCAGCGCTGGCAGCAGCAGCCCAACCAGCGAGCGCCGGGACCGCCTGGAGTCAACGCGCTGAGCCGGCATCCCGAGCCCCCTTTCCCTCTGCCCGATGTTAGCCGAGGCTATCACAGCGCACCCGAACGCGCCGGGAGCGGTTTCGCGGTGGCTCTGAGCTCAGGGCGATCTGGCTAGACGGCCCGGCCCACGAATCCGGCGAGGCGATCGAGCGCCGGGGCGTCCGCGGGTACCGGCTGCTCCGTCCCGAACCCGCGGGGGTCGCGGGGACGGCCGGCGAGGGTCAGGCTCATGCTGGCGAGGGTCTGCTCGGCGATGGCCTCGGGGAAGGCCGCGGTCTGGCCCGTGGCCCGGGCGAGGTCCCAGCCGTGGATCAGCGTCTCCGTGATGCGCATCTGGATCATGAAGGCACCGCTCTGCTCGCCGATCGGCGTCACGTAGGTGCCGTCCGGGAAGTCGGGGTCAGAGAAGATCTCGAGGAGCCGGCGCCCGGACGTGCGAAAGGTCTCCACCGGGTCGTCGTCCGCTGCCGGGGCGACCCGGGCCCGGAGCTGGAGAAAGCCCTCCATCCCCTCGGGACGCTCACCGCTCGCGAGGGCGGCGAACATCCGGTTTCCGGAGGTCACATGGTCGAGCAGCTGGCGAACGTCCCACTCAGCGCAGGGGGTGGGCGCGTGCCACTGCTCGGGGCGCACGCCCTCGAGAAGGAGGGTGAAGGCGTCGAGGCACCGGTTCAAGTCGGCGAGGGCGATGGCGGTTGCTGGCATGCACCGCATGGTACGAGGGACTCAGGCGCCGAGCGCGGCCGCCATCGCGCCCGGATCGCTCTCACGGTGGCGTCGCAGCATCGCCGCTCCGATCAGTCCGGCCGCAGCGGTGCAGACCGCCGCCGCCAGGAAGACGGTGCGCAGCTCATCGAGGAGCGCGTGCTGGGAGAGGGCGTTGTAGGCGGCGCAGCTGAGCGGGTGCCCGGGGCAGAGGACGGCGGGCGACGGGATGGTGGCCGCCTCCTGGTAGTAGCGGTGCAGCCCGATCGCGGTGAGCAGGGAGATCCCGACCAGCATCCCGACCATGCGGGCGACCACCACCAGGGCGGCGGCAAGCCCATGCCGGGCGGCGGCGACGGCCCCGAGAATGGCCGCGTTGATGGGGGCGATGGCGAGCCCGAATCCGAGACCGCAGCCCACCAGCACCGGGTCGCTCACCCGCAGTCCGGAGCCCAATGAGCTGGCGGTCCACCCGCCCATCAGCACAAACATGGCGGTGGTCAGGGCCATCCCGAGCAGCGTGGTCACCCGGTAGCCGAGCCGTTCGCAGAGGAAGCCGCCCAGGACCGCGCCGACCGGAACCGCGGCCAGCAGCCGGAGCAGCACGAGGGCGGCGCCGAGCTGGGAGCCGTACGCCGTGGCCCGAGCAAAGATGGGGATGTCCACCAGCGCCGCCATCAAACCGGCGCCGATGGCCAGGTTGCAGATCAGGGCGCCGGCGGCGGCGGGGTCCCGGAGCTGGCGCAGCGGCACCAGCGCGGCGGGGACTCGCGTCTCGCGGATGGCGAGGGCGATGGCCGCCACCAAGGCGGCGGGCAGCAGCACCGCGGCGGCCGGCGCCACCAGGCTCTGGCTCGGGTCGGCGGTGGAGAAGCTGATCACCACGAAGGCGAGCACCAGAGCCAGCAGGGCCCCGCCCGGGCCGTCCACCTGCCTCCAGATCTGGGGGAGGCGCCGCAGGCGGAGCAGGCGGGGCGCGTCCCTCTCCCCCGACAACCCCCACGCGAGGGAGAGGATGGCAGCCAGCAGCCCGACCAGGGCGAGCGGCGTGGTCCAGTCCGAGCCTCCGATCAGCGGGCCCCAGAGGACGCCCCACACCGCGCTCCCCGCAAGCGGCCCGGGTGCCGCCACCGCCAGCCCTGCGGCGACGATCGCCGCGCCCAGCAGGAGCACTCCGGGAAGGTCCATCGACCGCCGGGGCTCGGTGCGGGTCGGGGTCGACCCCGCCGGCCGGGCGAGCAGGAAACCGGTGCCGAGGACGGCGGCGAGGGGCAGATTGAGCCAGAAGATCAGCCTCCACGTCGAGATGGTGAGGATCGCGGCCCCGTAGAGCGGACCCAGCACCGAGCCCAGCTCCTGGACGCCGCCGACCACGCCGAGGGGGATGCCGCGGCGTCCGGCCGGCCAGAGGTCGGCGACGATGGCGAGGGTGACCGGGACCAACCCGCCGCCACCGGCCCCCTGGAGGGCTCGCCCCACCACCGCCCCGGTGAGGTCCTGGGCCGACGCCGTGACCAGCGACCCGAAGGCGAACAGAAGGAGGCATCCGGCGAAGACCGGGGCGCGGCCGAGGATGTCGGAGAGCCGGCCCAGCAGCGGCAGCAGCGCGACGTAGCCGAGCAGGAAGCCGCTGATGATCGGGGTGGCCGCCTCCAGATGGTTGAGGCTCAGGCCGATGTCGCCCATGATCGAGGGGAGGGCGAGCACCACCACGTAGGTATCGGCCGCCGCCAGCATGACGCCGGCGGCCGCAAAGCCCAGCCGCCGGCCCGAGCCGCGCGGTGCCGGTGCCGGCTCCGCGGCCCGGCCGCTCATCCCGCCGCCGTTCCCCCCGCGATCGATCGGACCGTCCACCTCGTCAGGGCGTGGGCGGCGGGCTCACGCTCACGTTCTCGCCATAATTGTCGAGAACGAGGTGGAACGTGCTCTGGTGGCCCGCCTCGAAGATGGGGCCGGTCAGATCGACCTCCCGGACCTGGTAGCTGGCGGTGTCGATGGAGAAGACGGCGGTGACGGGCTGGCTGGGGTCGGCGTCGACCAGGAGCGCGGCCAGCAGGCTGCCGGGCAAGGTGGCATCGACCTGCTGGAGCGACTCGCCGTTGAGCCGCACCAAGGAGCCGATGCTGGGCTTCTGGGCCGAGGTCAGCAGGGAGGAGATGCCGTTGTTGGGATCGAGCAGCCGGCCGGGATCTCCGAACCCGTACTTCGACGGGTCCGCCGTCTGGAAGTCATCCGTGAAGGGGAGCTGGACGTAGAACTTGCCCCCCGCGGAGATGACCTTGATCTGAAAGGGGAGTCCGGCCTCGTCGACGGTCAGGGTTCCCGTGAACCCGTCGGGGCGCACCGCGTCTCCCTCGGCGGCGGTCAGCTCGGTCCCGGTGCCGGCCGTGTCCTGGCTGGTCAGCTGGATGTGAAAGGAGCTGGTCTGGTCGAACGCCGCCTTGGCGCGCTGCAGCAGGGTGGCGGCAGAAGGCCCCGTGTAGCCACAGCCGGCGATGAGCGCGGACAGCCCGGCAACCGCGGCGAGACCCCGTCGACTGATGATCGAGCCCTCCCTGCGACGAGACCCCATCGGTCGCCGAGTATGACCCACGGGGGCGCTATCGTGGCAGGTCGTGTCCGCCCTGAACCGGTGGCGGGACCCGGCCCTCCGCCTCGTCTCGCTGCTGCTCCTGCTCTCCGCTCTCGGCAGCCTGGTCCTCGGCATGGTGAGGATCTCCTTCTCGACCGTCTTCATCGCCGAGCTCCAGCGGTTGCCCGGCCTGGGGACGCTGCCGGCCGCCTGTGTCAATGGTGGCATCGCCTCCTACAGCGGTCTCTCCCTCGCCACCGGTGGGGCTCCGTCGGTCAACGCCGCCTGTCTCACCCGGATCCAGGACGCCGCCCAGGCCAGCCTAGGCGTCCAGCCCCTGGTCCTGGCGGCCGTCCTCGCCATCCTCGGCGGGGTGGGGGTCACGCTGTGGGGTCCGCGCTGGCATCGCCTGACGAGTGGCGTGCTCAGCGTCTGCGCCGCCGTCCTGCTGGCCGTGGATGTGCCCAACCTCGATCAGGCCTTCGCCAGCCACTTCGGCCATGGAGGCTCGGCGGTCACCAGCGGGCCGGATACCGGGCTGTGGGTCGTGGACGGCCTGCTCGTGCTCATCGTGCTGGCCCAGCTCACCGTGTCCGGATTCGTCTGGGCGCGGGGCGCTCTGGCGCCGCTCGACGAGCCGGCCGCGACCCGCCACCGCTGACCGTCGCCGGGAGCTAGGCGCCGGCCAGCTCCCGCAGCAGGCTCACCTGCCGGATGTCCGGCCCCTTCCGCTCGTGTCCGGGCACCTCGAGGACCCAGGGGACGCGCCGCAGCCGGGGGTCACCGAGCAGGATCCGGAAGCCGGCCGCGCCGATCTCCCCCTCCCCGATGTTGGCGTGGCGGTCGGCATTGCTGCCCAGGGCACGGGCCGAGTCGTTGGCGTGGATCAGGCCCAGCCGCTCGAACCCGATCAGCCGGCCGAAGTCATCCAGGGTCCGCGCCACACCGCCGGTATCACGAACGTCGTACCCGCTCGCGAAGGCGTGCTGGGTGTCGAGGCAGACCCCGACCCGCTCGCGAGCGGTGGCCTCGACGATGCGCGCGACCTCCTCGAAACTTCGCCCCACGCAGCCCCCCGATCCGGCGCTGTTCTCCACCAGGAGCCGGGCCCGTCCGGGCGGGCTCTGGTCGACCACCTCACGGATCGCCTCCGCCACCTGGGCGAGCACGCTGTCGAAGCCCGCCCCCAGGTGGGACCCGGGGTGGAACACGACCCCGTCGGCGTCGAGGGATGCCGCCACCTCCATGTAGTGGATCAATGAGGTCACCGAGGAGCGGAGCAGCGTCTCCTTGGGCGAGGCGAGGTTGATCAGGTAGACGGCGTGCAGGTAGTGGCCGCGCAGCCCGGAGGCCGCGTACTTCCGCAGGTAGAGATCGCGATCGACGTCCTCGAGGCGGAGCGGCCGCCACATCCGGGCGGGGGTCGGGTGGGTCTGGATGACCTCCGCCCCGATCGCCAGCGCGTTGTCCACGGCCGTGTGGATCCCGCCTCGTGCGGCGACGTGGGCCCCGATCAGCATGGGGGCGATTCTCGCAAGGCCGGGAGCGGGTTCAGGGCGCGACCAGCAGCTTCACCGCCAGTCCGATCCCCACCGCCGCCACCCCGTAGCGGAGCGCGAGCGGCGGGATGCGACGTCCGACGATGGCGCCCAGCGCCCCGCCCACCACGGCGCCCGCGGCGAGCGGGAGGGCGTCCATCCAGTGGACGGGCCCGAAGAAGGCGAAGCCGATGGCGGCGATGCCGTTGACGGTGGTGGTGCAGACGACCTTGGCCGCATTGAGCCGCTGCAGTGTGTCCTGGATGAAGAGGCCGAGGAGGGCGAGGAGCATGATGCCCAGCGCGGCGCCGAAGTAGGCGCCATACACCCCGCCGAGCACCAGCCCGCCGCGGAAGATCGGTGAGGAGTCGTCGGCATGGGCTCCGACCAGACGTGCCAGCAGCGGTTGGAAGAGGAGAGCGAGGCAGCCGAGGATGATCAGCCAGGGGATGACCCGGGTGAAGACGCCGGGCGGGGTCCGGAGCAGGAGCACGGTCCCCGCCAGCCCGCCGATCGCCATCGGCACCAGCAGCTGGGCGATGCGCCGCCCCTGGCCCACCAGCTCGGCGCGGTAGCCGTGAGTCCCGGTCAGGAGGCCGGGGACCAGCCCGACGGTGTTGGTCACGTTGGCGGCGAGCGGGTTGAGCCCGGCACCGAGCAGCGCCGGGTAGCTGAGCAGCGAGCCGCCCCCGCCGATGGTGTTGGTGATGCCGGCGAGCACGCCGGCACCGGCGATGAACCCGGCCTCGAGTCCGGTCACGCTGGTCAGCCCGTCCGCCTGACCCCGGCCGCTCCTACGCGGCCGACTTCGCGGGAACCCGCACAGCCGGCTCCTCGACGAGCTGCGCGGCCGGCTCCTCGACGCGCACCGAGGTGATCGGCGGGGCCGCGGCGTCGAGGCTGAGGCCGCTCTTCTCCGGGAGCACCAGGGTGAGGAGCGCGCCCGCGACGCCCACCCCGGAGCAGAGGATCAGCACTCCGCCCAGGCCCAGCGCCGAGCTGAGCACGGGGAAGAGAAAGACGCCGAGGAAGGCCCCCAGCTTTCCCACCCCCGCCGCGATGCCGTGCCCGGTCGTCCGCTCTCCGACCCCGAACACCTCGGTCGGGATCAGGAAGGTGGTCACGTTGGGCCCGAACTCGGTGAAGAAGTAGCTGACGCCGTAGATGAGGAGGAAGGGGACGATGACGTGGGTCAGCCCGGGGATGAAGCCGATCAGCCCGAAGCAGACGGCTATGGCCAGGAATCCGATCCACTGCAGGCGGCGATGGCCGACCCGGTCGACGTTGAGGACGGCGCAAGCATATCCCGGGACCGCGAAGAGGGCAAAGAGCATCAGGGTCCACGCCGTCGACTGGAGAAGGCTGGCCCCGGGCGCCACCCCCCGGAGGATGACCGGGGCCGAGATGGTGTTCCCGTAGTAAACGTAGTCGAGCAGGAACCAGGAGCCCGCGGTGCCGAGGATGAGGAGCAGCGACTTCCGGTCGGTGAGGAAGCTGCGGAGGCTGCTGCGCCCCGAGCCGCCCGCTGCCGCGCCGGCCCGCACCACGCCGAGGGTGTATTTCTCCATGGCGGCGCTGGCCTCGCTCTCGCGGCCCTGGACCTGCGCGGCGTAGCGCGGCGACTCCGGCGTCTTGATCCGCAGGTAGAGGACGCTGAGCGCCGGCAGTGCCCCGAGACCCAGCATCAGCCGCCAGGCCACCTCGTGGTTCACCCCCGAGGCGAGCAGCGCCAGCGCCACCACCGGGCCGATGATCAGCCCGGCCGCCTGGGAGGAGAAGACCAGGGAGACCAGCAGCCCCCGGCGCTGGCGGTTGGCGTATTCACTCGCCATCACCGCGCTCACCGGGTAGTCGCCGCCGATCCCGATGCCGAGGATGAAGCGGAAGGCGACCAGCCAGAGGTAGCCCGGCGCCAGCGCCGTGGCGAGGGCGCCGAAGGCCATGATCCCGGCCACCAACCCGTACACCCGGGTGCGCCCCACGAGGTCGGCGATCCGGCCGAAGACGAGGGCGCCCACCAGAGTGGCGAGGAGGGTGGCGCCTCCCAGGAAGCTGGTCTGGACGGCGGAGAGGTGCCACTCGCCCTTGATGAGGACGAGGGCCACGCCGATGATGAAGAGGTCGTACGCGTCGGTGAAGAAGCCCATCGCGGCGGTGAAGGCCGCCTTGAGGTGGTAGAGGCTCAGGGGGGCCTCGTCGAGCGCCTCGCCGAGGGTCCTCTGAGAGCTCGTTGAGCTGGCGGTGCTGCCGTCCACGTGGTGCTCCATACTCTTCTGGGTTAGGGCTCGGTTAAAGAGTGGCAAACGCAGGATTAAGATGTCTTTAACGGCGGCGGATTCCTCGGGATCCGGAGCGGATCAGGTCCTGGCGGACGTCTGGCGGCTCGCCGCCAAGGTCGAGGCCCAGCTGGCCGAGGCGCTGCGAACCCTCGCCGACTCCGACCTGGAGGGCGCCGACGTGGTGGTCCAGGCCGACCTCGAGGTCAACCAGCTCCGCTACCAGATCGAGGAGCGGGTCACCGCCGAGCTGGCCCCCGGGCTCGACGAGGACCGGCTCCACCTCCTCATCGCCGTCCTCTACGTCATCTCCGACCTGGAGCGGATCGGCGACCATGCGGAGGGGATCGCGAAGGTGGCCCTGATGCTGGGCCGCCCGCCGATGCGCTCCCTGCCGGCGAGCGTCCTCCAGCTGGGGGTCCTGGTCAGGGCGATGCTCTCGGCAGGCGTCAGGGTGCTCCGGGACCGCGACGTGGAGGGTGCCCGCCTGCTGGTCGGGGATGACGACCCGATCGACCGCCTGTACGACGACATCTACGGGGAGATGATCGCCACCATGACCGCGGAGCCGGACACCGTCGTGCCCTGCACCTACCAGCTGTGGGCCACCCACAACCTGGAGCGGATCGCCGACCGGGTCACCAATCTCTGCGAGCGCACCGTCTACCTGGGTACCGGCCGGATCGGGGACCTCAACGTCTCGACCTATTGACCTGATCGGTGTGAGGGCTCATCAGTGCCCACGGTCCTGCTGATCGACGTACCCGAGGCGCGCGCCCTCGGTCTCGAGGAGCGCCTCGCCGTCGACGGATGCCTGGTGCGCCGGGCCACCGGCTGGCCCGCCGAAAGCTTCGACGCCACCGAGGTGGACCTGGTCCTCGCGTATACGGCAAACCCGGCCGCTCTCGCCCTGGCGCTGCGCCGGCTCAACCGGGCGCCGCTGGTCCTGGTCACCGATGCGGCGCCGACCGACCGGGTGGCCGCGCTCACCTGCGGTGCCGACGTCTGCCTGGCCAGCGCCGAGTCCGACCCGGTTGTGGAGGCGCACGTCGTCGCCCTGCTCCGCCGGTGGCAGCCCCGCGTCCGCCACCAGCTGGAGACGGTCCAGGTCGGCGACCTGTTCCTCGACCCGCCGGGGCGCCGGGCTCAGGTTGGGGGTGAGGATCTCGAGCTCCGGCCCCGCGAGTTTGACCTGCTGGTGGCTCTGGCGCGTTCCTCGGGGCGTGCCTTCCGGCGCCACGAGCTGCTCGACCAGGTCTGGGGCCCCCGCTTCAGCGGCGGCGTCAACACCGTGGACGTCCACATCTCATGGCTGCGCCAGAAGCTGCCGGTGGCGGCGCGGGTGCGAATCACCACCCTCCGCGGCGTCGGCTACAGGCTGGACGAGCTGAGCCGGCTGCCGTCGGTGATGCCGCTCGCGGAGAAGGCTCCCGCCGGCGGAGGCCTTGATCTGGTCGACGGGAGCATCCTGCCGTCCAACGGAGCCGTGCCGGCCGCGACCGCGCCGGCGGTGACCACGGTCCCACCCCCGGACGGCCCGGACCCGGCCCTGGAAAGCCCGGAACCCGCACCGGAAAGCCCGGAACCGGCACCGGAAAGCTCGGAACCGACACCGGCCGGCTGAGCGCTCCCGCACGCGGCCCGGCGACGTGCCGCTGCTCCGGACCGTCACCATGCCCTGCGCCGTGCTCTACGTTCTCGTGCTCACCGTCGTCACCGCCGTCTGGGGCTGGACGTTCATCGTCGTCAAGGACGCGATCACCGGCTACCCGGTGGCCCCCTTCCTCGCACTCCGGTTCGGCCTGGCGGTGCTGGTGCTGCTCCTCCTCTCCCGCCGTCTCCCCAGCCGGCGCGCGCTCCTCATGGGGAGCGTCATCGGCCTGGCCGTCGCCGCCGGGTACGCCCTCCAGACCTATGGCCTCAAGGGGACCGCCCCCGGCACCGCCGGGCTGATCACCGGCCTCTTCGTCGTCTTCACGCCGGTGATCGACCACTTCTTCGGGGCGAAGATCGCCCCGCGGACCGCCGTGGCCGTGGCGGTCGCCCTGGTCGGGACCGGGCTCCTCGCCGGCGGCGATCCCAGTGTGAACGTGGGGTTGAGCGACCTGCTCATGGTCCTCGGGGCGGTCGCCTTCGCGATCCAGGTGGTGCTGCTTTCGCACCGCGGCCCGGGCGTCCGCTCCATGGATCTCGCGTTCCTGCAGATGGCCGTGTGCTTCGTCGTCTTCACGGCGGCCGGTGCCCCATCGATCGCCCGCCCGACGGGTGTCGTCTGGTTCGGCGTCGTCATCACCGGGGTCTTCGCGAGCGCCCTGGCCTTCCCCCTGCAGGCCTGGGCCCAGGCCAAGATGAGCGCCACCCGCGCCGCCCTGATCCTGGCCATGGAACCG
>Ga0187851_10003237_pt1 | contig 13804 bp, 12 predicted proteins | sample June2016WEW_6_10_FD_132997 | JGI IMG/M metagenome (GOLD analysis project Ga0187851, IMG submission 132997) | Peatland microbial communities from SPRUCE experiment site at the Marcell Experimental Forest, Minnesota, USA - June2016WEW_6_10 | ecosystem: Environmental > Terrestrial > Soil >...
CGCCAGCGCGATGGCCTCACGGACCATCGCGATCGGGTTGAACGAGCAGAAGGCGTTCGAGAGGAGAAGAAGCCAGCCTGACTCCGCGCCAATGGCTCGCCAGTGTCCGCCGAACGATCGGCGCATGACCTCCCCTAAATAGGCGCCTCCAGCGGCCTCCACGATGCGAGTCGCCTCGGGTTTGGCTTGGGGATCGCGGCGCGCATCGCGCACCCACTGGTCGAGCAAACTCAGCGTGTCGGAGGTGTAGTCCAGGGCCACCCCAAAACGGGCCGTAACGAAGCGCACGCAACCTTCTGCCAGCTCCGCGATGTTCGCGGGCGCCGCCTCGCCAGTCAGGACGCCGTCGACGTCGTTCGAGCGGCTGGCTTCATCGAGCGATAGGTCGCCGTCACCGTTGGGTTCGCGCACGATGTTATCCTTGTAGCACCGGGCAGCGGACGTGGCCGCAAAGGACGCCGACGCGCGTCCCCGAGCCGACAGACCCCTACTTGCGCCCGGCCAGCCGGCTGGTCGGAATCCGCGGAGTGCGTTCTCGTGAAGGTCCTGAAGCGCCTGCTTCCAGCGAGGCGCTCGACTCGCATCGTTGCGAATGCAGCTAGCGGCGACCGGAAGCTCGCTCTAGGGTTCGCAGTGCATGCGCCTCGGCATCTTCAGCGACGTTCACGCCAACCTCGAGGCGCTTTCCGCGGTGGTCGAGGCCTATCAAAGTGAGCGAATCGACATCTATCACTGCCTTGGCGACACGGTGGGCTACGGCGGATCGCCGGACGAGTGTGCCGACGTCGTGCGCAGCGTCGCCGCCTCGACGATCCTTGGAAACCACGATGCCGCCGTGAGCGGACGGATGGACTACTCCTACTATTACGATGCGGCTCGTCATGCGCTCGATACGCACGCGGCGATGCTCTCTTCCAGCAACATGGCCTGGCTCAAGGCGCTCCCCTACGAGCAGCGACTGGGCGACTGCGACGTGCTGCTCTGCCATGGCTCTCCGGTGCGCTTGGAGGAGTTCGAGTACATCTTCGCCCCTGAGCAGGCGCGCGAGTGCCTTTCCATATGGGATCGCATTCGTCACATCACGCTGATCGGGCACTCGCACCTGTGTAAGGTGTTTGCGCTCACACAGGATAGCGTCGAGGAGCTGCCCGCTGCGGACTTCGACTTGGCTGACGACCGCAAGTACATCGTCAGCGTCGGCTCAGTCGGTCAGCCGCGGGATTTCGTCAACATGGCTAGCTACACCGTGTACGACGTCGCGGCCAAGCGCTTCGAATTCAAGCGCATCGAGTACGACGTCGAGCTCGCGGCGGAGAAAGTGCTTCGCGCTCACCTGGAGCGCAACTTCGCGCACCGGCTGTTCATAGGGGTTTGAGGCCCCGCATCAGTTGAGCAATCCAGCCGGCGGCTCGTGCCCGGCGGGGTGGAATGTTCGCTCCCAACTATCCCGATAGGCGGACGTCGCTACCTGCGCGGGGCCGCTACGGCCGGGGGCGTCCGTGCCCGGTTGGCCCGGAGTTTCCGCCGAAGCTGTGAACTCTACGTGGACGTCGAAGAGCGCCGCGGACTCCGCTCGGGGCGAGAGCCGAACCACCTCACCGCCCGGCGCTAGCGGAGTGCCACTCTTGACGGGCCGAACTTCGCCCGCTTCGAGACGGCCGGGGCGCGCTCGAACGACCCGGGATCCTGCGCCATCGTCCGTGGCGCCCTGTACGAGCACCACATCGAACGCCTTGGGGTCGCCCTTGTCCGACGCGCTGCCCGTCATGCGCCTCTGATCCTAGCGCTTCTCTCCGCGGGCGCCGAGCTCGCTGCACGCTTCGAGTCCGGCAGTCCCAGTGGGCGAAGGTTCGTCATCCCGCGGGCGGACAACAACACACCTTGAAAGCTGAACATACAGGCAGTATACGGTATCTCCGATGGATGACACCAAGAGCAGCAAGAGCAAGGCCGTTGAACTCGCGGTTCTGACGATCGAGAAGGAATACGGCAAAGGCTCCATCATGCGCCTGAAAGAAGGGGCAGGCCTGGCCGACGGGGTCCAGGTAGTGCCGACGGGGAGCATCGGCTTGGACATTGCCCTGGGCATCGGAGGCTATCCACGCGGCAGGATCATCGAAATCTACGGGCCGGAGTCGAGCGGCAAGACCACCCTCACGCTGCACGCCATAGCTCAGGTCCAGAAGGCGGGTGGGGTCGCCGCATTCGTCGATGCGGAGCACGCCCTCGATCCGGCCTATGCGCGACGGCTCGGCGTTCAGACCGACGAGCTCTTGGTGTCTCAGCCCGACTACGGCGAGCAGGCGCTCGAGATCGCGGACATGCTCGTTCGCTCCAACGCGGTCGACCTCGTGGTCATCGATTCGGTGGCAGCTCTGGTGCCGAAAGCCGAGATCGAAGGAGACATGGGTGACAGCCACGTTGGCGTCCAAGCGCGGTTGATGAGCCAGGCGCTCCGCAAGCTGACCTCCAACGTTTCGCGCAGCAACTGCCTCCTCGTCTTCATCAATCAGATCCGAATGAAGATCGGCGTGATGTTCGGGAGTCCGGAGACGACAACGGGAGGCAACGCCCTGAAGTTCTACGCGACAGTGCGCCTTGACATTCGGCGCATCGGAGCGATCAAAGAGGCGACCGCGGTCGGGGGCAAAGATCCGGCCGTGATAGGGAATCGGACGCGGGTGAAGGTCGTCAAGAACAAGCTCGCGCCGCCGTTTCGAGAGGTCGAGTTCGACATCCTCTACGGTCAGGGCATCTCTCGTGCCGGTGACGTAGTGGACCTAGCGTCCGACCTGGGCATCATCGACAAGAGCGGCGCATGGTACTCGTTCGGCGGGGAGCGCATCGGCCAGGGGCGAGAGAATGCCAAGGCCTACCTCGATCAGCATGAGGACGTCATGGACCGGATTGAGGCGATGGTGCTCGCCAAGAACGGCATTCAGCGGGTGGGTGTGCCGAGCGTGTCGGCGTCGGAAGCCAATGGCGCAGGACACGTCGAAGAGAAAGTGGCGCGAAAGAGTGCGGCGTCGCCCAGAAACTAGGGTGCAGATCAGAAGGCCGGCGTGTTTCGGCCGAAACCGAGCGAGGCCGGAGGCGAGTCGCGCGGAGCCTACCCTGTCAAGCGACAAGTCCGCCTGAGCTCGCGATTGCGTGGACGCAGGCTTTTCGCGGGCTTTCCGTGGGATATAAGTGTCTGATTTATTTAGGAGTATCTCGCTTCCTTGACACGCTGCCGTCGGTCCTCTAACCCGCTGCCAGGAGGCCAGTGATGGGCAGTCGGACCGTCGTGCCCGTTCTGCAAGTGAGTCCGGCGGGTGCCGCACGAATGTTCCGGGCTCGGATGTTGGCATCCACTCGGCCGCAGACGGCCGTCGCCATCCGGATCCCCGAGCGGACAGGCACGCAGTTGCGCCTGGTACTTCCGACGGCCGCTCCGAGATTGTTCGTTCACGAGGGGGCCCGCCAGGCGCTCGATCGGCGCCTCAGAAGCGCGTTCGTCGGTCCGGTGATCCTCTGGATCACGGACAACCGCCACTCCATCATAACGCACCGCGTTGTCCACGGTGTCTTGCACGTCCGGGCGCACCACATGTTCTTGGACGCGCCGCCGTCCGTCATGGACGCGCTAGCGCGCTACATCGTTCGCGGCGATCGGGAAGCCAGCGCGCTTCTGGGCGATTACATCGACGAGAACGGCTTTCGCCTCGCTCGTCGCAAGCGCAACGTCCCGCTGGTCACCAAGGGTCAGCACCATGACCTTCTCGAAATCTACCACAAGGTGAGCGACCAGTACTTCGGGGGCTTGATGAGCGCGCTCATCACGTGGGGCAAGAGGCCGACGACGAGGAATGCGTGTCGGAGAACGATCAAGCTCGGGAGCTACAGCGCGTTCGATCGCCTCATCCGCATCCATCCGACCCTCGATCAGCGGTGGATTCCGAGGTACTTCGTGGCGTACGTCGTGTATCACGAGATGCTCCACCAGGTGGTGCCAGGGAGCCGTGGATTGGGAAGGGTCAATCTCCACCCACCCGAGTTCAAAGAGCGAGAGAGAGCATTTCGACAGTACGAACGCGCGATCACATGGGAGCGGGCACACATCGATCGACTCTTGCGGTCGTAGCGCGCCCCAGCGCTCGTTGGATCTATCTGGGGCTTGTCCTGCTGATGGGGGCTTGCGCGCGCGTGGCCCCCGCGCGGATCGCGGCTCCCGGGGCGGTCGCCTCGGCGGGGGCGCAAGACAGCGGTGCCCCGCGACGGCTCAAGCCAACCGCGGTGGCCGCTGTCCAATCGCATGTCATCGCAACGATTGCGGGCCGGTCGCTCGGACCCGTTTCCAGCAGAAATGAATCCGGTGGCGTCGCTGCGTGGGTCGTCTCCGCAGAACGCGGACCCGGGCAAGACCTCGTCGTGGCGTCGCTAGGAGTCGATGGGGCTCTCATCGGCGAGCCCCGCGTCGCTATGTCGCTCACGCAGGAGGTGACGTCTCTCGTGGTTCGGCCAGCAGGTGGGGCTCGCGACGGCTGGCTCGTCGCCTACTCGAGTCTGCTCGACCGAGGAGAGGCCCTGTCGGTGATCGGAGTGGACTCGGACGGCGGTTCGCGCGGACCGCCAGTCGACGTCGAGCGCACTGGCGATCACATTCGCTGGATCGAACTCGTCTCCACAGCGAAGGGGCCCTTGTGCATTTGGGCCGAGGAGACGCCTGTGGGCGGCGCGAACATGCTCGCCGCGCCGCTCGATGTCAGAGGCAAACCCCGCGGGGTGCCCGTGCGGATCGCGCAAGATGTGTCCAGTTGGGCCGTGGCCCCGGCGCCGGACGGCGCCGCGCTCGCGGTGATCGACGGTGACGGTTCTGGACGAGCCGCGCATGCGGGAACACTATCGTGGCTCAGGTTGGACTTGGACGGCCGTGTGCGGGGGGAACCGCTGGCGCTCGTGCGTTCGCCGACCGTCGGTCCGGACTTCGAGGTCGTTCCGGTGTTCCCCCGGGGCGACCAGGAGTTGGCCCCTCTCGGTCCTTGGGTGGTCGCTTGGACCGACCGCAGCGGAGACGATCCGTGCGTCGCCGTGGTCATCGTCGACGGGGAAGGACTTGTTCGCGGGCCATACCGCGGGCTCGACGTGGTCGGGGGATCGAGGCTGATTGGCCTGGCCTCCGGACCGTCCGGAGTGGCGCTGGCATGGGGCGACACCTACAGCGCCAGTCACGCTCCGCGAGCGCTGCACCTGGCTCGCGTCGTTCCCGAGGAGTTGCCGCACCTTCGGTCCGCGTCGCCGCTCGAACTGACGGCGAGCGCCCCCGTTGAACTCGTGGGAACTCGCGAGGGCTTCGCGCTGCTCGCCCCGTGTGCCCCGTGCGCTCTCGCTAGCGCTCAAGCAGAGGCCAATGGGGCGGCTCCACCTTCCACGACGGCGGCAGCGGTCGACGAGCAGACTCGACCTTGCAGTGGCGTCCCGATGCCGACGTTCGTTCGCCTTGACGCGAACCTCGTTCCAACGCAGGTCGAGCCCATCGTCGTCGGCGACGGGCGCGACCCTGCTGCGCTGGTCTGGAGGCTCGAGTGCGTCGGCGATCGATGTGCGGTATTGGCGGCCTCCGGCGCCAGCCCGACGCCCGTATTCTCCGTCGACTTGGGGCGACGCGCGTCTCAATTCCGCGTGCCCGCGCCCGCCTCGCGACCGGTCGGCGCGGCGCGGGCTACGCGGGTGAGGACCCTGGCCACCGGTCAGTCTTTCGTCGAAATAGCGGCGGCTCGCGTCGGGGGCGAGACGTTCGTCGCGACGCTGACGAACGGCGCAGGCCCAGTGCGGCGGCGGGGATCACGGAGCGCGGGCGGAGCCATCGTGTCCGTCAGGCGAATCCCTGCGGACGCAACGCTGCCGTCTGCGCCTACGATCGTGTCGAATCGGGCCGTCGCGGTAGGCGGAGTCGCGATGACCGCCGCTCGAAATCCTCTGGACGGTATGATTGTCGCGTGGGTGGGGCGGGACGGGGAACGGGCTCAAGTGCACGTGGCTCGAGTGGACGGCGCCGGGCGCCGCCTCGACGACGTCAAGTTCACGCACGGGCGCGGCACGGCGAGCGACGTAGCCGTCGCTTGGGCAGGCGACGGCTGGCTGGTCGCTTGGGTAGATACGCGCGACGGCAACGGCGAAGTGTATGCAGCAAAGCTCGACAGAAATCTGAATCGGGTCGGCCATGAGGAGAGGATCACTCGAGCCCCAGGCGATGCTTCGGACGTCGTTCTGCTGGTCGCGGGCAAGTGCGCGTGGCTCGCGTGGAGCGATCCGCGAGAGAGTGCCGAAGACGGTCGCGGCGACGTGTACGTAGTGACGCTGCGCCTGGAGGACGCGAAGCCGGCTTCCAGGGAGACGCGCGTGCTCGAAACCGTTGCGAATTCGAGGTCGCCACGCCTAGCGCCGGTGGAAGACGGTGCCCTCGTGGTGTGGGTCGAGGACGCGCCCACCGGCGTCGACGCCCCCGGGGCGGTTCTCTCCGCTCGGGTGAGCAGGGCGGGGCTCGTGCTGGGCGCGGCCAACCGGCTCGCGCTCGCAGCGGACGGCACCCCCGGAACCGTGGCACTCGAAGCGACGCCGAGCGGGAATGTGCGCGTCGCCGTCGGCCGATCCCCGCGAGCGGTCGACGAGACGATGGTCATCGATGGCCTTGCGCTCAGTCCGTACGGGGCGCAGATCGGGTCCGCCTCGCCGATTATCGATCTCGAGGCTCCGAACTCGTTCGAGGAGTCGTTCGCGCTCGCGAACGGCGCCGTATTCTACCTGGACATCGGCGGTCCGGAACACGGGTCGCCCGCTGGGACCCGCCGACTGCGACGGGCTGAGGTGACCTGGGCGCAGTAATATCGAAGTCGCGTCCGCATCCCCGCGAGTCGAGAATCCGCACAACCGTTGTTCGAGGGTGCCCGATTGGGAGGTTGACGGTGCGGGCCAGTGCTCGCTTGCCGTTCACGACGAGGTGCACGATGAACAGTGTGGGTTCTTCTTCCATCCGGACGGACGTCGTAGGGGTCGAAACGACGCCACGGCCCACGGCCACGCCTCCGCGCGTTCAATTCTCGGAGGTTCTATCCGGGGGAGCTCAGGCTCTGGTCTCGGGCGCGCAGGCCGCATTGCGAACTCTGCCAGGAGCGCCGCTCATGGCGGTCGCCGTGCGTTCGGGTACGGCCACTCTCCCCGCTGTGAGCTCCGGCGTCGGCACGGCCGGTTTTCAAGCACTGACTCCCCACGCGGCCATCACCGTCGCGACTCCCGAGGGCCCCGGGGGCTCGTCCTCCGGCATCCCCACCGTCTCGGTTGGCGCATCGACGTCCTCCGGCACGAGCGACGGGTCTCTCGAGGGGTCGATCGCTCAGGAGCAGCAGATGAACCTCTACTACCTTCAGATTCAGGAGGAAGTAAACGCTCAGAACCGGACCTTCTCAGCCCTCTCCAATGTGCTCGAGGTCGAGCACAATACGGCCAAGACGGCGATCGGAAATATCCACTGACCTCCGCGGAGGTTGTGGGTAGCCTTTGACCGAGGCACTATTTGGAGAGATTCGGGGTAACCATGGGCATCGATCGCATAGGTAGCAATCCTCCGTCTCTCCCGGCTGCGGAGCCGCTCACGCCGTCCTCCGGGCCTGGAGCTTCGACCTTTTCGGTCGCGCTGACCGGCCCCGTCGGGTCATCCGCGGCGGTCGAAGCTCCCACGACTCCGCTGCAACAGCTGCAGGCCGGCCAGATCGATCGCGGTACGTATCTCGATCTCAAAGTGCGCGAAGCCACCGAGCACCTTTCCATGTTGTCACCGGAGGAGCTCTCGTCGGTGCGAGCCGCGCTGCGCGATCGCTTGGGCAGCGATCCCGCGCTCGTCGAATTGGCTCGCTTGGCGACGGGGCGCGTACCCGATGCGTCCACTGACGAGTGAAGTGAACCGAACCATCGATCGCCGCGCTTGGCTCGCCGGCGTCGGCGCTTTTGCCATCGCCGGGCTCCCGGGCGACTGCGGCTCGAGCTTAGGACGCTGCGCCCAGGGCGCGTCGCTCCTTCCGTCGGGCACGTCGCCCAACGTGCACCTCTTGGATTGGGATCTCGGGACCTACGCGTGGGGGAAGGCCCATGCCGAGATTGTGGTTCCCGCGTGGGGGAACGAAGGAGAAAGATTCCCGGTTCTCGTCGCGCTTCACGGGCGCGGCGAGGCCCTGAAAGGTCCTATCGAAGGCGCGATGGGGTGGCCCCGTGACTACGCGCTGCTGCGGGCCATCGACCGAGTGCGGGCGCCGCCATTGGACGCTGCCGACTACGAGGGGTTTGTCGTTCCGGAACGGTTGCGAGAAACCAACGCTGCGCTCGAAGCCCGCTCGTTTGGAGGCATGGTCGTCGCCTGTCCTTGGCTGCCGGACGTTCGCCCGCCAGCCAGCGGCGACATATCCGCGTACGGTCGCTTCGTTACGGATGTGCTCCTCCCTCGTGTCCGACGCGAAACGCCAGCTTACGGTTCGCGCGAGGCCACCGGTATCGATGGCGTATCCTTAGGCGGTGTGGTCGCCATGCGCATCGGGTTGTCCTCGCCTGACCTCTTCGGCGCAGTCGGCGGACTTCAACCAGCCCTGAGCGGAGGCGACAATGCGGTATGGGTGGCGCGCGCCCGGGCCGCGAGAGCGAAGCACGCCGATTTGAAACTCCGACTGCTGACCAGCGACCGCGACTACTTTCGCGACGAGGTTCTCTCTCTCTCTCGAGCTTGGCGCGATGCGGGCATCGCGCACGACATCGCCGACGTCGTGGGGCCGCACGACTACTCGTTCAATCGGGGGCCCGGAGCCCTGGAGCTCCTCCTGTGGCACGATGGCGCACTTGCGCGGCGTTGACTTTCCCTGCCACTTTTCGTCTGTCCTTTAGAATGCGCGCAGTCTGCCCGCTATCTTATGCTAGTGATGCGTGTCTTCTGGATCGTCGGATGCGCGTTCACGGTAGGGTGTGCAAGTTATCACCCGAGGGGGCCGGTCGACCTTACGCCGCAGGGGACATCGGTCGAGATCCTGGTGGAGGCGCCCTCGGTCGACGGTCATAGCTTGGTCGCCAACATTCGCGCTGAAGCGACGGGAAATGATCTGGACGCCGCTACGTCGTTCGCGAAAAACGACCTCCGCAACCAGGCCGCCGCGCTAGGTGCGACACTCGTCACGGTCGACGACACGAAGGCGGAGCCTGTCCCCCTGCAGAACACGGTGACCGTCAGGCTCGTGGGCCGGGCCTACAAGCCGGTCGACTGATGCGCGGGCGCCGCTACCATCGCGCGCATGTCTGGCTGGGCCACCGACTCTCCACGGACTCTCGCGTCCGCGATCGCCGACCAGACCTCGCCGTTGGACGAGGGGGCCTATCCGGACGGACCTGCCGGCATCGTCCCACTCCATATTCTAGCCCAACAAAGCGGAGGCGATGACCCGAGAGCGATCGGCGGAAAGGCGGCAGGCCTCGTCCGCCTCGTCAAGCACGGGTTCGACGTCCCCGAGGCCTATGTTCTGCCGGCGGCGGCCTTCCTCCGGACCGTGAGAGGTCTGCCATTGTCCAGCAGCCCGCAAGCGCTGCTGCGACTGGCGAGCCACGTCGAGGGGCCAGCTCGAGCTGCGCAATTGCGCCAGTGTCTCCTCGCTACGGCGCTTCCGCCAGGACTGGATGACGAGTTACGGATCCTCTGGGATAGCGTGAAGTCGCGCTGTCCTTGGGGCCTCGCTGTGCGGTCGAGTGCTACCTGCGAGGACGGCGCAATCGCTGCGATGGCCGGCCTGGCTGAATCGGTCCTCGGTGTGCGGGGCCACGACGGTCTCGCGGCTGCGCTGAAACAAGTATGGGCCTCCATCGCGAATGAACGCGCCCTGGCTTACCTGTCGGTGCGGGGCGTGCGCGATGTCGCGATGGCGGTCGTTTTTCAACGCGTCGTCCAAGCGTCCGCCGCCGGCGTCATGTACACGCGAGCTCCCGACACGGTCTCGGTCCGGTCAGGCATCGAGCGCGTGGTAAACGTCACTCTTGGTTTGGGGGGCTCCGTCGTCGACGGAGCGGCCACGCCCGACATTCTGCGCTTTGACGGTCAAGGGCGCCTTCTGGACGTGAGCATCGCTGTCAAAACGCACGCGACAGTCGTCGGCGCACACGGCACGGAACGGCGCGCCGTTGCAAAACCGCTCGAGCCCGCGCTGACCCTTGACCGAGTGCGCGAGCTTGCGTCGGTCGCCCATCGTCTGGAACGGATCGACCCGGTCGCCTGGGACGTCGAGTTTGCTTGCGATTCGGAGCGGACGTGGATCGTGCAGGCGCGCGTGGTGACCGGCCTCGGATTTCCGGAAGGCGGCGACAGCAGCACCGTGTGGAGCAGCGTCAACGTGGGAGAGGCCCTGCCCGGCGTGGCCACTCCGCTGACCTGGTCGGTCGCGAGCGATTTCAGCGAAGCCGGGTTCAGAAGAGCCTTTTCTGCACTCGGTTGTCGCGTTCCGCGCCGGGCTCGACTGATCGGCAACATCCATGGCCGCTTCTATCTGAACCTAAGCCAATTCATGCGTATTGCTGCGCAGGTTCCGTTTCTCGACCCCCGCACGCTCGTGGAGCTCGGAGGCGGCGGTGGCGCCGATCAACTGGCCCTTCAGGTTCGCAGCGTGAGTCGGCGTGGCTTCTACGTCCGCCTTCCGATCACGGCTGCCCGCCTCGTGGGAGAGCAGCTGCGGCTCGACGACGACGTCCGAGCGTTCGAAGCTTCCGCAGAGAAGGCCTTCGAGGCCGCCCGATCCCTCGATTTGGCCATTTTGCCGGACGAGGCCGTCGCGCGACACATTCGCGACATTCTGGGCCTGCTCAAGCGGACCGGGACCGTCATGCTGACCTGCGCGTCGAGCGCCCTCGGGTTCCATCTGGCGCTCAAGGCCCTGCTCAACCGAGTCGCGCCGCTCGAGGCGGAACGCTTGGTCCAGTCGCTGACGAGCGGCATTCGCGATGTCGAGAGCGCACGTCCCGGGATCGCCATCATGCACATCGCGTCGGTGGCCTCCCGCGACCCCCAGGCTCGCGCAGTGCTCGAGCTGGAGTCGACGGCGGCCCTGGAGGCCGTGCCTGCGGGTCCGACTCGGCAGGCGCTCGAGCACTTTCTCGACCTCTATGGGGAGCGTGCGGTCCGCGAAGCCGAGCTCTCCACGCCGCGCTGGAGGGAGGATCCTCGACCGGTATTCCGCCTGGTCCGGGCAGCGCTGCGGACCGATGGGACCCGTTCGGACGGAGCCATCGAACGCGCGAAGGCCATCTCGGAGGCCGAGCTGGCATGTCTCGAACCGAGGCTCGGACCGATCGAGCGCACGATGCTGCGTCATTTGCTCGTTCGCGCACATCGCGCGGCGCGCCTTCGCGAGAGAATGCGCTCCTGGGTAACCCGAGTCCTCGGCATGCTACGCAGGGCGGTTCTCGATGCGGACAGGCGCCTTGCGCATCGCGAACCGGAGCTAGCCACGGACCACCGAATGCCGGAGCTTCACGGACGCGACGCCGCCACGGTACCGACCGTCTTCCTGCTGACTGTCGACGAGGTGATCGGTGCCCTCGTGTCGGGGCGCGCAGACTTGGCACCACTCGTCCGTTCCAGGCGCGCTGTGTTCGCACGCGATCGCGCGCGGCCGGATCCTCCGCCGACGTTCGTGGGAGCGCCCCCTCCAGTTGTGTTGCCACCCGTGGGAGGGGATGTTCTTCGCGGATTGGCCGCCGCTTCAGGTGTCGTGCAGGGTCGCGCTCGAGTTCTCAATGGGGAGGACGAATTGGACGCGCTCGAACCCGGCGAGATTCTCGTCGTTCACACGACCGACGTAGGGTGGACGCCGCTGTTCCTGGTCGCTGCAGGCGTGGTGACCGAGCTCGGCGGTCCTCTGTCGCACGCCGCCGTCGTGGCGCGGGAGTTTGGCGTTCCGAGCGTCGTCAACGTCCCCGACGTCACCCGTGTGCTGCGAACCGGCGATATCGTTCGCGTCGACGGCGATCGAGGGACGGTGGAGCGCGTGCATGTCTGAGCGGGGCATCCGGTGGATCGTGCACGAAGGCGATGGGAACACGCTCGAACAGGTATTGGCCCGTGCGGGTGTCGATCCAGAGGCCGTGCGCGACGGTCGAGTCTTCGTCGGGAGGCGCCGCGCGCTGGCGGGGTCTGAGCCCGTGCGGGTCGGCGCCGTGCTCGTCGTGGCGCCGCCGAACGTGCCGGTCGACCGAGCGGCTGCCCTCCTCGGGCGATCGGGGGATCTCGTGGCCGTCGACAAGCCCGCCGGAATTCCCACGATTGCCGATCACGCCGGTGCGGCCCACTCGCTGCAGACTCTCGCGGCGCGGACGCTCGGCGTTGACCCCCGACGGATCCACCCCACTTCGCGACTGGACCGCGACGTCAGCGGCGTCGTGGTCTTCGCGACATCGCCCGCGGGAGCGGAGAGGTTGGTCCAGGCGCGAGCTTTGGGAACGTACTCGCGCCGATATGTCGCCCTCGTGGCCCGAAGTGTCGCGCCTGTCTCCGGCGCGTGGACCGCCGCCATAGGCCGCGCGTCAGACCCGCGTCTCCGCCAAGTCGATGGTCGGAAGTCCGTACCCGCGAGGACGCTCTATCGGGTGTGTGCCGAAACTCCACAAGGCCCCGCGCTTCTCGCGGTCGCGCCCGAAACCGGTCGGACTCATCAGATCCGCGTGCACGCCGCTCATGCGGGAGCACCGCTGGTGGGTGACCGCGCGTACGGGGGTCCAGTGCGCATCACCCTGGTGAACGGTCGCGTGATCGCTCCGGCTCGAATCGCGCTGCACGCCGCGCGGGTGGTCGTGCCGGACGACCGAGGGCGCCCTTGGGTTATCGTGTCCCCGATCCCGGAGACTCTGCTCGTGCTCGGGCAAGCCCTTGGCGTCGGGCGCGCCGAGTGGGATGGTGCCGTGTCGTGCGAACTACCTTGGTGACTCTCACCGCGTTGGGTTGCGGACTCGTTGCACTCGCGGCCACGGCCGCTGAGCCGCGCGGCACGATCGACGTGACGCGGGGGTTGGATGCCGGGGCCGACGACGTCCCTTTTCCGAATCTCAGCCTGTCCCGAAGCCCCGCGGACCCGGAGCCACTCGTGGCGCGGGCTCGCTGGGTCTTTGACCTGCGCTGGGATAGCGGTGACGTTTGGCTGCTCGGCGTGCGCGTCGAGGAGCTTCCGAGCCCTCGGCCGACCCCGCGGGCGATGGGCCGATTCGCTCTCGAGCTCTTCGAGGGGCCCGCTCTCATCGAGCGAGTGCGCTTCGATTTCCCCTTGCTTGGAGCTTTCGAGCCAGACGGCGGCGTGTCCCTGTCTCGCCGGCTTCGAACGAGCATCGGAGTCTACGTGCCCGTCACGCCCCGGGGAACGAGGCTCTTGCTGGTCGACCGAGCGACCGCCCACCGTTGGGAGTTGCCGTGGCCACCTCGGGAGTGGGTCGACGCGGGCAAAGACGCGCAGGAAGCTGGTGCGTCCGAACGCACAAATCAGCACACGTCGACCTGGTCCGTGCGATCCTCGACCCTCGCGGCGCGTCGTTGTGCGACGATCGGGAACCTCTAAGCCATGCAATGCCCTTCCTGCCGTAGCCAAGTCGAAGCGTCGGAGCACTTCTGCCCCTCTTGCGGGGCCGATCTCAGCGTGGCCAGTGGGCCCGCGGCCGATCCCATGATCGGGCAGACCTTCGGAGGCAAGTTCAAGGTTCTACGCTTGCTCGGCGAGGGTGGAATGGGAGCGGTCTACGAGGGCGAGCAGCAGCTCGGAAC
>Ga0187851_10003238_pt1 | contig 13803 bp, 10 predicted proteins | sample June2016WEW_6_10_FD_132997 | JGI IMG/M metagenome (GOLD analysis project Ga0187851, IMG submission 132997) | Peatland microbial communities from SPRUCE experiment site at the Marcell Experimental Forest, Minnesota, USA - June2016WEW_6_10 | ecosystem: Environmental > Terrestrial > Soil >...
CCGTCGTTCTATTCGAGATTCGGCTGCGCCAAGTAAGCCTGAAGCGGCTGATCGGTGCTGTCATTGGCAGTGTCCTCGGCATCTGCGGCGCCTATCTCTTCAGCCTGGTTATCCGCAACAGCATCGCGGCCGGTGCGACGCAGAGCTTTCTGCAGCTTTTCGTCATGCTGCTGATGGCCTACATCGGCCTGATTGTCGGCGCCGGCAAAGGCGACCTGCTGAATCTGGCGGCGCTGGGCGGCATCTTCGGCGGCGAGAAGCAATCCAAGCGCAGCTACAAGATTCTCGACACCAGCGTCATCATCGATGGCCGCATCGCCGATATCGCCGAAACCGGCTTCCTTGACGGCGTCATCGTGATCCCGCAGTTCGTTTTGCGCGAGCTGCAACTGGTGGCCGACTCTGCCGACTCCATGAAGCGCAACCGCGGCCGCCGCGGTCTCGATATTCTGCAGCGCATCCAGAAGATGGCTACTTTGACCATCCAGATCGTCGAAGACGATTTCCCCGCCGTTCGCGAAGTTGACCTGAAGCTCATCGAGCTGGCCAAGGTGTACGAAGGCAAAATCGTCACCAACGATTTCAACCTTAATAAGGTTGCCCAGCTGCAAGGCGTCGAGGTGCTGAACATCAATGAGCTGGCGAATTCGTTAAAGCCCATTGTGCTACCCGGCGAGATCATGAAGGTCTTCATCCTGAAGGAAGGCAAGGAGTACAACCAGGGTGTCGCCTATCTCGACGACGGGACCATGGTCGTGGTGGACAACGCGCGCAAGATGATCGGCAAGAACATCGATATCTCGGTCACGTCTGTCCTGCAGACGACGGCGGGAAAGATGATCTTTGGCAAGTTCGACGAGCGCGCAGCCATGATGCCGCGACCGGTCGAATCGCGGCCGGATGTTCGCAAGTCCGGGCCAACGGCAACAGCGGCGGCGATCACCGAAACAGCCAAGCCGGAGTAGGAAGCAGGTTCGAGCTTCAGGTTTCGAGTTTAGAGAGCGGGTGATCTTTTTCAGGAAACCCGAGCCTCGATTAGCCCAGCGCGCAGCCGCTGGGTACGGGTGAAGTCGTAATGCCAGAGTTCAAGATCGATCCCGTGAAGGCGTTAAGCATAAGGCGCCGTGCTCGGCTGTATTGGGGTACAGAGCTATTGCTTGTCGCGATAGTAGTATTGATCTTCGTGCTGCACTTTTCGGGCATTTCGGCTCCTATGCTCCCCGGGTTACTAATGTTAACGCTGGGTGCAGCGGTCGTAGGGGCCTATGTTCTGGCTTTTCGGGAAGGTCTGCGTCGCGCTGAAAGGCAGATGGTCTTTGTTTTGGATGATACTGGAATCGCCAGAAGGAGGCCGGGATATCCCGAGGTCAAAATCGACTTTTCACAGATCGAGACTTTGCGCGAAGAGCTGCGATGGCTGGTCATCTACAGTACCGAGCCTCGTCGAAAAATCGCCATTCCGAATGACGTTAAGGGATATGAAGAAATCCGCTCTGAGCTTGCTAAGTACCACTCACTCTCTTCTCGCATGGCCCCTCGGGCGTTCCCTTGGAGAAGCACTGTCCTCCCTACCATATCCGTTTTAAGTTGGGCAGGAGTTCTGTTCTTTCGCGATATGAAGGCTCTTGTCCCGGCTGCGGCGGTCGCAATCACCACTATGGCGGTAGCCTCCCGTCATCTGTGGTCGTTGCATCCAAAACTGAAACGTTCCCTCTTTTGGATTAGCCTCGGCTCAGCATGGCTCACAACGATCCTGGTAATCTACCTCCGCATAAGGCAGCTTTGAGGGGCGAGCCGGCTCTTTCCATTGAGACAAGGAATCTTCTAACTCAGGCGGCCATTCTTCTCGCTCGTCTTCGGCGAGAGGGTGGGAGTTTGTTGATTTGTGTTGGCCCACTTCGGCCGTTTATACTCGGCTCCCCTATATGAAAGTTGTGGTCATCATTCCCGCCGCCGGTCTGGGAACACGAATGTCGGCCGCTTCCGGCGGTTCCAAAAGCAAGAGCAAACAGTTCTTCGAGCTGCAAGGCACGCCAATCCTGATACACACGTTGCGTAAGTTCGCGCAGTGCAGTGCCGTCAGCGAAATTGTCGTGGCCCTTCGGAAAAGTGAAGCCTCAACTTTCCAAGAGCAGATCGCGAAGGAAAATTTCAAAAAGCCGTTGCGTATTGTCGAAGGCGGCGAGCACCGGCAGAATTCCGTAGCTAACGCGCTGGCCGCGATCGAAGCCGCTGACGATGACATTGTGCTGATTCATGACGCCGTGCGTCCTTTTGTCGATCAGGAGACTATCGTCAACGTCATTGAGGCGGTCAAGAAATGCGATGCGGCGATTGCCGGCGTGCCCGCCATCGACACGGTTAAGCAGGTTGACCGCACTGCCGATGGCGCGGTGGTCATCGCCACCGTCCCACGCGAGCGTATGGTGCTGGCGCAAACGCCGCAAGGCTTTCGCTTTGGGCTGCTGAAGAAGACATTCGATGAAGCGATGGCCGACGGATTCATGGGAACGGACGAGGCATCGCTGATCGAGCGCGCTGGCGGAGCGGTGCACGTAGTCATGGGTTCGCCGCGCAACATGAAGATCACCACTCCCGCCGATCTGGAACTGGCCGAGTTCTTCCTGGCACAGGAGAACCGTGACGCCAGCCTGAGCGGGTGACGGTGCAAGTACCTCGACGTTTGCTGTGAAGAAAAATGGGTGGAGCACTCCTTCAGGCGTGCATTGAGCCGACATTTTGGAGAGCGCGCTTTAGCGCCTGAGGTAAGTCTTCCATCGCCCCAGCGGCTAAAGCCGGCTTATTTCCCGAATGCCATCTGTACCGCTGAAGCGATACTCCACCCAAAAAACAACACCTTAGGATTACTGGCCTTTGGAATCATTTTGTCCAATTCACCAATATCCCGCATTCCGCGCATCGGCTTCGGCTGGGACTCACATGAGTTCAAGCCCGGCATTCCGTTGAAGATTGGCGGCGTCACGCTTCCTCATCACAGCGGGCTGGCCGGCCATTCCGATGGCGATGTCCTGCTTCACGCCCTAACAGATGCGCTTCTGGGCGCAATTGCCGTCGGCGATATCGGAACCTACTTTCCGCCCAGCGATCCCAAGTGGAAGGGCGCCGATTCGGCAATGTTCGTGCGCGGGGCGCTGAAGCTGATCGACGAGGCTGGCTACGCCGTGGGCAACGTGGACTGCACGCTGATCCTGGCCGCGCCGCGCATCGGACCACGCGCCGCAGCCATCCAGCAGAACGTGGCCGAACTGCTCGGAATCGAGCCCTCGCGCGTCGGCATCAAGGCCAAAACTCCGGAAGGCATGGGAACGGAGAACGCCGCCATCGCCCACGTCGCCGTCCTACTGTGCGAGATCAGATGGCCTTAGCATTGATCACCGCGACGGCCCGCTAGCTCCAGCTAAGATGCGACGGCCATGGCACGCTGCGCTTGAAATCGGAGTGCATCAATAACTCCCGTGCGATTTCGCAGTTGGGAAGCTCGGCCACCACAATCTGCATTCCGGACTTTCTGCCGTACTTCACCGCCGGGATACAGTCGGTATCGTTGGACACCAGAATGATCCGGTCGGCGTGGCGGTTCTCGCAGTAACTGGCGATGTCGAGGCCAATCTTCAGGTCAACCCCTTTCTGCTCAAAATCGAGATCGAAGTCGTTGTCGGTAAGCTTGGCCGACTGGTCCACAGGCGTCCGCTTTGGTTTGTAGCCGCGAAACTTCAACACTCCGAGCCGCACCGCAAACAGGTCTTTGCAGGCCAGCTCTTCCAGCCACTTGTCCGAGCCGTTAAAGACGAATGGGTCGCCGGAAACCGGAAGCCGCACCGTCCCGGAATAGGGAGCGCAATCGTAGTAGAGCACCCGCAGGATCTCCTCGTCGCCCGTTTTACAGCCGAGTGCGAATGCCTCAATGAAGGTTGGATCGTAGTTCTTGCCCGCGTTGACAGCCTTCGCCCGCAGGAAGGCGCCATCGATCAGAATGACAATTCTCTTGGCCATACACAAAAAGCCCTCGGAATTCCGAGGGCCTTTCAGAAACCTGCTCGCCTACGAGCGTAGCGGATATACCCCGACGATAAGAGGGCCGATTTCGGCTGTCAACGCAAGACTGGACGAAATCCGGAGGCTTCGCCCCAAAATGGAACCTGTGCCGCGACGACTCTGCGATACCGCGTAAAATAAGCTTTTCGGCGAATGCGGCCTGCGCTGCTATCTCGCCACTTGCATTGAGGCGCAATCATGTCCATCTCAACCCGCGATGGGGGACCTGCGGTCGCAGCTACCGACTCGCCCGCCCGCCCGTCAAACTTTGTTCGCGACATCGTCCTGGAAGACCTGAAGACCAATAAGTACAACGGCCGCGTGCACACCCGCTTTCCGCCCGAGCCTAACGGATATCTGCACATCGGTCACGCCAAGTCCATCTGCCTGAACTTCGGGCTGGCGGCGGAGTTTGGCGGGAAGACCAACCTGCGCTTTGACGACACCAATCCTGAGAAGGAAGAGCAGGAGTATGTCGACTCGATCATCGCCGACGCGCGCTGGCTGGGCGCCGATTGGGGCGATCGCATGTTCTACGCCTCCGACTATTTCGACCAGCTTCACGCCTGGGGGGTGCATCTGATCAAAGCAGGCAAGGCCTACGTCGACGACTTGGGCGCTGAAGAAGTTCGCAAGTATCGCGGCTCGCTGACCGAGCCCGGCGTCGAGAGCCCGTACCGCAATCGGGCTGTCGAAGAAAATCTCGATCTCTTCGAGCGCATGAGGCAGGGAGAATTTCCTGACGGCTCGCGTACACTCCGCGCCAAGATCGACATGGCCTCGCCGAACCTGAACATGCGCGATCCCGTGATGTACCGCATTCTTCATGCCTCGCATCATCGCACCGGCGACAAGTGGTGCATCTACCCGATGTACGACTTCGCGCATGGCCAGTCGGACTCGCTGGAGCAGATCACTCACTCCATCTGCACCCTGGAGTTCGAAGACCATCGTCCGCTGTACAACTGGTTCATCCAGCAGCTCGGCATCTTTCCGTCGCAGCAGATTGAGTTCGACCGCCTGAACCTGACCTACACACTGCTGAGCAAGCGGAAGCTGCTGCAACTGGTGCAGGAGGGCCGGGTTCGCGGCTGGGACGATCCCCGCATGCCGACGATTTCCGGCATCCGCCGCCGCGGTTACACGCCCGAAGCAATCCGCAATTTCTGCGCTGCCATTGGCGTGTCGAAGACTACCGGCACCATCGACCTCGCCATGCTAGAGCACTTTGTCCGCGAAGACCTCAACAGGCGCGCGCCGCGGGCGATGGCAGTCCTGCGTCCGCTGCGCGTCGTCATCGATAACTATCCCGAAGGGCAGGTCGAGGAACTGGAAGCGGTAAACAATCCCGAGAATGCCAGCGCCGGTACGAGAAAGGTGCCGTTCTCGCGCGTGCTCTACATCGAGCAGGACGACTTCCGCGAAGATCCGCCGAAGAAGTTCTTTCGCTTGTCACCGGGACAGGAGGTGCGTCTGCGCGGCGGATATTTCATCACGTGTACCAATGTGGTGAAAGACGAAAGGACGGGAGAGGTCGTCGAGGTCCATTGCATCTACGATCCGGAAACGCGCAGCGGTAATGCTCCCGACAATCGCAAGGTCAAGTCGACGATTCACTGGGTGTCAGCGCAGCACGCCATCGACGCTGAGGTGCGGCTCTACGAGAACCTGTTTGCCAACGAAAATCCGAGCGATGTTCCCGAAGGCCAGGACTTCGCCGTGAACCTGAATCCGAACTCGCTCGAGGTTCTGACCAACGCGAAACTGGAACCGTCGCTGGCTACTGCGCAGTCGGGCGATCGCTACCAATTCGAGCGGTTGGGATACTTCTGCGCCGATCTGGACTCCAAGCCGGGAGCGCTGGTCTTCAACCGCACCGTGCCGCTGCGAGACACGTGGGCCAAGATTGAGAAGCGTGAAAAGGGGAAGAATTAAACCTTGTCATCCCGACCGAGGACTTCAGTCCGAGCGGAGGGACCTGCTGTTCTGTTTGCACTTCATAAAGATGTGGAAGAAAGTAGGTCCCTCGACTCGCTTCGCTCCCTCGGGATGACACATCTAAGAACTGCACAGGTAAGCTGATTCATCAACCATGACTTCGACCTCGAACCTGTCAGTAGCTACCGCTCCTCGTCTCCGTTTCGCTCCTTCGCCGACTGGTTACCTGCACGTCGGCGGGGCGCGTACCGCTTTGTTCAACTGGCTCTACGCGCGGCATTACGGTGGCACGCTTGTCCTTCGCATCGAGGACACCGATCTGGAGCGCTCCACGCCCGAGATGGTGGAAGGCATTCTCGTCGGTTTGCGCTGGCTCGGCATCGACTGGGACGAAGGACCATTCTTCCAGACCAATCGCATGGAGCTCTATCGCGCCGCGGCTGGGCACCTCATCAACAGCGGTCATGCCTATTACTGCTTCTGCGCCAAGGAGCAGCTCGAACAGCAACGTGCCGAAGGCGTTGCGCAGGGCCGTGTCCCACGTGATGTCTGTCGCAGCCTCGCGCGCGACGAAGTTCAAAACCGCCGCGATGCTGGCGCTGCCGCCATCCGGTTCGCAGTGCCCGACGGCGGAAACACGGCGTTCGACGACGCTGTCTTTGGCCGGGTGGAGTTCGCCAACTCCGAGATTGAAGACTTCGTCCTGCTGCGCTCTGACAGCGTGCCGACCTATCACCTCAGTGTCGTCGTCGATGACATCGAGATGCGCATGACGCACATCCTGCGCGGCGCCGATCATCTCTCCAACACGCCCAAACAAGTGATGTTGTACCAGGCGCTGGGCCGCCCGCTGCCGGTGTTCGCGCACGTCCCGCTCATCCTCGGGCCGGACAAGACACGGCTCAGCAAACGCCACGGCGCTACCAGCGTCATCGCATATAAAGAACAAGGCATCGTGCCCGAGGCCTTTCGCAATTTTCTGGCGCTGCTGGGCTGGACTCCGCCGGATTCATCACAGGAAATCTTGCACGATCGCGAACTGATTGATCTCTTCGACGTGAGCGGCATTCAGAAGTCGAATGCGATCTTTGACCGCTCCAAGCTCGACTGGTTCAACACCGAGTACATTCGCGCTACGCCTTCCGCGCTGTTGCTGCCGCTGATCGAAGAGGAGTGGAAGAAGGTCGATCTCATACCGTTCCAGACCAGCCGTTTGGCAATGGGGGCGACGGTCGATCTGGTTAAGCCGCGGGCGCGAAACCTCAGAGACTTTGCCAACCTGTTCCGCGCTTACTTCAGCGATTTCTTCGAGGCGGACCCTGCCGCGGTGGAGAAATTTCTGAAGGATGACGCCGTGCGCGAAATGCTGGTGGAACTGGCGTCGTGTTACGAGAAGGCAACGGAATTCTCCGAGGTGAGTACGGAGCAAGTGCTACGCGATTTCGCTGCGGAAAAGAACGTAAAGGCTGGCGCGCTGATTAACGGCGCACGCGTGGCACTCACCGGACAAGGCGTAGCTCCCAGCCTGTTTGCCGTAATGTCGAACCTGGGGCAGGAGCGTACCGTTGCCAGGCTGAAGCGCGCAAGAGAGATACCTGCCGGCGGCGCGGAATAAAACACAAGCCTCACCACAGAACACTTGACCAATCGGTTTGTCCCAAATAGAACGCTTCGGCCCACCTGCTGCACTGCCAGCGCTGTAATATACCTCTACAGTTTTTTCGGGGAGCCCATTTGTAATGCAACGATGTGAGACATGCGGTTCAGAGAGCCCGGCCGATTCGCCTTTCTGCGCGCAGTGTGGAAGCCGGCTGAAGAAAATCTCCTCAGCATCTTCCGGCGCTGAAGGTCCGACGATCGCCGTTACAGCCGCCTCTGACCGGCCCGCTTATACACCTGTTCGTCGACCTCCGTCATCACGCCCGTCCTCTCACCCGTCCCGCAAAGAAGGGCGCTTCATGACCGGCAGAGTTCTGGCGGAGCGCTATCGCATCGTCGCGTTGCTGGGCCGCGGAGGCATGGGCGAAGTCTTTCGCGCCGACGATCTCAGCCTCGGCCAGCCGGTTGCCCTGAAGTTTCTGCCCGAGGCTATGACGGACGAGGACACGCTGGAGCGCTTCCGCAATGAAGTCCGCATCGCGCGCCGCATCTCGCATCCCAACGTCTGCCGTGTTTACGATATCGGACAAACCGACAACCAGGTCTTTCTCTCCATGGAGTACGTGGACGGCGAAGATCTCGCATCGTTGCTGCGCCGCATTGGACGCTTGCCCCACGACAAAGCCGTCGAGATCGCCCGCAAGATCTGCGCCGGTCTAGCGGCCGCGCACGACAAGGGCGTGTTGCACCGCGACCTGAAGCCGGCGAACATCATGCTCGATGGCCGCGGCGAGGTCCTGATTATGGATTTCGGGCTGGCCGGTGTGGCGCACGAGATCGAGGACGTGCGCAGTGGCACGCCTGCCTACATGGCCCCAGAGCAGCTCGCGGGCAAGGAGGTCACCGCTCGCAGCGACATCTACTCGCTCGGCCTGGTGCTCTATGAGCTGTTTACCGGCAAGGCCGCCTTCGATGGCAAAACGCTGGAAGAGATTGTTCGCGTGCGCCGCGACAGCACTCCAAATCGTCCTTCCACGCTGGTACGCGACATGGATCCTGCGGTGGAGCGCGCCATCCTGCATTGCCTTGAGGCGGAGCCTGAGAACCGTCCTGCCTCGGCGTTGATGGTTGCAGCGGGGCTGCCCGGTGGCGATCCTCTTGCCGCCGCGCTCGCTGCGGGCGAAACGCCGTCGCCGCAAGTTGTTGCCGCCGCCGGCGAGACTGCTGGATTGCCGGTCCGCATTGCGCTCGCGTCACTGGCGTTCGTGCTGGTGGGAATGGCGGTGTTGTACCTGCTGACCGCCCGAACCAACGGCCTGGCCAGAATAGATATTCCCTACTCGCCGGAGGTGCTCACCCAGCGCGCTCGCGACATCGCGCGTCAACTCGGGTATTCCACGCAGCCGTTAGACGCTGTCAGCGGGCTCTACTTCGATGACGACTACCTGGAGCATCTCGATCATCCGGGAGGCGAACATCCTGACTGGAGCCAGGTCCTCAAGAATCGTCCGGCACTGCTGACCTACTGGCACCGTCAGAGCCCCGATTACCTGGTCGCCACCGAAATCAAAAGCAATTTGTTAACGCCAGGCATCGTGACTCTTGAAGATCCTCCTCCCATCCTGTCGGGCATGGCGGCTGTTTCGCTCGATCCTCAGGGCCGGCTGGTGCGCTTCACGGCAGTACCGCCGCAGCAGGACAGCGCGCCCGCTTCGCCGCAGCCTTACGACTGGAACGCGTTGTTCACATTGGCTGGCCTGGACATGGCGCAATTCCACTTCGCCGCGCCGACCTGGAATTCGCTGGGCGCTTCCGACCAGCGCGCGGCGTGGACAGGAGTTTGGCCAGGCACTTCGATGCCGTTGCGGGTTGAGGCCGCAAGCTGGGGCGGCAAGCCCGTCTTCTTCCAGTTGATCAGCGATTGGACCAAGCCCGACCGCATGCCCTCGGACGATAACTCGCGATCAAAGGCGCCCGAGGTCCTTCTCGTCATCTTTCTCCTCTTCCTGTTCGTAGGAGCGGTGTGGCTAGCTCGCCGCAACTACCTGCGCGAGAAAAGCGATCCGAAAGGCGCATTGCGCCTGGGCCTGCTGATCTTCGCCTTGCAGATGTTGGTGTGGATTTTCACTGCGCACTTCGTGCCCAGCCTGGGCTCGTTCGCTCTCTTTATACTGGCTACCAGCGGAGCGGTATTCCTTGGAGTTGTCTTCTATATTGTTTACCTGGCAATCGAGCCGTACATTCGCCGCCACTGGCCGCACGCCATCATTTCCTGGACGCGGCTGATGGCTGGCCGCATTCGCGATCCCCTGGTCGGTCGCGACGTTCTTTTCGGAGTCATTCTCGGCATCGGCTGGGCTCTGATCTTCGCGGTCCTGTTCGTGGCATTGAAGCACATCGGCGCCGAGCCCGACTTTCCCTCCACCGCTTTCCTGCTTGGTCCGCGAATGGTCCTCGGTAGCTGTCTCACACACGCGGCGATTTCCGTGCAAACTACGCTGGTCTTCTTCTTTCTGATGTTCGTTTTTCGTGTGATCTTCCGCAAACCGTGGCTGGCGGCTTTGGTGTTTGTCGCTTTTTGGACCGTCCTCAAGGCCTATGATGAACATCATCTGTTCCTGGTGGTGCCTGCCGCAGTTGCGGTTTACAGCATCGCGGCTTTTGTCGTGCTGCGCTTCGGATTCGTCGCCCTGGCAGTTGGCGCCTTCACCGCCGACCTGCTGTCCAATGTTCCCATCACCACCGACTTCTCCAGTTGGTATATCGGAGCGCCGATTTTCGTTTTTACTCTCATCGTTGCCTTAGCGCTTTGGGGGTGCTACACGGCGCTCGCCGGGCAAAAGCTGGTTAAAGAACATTTGTTCGAGTAACGGTCAGCGATTTTCACCTCATGCATGAGCTGACCGACCAATACCTAAAGCCATCCCTTCGCCCGCGCGATCCTCGCTGCTTCGGTGCGGTTTGCGGCGCCGAGCTTGCTGATCGCTTCCGACAAGTAATTGCGGACGGTCCCTTCCGACAAGTTCAGCTCATTGGCAATGTCGAGCGTGGCCATGCCTTCGCCGGCCAGGCGCAGGACTTGGCGTTCGCGGTCGGTCAGCGGATCGGGCTCGTCGCTCCAGGCTTCGGCGGCAAGTTGCGGGTCGATGACGCGCAGTCCGCGATGCACGCGGCGCACCGCTTCAGCCAGTTGTTCTGCGGGCATGTCTTTCAGGAGATAACCGGAAGCGCCGGCATCGAGCGCGCGTCGCAGATAACCAGCGCGAGCGAAAGTCGTCAGGATAATGACTCGGACGGGAACGTTGCGGCGCTTCAGTTCGGCCGCAACCTCTAGCCCGGTGAGAGTAGGCATTTCGATGTCGGTGATGAAGACGTCGGGCCGAACCTCTTGCACCGTGCGCAAGGCTTCGTCGCCGTTGCGGGCGCGGGCGACCACCTCGATGTCGTCTTCCATTTCCAGCAATGCGGCGAGTGCGCCCAGGACCATGGCCTGGTCTTCGGCGATCACCACGCGGATTTTGTCGCGCCTGCCACCCGGCATGTCCTCAGTTTCGCAGAGTGGCGGCAGCGGGTGCGAGCGGTAAATGAATAACGAGACGGGTTCCGGCCTGGGACTGGCGCTGTAGCGATCCGCCGATGGCTTCCAGACGCTCGCGCATGCCGCGCAGCCCGTTGCCTTCAGGAGCATCGGCGCCGAGACCGTTGTCGGCGATTTCCAGGGTGCAGAGATCGTTTTCGCGCTGCAAGCGAACGCTGCACTGCCGCGCCTGCGCGTGTCGCACAACGTTGGTGATGGCCTCGCGCAGCGCCAGAGCCAAGACAGTTTCCTGCGCCGGAGTCAGAGGCAGTTCCGCGAACTCGGAGTCGACCGTAATGCCGGCAGTTTCCAGCGTCTTGCGGGCGCGGACAAGTTCCGCAGCCAGGCCTTCGCCGCGGTATCCGCTGATGGCTTCGCGAACATCGGCGAGCGCGGCCCGCGAGGTGTGCTCCACGTCCTGCATCTCCTGCTTGGCACGCTGCGGATCGCGGTCCACCAGCTTGCGCGCCAACTCCGCTTTCAGCGTGATCAGCGACAGCGTGTGTCCCAGCAGATCGTGCAGATCGCGCGCAATGCGCTCGCGCTCGGCGACCTTGGCCAGGTGCTCGATTTCATCGTCGGCACGCCTGAGCTTCTCCGCGGCGCAGTGCATGATCGCGGCGTAGTGGTTGACGATGCCCACCAGGATGATCAGCAGCAGCATCGAGCCCCACGCCTCCACTGGCAGGCGCAGTCGATACGAATAAAAACCAAGAATGGCGAGTTCAAGCGCGATGAGCGCAAGCACGCGTCGCAGGCTGGGAGTGCAGGCTCCGGCAGCGATTGCATAGATCAACAGACCCGCACCACCGCTGTTGAGTGGGATAAAGACAATTGCCATCGCGATCATCGCGGCGACCGCAAAGAGACAGCGCGGTTCCGGGCGCGAGAACGAATACAGGTACAGCCAGATAAAAAACAGGCCGGCCAGGGTGTTGCCAATCCAGAGCAACGGTCCGGCGTGCTTCCAAGCAGGGTCCACGAAGAACCACACCATGAATGGCAGCCAGATAAGCGGCATCCAGCGGTATTTGTCGTCGCTGGGATAAAGCTTCCACCAGAGTTTTCTTAGGCTGTCCATGGTTCTCGAGTCGTCTCCCGGCTATTCTCGTCCAGAACTGAGTGCCGGCACAATCACATACCACAATACGGCCACAGCTGCTATCGCCAGCCCCAAGTCTCTCGTGCGGCCGCTCAAGGCCAGCACCAGAAACACTACCATCGCTATCGCCCAAAGAATCCATTGCGTAGTTCGGCATTGCATAAGTACCTCCTTGCCAATCGCTCTTTGCTTCTCGCTCTTCGCTTTTCGCCAGAAGCCGGCTTTCCTCGAAGACCTGGTCGTCCAATTCGTCCCCTGCGGTTTGTTTTCGCCTACGAATAACCAAGGGCTGAGGGTCAAAGCGAAGAACGAAGGCGAACAGCGGCTTTCCTCATCCATACGTCTTTCCTTCATCTCTCCGATATCCCCACGCAGCCACTCCAAGGCAGATAAGGGTGAAAGCAACGAGCGCTTCCACGTGTCCCCAAGCAGGAGTCGGATTCGTTCCCAGGCCGACGGTATTCAGCGCCAACTGAGCCAGGTGAAAGGGCGGCAGGAATGTCGCCAGCACTTGCAGTCCGTGCGGCAACAGGAACAATGGAATCCACAATCCCGAGCAGAACGACATTGGTAAGTAAACCAGATTGACGACAGCCGGTGCCGAGTTTGGCTTGGCGAAGTAGCCAATCGCCAATCCCATCGCGCTGAACGGAATCGAGCCTGCAACCAGGATTCCCACCAGCATGGCCGCGGTTGCGAAAGGCAGGTGGACTCCACCAAACAGAACTCCCACCGTCAGCAACAGCAGCATGATCACCGTGCTGAACACCACTGCAGCAAATAGCTTGGCCAGGAAATACGCGGCGACCGGCATGGGCGACGCGCGCTTCACCTGGAGCCAGCCTTGGCCCCGTTCCATCGCCAGGCTCACGCCGAAGCCGAAGAGCGCCACTGCCATTACACCGAAGCAGCCCATCGTCGCCAGCACGTAGGTCGCGGTCTCGCCGCGGTTCGCGGGATTATCGTGCCCCAGCACAATGCCGAAGAGCACGTAAAACATCAATGGGAAGACAACCGTCGAGATGGCATAGATCGGAATGCGGGTCTTGTTGATCAGCTCATACTTGGCCTCCTTCGCATACAGCGCGAAGGTCCGCGAAAGCGAGCGGCGAGGTGAAGCCAAAGCAACTGGGAAAGTAGTGGCAGCCATGTCAGTTCTCCTTCGACTCGGCGTTGTGGTTCTTCGTCAGCGCCAGGAACGCCTCTTCCAGCCCTGCGTTAGTGACTTCCAGATCAGCAAGCCAGCTATCGCGCTGCAACAACTCGCGCACCACCGGCTCGGCGGTGTTCACTTGCAGCTCGAAGGCATTGCGGTCGGCCTTCACGCTCAACACCCCTTGAATCTGGCGCACCTCGTCGAGTGTCAGCCGGCTGGTGCAGCGAATCTGCTTGCCCATGGCCCGCGCCTTAATTTCTGCAGGTGTCCCTTCCGCGATGATTGCGCCTTTGTTCAGCACCAGAATGCGATCGGCCAGGGCATCGGCCTCGTTCAGATAATGGGTCGTCAGCAATACCGTTTTGCCGCGTCCGA
>Ga0187851_10003239_pt1 | contig 13797 bp, 13 predicted proteins | sample June2016WEW_6_10_FD_132997 | JGI IMG/M metagenome (GOLD analysis project Ga0187851, IMG submission 132997) | Peatland microbial communities from SPRUCE experiment site at the Marcell Experimental Forest, Minnesota, USA - June2016WEW_6_10 | ecosystem: Environmental > Terrestrial > Soil >...
AGAAGGAATCAAGAAATCAAAGAGCGCGCTCGAGAAAGATCGCGGACGTTCCAGGTTCGACAAATGCGCCGTGGGTAGATGTACAGGCCGGGAATTCTGGATTTCACGCGCCAACACTTCGCCGTGTCCAGCCCAAGGAGTAGATACATCCCGATCGCCAACAATGATCAAAGTGGGCACCCGAATCTGCGCGACCAAGCCAGTCTGATCCATGTCTCGAATAGCAGCGCAACAGCCGGCGTAACCGCGCGGATCGGTCTTGAGCAGCGTGCGCCGCGCGGAACCCACGTCTGCATCATGCCGGGCGAGCGTCTCCGGCATGAAGAATCGTCCCATCACCGCATCAACGACGGCAGCCATGCCGCTTTCAAGCACTGTCCTCCGGCGCGTTTCCATCGCAGCCGAATCCATTCGCGGCGAAGTATTCGCGAGCACCAGGTGCGTGATCCGCTCCGGCGCCGACGCTGCCAGCCATTGGCCGATCATTCCGCCCATCGAAAGACCGCAGTACGCGAACTGGCCAATCCCGAGCGTGTCGACGATTGCCAATACATCACGGCCCAAACTCTCGATGGTGTAGTCGCCACGAGTGACATCGGAAGCCCCATGCCCGCGCGTGTCGTAGCGCAGAATCCGGAAGTGCGGCAGCAGGTCGCGCGTCTGCATGTCCCATTGGCCGTGATCGCAGCCGAGCGAGTGCGATAGCACCAGCACGGGCCGGTCGTCCGAGCCTTCCAGCCGATAGAACATCCGCGTATTGTCAACGTTGACCAATGGCAAAGCTGCACTCCCTTCAAAGACGCTTTCGAAACTCTTCCGCCACGCCGAGGTGATCCTCAGGCGTGTCCAGCCTCCGCAACACATCGAGTGGAATCACGCGCGTGATCTCGGGAATCTCTTCCAGAATCTCGACGAGCCGCCGATTCTCCGCCACGCTTCGTCGGGCGGCTTCCTCCAGCAACTTGTGCGCGACATCGCGGCCCAGGTTGGCGCCCAGCAACATGACCACGCGCTCGGCGAAGATCACGCCCCGCGTAGCATCAATATTCGCGCGCATGCGTGCAGGATCTATCGTCAGTCCTTCCGCGGCTTCCGCCATGGACGCGATCGCCAATCCAGTGGACTGGACCACGGCTGCAATCGTGGGCCACTCCGCCTGCCATCCACTCACTCCGCGCTCGTGCTCCTGGACCATGGATGAAAGAAACGCGGCGACGAGACCCGGAACTCGATGCGCCGCTGCCAGAGTCAGCGAACAAGCAATCGGATTGTGCTTGTGCGGCATGGCGGACGAGCCGCCACGTCCGGTGCTACTTGGCTCGGCAACTTCACCCACTTCGCCCTGCATCAGCAGCGAAATATCGCGAGCCATTTTTCCGAGCGATCCAGTTTCCACGCCGCAAGCCGCCATCAGCGCGGCCAGCCGGTCGCGATGCGCGTGCCACGGCGCATCCGGATAAGGAAGGCGCAACTCGTCGGCCAGCGCTTGGCCCACCGCGATGCCCTTGTCGCCGAGCGAGGCTAGAGTACCGCTGGCGCCTCCGAACTGAAGCAGCAGAGCCTCCGTGAATCGGCTTTCGACGCGGGCCCAACCACGCCGTGCAGCAGCCTTCCACCCGGCAGCTTTGAGTCCGAACGTAATCGGCGGCGCCGGTTGCAGTAAGGTGCGACCTAGCATCAACGTGTCTTTGTACTGCTCCGCCAAATTCCCGAGAGCGCTGTCGAGACGCACGTGATCCGCTTCGAGCAGCGGCAGCGCCCGCTTGAGCAACAGCACGAACGCGGTGTCCACAACATCCTGACTTGTCGCGCCCCAATGGACGAATCGCGCAGCCTTCGGATCCGCCGATCTCACCCGCTCAGTCAGCGCTTTGACGAACGGTATGGCCGGTGTCCCAGCTCGCAGTGCTTCGCGTGCCAGCTCGGGCGCGTCGAAGCCGGCCGCCGCCTTCCCAATTACCTCAGCCGCATCACGCGGGATAACATCCAATCGCGCCTGAACGCGCGCCAGCGCCACTTCAAAATCCAGCATCGCGCCTAAGATGGACTGGTCCGAAAAAACATCCGCAAGCGGTTCGGTTGTAGCGAGACTTTCGATCAGGCGAACAGTCATAGGTTCATTCAAACATCGAAGAATACCGTCTCTGAATCGGCGCAAAGCCGAATCTCGAAATTCCAGAGATTCGAATCCTCGGCGTTCGGCCTTGCCATCAGTGTTCCGCGGCGATCCTCCGGCACGAGCGCGAGAATGGGATCGTTTGCGTTCGATGCTTCGCCGTCAAAATAGATGCGCGTGAATAGCTGCTTGAGCAAACCTCGAGCGAAGATCTGCACATTCACATGGCCCGCCTTGACTGTCTCGAATTCGCACCTGCCATCTTCGTTGGTACACTGCCGCCCGAACCGGCCATATTCACCCGCGCCGTCGACTTGCCAAATCTCGATCATGGCGTCATTCACCGGAGTTCCATCGCCGTCCAGCATCCGGCAGATTAGTCGTATTCGTTCGCCTTTGAGAGAACCGAGATCCGTCTCAGAATGCAGGCAGAGATGGAAGAACGGCCCGATAGTCTGTGACGGAGTGGGAATCAAGTCCATAATTATTTCTCAAACGGCGTCGCTTCGCGGCCGCGTAGCACGATATTGAACTGGTAACCGAGCGCCCAATCCGGTTCAGTAGTCGCGAGATCGAATTTGGCCACCAGACGCTGTCTGCCCTTTTCGTCCGGGATCGACTGCAGAACCGGATCGAAGGGCAGCAGCGGGTCGCCCGGGAAATACATCTGCGTAATCAGGCGCGTGCAGAATGCCGGACCAAACAGCGAGAAATGGATATGCGCCGGACGCCACGCGTTGTGATGATTCCGCCAAGGATACGCGCCTGGCTTGATGCTGACGAATCGATAGTTGCCGTTTTCATCCGTCAATGTGCGGCCTGCGCCGGTAAAGTTCGGATCGAGCGGCGCTGAATGATTGTCCTTTGCGTGCCGGTACCGGCCCGCGGCATTGGTCTGCCAAATCTCGACCAGCGCGTTGGGAACAGCGCGTCCGTTGTCATCCAAGACGCGGCCAGTAACGATGATGCGCTCGCCCTGAGGTTCTCCAGCGTGCTGCCGCGTGAGATCATGATCGGTCTCGCCAATCGCATCCGGACGGAAAATGGGTCCGCTGGTTTCAGAAATCGTGTGCGGCAGAAAAACCAAAGGTCTGGACGGCGCGCGGCGAATCGTTGAGCCGTACGGCCTGTGTAGATACGGTGGCTGATCGCCTGGGGCATGCCGTCGATAGGAATCTTGAGACATGGGTCAGTCCGTTATCATCACTCCGTGCGCGGCGGCAGTTCGAGCATTCAGTTCACGCAACGCCTCCAGCTCCATTCGATTCGGCGGTGGAGTTTCTTCTACATTCTCGGCGAATCGAATCTCCCAACCAGTATGCTCGCGAACCTGCTCCCGTGTGACGCCAGGATGCAGCGAGCGAACCACAAACTCCTTTGTATCCGGATCGGACGACATACTGCATAGATCGGAAATCAGCAGCGTCGGACCTTTGGTTTTCACTCCGGCGCTGCGGCGTTCCGTACCGGTGCGACCGTGTCCCAGCGAAGTGAGGAAATCGATCCCGGCGACGAAACTCCGTTTGCTCTGCCGCATGATGATGAAGATCTCACCGCAAGATGTCGCGATTTCGGTTGCGCCGCCACTTCCCGGCAGCCGAACCGTCGGCCGCTGATAATCGCCGATTACCGTACTGTTCAGGTTGCCGAAGCGATCCACCTGCGCGCCGCTCAGGAATCCGATCGTGATTCGCCCACCTTGCAGCCAATAGCGAAACATCTCAGGTACGGAAACAGTGGCGAGAGCAGTCTCGCACAGCTCGCCATCGCCGATGGAAAGCGGCAACACCCGCGGGCGTGTTCGAATGGTCCCGGATTCGTAGATCAGCGTGATTTTGGGCGCATGCGTGAGGCGCGCCAGGTTGCAGGCCGCCGACGGCAAGCCGATTCCGACAAAGCAGATGTCGTCATTCGAAAGAGCGCGCGCCGCGGCTACCGTCATCATCTCGGCAGTAGTGTAATTCATGAACGCGCCTCGATGACATTAGCTTGCATCCACTCTAGAAACGTATCCCGATCGCGCGAGATTTTGTCCTTTGCGAAATAGAACGCGTTGTCGCGCGCGTAATAACCCTGCGCATACGATGGACGCGCACCGCCAGGCGCGGCGACTACAGCGGAAACAGTCCAACTCGGCAGCACCACCGCATTCGGGCTCTTCAGCGCAAGATCATCGACGATCTCTTCGACAGTAACAATTGACCGGCGCGCCGCCAACACCGCCTCTTTTTGCACGCCCACAATACCTTCGATCAGCACGTTGCCCTCGCGGTCGGCTTTCTGCGCGTGGATAATCGCAACGTCGGGCCGAATGGAGGGGATCGCGGCCAGCTCTTCACCCGTGAATGGACAGGCGACAAATTTGATATTCGGATTCACGCGCGGCAAATCCGTGCCGCGATAGCCGCGAAAGAATGCGCAGGGCAATCCCGCCGCGCCGGCTTCGTAGGCATTGGCCATGGCGGCGTGGCTGTGCTCGTCGAGCTCCAACGGAGCCGGCCAATCGCGCTCCACCGCGTCGCGCATGCGATGCAGCGATCCTACGCCCGGATTGCCACCCCATGAAAAAACCAGCTTACGCGCGGCTCCCATCCCGATCAACTGGTCGTAGAGAATATCGGGCGTCATCCGGACCAGCGTCAGATTGCGGCGTTTCTGCCGGATCACCTCATGCCCCGCCGCGAATGGGATCAGGTGCGTGAAGCCTTCCATCGCCACCACGTCGCCATCCTCGACGAACCGAGCGACGGCTTGTGAGAGACTGAATAACTCGGCCATTGACTGTTTTAAGTATCGTGTTAAGTATCGTAGCAACCTATGCAACGAGTGTGCTTTTTATTGCAAGTGCGGCCGGATCGGCTGGAGGAATACAAACAGCGGCATCGCTCCGTGTGGCCGGACATGCTGCAAGCTTTGCGCGAAACCGGCTGGACCAACTACTCCTTGTTCCTTCGCGCGGACGGATTGCTGGCTGGTTATTTTGAAACGCCGGACTTGACTGCCGCGCTCGAAGGAATGTCGCAGCGCGACGTGAATGCTCGCTGGCAGCGGGAGATGGCGCCATTCTTTGAGAATCTAGGCGATCGGAATCCGGATGAAGGATTCCTGCAGTTGGAAGAGATCTTCCATCTGCCCGAGGCTGAATGACTCCGAATCCCGCGCTGGGCGTCGTATTTCACTGGCTGGGTGGTTTCGCGGCCGGTACCTTCTACGTCCCCTATCGCTATGTGCGTCGCTGGTCGTGGGAAACATATTGGTTAACCGGCGGAGTGTTCAGTTGGATCATTGTTCCCTGGATACTGGCTTTCAGCATGACCAACAAACTGCTGGCGACTTTGCACGAGACGCCGGCTATCGCTCTCTTCTGGCCGTTCTTCTATGGCGTGCTGTGGGGTTTTGGCGGACTGACGTTTGGATTAACGATGCGCTACCTGGGCCTGTCACTCGGGATGGCCGTAGCTCTGGGCTATTGCGCGGCGTTCGGAACGTTGATGCCGCCGATCTTCCGTGGCGAGTTCGCGACCCAGGTGCTGGGCACTCAATCCGGCGTGGTGATTCTGATTGGAGTGCTGGTCTGCCTGATCGGAATCGCGTTCGCGGGCGCGGCGGGAATCTCGAAAGAGCGCGAGATGCCGGACGCGATGAAGCAGGTGGTCATCAAGGAATTTCGCTTGAAGAAGGGACTGCTGGTCGCGACGTTTTGCGGCGTCATGAGCGCTTGTTTCTCCTACGGTCTCGCGGCCGGCGATCCAATTCGAGCCGCTACGCTGCGGCATGGAACTGCGCCGTTGTGGCAGGGATTGCCGATCCTCGTAGTCGTGCTCGCGGGTGGTTTCCTGACTAACTTTGTGTGGTGCTTGACGCTGCACATCCGCAACAAGAGCGGCGGCGAATATTTTGACCCGAAGATGCCGAGATTGCCCAACTATCTAGTCTGCGCGCTGGCCGGCAGTATCTGGTATTTTCAATTTTTCTTTTACACCATGGGCGAAACACAAATGGGCGTTTACAAATTCTCAAGCTGGACCTTGCACATGGCCAGCATCATTATCTTTAGCAGCCTGTGGGGAATCGCGTTGCACGAATGGCGCGGAGCGGGGCGGCGTACCAAGGGGCTGCTGGCGCTGAGTCTGGCTTTGCTGGTGGCGTCGACGATGATTGTTGGATACGGAAATTATCTGAGCACCGCGCATCACGCGTAACTGGACGCTGATGAGGCGTTTTTCGCGGCTCGCTCGGCCGTGATGCGTTCCAGATAGCCGCTTTGGCGGAACGCGTCCATTGGATTTTCCGGCAGCCCTTTCGATTTCGACCATTCGGCAATGGCTGGCCGCACGTCGGTAGAATAAGCGTCCTTCAAACACATCTCTGCATCCACCAGCGCGCACTCGGCCTGACACATCGAGAGCCGTTCGTGATCCACGAGAGCGGCTTTGGCATATAGCTCCATCGCCGTGGTCACGGTTTGAATCATCGCCTCGATTTTGCCTTTCAGATTGTGGCTTTGATCCACCATGTATGCGATATCGGCCGGCTGTCCCGCTTCCCATTCAAAGAAGCGGATCTCATGGAAGATGCGAAACACCTGATAGGGATCGATGGAACCCAGCGTGAGATCGTCGTCGGCATAGCGGCGGTCGTTGAAGTGGAATCCGCCCAGCATGCCGGAATCCAGTAGCCAGGCTACAATTTGCTCGATGTTTTGCGATTGGTAATGATGGCCCGTATCCACCAGCACCTTGGCCTTGGGACCAGCCACTTCGGCCAGCAGAAATGCCATGCCCCAATCGGCAATGTCGGTGTGATAGAAAGCCGGCTCGAACGGTTTGTATTCCACCAGCATTCGTTGGCCGTCCGACAGGCGCTCGTGCGCGGCCATCAAACCCTCTTCGATCCACTTTCTGCGACGCCGGATGTTCTGCGTGCCTGGATAATTCGATCCGTCGGCCAGCCACAGTGAAAGATCGCGGCTTCCCAACGCGTTCATGATCTGGATGCTCTCCAGCAGATGATCCAATGCTTTTTGGCGCACCACGAGGTCCGGATTTCCGAGCGATCCAAATTTGTATATCTGGTCTTCAAATAGGTTGGGATTGATGGAGCCTGGGCGCAGTCCATATTTCACCGCGAGCCGCTCGACATCGCCCGCGCTCGCCACGCCTTGAGGCAAATCCCACAGCACGTGGATTGCAATGGTCGGGCAGACACCGGTCCAGCGATGTACTTCGGCTGCGTCGCTGAATTTCTCTTCGATGTTGGTGGCCGCCGCGGGCTGAAGAAATTTGCCGAAGCGCGTTCCGGTGTTTGCAAATCCCCAGGAGGGTAGTTCGATGCGGAACGAATCCAGAGCTTTGCGGATCTTGTCGGCCTGCTGGCTGGTCATTTACTTTTCCACGTAGAACAGATACGTAGCCGCGTAGCTCACGCGCTCTTGATCGCCCGCGTGCCGCGCATCGCACGGCTTATCGGAAGGCGGCAGTCCACCGGAAGTATCGATTCTATGAATGATTTTCACTTTCTCAAACTGTTTGGTCCCGTCTATGGCCGGAAGTTCCAACCAATGAACCGCGTCTTTGTTCGGCAGGAAATGCTTTGCTAATTTGCCATCGCTGCGCACGATGCTGCCATCGGTCGCTTCCCACGTGGGTCCTTTGTAATGATGTACCGTTAACGTCTTCTCGCTGTTCATCATAATCGCATCAGGATCTGGGCCTGTCCACGCAAAGCCTGGCGAGGTTCCCCGGCAGGTGTAGATCTGAACGCTATTAGGCAGGGTTTGGAATTTAAACTGAACTCTTAACCCATCCGGATCTTTCAATTCCGAATTTGGCAGCGGATTCTGCGCGGTCTGCGAAGCCAGCGGCAGTGACAAGAAGACCAGTGGCAAGAGATTGCTCCAGTTCATAGTTACTAAAGATTTTAGCAGCCGTCAACATCCCTGTTGTTTTCCAAAAGGGAATCCGTCATACTACCTGTGGGTAACCAAAAGAGGCGGCAGCGATGAGAGTGCTAAGGCGGTTCTTCACCCGGCTGGTTAATACCAGCCCTCGGCGGCGAGATGAGGAACGCTTGCGCGCAGAGGTGGAAGAACACCTGGCTGAGCAGACCGCGGAGAACGTTCGAGCCGGTTTACCGCCGGTGGAGGCGCGCCGCCAAGCCGTTCTGAAGTTCGGAGCGGTGGAATCGATCAAGGAAGACTATCGCGATCAGCGCAGTCTGCGCTTCGTGGAAGCGCTCTTCCAGGACATGCGCTACGGATTGCGCCAATTGCGCAAGAATCCTGGATTGACGTTCACGGTGCTGCTGACTTTGGCATTAGGAATCGGCGCCAATACGGCGATCTTCACGGTGGACTACGCGACGTTGCTCGCGCCGCTGCCGTATCCCGATGCCGGCCAATTGGTGATGGTCTGGTCGAAGATGCAAGGCCGCAACGCAGTTTCGGCGGCCGATTTCACCGACTGGAAGCGCCAGAGCACAGCATTTCAGGATCTGAATGCGCAGACCGAACGTTCCTTTAATGTCGCCACACGTGACCAACCGGAACGCATGCAAGGCAGGATCACCACGCCGGGCTTATACGGGATGCTGGGAGTTCCTTTTACGCTGGGCCGCGATTTTCTGCCGGAAGAAGGACAGCCGGGCAAAGACCACGTCATCATACTTACGCATAAACTGTGGGAACGGCTGGGGAGCAATGCGAATGTGCTGGGCAAGACCGTACGCATCGACGGCGAGCCGTTTACGGTGGTGGGTGTCTTCGCGCCGGGACTGACAGACCGCGGCCAGGGAGAATTCGCGGTGCCTCTGGCATTTACGCCGGAGCAGTTCAACCGCGAGATGCACTGGGTGGATGTCATGGGCCGGCTCAAGCCCGGCGTGACGATCAAGCAGGCGCAAGCTGATATGGATGCTGTTGCGGCCCGCCTGGCCGTGACTTACCCGGCCAGCAATAAAGGCTGGGGTGTACTTGTTGAGCCTCTGAAAAACGATTTCATCCCTCGCGAGAGGATCATGACGCTCTGGCTATTGCTGGGCGCAGTTGCTTTCGTGCTGCTGATCGCCTGCGCCAACGTTGCCAATCTGCTGCTGGCCAGAAGCATGACTCGTCAGAAAGAAATGGCGGTTCGCAGCGCGTTGGGGGCAAAATCGGGATCCATCTTTGCGCAGTTACTTACCGAGAGCCTGCTGCTTGCGGTTGCCGGCGGCGCGCTCGGCATCGCCTGTGGATATGCGATGCTCGGTGGACTGATTGCCGTGATGCCGCCGAATACTTTGCCGAGCGAGGCGGACCTGAGTCTGAATTTTCCCGTCCTGCTCTTCAGCCTGGCCGCCACCAGCCTGGCTGGTTTGCTTTTCGGCTGCGCTCCTGCGTGGTATGCCTCACACGCGGACCCCGCAGAGGCGCTCAAGGAGGGCGGCCGTTCGGGAATGGGTGCCGGACGTCATCGTCTGCGCCGGTCGCTGGTGATCCTGGAGTTCGCGCTGACCCTGACTTTGCTCACCGGGGCGGGTTTAGCGATACACAGCTTCTGGAATCTCATGCGCGTCGACCTGGGCGTGCGCACCGATCACACACTTACGTTTTATCTTCCGGTTCCCGATTCGCGCTCTCGGGATTCAGCATGTTCTTCTCGGTCGCCGGCCAGCCCACATCCGCTGACCCGTCCGAGCGCACTGGCGGGGGCTTCGAGATGGTTACGCCGGATTACTTCCGAACCTTTGGAATCCGGATCGTGAAGGGGCGCGCGTTTACTGACCAGGACAATGCATCCAGCGTGAGAGTAGCCATGGTCAACCAGGACTTCGTCGATCGTTTCCTGAAAGGCAGCGATCCATTGCAAAAACGTGTGATAGTAGCAGAGTTGTTGTCGCATCCGACGCGAGTGGGCGCACCAGTGGGATGGCAAATTGTGGGGGTCTTCCATAACGTCAGAAGCCGTGGGCTTCGGGAGGACAATCCGGAGGTGTATGTTCCTTTTTGGCAATCTCCCTGGCCCAGCGCTGGAATCGGCGTGAGGACAGAGAAAGATCCCGCAGCCATGGTGAAAAGTGTCGCGGCGGCGGTGCACGCTATGGACCCGGAGATCGCGTTTGCCAATCCGCGCACCATGGATCAAGTCCGGAACGACGTACTGGCAAGCGATCGGTTTACTATGATCCTTTTTGCCAGCTTTGCGGCCATCGCGCTCTTGTTGTCCGCTCTTGGAATCTACGGCGTCATGGCTTTTTCGATCGCGCAACGCTCGCATGAGATCGCGCTTCGGATGGCGCTGGGCGCGACGCGAGGCCGGGTTCTCGCGCTGGTTCTACGGGAGGGTGCGGTACTGGCCAGTGTTGGTTTGGGCCTGGGCCTGATCGGCGCTTATTTTGTGGGCCGCACCATGCAGAGCGCGCTGTTCGGTGTCGGCGCGATGGATTTTTCCGCGATCGCTATGGTGGGATTGGTTCTTCTTGTTACGGCCCTCGCGGCTTGCTATCTGCCGGGGCGGCGTGCGGCGGCGCTCGAGCCGATGCAGGCGTTGCGCAGAGAGTAGGACCCAGAAAAAGCACCGGCTCCCTTACGTCGACAAAGCATTCTGTCATTCGCCCTTAACGAAACAGTCCTATTGTTAAGAAATGCAACGGCGAGCGAAAGTAGCAGTGATCGGCGGAGGGATTTTGGGACTGGCGCACGCGTACGTAGCGGCGCGGCGCGGACATTCCGTGGTGTTATGCGAGCGCGGCCGCGCGGCAACCGGCGCGTCCATTCGAAATTTCGGGATGATCTGGCCTATCGGCCAGCCCTCGGGTGCGATGCACCAAATGGCGCTGCGTAGCCGCGAAATCTGGCTGGAAGTTTTACAGGCGGCGCGGCTGCCGTATCTTCCAACCGGGTCGCTGCATGTGGCTTATCATGACGACGAAGCTGACGTGCTGCGCGAATTCGCTGAAATAGCCCCGCGCGCGGGCTACGCATGCGAGTGGTTGGATGCACCAGCGGTGCTGGAGCGCAGCCACGCCGTGCAACCGAAGGGTTTGAAGGGCGGCGTTGCGAGCTCGACGGAATTCACGGTGGATCCGCGTCTGGTGGTCGCACGTCTTCCCGAATACCTCCGCGAGTTGGGCGTTGCGGTACATTTCGGAGATGCGGTTACACACATCGAACCGCCGTGGATCGAAACCGGCGGCGGGTCGCATGAAGCCGATATCGCCATCGTCTGTTCGGGTGACGATTTCGAAACGCTTTTTCCGGATGTGTTTCGCGCGAGTGGTATAACTCGGTGCAAGCTGCAGATGATGCGCACGGCGCCGCAACCCGCGGATTGGCACTTGGGTCCAGCGCTCGCGGCTGGATTGACGCTGCGGTTTTATAAAGCATTTCAGATGTGCACCACGCTCGGGAAATTGAAGGAACGAGTGGCGCGTGAAAAGCCGGAATACGAAAAATATCTGATTCACGTTCTGGTTTCCGAAACCGCCGACGGCGCCATCACCCTGGGCGATTCTCACGAATACAGCGCCTGCGTCGACATTTTCGATAAGCGGGAAATTGATGAGCTAATATTGCGCGAAGCGGAAACTTTTCTGCGCGTCCCCGATTTTCAAATAGCCGAGCGTTGGCACGGCGTCTACAGTACCCATGCGGAGAAGCCGTTTTTTGAGGCAGAGCCAGACGCGGGAATCCACATCGTCACAGCGCCGGGTGGCTCCGGCATGACGCTCTCTTTCGGATTGGCGGAGCGTACCATCGCGGGGTTGGGTCTATGAAGTTACGCGCGGTTATTCTCGATTGGGCCGGTACGTTGGTGGATTACGGAAGCCGTGCGCCGGTTGCCGCATTGCAATCCGTCTTCACGCCGGCGGGCGTGCCGGTTACGGTAGCGGAGGCGCGGGACTCGATGGGCATTGCGAAGAAGGCGCACATTCGAGCGATCCTCGAAATTGAACGCGTGCGGGCGGCCTGGATTTCGGAGCACGGCGCGCCGCCTTCGGAGCGGGACGTCGAGAAACTTTACGCCGCATTTATCCCGAATCAGATTCAGGTGCTGGCGGATTACTCGGGATTGATTCCCGGAGTTGCGGACGCGGTGTCCAGAATGCGGTCGCGCGGGCTCAAGATTGGAACCACCACCGGCTACAATCGCGCGATGCTGGATTATTTGTTGGAGCGCGCCGCAGCTCAGAATTTCACGCCGGACTGTGCGCTGTGTCCCGACGATTCGGGCGCGGGGCGTCCACTGCCCTGGATGTGTTACTTGGCGGCGATCCGGTTGGAAGTTTATCCCATGGCGGCTTTGGTGAAGATTGGAGACACTCCCGCGGACATCGCAGAGGGCCGCAACGCCGGCATGTGGACTATTGGAGTGACGCGCACGGGCAATGAGATCGGGATCACGGAAGAGGAATGGGCGCAGCTTGCGGACAAGCAAAAGGAGGGCCTGTTGCAGAGCGCGGAGCGGCGGCTGCTAGATGCCGGCGCGCACTACCTGGCTCGGAGCGTGGCGGAGTGCGACGCGATCCTGGACCAGATTGAGACACGCCTGGCGTTCGGCGAAAAGCCGTAGGCAGCGCATGGCGCCGCCCCACAGATTCATGAAGTTGATACAAGAGTGATCTACACTGTCTGAATGCGATTCTGGCAAGCGGTCACACTCTCGCTGCTGGTGACTGGCTATGCCGGCTACTACTTGTGCCGCTCCGATCTTTCCGTTGCGCTGCCGCTGCTGATTGAGGAGATGGCCGCGCACGGTATTCCGCGCGATGAAGCCACCACGCGCCTGGGAACCATCGCGTCTTTCGGCGTGCTGGCTTATGCCATCGGAAAATTTCCCAGCGGTGGGCTCGCCGACTTTTTGGGCGGACGGCGAAATTATCTTTTCGGTATGGCTGGATCGGTGCTGTTCACGTTTCTTTTTGCGGTCTCCGGCGGAATCCCGATGTTCACGCTGGCGTGGATCGGAAACCGCGGTGTCCAATCCTTGGGTTGGGCGGGGATAGTGAAAATCACATCCAAGTGGTTTTCGTTTTCATCCTACGGTACTGTGATGGGCATCATCAGCCTGAGTTTTCTCTTCGGCGATGCACTCTCGCGGCAGTTTATGAGCGCACTGATCGCCCACGGCCTGGGCTGGCGCGGTGTGTTCTATTCCGCAGGCGGAGTTCTGGCGGCGCTGCTGCTGATCAACCTGGTGCTGGTGAAGGAATCGCCGCGAGAGCTCGGCCTTCCGGAACCAGCGGTCAATCCGGACAACCTGTTTCGGGATGCCGGCGAGAAACACACGCCCGAGAGCGTTCAATCGTTGCTCCGGACGTTCGGCCGCAGCCGGGTGTTCTGGCTGGTGTGCATATTGTCTTTAGGTATGACGCTGGTGCGTGAAACATTCAATCTTTGGACTCCCACATATTTCACGCAGGCGGTGGGTCTCACCAATGCCGACGCCGCGCAAAAGAGCGCCCTGTTTCCGTTGTTCGGCGGCATATCGGTTCTGCTCTCGGGATTCCTGAGCGACCGGTTGGGCCGCGCTGGACGCGCCGGAATTATCCTATGCGGAATGCTTCTGGCAGGCGCCACGCTTCTGATTCTGGGCCTGGCAAATTTCAAGGACACTCCGGGCTGGCCCGTGGCATTGGTGGCTCTGGTTGCGTTTCTGGTTATCGGGCCTTACGCGTATCTTGCGGGAGCCATCGCGCTGGATTTC
>Ga0187851_10003247_pt1 | contig 13774 bp, 12 predicted proteins | sample June2016WEW_6_10_FD_132997 | JGI IMG/M metagenome (GOLD analysis project Ga0187851, IMG submission 132997) | Peatland microbial communities from SPRUCE experiment site at the Marcell Experimental Forest, Minnesota, USA - June2016WEW_6_10 | ecosystem: Environmental > Terrestrial > Soil >...
CCGGAATGGGACCACTGGATAGCCGAACAGCTTGAAAGAGCCGGCTTCCGGCGCATTCGAAATTCGGCTTACGGACGCGTAGAGGTTGACGTGTTCCAGCGGCCCCGCTCTTAACGCGTACGCCACCACGCCGGGACTGAATCAAGCTGCTGGACTGCAAGCCGATCGCCGGCTTGCACAGCAATCACGCAAATCTCATTGCTTCCTTTGCATGGCAGTAGACGGTACAATTCGATATCCTGCCGACGCCAAACATATTCGGTATTTTCCAGATCCAAAATGTCATTGATGTCGGTCATGACGTATGGATTGCCGGACGTAGCACGCAGCCGGAACTCCGTGGTGGCCGGTTCGTAATTGCCAAAATCGAAGCAGTGTCCGATGCAAGGGCGATCTACCAAGTGCTGCAAGGCAGGGAGAAATAGGCTGGAATCCCGCACAGTGGCGACGACACGTGCTCCCGGCGGCAACGATCGGACGGTCTTATCCATCTTCGCCTCAACGGCGTTGATGGCGCGCTCATCTACATAGGTGAATAAGAAAAAGAGAATCACCACGGCTACCGCGATGGCCTTTTCTACGCCACGCATACACAGGGGAGCGACGACGGCGCAAAAGAGGATGGCTGACAGAAGGGACAGCCGGATTGCGATGTACGTCAGACGAAGATGAGAATGTGGAAACCAAATCGCATCGGGCATGCATAGACAAGCAGCTGCGTTCAGCACCAGCAGTTGAAAGGGCACGTTTTCAGATACCGCGGGAGCCATCTCGAGACGCCGGACCAGCAGCAAAATCGAAAAGCACAGCAGCGCTGCCTCCACGAACTTGAACTTCATGCTGTACGTCAGAATCTGGTCGGTACCCAAAATGGAATCTATCCGTAGGCCAGCAGCCCAGCGGGACGCAATGTTGCGCGCCAAGAATAGCGCGCTTCCGGCGACACACACCAGACCGCTCGCTAAGAGCCACCACCGCCGCGACGGCGGCAATCGCCGAGCAACCCACACATACCCGATCACGCCAACCGCCCAAAGACAAGCCAATGGGTGCGCGATACAGGCGAGCGCGAGCAACGGAACGGCAAGCAGGCGATGGCGGCGATCATTTTGCCACACCAGGGCTATGGCACAAGCACAGATTCCGATAGAAACGTAGAAGTTGAAAAACCCCATGCGGAACACGGCGCCGTAGGCCGCCATGGCTAGGAACGGCGCCGCGGTCCAGGCCGGCCGGCAGGCCACTACGGAGGCCAGACTGAAGCATCCCCAAAAGAAGATCTGCACAGCCAGCAGTACGGCGACGTGCTCCGCGATCACCGCACTGGCGCTCTTCATCAAAAAGCTGAGCAGATGATCGAACAGGACGTTGGTGAACTGGGGAACAACATACAGGCCTGGCAAATGGCCCCCCGATACTTCGTTAACTAACCAGGCGTTGTATAGGTGGCTTGAGAGATCGCCGGCTTGAATGTGCGGCTGCCACACGCATGGAATCGCGATCAGCAGGGAGACGCTTGCGTAGGCGACAATTCGCCAGGCATATCCAGCGCTTGGAGCGTCCGCATTCTCGCGCGGACTAGCACTCATTGCGCCGGACAGCCCCAACATCTATCGAAGGGTCCTGCGTTTCCGCCGTCGAATGAGATACAGCACCAAGATTACCACAGCCGCAATCCATAGGATTGCCGAAAGCATCGTGTTACTCATCGGGTAGATCTCCTCTCGCTAACCACGGAATTGACGCATCATCGGGAACAGGTACTTAAATACTTGCAGCAGCCCGGGACCCGCGGCAACCAGTAGCATGGCCGGCATAATAAAGAAAAAAATCGGAAATACGAGTTTAACACCAACCTTGCCGGCGCGCTCTTCGGCTTGCTGGCGGCGGCGCACCCGCAGGAAGTCGGAATGCACGCGAAGGGATTCCGCCATGCTGGTTCCGAATTTGTCGGTCTGGATCAAAATTGCCACCAACTTGCGCAGTTCTTGTTCGCCGGTGCGGTCCGCCAGGTTTCTCAGCGCTTCCGCGCGACGCTTGCCCGCACGCATCTCCAGATGAAGCAGCCCCAATTCTTCGCTCAAATCCTTGTGCGTTACGGCCAACTCGCGAGCGACGTATTGGATGGCTTGGTCCAACCCCAGCCCAGCCTCTACACTCACCACCAAGAGATCCAGAGCATCGGGTAAAGAATAGCGCAGTTCTTCACGACGCTTGTCCACCAGGTGTTCTAGATAGAGCAGCGGCCCGAAGAATCCTGCCAGGCCCGCCGCAACCACCAACACAATGCGCAGCACCGGATTGGACGTGATCTCGGTGCGGAGAATAAATGCCAGGATCACTAACGTAGCGAACATCAGAACCCGGACGCCGTACAGAACCCCCACCGCGCCGTCCCAGCGAATACCGGCGGCCACCAGTTCATGCTTCGCGTCGCCGGCATCTTGAGGAGAGATCGGGAGCTGCTCGCCGATTTGCCGGATCAAGCTGACCAGCATACTGGGGACATCTTCACCCGCATCCGCTATGGCCGAATCACCCAGGGCACGCCCCCCCAATTGCTCGTAGACACGGCCCGGCTTCGCATAGCGGCGATATCCGAAAATGGAAATCGCCGTCATCAGGGCTACGAACAGTCCGAGGGAAATGAGAGCAGCCATAGGATTGTCCTAGATCTTGATGCGGATGATTCTGCGGATGAAATAATAGCCGAGGAATTGAGCCGCGATCGCGGCTAAAATCATATACTTCCCGTCCGGATCGCGCGCCATCCCCTGCAGGTAGCCCGGAGCCACGAAGAACAGGGCCACCATCATCACAATCGGCATGGCTGTAAGGATGCCCGCTGTGAGCCGGCCATGCGCGCTAATGGCCCGTACCTGCCCTTTCAAGCGGACACGCTCGCGGATCACGTATGCCAACCGCAGCAGGATCTCGCTCAAGTTGCCGCCGGTCTGCTTCTGCAGCATCACCGACGACGCGAAGAAACGCACATCCACCAGTGGAAACCGGCGCAGCATGTTCTCGAAAGCTACCTCCATCGGCGCGCCCAAGTTCTGCTCATTGAACAGCGTTCGGAACTCTTGTCCCAGAGGCTCGGGGGATTCCGCGCCCAGCATTTCCAGACTCACCGAGAAGGCATGTCCGGCGCGCATGGATCGCGCCAGAAAATCCAGCGCCTCCGGAAACTGTTCCTCGAATGCCGCCATGCGCCGCTGCCGCTTGAACCGGGCGTAGGCATACGGAAGAGCACCTAGCGCAGCGCCGCACAGCAAACTGCTCAACGGCCAGAAAACGAATAGGTTCAACCACCAGCCCAAAATGACCCCCGCAACCGCCGCGATCCCCATACCGGTCAGCAACTGGTTGAGGGGCCAGCTCAACCCGGACTGCAGCAGAGTGTTCTCCAAACTCTGAGACAAATTGAGGCTGGCCGCCAGGCGCTGCAGCAGGTTATCAGGGTTGGGTGCATCCAGCAGGATATTGCTTCCTTCTTCCGCCCGCGGCTTGCCTTCGAGTGTGCGCAAAATACCGGTGACTTGTTTCTTGCGCTGCGACTCCAGAACGTGCAGGCCGAAAGCCGTCGCCACAAGCACAATAGCCAGGATGCAGAAGAACAGGAAAAAAAGTAGTGGCGCCATAGAATGTCCTTATACGATGTCCACCAAAGTCTGAAACGCAGAGGCGGGTACGTGCAGTCCGGCCGCCTTCAGGCGGTCGTAGAACTTGGGACGAATCCCGGTGGCGCGGAAGCGGCCAGTGACTTTTCCAGATTCGTTCACGCCTGTTTTCTCGAACACAAAAATATCCTGCATGGTGATCTGTTCGCCTTCCATGCCGACGCACTCGGTGAACGCGTTGATGCGGCGGCTGCCGTCGCTGAAGCGGGTAATCTGCACGAAGACGTCGATCGCGGAACTGACCTGCTGCCGAATGGAGCGCACGCCCATGTTCGAGTTCGCCATGCCCACCATAACTTCAAGGCGGCTTACCGCATCGCGGGGAGAATTGGCGTGAATGGTGGTCAGCGATCCGTCGTGGCCGGTGTTCATGGCCTGCAGCATATCCAGCGCCTCCTCGCCGCGGACCTCGCCCACGATTATGCGGTCCGGGCGCATACGCAGCGCGTTGATGACCAACTGTCGGATACGAATCGCACCGGCGCCTTCGATATTGGGCGGCCGGGTTTCCATGCGCGCCACATGGATCTGGTCCAGCTTGAGCTCGGCCGCGTCCTCGATGGTGACGATTCGCTCGTCTTCCGGAATAAACGCGGACAGCGCATTCAGCAGGGTGGTCTTTCCGGCGCCGGTGCCACCCGAAATCAGGATGTTCAAGCGAGCCTTGACGCAAGCCTCCAGCAGCAGAAGAATGCCGGGCGTGAGTGTAAGATTAGCCACCAGGTCCTGCCCCCGCAAGGGGTCGCGGCCGAAGCGGCGTATCGAAAGCAAGGGACCATCCACGGCTACGGGTGGAATGGCCGCGTTGACGCGCGATCCATCCGGAAGGCGCGCATCCACCAAAGGCGACGATTCATCCACGCGCCGCCCCACGCGCGAGACGATTTTTTCGATAATCCGCAGAAGATGGGCGTTATCCTTGAACTCAACCGGCGTGCGGTAGAGTTTGCCGGCGCGCTCCACAAACACTAACGCGGGAGTGGTAACCAGGATATCGGAAATGGTCGGATCGGCCAGCAATGGTTCGAGCGGACCCAGGCCGAATACTTCGTCCAACACCTCTTCGATGACGCGGTCCTTTTCGGTAATGCTGAGCGGCGCCCGTTCCTCTTCTACCAATCGCGCCACCGCTGCGCGTACTTCATTCCGAACGCGCTCACTGGCCACTGAGGAGAGCGCTTCAAGATTGATGCGATCCAGCAGTTTTCTGTGGAGCGCAAACTTCAGCTCCTGGTATTCGGGAGTGTACGATTGAGGATCAAACAGCCGGCCTACCCAGCCCGACTCCTGTCGCATCAATTGTACGGTTCTAGCAGTTGCCATAATATTTATTTATCCAAACTTCCTTACCCAGACATACTTATCCAGACATACTTATCCAAACATACTTATCCAAACATCGAGAATTTTTTCTTCGGATCGCTGACGCCCGCGATACTCATCGCCAGGCGCGTAAAGTGTTTGCCAAGCCCGCTACCGCGGCCAAGCAGCTTGCCTTCCGAGTAGCTTTCGTTCAGGGCCAGATAGTCGCTTGGTATCGACGTGTATACCGGCGCGCCCAGCATGCTTTCCAGTTCCTCCAAGGTCACATCGAAGCGTTTGGGCGCGCGGTTCAGCAGCAGATGCAGGCGACTCCGGCCATATCCACTTTCCAGTAGCTTTTGCACAATCAACTTGGCTTGATGAAGCGCCGGCACTTCGAGCGTCGTTACCAGAAACAGATCGTCCACCTCTTCGATCGCTGGAGTGGAGGAGGGGCTCAGGCTGCGGCCGAGGTCCAGGACGATCCAATCGTATTGGGTCCGAACAAAGCTGAGAACGAATCGCAATTGTTCCGGCTTGAGCGCCTGCCGCGAGGAGGGCAGCGGCGCATTGATGATCTCGAGACCGCTGATGCCGTTCGAGGCCAGCGCTTTCCAGTAGCTTTCATCCAAGCGTTGGGTGTTCCGAACCGCGTCGGCGATGGAGTACTGCGATTTCGTCTTCAACAGGAATCCAACCATGCCGGCATCGAAATCGAGATCCGCCAGCAGCACCTTGCCCTTGCTCTGGACCGGCAATTCCACTGCCAAGTGACAAGCGATGGTAGTGGCGCCGCAGCCACCTTTGGCCGACATGAAGCCGATGGTGTGCCCACCGCGGCGGACCGACTGCGTGGCGTTCCTGCGTTCGTTGCCGATGCGTTCCAACGCAGCGCGCAGGGGCTCTCCGAAAGGCGGATATAAGTATTCGGCTGCGCCTGCGCGCATCGCGTTCAGGATTACGTCGGTGCCGGCTACCGTGTTCAGCGTCAGAACGAACGGCGACGCGGAGGTGGAGCGAATACCCCGGATCACCTGATCCAACGGCTCCCGCAAGCCGGAAATGTCCAGGAAGATTACCTCCGGGCGCATGCGGTCGATTTTCTCGAGCAGCACACCCAACTGCCCGATTTCGGATTGTTCCAGAACCACCCGAACCGGCAGCTCCTGTAGATTGACGTGCAGCTCGTCCCACAGCTCCTTGGTCTGGACAACGATGCCGGCCGTTAACGGATACACAACCAGCTCCTTTTGACCGGCGCCCCGATCGGCAATCGGCACAAGCTCAAGCGGGTTAACAACCCGCTGCAGGATGCCATCCTGCCCCACACAACAAACTTCACTGCTGCGCTCCCGGTTGTTGTTGGCCCGATTGTTGTTGAGACGTGGCCGCGGGAACTGTGGGCTGAGACGCAGGCGGCGTAGCTGGCGGGGTCGTGGGGGCGGGCTGAGTCAGCATCGGCACAAACTGGATTACCGGCGCGGTCTGCTGGTTGGTAGGCTGCGGAGCGCGCTGCATCTGTATCAACTGCTCCACTGGGATGGTCTCTTGCGGCGGATGCACCGGCACCGGACCAGTGGTCTCCATCCCTGGCGTGTGCATCGGAACTCCCGGAGTATTCGGGGCCATGAACTTCCTGGGGAAGTTGAGGTCCGGGACCTTCTGGCCGGCCGGCAGCGGGCGAACGATTTCCGGCGTCACGATAACCAGCAATTCTGAATTGGTCTTTTGCAGGTTGCGCGACCGGAACAGCCTGCCAAAAAACGGGATGTCACCTAACCCGGGAATTTTGCTCAGTTGCTCAGTTACGCGGTTATCCAGCAGGCCGCCGATGGCAAAGGTCTGTCCGGATTCCAACTCGATCTCGGTAGAAACGCGGCGCGTGGAGAGGCCGGGAATCGTGGTTCCCTGGAACGTCAGGCCGTTCGTGAAATCGAGCGTGCTTACTTCCGGCGTCACCTGCAGCCGGATGGTTCCACGCGGAGTGACCGTGGGCGTAAAGTTGATGCGAACGCCAAATTCGCGGAATTGAATGGTCACCGCGCCCAGCCCCGCACCACCACCTTGGAGAGTGGGAAACGGGAATTCACCGCCGGCCAGAAAACTCGCGGTCTTGTTGTTCAACGTCAAGACATTTGGTTCCGCCAATATTTGGAGCCAGCTTTGGGCCTGCAGCGCTTCGATAGTTGCGCCCAGGTTGAGATCGGGACGGAAGAAGAAGATGTTCAGAGCGTTGGTCAGGCTGAACGTGGATTGGCCTGCCGTGCTAGTAGTCCCAGTGCTGTTAATACCCCCTATACTGTTCGACTGCGGCACAGGTGGAGTGAATTGCCCGGTGGAAACGGAGCCGATGGTTCCGGTCGCGCCGTTGCTGAAAAAGTTCAATCCCAACTGCTGCGAATAGGTGCGATCCACGTCCGCAAACTTAACCTTGATCAGGATCTGCGCTTCCACCGGCGGCACCTTGACCCGCAACAGGTTCACGGGTTTCCCCAGCGCGCTGGCGATGAGGACGGCCCGGTCCGCGCTCATAAGATCGTTGACTATTCCGCGCAGGAAAGGCACGCCGTCTTCCATGGAAATGGCGACTTTCTGATCGCCCATCTCCGTACGAAGTTCCCGATTGATGTTATCCACCTTGGTGGAACTGGCTTGCACGATGAGATCGAAGATCAGGCGATTCCCATTCTGCTGCCAAACAATCAAGCTGGTTTCACCAGCCGCCTTCCCGTTTACAAGCACTTCGCGTGGAGTGGTTGCAATGGCCTCCGCAACGGTACCGTTTGCGACCGAAACGCGCTGAATGAGGGTGGGGCTGTCTACCAGCAACGACTTGCCGACCGTGACATAGAGCTCGCGCGCCGCAGTGGGCGGGGCCGCTGGAGGAGCAGCCTGTTCCGCCGGGTTCTGAGCCTGCAACAACAGCACCGCCGCCAAAAACGAGATTGACCTGCTGGTTGAATAAGACACTACTGTTTACCCTCATCCGGTTTGAACTTGGTTTCCGCGCGGGTGGTTCCGGTGATCACCTCAACCGTGAGGGGGACAACCGGCTTGGGTGGTTCGGCCACTTGAGCGACCACCGGCTTCGGCGGAGCTTTCGTTACCGGCTTTCCGGCCGGCTTCGGCGCAGGCCTGGGTTGCTCAGGCAACCCGGTATTGCCGGTAAACAAGTTCGACACGGCTGTACCGGGTGTTTTCACAGTTTGCGTATCAAGTGGATTGCGCAACACCAGTTGGATATGCATTTCGGCGCTGGCCAGGCTCAGCGTCTCGGCCTGCTCCGGAGTTACCAGCAGATTCACAACGGGAACACTCACCGGTTTGCCCTCGGCATCTTTCTGCATGTCCTGCCCCGCGGAGAGCACCTCCATGTTCTGCAAAAGCGTTTTTGTTACCGTGCCGAGCCCGTTGGAGCCGCCGGGAGGCGTGCCGGCAATCAGGACATCCACCCGCGCCCCAGGCCGCACAAACCCGGACACGCCGGCGACATCATTGACGCGAATGCTGACTGCTCGCATGCCGGGAGGAATAGTGGCCGCCAAGCCCCCACCTGCGCCTTTGGCCGCCAGACGCGTCTCGAGGATCGGCTCGCCTTCGTAAATGGTCGCCACCACGCCACGGCCGACTACTTCAGAGCTGGCTCCGAGAGCGCCCTTCGGCTCGGGGCCGTTCCAATCCACTACTTTGACGTCGGCGTCCTTGAGGAGAGTTCCGATTTCGAGGTTGCGGCTGGCCACTACCACCTGCGCGATGGCTGGCTTCGCGCTGGTGGACAGCTTGGTCACAATCAAACGATAAAGAACCCAGCTCGCGACCGCCGAAATGACGAGCGCGAAGGCAAGAACGGACAAAAGACGCTTGTTCACTTTATTAACTCCCGTTGGCCGCCGCCAACTTGTTGTTCGCAGCGGACCAGATGGTATTGACGCTGCCGCTCATGCCAATAAACATAGCGGCGCCCGCCAGCGCAATAAACGCGATCAGCAGCGAATATTCAACTAAATCCTGGCCGGTCTCATCGCTGAGGAACCGGTCGAGATTTCTGATCGCCATAATACCCTCGCAACTGACAAGACGAGCAATACACCGGCAGCCAGAGTACCACCCGCCAACTGGCTGCCAGCCGAATCCTCTCACAGCCTCCGGACCTATCGACTACAAATCTCAAGCTCCGGAGAGTGGGACGCCAGGAACTTTAACTTCCGCCGTTCGCCGCCGTCGCTGCGTTGTTAAGCCGCGAGTTCGTGATGTTCCAAATGGTAGCAATGCTGCCGCCAGCATTAATGAACAGAGCCGCGGATGCCAGAGCCACAAAGGCCAGAAGCAACGTATACTCGATCAGATCCTGTCCCTGTTCGTCTTTCAAAAATTGTTTTAGAATTTTCACGCTTTACACCCCTTTCGATTGTTTGACCGCGACCATCTTGCGATCGCGGTGTACTGCTTTCGTGATTTGTGGATCACGATCCTTTCCACCGGCTGGACCGGCGGAAACCTGTTGACGCTCGGCCGCCCGTTCCGGGACCGCCCGGAAAACAATGGCGACGGTGTCGTCATAAACTGTGCGCCAGTGGCTGGATTCTTTAATCGTACCGGCCAAGGCACTCTTGGTGGAGAGAACGATAGTGTCCACCTTATACCGGTCGAGAGACTGTTCCCAATTGTATTGGACGCTCATCACATCCCGGTATTTTTGTTCGAAGGCCTGCCCATAAAAGTCGCTCCGGCCATCGACAAATACCTTGTGACCAGGATAGAGCTCGTACAGCAGATAATCGCCCCACTCATCGTCTGTGAAGATCCGCGAAGCCGGGTCCGAGCGCAGCACACTCAACGCCTTGGCCGGGTATCTTTCGGGATCGTACTCCGGCTTCAATTTGCCGGTGGCGTTTGGACTGGTGATCAGGAGCGCCACCACGACCACCGCAGCCACACTGACAAAGTGGAGTCTCCATTGCCGATCGGTTACCGCGAATTCGGTTGCCGCGGTCCGGAAACCGATAGCGGCCCGGCGCAGCCACGCGACAACTGGGGCGTGCTCCAGGGCACATAACATTTCGTAAAGCGCTTGCGCGACAAAAGGCGCAGCAACAATTGCAAACAAAGGGATGTTGCGCGCCGAGAGCAAAGCCAAGTGCGCCCATCCGGCGATCAGCGCCAGCGGGACAAAATCCCGGCGCTTCGCCACGAACCACGCCGACGCAAGGGCGCCGAACAGAAGCAGCGTCTCCAGATACAGAGCCACAGGGTGATGGAAGCTGATGGACTGAAACTCGATGATGTTTTCCAGGTGATATGGTTCCGAGAAGAATTGATAGATGTGTGCGTGTAGATGGTACGTGTAGGGATTCACGATCGTGGCAAGCGCGCAACCAAAAGCCGTAACCGCGAATCGCGCGGCGGATTGCAAAGCAGTGCGCCGGTCGTCCGAATTCGCCGTGAATACCGCGCTAGCAAACTCACCCGCCGCGTATCCAGCAAGAATGATCAACCCAGCAAGAAATCCGCCATGGAGATTCGTCCATAGGACGAAAAACAAGGGCAGCGCCCAGAGCCAGCGCGTGCGGCCCTCCCGAGCCCGATCCAGGACCATCAGCAGGATCACCGTGAACAACATGGTCACCAGATGGGGCCGGGCCAGCCAGTGTATCGATGAGGCGACGCAGGCCAGGAAGGTAACGGCGATCGCAATGAACGGGTTCTTACAATGCCGCCGCACCAGCCGGAACAACAATGCGATTGTCAGGCAAATGATCACGATGCTCACGGCTACAACCGTGGCCAGGCCCCCGTGTTGGTACAACCATGCGAAGCAAACGTCCCACAGCCATTCCCACGCGAACCAGGGCTGCCCGGCTTTGGTGTACGAAAAAATGTCCTCATGCGGGACGCGGCCATTTGCCAGAATCCATTGCCCCGTCAGAATATGCCAACCAGTATCGCCATCGCCTAGCATGGATTTGGCACCTTCCATGCGGGTGAACAGGAACACAATGGGCATCAGGAACGCCAGATCCGTCAAAGACGGCAGCACGCGGACGATTGGGTTCGTTTTGTATTCCATCACATCAGCACCAACGAATCCTCAGGTGCTCGAACGGGCTGCGCCGTCACAAACTGGACCCGCTCAAACCGCAGCGCCACTACCCACCCTTCCTTTTCCTCGCTGATTCGAACCGCTACCGCCTTCGACGCCAGGCATCGCTGCTTGAACTGCCGGTGCGCAGGGAGCGGAACCTCCGCCCACAAAGCATCCCCCGGCTGAGGCACCAGCGCCGGATGGCCGTTCGGCACTACCCGGATCAGTGCTCCCGATCGGCTCACGTTTATCGTCAAACCATCGATAAAGTGCTGAGCGCCAATCGGTTGGACGCGACACTTCAGCTGGATCTCGAATCTCAGATCGCGCCTTCGTTCCATTGTGGTACTTTAGTACTTGACTGTACCACCCCCGCTCCTTCATACAAGCTGAAATTGGATAACATGGTACTGTTAACGAACGATATGGGTCCAGAACGCGGTTCCCCAGCCCTTGATTGACTGGCATCACCTAGGTACAATACCTTAGAACAAGTGTACGGTTGAATGTTCGCCCGATCAAGTGAGATTGGTGGGCGCCGCGGAACTGACCAGCGTGTAAGGTGGAAAGATTTGATTTCCCTGACTGTATACACAAGCGAACCTTTGAACTCCATCGCATTGGAGGTTCTGTTCCGGCAGTCGAAGGACATTTCCTTGCTGCCCATCGTCTGCGATGTGTCGAATCTGCTCTCGCAGGTTGGCTCCCTCAAGCCGGACGTGGTCCTGCTGGCTGTAGACACCAGCGTGGATTGGGGATTGCTCAACCAACTGCGGCGCGAAAGTCCCGACGCGAGGGTGGTGCTATGGCTGCACGAGATCACCCCCGAGCTGGCATATCAAGCCATCGAATGCGGAGTGCGTGGAATTCTTCGGAAGAGCCTGCCTCCCGAAATGATTGTGAAGTGCGTCCGCAAGGTGCATGAGGGCGAGCTGTGGTTCGAGAAGGCCTTGACCCAGACGTTCCTCAGCGGGCGTACCGTGAAGATTTCCAAGCGCGAGAGCGAATTGATCACGCTGGTGTCGCAAGGCTTGAAGAACAAAGAAATCGCGACGGTGCTGGGCGTCACGGAAGGCACCGTGAAAGTTTACCTTTCCCGTTTGTTCGGGAAGATTGGAGCCAGAGATCGCTTTGAGCTGGCACTCATTGGACTGCGCAACGCACCCAGCGGGATGGAGTTCGCGAGCGCCCCAGCCCGTACGCTGACGGGTCTTCCCACAGTTCCCCAACAGTCGATTGCCGCCGACGCGGCGCCCAAGAAGGCGCAATCGCAATCCACCCGGCTATTCTTCGCGCGCGCCGCGCATTAAGCTGTTGCTAGAGTGCGTGTCCGGCTCAAATGGAACGATGGGCAGCAAGAGCGCGATCTTCTGTTCCAAGGCGTTCCTGAGAAAGCCCTGTGGGCTCCCTTTTCATTTTCGGTGTGCATGCAGACATTGTTGGTGGGGCTAGCGATATCCTACCTGCACTTCATCGCGCTGTTGCCGCCCGATTCTCTCTTAGAAATTCGGAGGGACCGTGTGCTCGATCTCAGCAGCGACCCGCTGGAGGAGTATCGCTCGATAGTCGCGCCGAATCTCGCGGCGGATCATCCAGCCACCAGCCACCAGCGGCGTGCGCCGTCAGCTCGCAACGCTCAGGCGAGTACCGAACCATCGCCCGAGACCGCTCCCTCGCTCCCCGCGCGCGAGTTTCGGATGCCGCCGGTGCGCACCCGCCGAGCCATCCAGCATACGCTGGTCCAAATGGATTTGCCGCCCACCATGGATTTACATCAGCAACTCCGGGTTCCTACCATCGTGCTGCTGGCGTCGACACCGCGCAGGTTGGCTCCGCGGCCCTTCATCGCGCCTCCGCAGCGCAAGAACACCATGGAAGTGCCCAGCCGCGTGGTTACTGAGATGCGTCCTCCGATTCTGGATATACGGGCAGGATACGCGAAGACTCCCGAAGTTTTGAGGGACATGACGCCTCGGCTTGCGGCGCCGGTGGGCGCGGTTGCGCCGGTAGCCGGCAGTCGCGAACCAGTGGAAGCCAAGCCGGCCGCCGCCACCGTGACTGGAACTGCAGTTGACCCGCCGAACATCATTTCGTTACCGGACCGGCCCATTCCTGCCGCGTCGGCGATCGTATTGCCGCCTTTGAATCAGATTTCCGGAAGAGACACGGCGTCGGGCGCCGGAGGGGATGGCGCAGGCGCAGGTGGTACCACGCCCTCGCACAGCGGATCAGGCGTGAGTACGGCCAGTAACGCATCCGGCAATTCGCCCGCGTCCCGAGCGCCGGCTGCTGGCTTGGGCACGGATCATGCCGGCAACTCCGCAAGCGTCGTTGCATCGGGCGCGGGAACAAAGCCGGCCGGCGGAGTATCTGTCAGTGGCGGCGGAAACGTCGCGCCATCCAAAGCCGCGGCCGGTCCCGCGCGATTGATCCGGCCCCAGAACGGGACGTACGAAGTAGCTATCGTGCAATCATCCGGCGTGGTGCCGGGATCGAGCGGGCTGTTGAAAGGCAAGCCGGTCTACAGCGTGTACATTCCAGTGGGGACGGGCAAGGAGTGGATCCTTCAATACTGCCTGCCGGTGGATGACGCGCAGCCCGCCGCGCGCTCGCAGGTGGTGCAGTTGGGCAACATCACACCGATCGCGGCGCCTTATGCGTTCTCCATCATCGGCCCCACGATTCAGTTCCGGGCAGGCGCGCGCTACGC
>Ga0187851_10003250_pt1 | contig 13769 bp, 6 predicted proteins | sample June2016WEW_6_10_FD_132997 | JGI IMG/M metagenome (GOLD analysis project Ga0187851, IMG submission 132997) | Peatland microbial communities from SPRUCE experiment site at the Marcell Experimental Forest, Minnesota, USA - June2016WEW_6_10 | ecosystem: Environmental > Terrestrial > Soil > Wetlands...
TAACCAGATTTGCGGAGACTCCGCCTCAGCAACCCGATGATCCCTCGATGGATCAAACAATCGAACAGAGAAGTCCATTCGTCTCAAATCTCGTGTACTTGTAGCGTACTCAGAAACCGCGTTTGCTGCGTATTGTACATATTGAGCGTCCACAATTCTCAATAACCTGTTTAGAATCAACAGTTGGTTGGAATCCGACCTCCCGGCAGCAATCTATATCTATTTTATTATGAATAACTTAGACCACAACAACGCCCCGGGCATAGCCCGAGGTGTGTGTGTTGGACATTCGTTGCTTAGGTCAGAAGCGCCGTAATTAGCGTAACAGCGACTTCGCAGGCAGTTCAAGAGTCCGCTCAGCAACACCGCTACTGGCAGGAAATGGCACAATTTTTATTAGCCGACTTCAGACTACCAATTGTTCTCGACGAGTTCCTCCGCGAACTGACTTAAGCTGAGAATTATGCAGGCGATATCGCAGTCTTTCATCATCGGTTTCGACAACAGGCAGTCAAGTTCTAGCTCCCCATCGCGCCAGAAAGCTAGATTGAAGGGCTTGACAGAGTTATCCCATTCGTTTGGATGTTCCCCGATGTCCGCAGTTATGTGAATTTGCCGCACTCCATTACCCAGGCAGAATTCTTCTCAACTCCCGCTCGCGCAGCCAGGTGAAGATCACTGGGGTCACGATCAGCACATGGACGAGAGAGCTGAGCATTCCTCCCAGAACCGGAGCGGCGAGCGGCCGCATGAACTCCGCGCCAGTGCGCGTGGACCAGAGCAGCGGCAACAGACCAGCCACTACGGTTGCGACTGTCATCACCTTCGGGCGCAGGCGCAACAGCGCGCCCTCCATGACAGCGCTGTGCAGTCCGGCAATAGTCAGTTGACCCTCTGCGGCGATGCGCCGTGCGACCGCTTCATTCAGATAGATGACCATCACGACTCCGGTCTGCACGGCAGTTCCGAAGAGCGCGATAAAGCCGACCCACACCGCGACGGAGAAGTTTAGCCCCAGCAGCTTGACCAAAAAGACTCCACCGCTGAGTGCAAACGGAACGGCCAGCAGAACGTGCGCGGCCTCCTTCGCGGAGTTGTAGGTGCGATAGAGCAGGGCGAAGATCACAAGCAGAACAATGGGGATCACCAACTCCAGCCGCTTGCGCGCGTTGATCTGGTTCTCATACTGGCCGCTCCACTCGACGTAGTAGCCCGGCGGCATCTGTACCTGCTGGGCCACTGCGCGTTTGGCCTGATCGACGAAGCCGCCGACGTCGCGACCGCGCACGTTCAGCAACACGGCCCCGCGCAGCAAGCCGTTTTCGCTGCTGATCATCGACGGCCCCGTGGTGGTCTTGATCTTCACGACTTCGCTGAGCGGAACCTGCGCGCCATTGCTGCCGGTAACGAGGACTTCTCCGAGCTGCTGCGGGTTCTCGCGGAAGTCCCGCGCGTAACGAACGCGCACTGGGAAGCGCTGTCGGCCCTCAATGGTGGTGGTCAGGTTCTTTCCGCCAATTGCGGTTTCGATCACGTCCTCCACATCGGCTACATTTAAGCCGTAACGGTCCGCCGCTGTGCGGTCCACCGTCATCTCCAAATATGGCGCGCCTGTCGTGCGTTCGGCGTAGAGATCGACCGCGCCGGGAATCTGTTGCACAACATCTTTAATCTCTGCCGACTTCTGCTCGATCACACGCAGGTCGGGACCGAAGACCTTGATGCCGATCTGCGTGCGAATGCCGGTGGAGAGCATGTCGATACGATTGCGAATCGGCTGCGTCCAGATGTTGGTGACGCCGGGAATTTGTAGTTCGTCGTCGAGCCGCGCGAGGATGGCGTCCTTCGTCAGGCCCTTCGGCCACTGGTCCTTCGGCTTGAAGGTGATGGTGATCTCGCTCATATTGACTGGAGCGGGATCGGTGGATGTCTCGGCGCGGCCCACCTTGCCCACCACCATGGCGACCTGCGGATCGGCAGAGATGATCGCGTCCTGCTGGCGAAGAATCTCCGTCGCCTTGGTGAGCGAGATGCGAGGATCGGTGATGGGCATGAACAGCGCCGTCTCTTCATCGAGCGGCGGCATGAACTCCGAGCCGATCGTCGTCGCTGTGTACAGCGCGGCACAGAAGAGGCCCAGCGCGGTCGTGAGCGTGATGGCGCGATGCCGCAGCGCCCAACTCAATGTGGGCCGGTAGAGGGCGCGCAGCACGCGCATGATCGGGTTCTCGTCCTCGCGATGCAGCTTGCCGCGAATCAGAAATGTGCAGAGCACCGGAACCAGCGTGATGGCCATGATGGTGGAGCACAGCATGGCGAATGTCTTTGTGAACGCGAGCGGATGAAACATCTTGCCTTCCATGCCGGTGAGCGCAAAGACCGGAACGAAGGCCAGGATGATGATGACCATGGCGAATGAGATAGGCCGTCCCACAAGGCGCGCGGCATTCAGTGTGATCTCCCAGATGTGCTCGCGATAGTTGCCGTGTTCATGCTCATACTGCTCAGCCTGACGGATGACGTTCTCGGTCATTACGATGCCCGCGTCTACGAGCACTCCTATGGCGATGGCGATGCCGCCGAGAGACATGATGTTCGACGAGATGCCCGCGCCCTTCATGAACAGAAACGCACCGAGAACAGCGAGCGGCAGAGGAATAGTGACGACAAGAATGCTGCGGAAGTGCCACAGAAAGAGAACGTGCGCCAGCGTGACCAGAAGGATCTCTTCGATCAAGGCGTGGCGCAGCGTGTCTACGGCGTGATCGATGAGAATACCGCGGTCATAGAAAGGAACGATCTTGACGCCCGCCGGAAGACCCGGCTGGATCTCTTCGATCTTCTGCTTGACCGCCGCGATCACCTCGCGCGCGTTGGCCCCATAGCGGATGACGACGACTCCGCCGACTGCCTCCTTGCCGTCTTTATCGAGCACGCCGCGACGAAACTCCGGGCCGAGTTGTACGCTAGCGACATTGCCCACTGTGACGGGCGTGCCGTTATAAGCCCCGAGCGAGATGTCTTCGATGTCCTTTAGTCCGCCAATCAGGCCGATGCCGCGCACCATATCTTCGGTGCTGCCCACCTCCATCACCTTCGCGCCTACGTTGTTGTTGCTGCGCTCCACCGCGCCGACCACGTCCTTCAACGCAATGTTGTAGGCGCGCAGCTTCATCGGATCGAGGTCGATCTGGTACTGCTTTACGAAGCCGCCGACGCTGGCCACCTCCGCAACTCCAGGCACAGAGTTAAGTTGATATTTGATGAACCAGTCCTGCAACGAGTGCAGCGTACCGCTGTCGTACGGACCCTCCACCATGTACCAGAAGACCTGGCCCACGCCGGTTGCGTCCGGCCCCATCATCGGCGTCACACCTGCTGGCAAAAAGCTGCCCGCGAGGCTCAGCCTTTCCAGCACGCGAGTGCGCGCGAAATAGATGTCCACCGAATCCTCGAATATGACATTCACCATCGAGAAGCCGAAGGCCGACTCCGAACGCACCGTGCGCACATGCGGCAGACCTTGCAGGTTCACCGTCAGCGGATAGGTGATCTGGTTCTCGACCTCCTGCGGGCTGCGTCCAGCCCAGTCCGTGAAGACGATGACCTGGTTCTCGCTGAGGTCGGGGATCGCGTCGATGGGCGTGCGCAGCAGCGCCCAGTAGCCAAAGCCCGCAAGCACTGCATAGACGGCCAGCACTAGCCAGCGGTTCTTCAGCGAAAACTCGATCATGCGGTTAATCATGGCTCTCTCCTACTTCGCGCTCATGTGTGTGCGGAACGTTGCAATGACCGCGCCATTCCTGCGCGCTTCGACGATGACGCTCCACGAGCCCGACATCCCCGGCTGGCCTTTGCCCACATACATCTGCTTGCTGGCCGACCACGGCAGCTCAAACGTGCTCTTTATCTCCGGCATACCCATCGCAGGCATCGCAGGCATTACCAGCGTGACCGCGACGTGCGCGTCGGTGATTGGCTTTCCATCGGGACCGGTGACGGCGGCGGTAAAGACGTTGTCTGCGCCGGCCTTCAGCGGATTGTTGTCAGCGTGGAGATCAATCTTCGCTGTGTTCGCCGCGCTGCTGCTTCCGGATGCCGGGGTTGGCGCAGCGGGGTTGGTTGCACTCGCCGCGAACTCCTTCGAGCCGCCGTACATTCCCGACATGCCGCCGCTGAGGTGCGCCTGCGAATCGATCAGGAAGTTTCCGCTGAGCACAACTTTGTCGCCGCGCTCCAGGCCACTCGTCACCGGGAATAGATCGTCGGTAGGCGTGCCAACAGCCACTTCGCGCGCTTCAAAGGCTCCGTTGGGCCGCGCTAGATAAACGATCTTCCGCGTGCCCGTGTCGAGCACCGCAGAACGCGGCACAACGATTGACTCGGTTGCCGCGCGGCTGATAAACGTCGCGTTGATGTACATTCCGGGCAACAACCTCATGCCCGGATTGGCAACATGCACATGGACGGGGACGGTGCGTGTCTGCGGGCTGGCCTCCGGCTCGATGAAGTCCACATGCCCGTACAGCGTGCGATTGGGCAGTGCCTCCGAGGTGATCTCCACCTCCTGCCCACGACGGATCTGCGGCAGTTGATCCTCATACACATCGGCCTTGATCCACACCTGACTAAGGTCGGCGACGGTAAACAACGTATCGCCCGCATTGACGTACTGTCCCTGCGTCACCTTGCGCTCCACTACGCTGCCCGATGCCGATGCATAGAGCGTCGTATGCGGAACGGCGCCCGTCTCCGGCGCGTCGATCTGCTCTTTGCTGACGCCCCACAACTCCAGCTTGCGTTGACTCGCACTCACCAACGCATCGGCCTGTGTCCGCGCACCGGCATCGTCGGAGTCGCGCAGTTGCTTGCGATTCTCCTGCGCCAGTCGATAGTCCTCAACCGCAGTTGCGACATCAGGACTATAAACATCCGCGACCGCCTGACCGCGTCGCACGCTCTCGCCGGTGTACTGCACATAGAGCTTGTCCACGCGCCCACCAATGCGCGCACTAACCGCAGCAAGCTGCGCCTCCGGTTGTTCCACGCGGCCAAACGCTGCGATGTCGGTCTTCAACGCAGCCGTGCGAACCTCGGCAATCTGCACGCCCGCCGCCGTAATCTCCGCCGGTGTCAGTTCCAACGTCGTCCCCGGTTGCGTCCCTTGATCGGCCAGTGGTTGAGTTGTCACCGCAGGCTGCTTCACCGCCGTCGAAGCAGCGGGCGATTCCGCAGCGTATGTATGTCGCCCACTGACGATCAAGATTGCGGCAACCAATACGGCAGCCAAAACTCCAGCACCAGCTCCTATCGCGAATAGCTTTCTCTCATGGGTAGTCATTTGTTTGTCCTTTCGATATTGAAGCTGGGTTGGTCTGTGGTGGATTGAGTCGAATGAATCTCCGGCAATGGTGCGCCGATTGCGCGCTCCAGTTGTGCGCTACCCGCATCGGATTCGGCGAGTGCCTTGTACATTGCGGCGCGCACGTCGAGCAATAGATTCTGACTGTCGATCAGGTTCATGAACTCGCCGCGATTGTTCTGGTATGACGCAGCCGATGCTTTGAAGCTGGCCTCGGCCTGCGGAAGCAACGTGTCGCGATAGAGCTTCACTCGCCTCTGCGCGGAATGCACAGCAATCTCCGCCTGACGAATCTCCAGAAAGACCGTCGCCGTTCGCGCGTCAAGCTCTGCCTGCGCCACATCGATCGCTGCATCGGCCTGTTTCGTCTCGCCGTCGTGTCGTGCGCGATTCCACCACGGCAGGTTCATCGTCACCTCCGCCATGTACGCATTGCGAGAGGGAGAGCCAGTCGGCATCAGCATGTACCCCGCGCTTGCTGTGAGGTCGGGCTTCATCGCAAGTCGCGCCAACTGACTCTCATCGTTGGATCGCGCGATCTGCTTGCGTAGCGCAGCCAGCTCCGGGCGATCTTCGATTGCAATCCGCTTCAGCTCGTCGATCGAAGGCAACACTGTCGCAGTGCGATAGCTTCCATCAATCTCTATCGCCTCATCCGGGCTGCGGCCCATCAGTGCATTCAGCTGCGTGCGCGCTGTGTCGCGTTTCTCTTCCAGCTCGATGAGGTGTTCACTCAGCCGCGTCAGAGCCATCTGCGCGCGCAGCACGTCGGCCTGTGCCACCTTGCCCGTGGTGTACTCGGCCAGCGCGGCAGAGAGAGCCTCGTTCAAGACCGCAGCCTGTTCGTTGTGCAACTTCATCTCATCGGCGTTACGCAGCAGCGCGGCGCAAACCTCGCGTACGCTGGCCGTGACCTCCTGCCGCAAGCTCTCCAACTCATCCGAGGCAACCTCCACGTCGTCCCCGGCAATTTTGCTACGCAAATCTCGTTTTTCTTTGCCGGGAATGGTCTGCTGCAGCGAGACCATCAACTGCGCCTGATTCAGATCCCACGGCTTGGTGATCGGCGTGTCCCAATCGCGCACCATCAGCATGGGGTCGTCCAGGCTGCGCGCAGTCGTAGTCTTCATCTGCGCCAGCGACAGGCGTTTCACAGTGGCTCGAATCTCGGGATTGCCAGTAAGCGCGTCTTCAACTGCCTGCTCGACAGTGAGCTGTGCCGTCACAGGCGCAGCATCCGGAGCAGGACTGGAAACGGCAGAACGAACAGAACTGGAACCGGGAGCCGGAGCAGACTGCCCCCAGCATCCGATAGACGATGCTATCGACAGCGCCAGCACAGCCGGCGCCAACACATAGATATTCTTCACTCTTCAACTCCGCGTAATTCGGCAGGAGGAGATGGCCCGGGACGCAGAAACGCGCACACCGGAGAATCACGGCGAAGAATGAAGTTTTAGATTCTTAAGTTGAAGATGCCAGGCGGGGGAGACTGCGATGGAAGGACCGCAGCGATCGCACCCACGCGCGAGTCGGAACTGTCACTGGCTGGCAGAGACACCAGCGTGGCGGTCATCTGTGTAAACCCAGAGAACACCGCGGTCACAACCGCAGGAGGCGCCTGCGGGCTGGCCGTGCAGCAGCTTGCATTGCTCGGAGCGCACGGCATACTCATCTGCGAGCAGCAACAATGCGCCGCGTGCTGTGCCGGAAGCACGCACGTCCCAACCGAGAACAGCAGCACGCCCATCAGGGCGACTGCAACCGCTGTCCGTTGGCTGATTCCACGCAACATGGTATCAGCCTACCACAACCGTAAAGACTCACTGTGACTTGCATCACAGGTTGCTTTGAAGAGGGCTGCACTGGTGATTGTGGGTGAGTGAAGGGCAATACGAACATCGGCTACTTGAGGAACGATTTCATTTCAGACTCGGTCTGTACCAAAACGGAGTATAGATAGCTACGACGAGCTTGTGACCTCGGTGCTGACGGTTGACGCGAAATCGCCTTTGCGTGGGCTGAGGAAAGGGCAGTTGCTCAAACCCCGTGTGTGTAATACGTGGGTGGATACCGCGTTTTCTGCGTTTTGACAGGTATGAGCGTCCATAATTCTCAATAACTTATTTAGAATCAATACGCGGAGGCAATTCCCCCCCCCGGCACTCTTTAAGTCTTTTATAATAAATGGCTTACGATGAAATTGTCCCGTTTGTGGCTAAGGCGTACTTGAGTTGACAAGGCTATCCCCGGTTAGAACGCTGTAGTTGCCGAACATCTGACGCTTTAGGAATGTCGGAGACTGAATCACGGATTTGATTTGTCGATCAATCCTGAATCACATGTGTTCTGTTCACTGAGGCGTCAGATACCATCCTCCGCGCCAACGTTCTGTGTGCTGCATTCATGGGGCTCATTGCCATGAGTGGGTTCTTGCTCCTATGTTTGCCCCTCCCCCATCTCCACGCAGTACACTCATCCCCATGCATTGGCTCGCCTTCGTCTCCTTTCTCTTCGCTCTTGCTCTCCCGCTCCGCGCCGCCGACGTCCATGTCCGCGTTGACCCTGCCGCTCCGCTCGCCGCACCCGGCAACGAAGGCCGCACCGTCTTCCCCACCATTCAGAACGCCCTCGACCACCACCCCTTTGCCACCCCCAATCCCGACGGCACTCCCGGCCGCGTCCTCATCGAGATCGTCCCCGGCACCTACCACGAGCGCCTCTTCATCACCCAGAACCACCCCAACATCACCCTTATCGGCCTTGGCAATTCACCCTCCGATGTCGTAATCACCAACTCGCTCAACGCATCGCAGGCGGGCGGTACCTTCGTCACCGCAACTGTCCAGATCGAAAGCCCCGGCTTCGAAGCCGACAACCTCACCATCGAGAACACCGCCGGAAACACAGGTCAAGCTGTCGCTGTCGCCAACCGCTCCGACCGCTCCATCTTCAGGCACTGCCGTCTGCTCGGCCACCAGGACACACTCTTCGCCGACTTCGGTCGCCAGTACTACGTCGATAGCTATATCGAAGGCGGTGTCGACTACATCTTCGGCAACGCCGCCGCCGTCTTCGAGCGCGACGAGCTACACTCCAACGGCCCCGGCTATATCACCGCTCAATCGCGCACCTCCGCCGACCAGACCACGGGCTACGTCATCCTCAACTCCCGCGTCACCGCCGCGCTCGACCCCGCCGCCCAGCAGAGCATCTACCTCGGCCGTCCCTGGCGTCCCTACGCGCGCGTGGTCTTCATTAATACAGAGCTCCCCTCTAACCTCAACCCCGTGGGCTGGAATAATTGGTCCAATCCCGCGAACGAATTTACCGCCTTCTACGCCGAATCCAACTCGACCGGCCCCGGAGCCTCGCCCACCACGCGCGTCCCATGGTCGCACCAGCTCACCTCCTCCGAGGCCGCGCAGTTCCTCCCCGACGTCTTCCTCGCCGGCTCCGACCACTGGAACCCCATCGCCGCCGCGACAGTATTGGGACAAACCAAGGCGCCACCCTCCACTTCTTCGCCACAACATGCATCACACTCCCAGGCAAAGCCGTGAGCAGGCCGGACCAAAATACTCTACGATCTGAGACAGTTACGCAGAAATGCAAGAATCCGGCGTAGTCGAGGCTTGTTATGAAGACTTCCTCATTGTGTGTGCTATGGTGCGCGGTGGTATGCATAACAAGTGCCTTCGCTGCGCAAGCGCAGGATACGCGCACAGTGACTGAGCCGGTGATCCCACCGACTTGCGTAACCCTGAAAGCAGAGAAAACCGGCGAGGCCGAGAAGCTCGCGGAAAAGTTTGAGAAGACCACCGATACAGCGCGTATCCAGCAGGCGCTGGATGTTTGCAAGCCCGGCATGGCCGTGGAACTGGCAGCAGGAAAAGATGCAAATGCATTTCTGAGTGGAGCACTGGAGCTGCGCGAAGGCGTGACTCTGCTGATCGACAAGAGCGTGGTGCTCTATGGATCGCGCGACCCGAAGGACTACGACCCCAACCCTGCTGACTCCACCACGAAGCTGCTGTGCGGAACGATGAGTAACGTGAGTACGGCCTTCATCACTGCGCAAAATGCAGATAAGGGCAATACTCCGCCTGCGGAGACGCCCCAGGGACGTCCCTGCAAGCCGCTGATAAGCGTGAACGTGAAGAACGCGGCCATCATGGGAGACGGCGTGATTGACGGGCGCGGCGGCGCGACGGTCGTTGGACATGATTACAGTTGGTGGCAAATGGCGCGTGCGGCCGAGCCGAAGCAGTTGCGCTACTACAGCACACGGCTGATTGTGGCCAGTCACGCCGACGGCTTTGTGATCTATGGCATTACGTTGCACAACTCGCCTAATTTCCATGTGGCAGTGAACAACACGAACGGTTTTACTGCATGGGGCGTTCATCTACAGACGCCGACGGTACGTGGAGTGGACGCGCGCAACACCGATGGCATCGACCCTGGAAGCTCGACCAACATCACCATCACCAAGAGCTGGATCGACAATGGCGATGACAACATCGCTGTGAAGACCGGCGTGACGCACATGAGCGTGCTCGACAACCATTTTTACAACGGACACGGGATGTCCATCGGCAGCGACACCTACAGTGGCGTGAGCAACCTGTTGGTGGATGGGTTGACCGAGGACCACACCAGCAGCGGCATTCGCATCAAGAGCAACGCGGCGCGCGGTGGGCTGGTGCATGACCTGACGTATCGCAACATATGCATGCGGAATGTGCAGATGCCGATCGCGATCAGCCCGTTCTACAATAACGGAACGCTGGAAGGCTTTGTGGATCCAGGCATCCCGGGCGACAGAATCCCTGACTATAAAAACATTACATTACAGAACATATTTGCCAGCACACCCGGCGATGTACTGATAGCCGGCAAGGACGCCGCACATGTTACTGAGGTGCGACTGGACAATGTCACGATCAAGGACATCGAGCCTGAGCAGGTGCATACGCAGTTCACCAGGGCAGTGGTAAGCCATGTGAACTTTGAACTGAAGGGTGCAGGGGTTGTGACGACAGAGGCTCCGCCACTGTCTGCGGTAGCAAACGCTAGGAACAACAGGATGGTTGTGCTAAATCCGCCTAGTCTGCAACCGCAATGCACGGGGCAGTTTCAGCCAATGCAATGAAAGCTGGACAGCTATAGGAGCCACAAAGAGCCGCCCCACAGGGCGGCTCTTTGTGGTGCAATTGTTTTTCAATCATACGCGGCGGCATTTCCCCTCCGTGCCTGGACTGAGCTTCCCATCGCTAGAACTCGATGCGAGCCGAGAGTTGGATAGCCCTGCGGTTATAGTTGCTGTTGGTGGTGACCTGCCCAAAGCTCGCATTGCCGACCGCCGCGCTGGCCACGCCGAAGAGTGTGTGGTTGGTGACGTTGTACATCTCAGCCCGGAAGTCGAACTTGGAGGCTTCGCTTAGGTGCAGCGGGAAGCTGCGTACCAGCGCGATATCCAACTGGTAGTTACCAGGCCCGTTCAGGCCATACGGCGCGGTGCGCGGCGAGTTGCCAAACGTATAGTTTGGTACAGTGGCCGTGCCCATCAGCGTTGCGCCTACAGAACCCGAGGGGCAGGTCACGCCGTTGGTATTGACCAACACTCCGTTGGTACACGTTGGAGCCGCCGGTGCAATAAACGGCCCCGTGGGAGTAATGGTTGTGCTGCCGATACTTGGCGCAATGTAGGTGATGGCGCTGGTATTGGCCGCCGTAATGCCTTTCCCCCACTTGCCCTGGACCCGCACAGGTCCGCTGAAGGCCGGGTTGAGGGTTGGCTCACAGGTGATGTCTGCCGGATTGGTCTGGCAGGCCGATCCGGTGATCGCCAGCGGCGAGCCGGAGAAGTCCTGGAAGATCTCGGAGAACTTGAAACCTCCAAGGACCGCGCGCTCCACGGCATTCTTGGCAAGAACGCTCTTGCCAATCGGCAGGTCCCACACGCCAGTGATTACCAGATGCTGCGGCTGGCTGGATGTGGAGACGGTGCGCTCAATGCGGTCCGCGGCAAGATTCGTGTTGGGTTCATTGACAATGGTTCCCGCCGGAATGGGATAGCCGGTCCGGAAGGTGCCGCCGTCGTCGATCGACCGCGACCATGTGTAGCTCGCCATGAACGTCACCCCATGCGAGGCGCGCATATTACCGGTGACCTGCAGCGCGTTGTAGTTGGCGTTGGCCACATAGCCGAAGGTGTCGCTGACCGTCTGGAACGGGAACGGCTTCAGTGCGCTTGAAATGGCCTGTGAGGCGGTAAAGTTTGCCGGACAGGTTATGTTGTTAGCGGTGCAGTTGGCAGCCGTCGCCAAGGCGGTCAGCCCCGAACCCAAAGACAGATACTTCGGGTCAAGCTGATCGGACCAGTAGCCGCGCGGGTTGCCGCCGTCCGTAGGCAGGAAGTGTCCCTGCGAACCGACGTAGGTCACCGTCGTGGTGAAGGCCGGTGTCCACTGCTGCTGGACACCTACAGTCCAGTTGATAAACTCGGGAGCGCGCCCGCCCACATAGGGATCGAGGTATCCCATCGAAGATGGCGTCCCCGTGTAACTGGCCGTGCCGCAACCCGGTGTCGTATAGCTGGCATTCGTGGTGTAGCCGGTGCCGAACGTCGGCCCGGATGCTACGCCGCATGCGCTCGAGTACGTCGGAATCGCGCCATTGGTGCCCGTCAACGGCATCGTGCTCAGCAAGGAGCCATTCACCGAGAACGACGGAGCGGCCGAGAAGCCCAGCGTTCCCAGGCTCGAAGCAGATCCGCCCACCGCGTTGCCGTGGGTATACATCACGCCATAGCTGGCGTGAATCACGGTCTTCGGTTTCACCTGGTACGCAAGTCCCAGGCGCGGACCCCAGTTCTTCATGTAGTTGTTCACTGGCGTGGAGCAGTTACACGTATTGGCGCCGCTCCCCGTGAAATTAAGTGCTCCATTCACGCCCGAGACTGGGTTGGCCAGATTCGGGTCGAAGAAGCTCTCCGCGTTGTGCACCTCCGTCACACTGGGGAAGAAGTCGTAGCGTAACCCAAGATCCAGGGTCAACTTCGAGTTGACCTTCCAGTTGTCCTGAACATACGGCGAGATGGCACGGAACCGCGCGCCGAACTCCTGCTGTACATACTGGGTGAAGCTGCCCTTGTCGATCTGCCCAACCAGAAAGCTGGCGTACGACAGTCCAGTACTGGGCGCGGCCGCGTACTTCGGTGCACTGTTGCTGGAGGCCGTGATCCCCGCCGTCTCCGTGACCGCTGTCGCCAGCGTGATCGGCGAGGTGCCTCCCGTGTCGTTGATCACGTTATACAGCAGCCAAGCTGTCTGCCCGCCGATCGTCAAGGTGTGGTTGCCCTTCACCCACTGCAGGTTGTCCAGCAGCGTATAGTTCTCCGCCACGGTAACCGATGCGGGCTCACCAGCCCAGTTGGTCGGTGCATCCGTGCCCGCCCAGGTAACAAACGGGAAGGCCTGCTGTGCCTGTCCCGCTGGAAGGCCGGATAGACCCATGGCCGTTGCGGCGTAAGATGGCCCCTCGTCCGCGTTGAAGGTCGGCCCGTTGTAACGCGCGTACCCAAACTTCAGTTGGTTGACGATATTCGGCGAAAAAACGTGCGCCTCTTCAAGGATGCCCACCGCAGTCTTGGGGGCGTACGCCTGGCCGAAGTTATACGGCAGCGGTCCAACGTCGCGGCCCGCTGTGGTCTGGCCGACGGGAACAGAACTGGCCTGTCGACCAATAGCCGCCACCATGGTGAGCGTGTCCTTGGTGTTGATCATGTAATCGATGCGGTCGGTCGTAGACCAGTTGCTGAGGCCCGTGCGGTTCGGAGCGATGTAATTGTTCTGCAAAGCTGTGCTAATCCCTGTCGTCGGCAGGAAGGCCTGCATGGCCTGCGCAACCGAAGAGAACTCGGTTGAGGGGATTTTGTTGACCCCAGCTGCACCAAGGGGGCCTAACACTGGGTTGCCTGCAGCACCTGTTCCCGCACCGCCAACATAGCCGAACTGGTAGCGGCACGGGCCGTTGGTGCTCTTCGCTGTGCAGGCAGTTTGCGTCGATGGGTCATAGATATTGACCCCGGTTGCGCTGAAGTCTCCAGCCTGCTCGGCCGCTGTGGGAAAGGTCATCTGCGTAGGGGTCGCGCTGGCATAACGAAAGCCGCTGTAGTTGCCATAGAAGAAGAGCTTGTTCTTCCACCCAGGCAGCGGAACCAGAGGGCCGCCCAGACTGATGCCGTATTCGTTGTTGTGCTCGATCGGCTTGACCGGTACTCCGGTGATCGGATTTGGGACCGACCCAAAGAACCCCCATGTATCCAGAGATGTGTTGCGGAAGAACTCGTATATCGAGCCGTGATAGGCGTTGCCGCCCTGCTTAACTGTGTAATTCTGAA
>Ga0187851_10003251_pt1 | contig 13765 bp, 15 predicted proteins | sample June2016WEW_6_10_FD_132997 | JGI IMG/M metagenome (GOLD analysis project Ga0187851, IMG submission 132997) | Peatland microbial communities from SPRUCE experiment site at the Marcell Experimental Forest, Minnesota, USA - June2016WEW_6_10 | ecosystem: Environmental > Terrestrial > Soil >...
CACTTTGCGGATTTCTCCGGCGCGTCGAAGGATGGAGCGGACTCTTGAAATAAGTTCCGGAAAGTGAAAAGGTTTTATTAAATAGTCATCCGCCCCAATATCCAACCCTAGGACCCGGTCGGCCTGTCCGGCCCTGGCGGTCAACATCAGTATTCCTATCTTGGGATCTTTAGCTCTGATTCGCCGGCAGACTTCTAATCCGTCTATTTCTGGCAGATTAAGGTCCAAGATTATTAAATCGTAGGTGTTTATTTCGGCCAATTCCAGGGCCTTGGCACCATCATACGAAATGTCTACGGAATAGGTTTGCCGCGTTAGCCCTCTGGCAATTGCGTCGGCGAGATCTTTTTCATCTTCAACTACTAATAACTTCACAATATTATTATAACGATTCCAGGTAAAGATACGGTAAAGTGATCATAGATTATATGGTTAAACACGAAAATGAATTAAAAAAGGATACAGCCATCATTTCGAAAAGTTATGGCAGGATTAATTATCGTTAGGTTTCACAAAATAGCAGGTAGTTTCTGATCCGCACGGTCTTATTAATTCATTTGTTTCTTTCATTTTCTGCTGTTGTTTCAAGTTGTTTTTCTTTAGGATTACAAGATGCAAATAACAAACAACCTAAAGCGCTTCATAATGAAAACCTAATTGGGTAAGTCGAAAATTCAAGAATTTGTTCAAATGAGTTACTCGGCACGGCATTTCCCGAGATTTCTCAACAAATATTCATGAATTTATACAAACGTTTTTCAACAAATCTCAACAAATTATGTACAATTTTGTTCAAATGAGTTACTCATCATGACATTTCTCGATATTTCTCAACAAATATTCAAGAATTTGTACAAAAGTTTTTCAACAAATCTCAACAAATTATGTACAATTTTGTTCAAATGATTCTCCCAGCACGGAATGTCCAGAGATTTCACAGCAAATACTCAAGAATTTGTTTAAATAATCCTCACTAAATCTCAACAAATTATGTACAATTTTGTTCAAATGATTCTCCCAGCACGGCATTTCTGAAGGTCCCGATATTCATTTCTGCTCCTCGGTTGAATTTTCCATTATTATACTTAAAATCAAGTCTTCTGTAATTAACATAGAACTGAAACGAGGCTGTGCTAGTCTGTGATGTCTAATATTTACTCTTGACATAGGCTAAAAGCGAACTAAAATGAAAATAGAAGATTATCTTATTTCTAGTGATACGTCCGGCGATACTAAACGTTCACCGTGTTTTAAATACATCAAAAACAATCACAAGTCGGGAGAAAAAAGTGGAAGGTTATTGTGTAAGGTGTCGTGCCCAGCGAGAAATTAAAAATGGCAAGGTTATCACAATGAAAAACGGGAAATTGGCAACTAAGGGCGTATGTCTTACCTGTGGGGCCAGCATGTACCGTATCGGTGCAAGCAAATAAACTGATGCCAGTTTCGAATTCATAATTGTCGAGTAAATATTCAGCAAAGTTAATTATAGACTTCCGCCAAAATTGCAGTGTTCCTAAAAGTGTAGCATTGAGTTTAGGTTTCATAAGAGTTTACAATTTCGAACGGGGTACCGTATGTTAAAGGCCAGATTAAGACAATTATTTAGCAGATGCCCAAATTGTGGTAGCGGTAGAAAATACCGGACAGCCATCGGTTTTTGCTGCGAAAAGTGTGGATGTAGGTGGAGTGATTCGGCTTAGTGTTCAAATCACCGCTTTAATCATCGTGATATCGTCCTCGCAAAATTGAGATCTTTTTCCGCTAGCAAACTATGATTGGGGATGAGGTAGCGTCTTTCTCCCGACTTATTGCTCTTTCTGGTTACGAAACCGAATGATGTGTATATGCCAGTCACCAAGTGAATGGGAATTTGCGTATGGAGTTTTTATTCCATCCTTTCGCCCACTTCTTTCGGTGTAACTTTATCTTTGTGCTCCTGGAATAGTTCCTGCAATGCGTCCAGCAAGGCGACGATGTCCCTTTCCTTGGCCCGGAATTTACTTCTATCTGTTGTCAAAGCAATTCACCTTATTGACCTTACAAAATTGGGCTCGCCTTTGTGCCAAGAGTTCCGGATTAGGGATAATGTTGTATTTGCTTTGTGCGTTCAACCTTTTGGTCACAAAACCCAAAGATGTATCCTGATGCGCGACGACGTGCATACGCACATGCTTATGCAGTTTTCTCTCCATACGTTCCACGAGTAGTGTCGGAGTTACCGCTTCTCCATATTCGTTAAATAGTTCCTGGAGACAATCCAACATCACGGGAATTTCATCTTTCTCAGTGTTCATTTAGGCAATTAACCCCTTGTTTTTCATCACATTCGGTTCCCCATGAATCGGGCAATATTGCGCTCGTTTTTGTGCCAGTAGTTCCGGGTCGAAAACGATGTAACGACTATCCTTATCTCCGGCTTCAATGCCATTCCTGGTTACAAAACCTAGCAACGTGCATAAATACGTTGCATAAGTAAAGTGAACGTGCCTTTGCATTTTATTTTCCATCCTTTCGGCCAGCTGTTTGGGGGTAACGGCATCTCCGCGTTCACGGAATAACTCTTGTAGAGAATCTAAAATTATAGCAATATCTCCTGTCTGGATTTGATGTCTATAACTTGTAAGCGCATTCAATTTTGCTGCTCCTGTTTAATCTTGAAAATTACTTTTATTATACAACGAGGAATGGACAACGGTAACCATTTAGCTGGCTTTCAGATGCCCTTGGTGGCATCATCATTTTGTGCATAATTGGTCACCATTAGTCACCTCTGCTGACAAAAAAGGCATGGTGACATTAGTAATGTTTCTGCCGGTGGAGACTGACTAGCAAAGGCTACCATTAAGAAAATTGGTAATGCCTTTATTCGTGCCTAATTGATTACCATTCATTACCATTGGTAATGGGGAGGGGTGGTAATCCATGGTAGTCACCGCAGACACGAAGACCTGAGTGTGTCGGGTGAGTAAAATCTAGATACCTCGAGTTGTCTTTTATCACTCTTGACTCATTGTGACAAGTCTTGCCCCAATTTTGGATAATCAGACATTATCCCTTAATGGTGTATGATGGCGCAAGTTTTGATTTGTTGATTGACAGTCCCAATGAGTGGATAATAAAATCAATTTATGTCCAAGATTATCTGAATTTGCATAAGTGTTTTATCCCCAAAATGAATTAAATTTACTATCCCATAAAATTGCAGCAAGCTACTGTCAAAAGAAATATTGGAGATTTATGCGTGAGTTGGCTTGATATAGTGTTGCTTATACTTCTGGTTCCCCCAGTGCTAATAGGTTGGAAGTTTGGGTTGATTCGGTCATTATTTGGTTTGACTGCTTTAATTGTTAGCATTGTTCTCGCAGGTCGTTTTTACGATCCTCTTGCTAATAACGTATTAGGTCGCGTCTTTCAGCCGAGCATATCCTTAGTTCTTAGCTTCATTTTGATTTTTATATTTGCAATCGTTGCCTTTGGGATAGTTATTGTCCGATTGGATAAGTTAGTGACAGCCTCAATTCTCAACTGGGTAAATAAGTTTGGTGGCGCCGTTTTCGGTCTGCTTGTCTTATATTATAGCTTCAAAAATACATGAGGTACGATCGTGGCCTGCAATTCACACGCAAGGGGCCGATTGTTCAAATCACACACTAATACCACATTACGTTCAAATAGATCATTCAGGAAGTTGCTAGATACAAGCAAACCCAATTATTAGCTTACTGCCTTTTTTACGAGCGCGCCTATCTTAGCCTCTGCCTTGGCCGTCAGCTTTGTCACGGCGAAGGCGATCGGCCAAATAGCCCCTTCGTCGAGGTTCGCACCTTCGTTAAAGCCGAATGTTAAATACCTCATGGCTCCGACTGACAGTGCACGTCCGGTTGCCGGCCGGGGAGTATGAGATTCTCTAAAAAAACAGATAACTTTACCGTTTTTGGCATAGGCTGGCATGGTATACCACAGCTTCGGGGAAAGGCCAGGCGCGCTGGCTTTGATAATGGCATGGAGTTTCTCCGCTACGGCGCGGTCCGTCCTCGGCATCTTAGCGATTACCGCGAGCACGGCTCTTTCATCATCCGCCCCATCTGTGCTTTCTTCATGGTGCCTATCCTTCTTGAGCAACTTCTTTTCAATCTTAGAATTCTTAGCTTTCTCCATGAGGCCTCTCCTTAAACCATTGGATAATATTTAGTCTCTTTCCCCACCTACCTTTGCTGCGGTCCCTTTATAAGCTTTTCTTAATCCGCTAATGTCGAATTTTTTCATCTTCAGAAAAGCATTGGTAACGCGCGCCACTTTCTCCGGATCATGGTCTCGCAACATCTTATTTAGCGCCGCGGGGACGACCTGCCACGAAACGCCGAACTTGTCCTTGAGCCATCCGCAAACGCCTTCCTGGCCGCCATTAGCAGTTAGCCTTTCCCAGTAATGGTCAATTTCCTTCTGAGTCTGGCATTCAACCATGAAAGAAATAGCTTCGTTAAAGCTAAAATTGTGTACCCGGGCGCTGTCCATGGCAGCGAACTCTTGCCCTTCCAGCGTGAAGCCGGCGTGTTTGACCGTTCCCGCTTTGTCGGGTTCTTCGCCTTTGCCGTATCGCATGATATGGTCGATAGCTGAATTATGGAACACCGTCGTATATAGGTTGAACGCTTCTTCAGCCTTACCGCTCTGCCCTTCACTAAACATGAGTGTTGGAACGATCTTTTGCTTTATCAGACCGTTTTTAAAAAACATCACCTGCCAAGAAAGACCGTACTTATCCTGAAGCCAACCGTATCTTTCACTCATTGGATAAGATCCCAGTTCCATGATTGTAGGACCACCGCCTTGTGACAGTTTTGACCAAAGGATATCTACTTCCTCTTTCTGGTTGCAAGCCACGAGGAACGATATCGAAGGATTAAATTTGAATACAGGCCCTCCGTTCAGGGCAACGAATCTCATCCCCTCAATCTCGAACTCGGTGGTCATAACAGATCCTGCCGGCATATGATGAACATCAAAACCCGTTTTAGTATACCGGGTTACATTGCCAACTCCAGACTTCTGGAAGATGGAAACATAGAAGTTGGCGGCTTCCTCTCCCTGACTGTCAAACCATAGAAACGGAGTTATTTTCTGTTTCATTGTCATATTCTCCCCACATTGTATTTCTTCTTTTTCTCTAGATTTTCCTTCACTCGGAAGGTGACAATCTTTTCTATCAGGTCGTAAGGTATAGGTTTATCCAGAGGAAATTGCAGCGTTCCCTTGCCAGTTGCATAATGGGACACCGCTTCCTTAAAAACCTCAATGCCAGATGGAATTGGATATTCATCAATTGTCTTCTTTTGCGTTTTCATAATGTAACGCCTGAACGAATTCCATTCAATGACCCAAGATAAATCTTGACGACATTCAAACTATTATCAAATTCTACTCAGCCTAAACTGTCAGAGTTATAAAATTCAATAAAAAGAATTGACATTTTTATTACACTTTTTTATTTTCGCAGGTAAACATATAGACTGATGTCCTTCTCTTTGACGTCATAATTCTTAAATTCTGTCTGCGAAATCAGGCTCATAAACTCATCTTTGCTGTAGGCTCCCTTTTTAAGAAAATATTTAAAAGTCACTTGCATAAAGAATGCTTCAAGTCCTTTCTCCCCCATTTCGCGGGTACATGCCTCGAGTCGCTCTTTGGAGGCGTTTTTATTCATATCGATAATCAGAGCAGTTCCCCCGGTTTTTAACACCCGATGCATTTCATTTAAGGCTTCGAGTGGTTCTTTAAAGTTTTTGAAAGCGGCAGTGCAGATAATGAAATCAAATCTATTGTCCGGGGAAAAGATCTCCGCAGCATTGCCTTCGCGAAAATCCACTTCAACACCAGCAGCCTTTGCATTTTTCCTGGCTATTTCAACGAAGTCTTTACTGATGTCCAAACCAACAATGTTGTATTCGCCTAACTTTGCCAGTTCGATTGAAAGGTAGCCGGGACCAGGGGCAATTTCAAGTACGTTTGCTCCATTTTTAATATGGCTAGCGACCTCTAGCGCATACATCTTCATCTCTTTCAATCTGTGATGCTTGGTGTTATTATCGTACCAATGGGCCATCCAGCCTCCGATTCCGAGATCTTTCTTACGTCTCATTGATTTCATCATTTCTATATCCTTTAAGGTATTTAGACTCAACACCTAACCTAGAATGTCGAAGAAAACCGAAGCAGTAGATCAGAACACCTAGGTTGGCCTATTACGTTTTGTTAAAATACAATACAAGAAAATACGATGCATAAGCTCCGATGAAACTTCCAGCCATTTGCATTGAATTGCCATTATCTTTGAAACCGGAAAACACGAATGCAATGCCGCCATAGGCTGCTGATATTATCGCTATTAATCCAATAATCGCGCAGATTCGGGCACCTTTGCGAGTTGCACCCCTGAATGACACAACTAAAATTGCGATAGCGAAAAATAATAACAATGCCCCCAAAACGGCATGAGCGATTTCCATATTACCTGCGGCTTTTATTGCCCTGAAAAAACTGTCAAGCGTATGTCCGACTTGGCCGTTTGGAAAAACTGCGAACAAATTGACAAAATCACCAAGCCAGGCTTGGGCAGTTAGTCCAATTAGAATGTGTATGACCAGGATCAATAATGGGCGTGCAGTCGGTTTCATGATTGGATTCTATACTCGGGAAAGGCGACTGTCAACGACACCCTGCAGGGGATCAATCTTAAAAATGGGGACACACTCCAATTAGATTCGATTAATCTAAGTTTCGACACAGATAATCGGAGGTTGGAACAATGAGAATCGACATAGGAAATTATGTGAATCTCACGTATATTCGACTACTTTCGGTTTTCGCTTTTCAATTCATCAAACTTTGCCAAAATCCCTATGTTTTAATCCGATTAGTCCTATCCAAGTTAGTAATCCCCCTATTACCGTTAAAATAATAACGGGACCAATCGAAAAACTCCCACCCGGGATCTTTGGAATATCGATAAAAGGCGATATATTCATTACCCATTGAGGTAGATTAAAAATCGCATTGATAAAAAGCAGCAGCACACATGCCCCCAATACCCCCCAGCTTAAGCCAGTCCACTTGGGAAATAAACCAAATAGTGCAACCGATATTCCCACGAGCACCCACACTGCAGGCAATTGAACCATTGCGCTCGCCAATAAAACCAGTAATTGCCCAGTGAGATCGTGAGCATTTATTCCTCGAATCAATCCCGCGGCCAGACCCATTCCGGCTAGAACCATAGCCGGACCCAATATTGCAAAAAAGAGATGGCTGATTGCCCAGCGTATTCGCCCCACCGAGGTTGCCAAAACCGGCTCAGCCCGCAGATTCGTTTCTTCGGAGCGCATTCTTAGAGTGGCTTGAATCGCATATCCTCCAACGACCAGAGCAAAAAGACCCATGACGCCGGCAAAATACGCATTAATAATTCCAGTCTGACCTTCAAGCTTCGTTATTATTTGCTGCGCTTGAGGGGTATCTTGCAAAAGTCCGTTGAGGCTTGAGGCGACTCCACCAAGCACCAAACCCATGACAGCGAGCCCGGCTGTCCATCCAATTAACAAATTTCGGTGTAATCGCCATCCTAGAGCTAGCGGAGTACGGAAATTTGGAGAAGCTGCTGCTGGTCCCGGTTTTGACGGGATCAATCCGCTCCCGATATCCCGGTGAGTAAGTAAAAGAGAAGCGACAATTGATAGAACCACTATAAAAGCAATAACGGGCGCGAATATCCACCATTGCTCGCTGCCGAAGGGGCGTAATTGCTCTGCCCAGCCCAACGGCGATAGCCATGATAACCAATGCAAACTAGTAATGTCTCCCGCGATTCGCAACACGAAAGTCAGTCCTAAAATTCCAAAGCACAGTGCCCTGCCTGTTCCGGCCCGGCTGGTCAACTGTGAGGCAACAGCTCCTATCGCAGCAAATACAGATCCGACCGCGGCATATTGCAGGCCGAGTGCGAAGGACCCGACCGCCGGTAAATTCTTACTGATCATGCCGAATCGAAGATGCCATTGAATAAGTGCTAGCGATGACAGACGTGGGCCAGCGGGTCAATCCAGTTTTTCATGATGCCATTGACATCGTCCACATAGACGGGTCCGGCCAGGATTAACGCGTCGGCAGCTTTCATCCGGGCTTTGATTTCCGACATATCGTCATTAATGGGGCAAAATTCCTCGCCCTTATCGAAACAAGTACGACAGCCCCAGCACGGCTCAATATTGATGTGCCCTAAATAAAGCGTATCCAAAACCAGCGGTTCATGATTGTCTCTGGCAGTTGACTCCAGGCGAGCCTGCAATAATTGTGTGGTCCGGTCCGTATTGCCGTCCTTGCGGTAACTACTGTTTGAATTAAGAATATTCATGGCGTATCCAACTTTGTGTTTATTATTTTATCGGTTATGATTAACGCCCTCTCAAATCAGAAAAGAGTTTATTCCAAATCATCTTTCGAGCCAACGTCAAAGTATCGCCGCCGATGGGAAACTCATTCCTGTAAATCAAAATGGAAATACCATGTACCAGCCCCCAGCAATAAAGTAATAACTCTTGTAAACTCATGCTTTTGTTGTCGTCGTTATTGTGTTCTTTATAATATCGTTCCACCGTTTTGTAAAATGTCCCAAAAGGGCTACCGGTTCTTTCAAGAATCTCCAGACAGTCATTATTGTCCAAAGATTCTGCTTGTCCGCCAAACAGCTTGTTTGTATCACTTAAAAAGATAAGATGTAAATACTCAGGATTTTTTACAAAAAACTCGATGTAGGCACAACCCATTTCCTTAAGTTGACTTTGAGAATCATCAGGATATTTATCGACGGCACTCTGGAGGACCTTGTTAAATTTTCCAATGGCTTCCTGCGCAATGGCCAAAACCAATTCATCCTTGTTCTTAAAATGCCTGTATGGTGCGGTTTGACTCACACCACAGTCCCTTGCCACTTTACGCAGAGAAAAGCCTTCATATCCCTCCGCAACCAGGATTTTCAAGCCTTTTTTAATCAGGTCGGACTTCAAACCAGTATGATGATAGTTTTCTTTGACCAACGGTACTGTCTACCTTTTGAAATGTGTTGTCAATAACTTTTAAAATTATTATAGCACATAATGTTGACAATGCTAACATGTTAAACTATAATGTTAACAACGTCAACATAAGGAGGGCTAAAACGTGAAAGGCTATATCATTTCAGATAAAGATTATCAAAGCAGAATTTATACTCGATTGTGGGAGTTGGTCACCGCTAATTTGACTGAAAAAGAGTTCCAAATTGAACATCGAGAGATCGGCAGGGACGAACTCGCCTTTTGCAAGGGTTGTTTCGGTTGCTGGATCAAACAACCCGGAGAATGCACCATCAAGGACTCAATGGCTGAAATTAATAGCAGGTATATGAATAGTGACGTGGTTGTATATCTTAGCCCGGTGATTTTTGGACAATTCAGCGCTAATCTAAAAAGCGCCATTGACCGGTGGCTTCCTAATTACCTTCCCTTTTTTATGACAAGACCCGATGGTTCGACTATGCATCCTCCAAGATATTTGACATATCCCAAACAGATTATTATCGGTTATGGTGAAGCCGTCTCCAAGGAGGATGCCCAGCTTTTCGTAGATATCACGAAGAAGCACCGTCGTAATATTGAAGTTTTGTTTTTCAATGGTTGTGACTCGGATTGTACCAGTTTTTTAAATCAAATAAAACTTGAGAGGGTAGGTGGTCAGTTATGAGTATGAGTAACAAAATTGTTTTGATCAATGGCAGTCCCAAGATTAATGAAGAATCCGTTTCAGGATATCTCGTATCGCTGCTTAGCGATCGAATCGGGACCGATGGCATTAACAAAATAATTATTAACGTTCGTCAAAGCCTTACCAGACACCAAACCCTGAGTGATTTTGAAGTTATTTCCAAGGCAGATGCAATTGTAATCGTATTTCCACTCTACATTTTTTGCCTGCCGGCAATGCTGACACGTTTTCTTGAGGATTATTATCATTATTATTCCGAAACTGGTAAGATTGCCGGTAACCAAAAGATATACCCTATCGTCAACTGTGGATTCCCAGAAGCGGAGATTAATGGAGAGGCAGTTCATGTCGTCCAAAGTTTCAGCCGCCATATCAACGCAGAATACCGGTTCGGTATTCTTATCGGTAGTGGTGGTATGCTTATCGGCGCCAAAGGCGCACCTTTTATGAAAAAGGCGATGATCAAACTGCAGAACGCATTTGATGAAATTAAAAGTGATTCTCTGAATAATGCCCACCAAAATTTAGAAGATGTTCTCATTAATATAAATTTCCCAAGGTGGCTTTACTTCTTTATGGGCGATAGAGGTTTTATTCACGACGCCCATAAAAATGGCCTGAAAAAGAAAGATATGTTACGCAAGCCATACCGGGCTAACGAACCAAGTTGATTCTATTGTAATCTATATTTCAATTTAAGCTCATTTAAGCTTTGAGAGAGAATGAAGGGTATTTGTCTGTTATCACCGAGAAAGCATAAGCAGTAGGCATGGATCGGACTCGTCCGATTGTCATCAATTCTTGCTGGGGCCAGGGCGTGGCTCCATCCGGCTTGGACTGATTTTATTCTCAACTGCGTTTCCTGTTTCTGCCGCATTTTAGTTTTGTTAGTTTTTGCACGCGAATCGCATAGTTACGAGAACACTCCAACTTGACAATAGTACACTTGTTCTACTATGATAGCAGTACAGGATTGGGAACGGCCGCCATTCTTTGCATATATTAATTAGTATCACTATCATTATGATAAGCGAATACTGTCAATTTGTTTGGCCGTAATTTAATTACTCAAAATTGGGGGTTAGACCTTTGCGAGATCAACATTTTTCTAACAACATTGACAAAACTCACTTGACAGACTTTTGTAATGGTGATAACATTACCATTAATCACTGAATTCTAAGGTGGAAAAATTTATGACGATATCATTGGCAAGCCTGATTCGAGAAGCAAGAGCGCGACAAGGCAATATGACCCAGGGAGATCTGGGAAATCTGGCCGGAACGAGCTTGGAAAACATCACGTCCATCGAGAATGGACGTAACCTTCAGCCAAAGCCTGATATTATTGCCGGTATGGCCAGGGCTCTGGATCTCACAATCGTGGATATTTACGCCGCGATTACCGGAACCCTCAACCATTTCCCCTGGGAACGGGTAGGAGAGCTGGATCTCGTAGACACCGAGTTGGAGTTGATGTTTAAGCAGGTTGACAGCATGCTTGATGGTGAGGCCAGGGATCGTGTTAAAGCATTCATTCGTTTCACCATCGATGAAGAGAGGCGCAAACTACGCCATGCGGCAGAAGATAAGCGGAGGAATAAATAATAAGTGGGCGTTGAATTTAAGGAGTGCGGTAATGGAAAACCAAGCGGTAGAGAAAGCGAAGGAGTTGCTGCGGCGTTACCCGGGACTTTCATTTCCAATGGACATGGAAAAACTGGTGGCAATGGAGGGATGCGAACTTATTGAGTGGCCATTCTTGTTTCCCGTTACGGAGGTCAAGCATGGCCGGTGGATCGGAGTTGCCAAAGGCTTAAGCCCGATAGAAATCAGATATCTGGCGGCGCATGCTTTGGGGCATCATCTTCTGCACTGCGGTAATCAATTATGGTTTCAAGAGTGGCAGCAAACCAGCGTACTGAAACAGGAACGAGAAGCTGATGAGTTCGCAGTCCACATCTTAATACCCGAGACGGAGCTTATCCAGTTGGGAAACCTGAATACCTGGGAGATAGCTGACCGTTTCGGCGTTTCGGAAAACCTGGCGCACCAAAGAATTACGGAGTTTGCTACTGATACCGAACGCAATCTTTGGCTGGGACGGGATCGGGAGATTTAATATTGTGAGGAAGGTGCACAAATGCAAAAGGATCACGATGTTAAACGAGTGAAATGCTGCATCTATGCGAGGGTGTCGACGGATGAGCAGGCCGAAAGAGATCTATCAATCCCATTCCAACTGGAAAGATGTCGGTATCATGCCCAAGGACTGAACTGGGTGGTTGTAAAAGAATTCGTTGACGCCGGCGAGAGCGCCCGTACTGACAAGAGGCCCGAATTCCAGAAGATGATCACTGCGGGTAGAGCGAAGGAATTTGACGTCATCCTGGTGCATAAGTTCGATCGGTTTGCCAGAAATGACTACGATTTCATTACCTATGAAAAAGAGCTCGAGGACCTGGGTATCAAAGTGGAGAGCTTGAGTGAACCCGGTGACGCTTCGACTCCGGCAGGCTATATCAGCCGCCGCATGATGCAGATTATCAGCACCTGGTACTCCAAGAACCTTGCGATTGAGGTCAAGAAAGGGCTACTAAAAAAAGTGGAAACCGGTGGTTGGCCTAAGCAGGCGCCATTTGGCTATGTTAATAAGCACGATAAGAACTCGACCTGGATCGAGGTGGATCCTAAGAACGGCCCGTTTGTGACCGAGGCTTTCCGCGAAATGAGCACTGGCAAATGGACATTGGAATCCTGGGCGGACCATGCTTATTCCCTTGGTTACCACAGCCGGTACGGCAACCGGATCAGACGCTCTAAGTGGAGCGACATATTCCATCACCGCATCTATTTGGGGGAAACCTGGATGAAACTGGGTGATATCCCAATCAAAGGAAGCCACCAGGCACTGGTGGACGAAGATACATTTACCTGGGTGCAGCAGGTTTTAAGCCAGCACGATAAGAACCGGCAACATACCCGGCGGTATAAATATCTTCTGCAAGGGATTCTGCATTCGGCAGATGCCGATAGCCCCTGTTGGGCAGAGACAAACAATAAGAAGAAAATAAGCTATTACCGCAGCCGTCAGAAGGTGAATGGCAGTCAGGTCTACTATAACAGTAAGAATGTCGACGACCAGATCCCTGCTATCTTCAAGAACATCACTGTCACAGAGACCACAAGGCAAGCCATGAGAAAAGAACTATCCGCCTTTTTTGCTGAAGAAGTGGAAGGTAATGGACAACTCAAAGCAAATGAGGCAAGGCTGGCAAAACTTGAGCGGATGGAAAAGAATCTCCAAAGGTTGTACGTTGAAGAGGAAATCTCACTCGCAGACTTTAAGGAGCATCGTTCTCAATTAGAGGCTGAGAGATCAAGGCTGAGGACCACGGTGGATGGCGTTAGGCAGAACCAGCACCTGATAAAGGCTGACTTCGAGGTCGCCCTTGAATTGGCTACTCAGCTTGATTTTCTCTACAACAATGGTAACTTTGACCAGAGACGATTGTTATGTGAGACAGTCTTGAAGCGTATTTACGTTGAAGATGGCAGAATAACCAAGACGGAGTTTAATGCGCCTTTTGCCATCATAGCCCGGGCCAATGGTTCGGGAACTGTTCCGAGTGGTGGACCAAAGGTGACTTTTGCGAAACCAATAGACTCTTTCTTTGAGTTGTCGATAACTTCTGCTCCCTCACGTATAGAGAGGGACTGCCATGACAAGGGAAATAACTGAAGAATCTGCTATCTTAATTTTAGTTCGACATTAAATCGTGTCAATAATCACAAGCAAGAATATATTGGATCAGATTTGGTGGTGTGATATTCTTTTCCTGATGATTTGGATGACAGCAAACTTTAACAGACGATAGCTGGGAGTTCGAGCTACATCATTAAGCCAGGCGTCAATTTAAAATGTAATAAATTCTTAATCAAAACGTCGCCGATTTTATGACTTCTTC
>Ga0187851_10003261_pt1 | contig 13736 bp, 8 predicted proteins | sample June2016WEW_6_10_FD_132997 | JGI IMG/M metagenome (GOLD analysis project Ga0187851, IMG submission 132997) | Peatland microbial communities from SPRUCE experiment site at the Marcell Experimental Forest, Minnesota, USA - June2016WEW_6_10 | ecosystem: Environmental > Terrestrial > Soil > Wetlands...
GCCTGTGATCGAATCCGCCGCCATACCGTTCAACATTGCGTTGTGGTAGCGACAACAATCTCTAAGGCGCGGATTGCATGCGGCACAGAACATGAGACTTATAGTAAGTAAGGCGTCGAGCGCTGTCAATTTGAGCGTCGCAGATTATGAACTCGAACGCACGTTCCGCTCCGGACGTGCCGCGAGCGGTGGCGTCGATTGGCTCGAAGCGGCTTTGCTGTGAAAAAAGGGGAGATAAGTCCAATCGTTGGGATTCGGAAGGGCACTTACGGCGATCAAACCTGGGATTCGGCTCTAGGAACTTGTTGAAATAGGTACCTGTGGCGTCGCGGTGAAGAGGTGGGTCGTCTAAACAGACATGCGTGGAGACGAGCGTACTCAAGACGGGATGTTCAGCTATGTTTCGTTGGAGCAGCGGGTACCTGCGGATCATCCGCTGCGAGCGGTTCGGAGGTTGACAGACGCGGTGTTGGAGACGCTGAGCTTGGAGTTTGATGCGCTCTACGCAGCCACGGGGCGGCCGTCGATCGCGCCGGAGTATATTCTTCGGGCGCTGCTTTTGCAGGTGTTCTACTCGGTTCGCTCGGAGCGCTTGCTGGTCGAGCAGATCGACTACAACCTTCTGTTTCGCTGGTTCGTGGGCCTGGGCATGGACGATGCGGTGTGGAATCATGCGATGTTCTCCAAGAACCGGGATCGGTTGCTGACCTCGGATGTGGCCCAGCGGTTCTTCGCTGAGGTGAACAAGAAGGCGAAGAGGTTCATGTCGGACGAGCACTTCACCGTAGACGGCACGCTGATCCAGGCCTGGGCCTCACAGAAGAGTTTTCGCTCCAAGGACGGCTCCGACGATGACGATGGTACGGACTTTCGCGGACAGAAGCGCAGCAACGACACGCATCAGTCCACCACTGATCCTGATGCGCGGTTGTACAAGAAAAGCTACGGCAAGGAGTCGAAGTTGAGTTATCTTGGCCATGCTTTGGTAGAGAACCGCAACGGGTTGATTGCCGCGGCGATGGTTACACACGCCGATGGCTATGCAGAACGCGATGCCGCGCTTTTGATGCTGGCCGAGAAGCAACAAGGCCGTTGCCGCCGTATCACCGTGGGCGCCGACAAGGCGTATGACAGCGAGGATTTCGTACGCACCGTACGGGAGTTGAATGTGACCCCGCACATCACGAAGAACGACAGGAACCGCAGCAGCAACCTGGACCGGAGAACCACGCGGCAGCCTGGCTATGCGATCAGTTTGAGCCGCCGTTGGCTGATCGAGAAGGGCTTTGGATGGCTGAAGCAAACAGGGCCACTGCGGCAAGTTAAGTTACGAGGGCTGGAGAAAGTGGATTGGCTGTTCGTCTTCAGTTGCGCTGCGCACAACTTGATCCGGCTTCCCAAACTCATCGCTCAACCACTAGCAATGCTCAGGGAGCAGTGTGCCTGAACCTTGGTTGCCGGCCATCGGGACCCATTCTCCATGCCCACAACCCCGATGAGCACTAACGAAACGCACGATTCAAACAGATTTCAAATTGGCAGAAGCACAAATCCCCAATGTGTTCCCTAAAACGCATCGAATTTCAACGAGTTCCTAGAGGCCTTCGTCGCTTTCTTTCGCGGCAGTCGGATGAGCGCCGCTGACTTTGGCTCGGGCGGAGCTTCGCCGGGGGATCGACGGCCAGTGCGCGTCGGGCGACCACCGGCCCTTTTCCAGCCGTGCGCCAACCTGTTGCCCGCATCGGGCACAGGCGTGCAGCGTCCATTGAGCCCGATTCACATTGGAGAGAAGCAACCGGTTTGTCTCCTCGCTGAATGAGCCCTCACACGGTTTTACAGGAAATGCCATAGTGACCCTTCTTGAATTGGTTTTGATGATTGCTGAACACGAGGCGTCATCCAAATATGCGCTTCTGCAATGGTATTGACTACCTTTAGATGAGAGTATTCCCTCGCCATCGAAGTTGCTCGTCGTCTTCTTTTGCCCAGAATCTTCCGGTTTTCCATGGAATTCCGCCATTTATCCATCGCCGGCAAAGCCTGTTCTTCAGCTTTGCGGAGCGCCATCCCACAGAAAGTATCGCATCCAGGTCTTGCCGTGGCGTTAAACGAGCTCGGGCATACCGCCTTGGAGTCGTCGAGGGCCGCACCGGCTTGATTGAAGCATCGTCTTCGACCCCGGTGATAGCCTAGGTCGAGATGTCGCCGATCACGAACGACATCGCTTCGCCCCCTTCTCCGAGGAGTCCTTGTTCATGCCTGGAATCGACCGTCTTCTTGTATCAATCTTCCTTGTTGCATTTTGCATGCCGGCAGCCCATGCAGACTCCTACGACGCGAAACCGAAACTTGTTGTCATCCTGGTATTCGACCAGTTTCGAGGCGACTACCTCGATCGTTACCGCGCCGATTTCAAGGCGGCGAATGGATGGAACCTGTTTCTCAAACGTGGTGCGCACTTCACCGATTGCTACTACGACTATGCCAACTTGGTAACTGCAGCCGGACACGCGACCATCGGCACCGGTGCCTATACCGATGGGCATGGCATTCCACTCAACGAATGGTATGAGCCGGGTCCAGACGGACTTCCCCATCAGGTCAGCTCCGTTGCCGACGAAAGATACACGCTCATCGGCGCTCCCGCCGAAGCAAAAGATAAAACCGGCGCCTCGGCACATAGAGAAATGGCGACCACCCTCGGGGATGAGCTTGTTCTGGCCACCGCCGGACGCGCGCGGGTCTATGGCGTTTCCATGAAAGACAGGGCCGCAATTCTGACCAGTGGGCACGCAACGAAAGGTGCCTTTTGGGTCGACCACGATACCGGTGCCTGGGAGACTTCAAGTTACTGGATGCCTGTGCTTCCGCCATGGGCCGTGCAGTTCAATGCAGGCGATCATGCGACAGTTGCGCGAAGAGAAAGCGGTGTCGCTCAGGGAAGCTTTTATGAAAAAGTCGGCCGCTCGGCAGCAAGCGTTGCCTACCAGCTCGATTTTGCCCAGGCTTTGATCGCCGGCGAAAAGCTCGGTCTCAATTCAGCCAACGTTACTGACATGATCACCATTTCAATTTCGTCAACCGACATCAATGGTCATGCATTCGGGCCCGACGATCCATCCCAAAAAGACCTTATTGTTCAATCGGACGCCGCGCTCGACAAATTCTTCACCTTCCTCGACAAGACAATCGGATTGAAGAATGTGATGGTGGCGATGACCGGCGATCACGGCGTGGCCACCACGCAGAAAGCCGGCGACGCCGAAGGTATGCCGGTTCTCGATTTCTCTCCTGACGAGTTCACCAAGCCGCTTGAGCAGATGCTTGAAGCAAAGTTTCCCCTTAAGAGCTCCGGAAAATATGTCCTTCAAATGGATAATCCCTACTTGCTTTTGAATAAGGCAGCCTTTCAGGCAGCTGGCGTGGACGAACAGGAGGCGGAGGACACCGCCAAGGCCATGGTTCAGCAGATCTTCTCAGCCTTCATGTCCAGGACGAGTGAATCGAAAGAAGGCCGGCAGAAAGATCCGCCGGAGCTCACGAATATCTACACGAGCAGGCAAATGCGCGAGGGGCAGCTCCCCGACACGCAGTATGGCCGGCTGATCGCCCATAGCTACTCTCCCTATGTTGGCTGGGCTCTCCATCTGAACTTCGGCCCTTATCAGTTCCCATGGCATGGTTCCGGCACGACGCATTTTTCAGCTAATAGCTACGACCGCCATGTGCCCCTTGAACTCTTTGGCAGCGCCTTTGCGCCCGGCACCTACCACGGAATCGTCGCGCCGGTAGACATTGCCGCAACCTTCGCGTCTCTCTTGCGAATCAACCGCCCCAGCGCCGCCGTTGGCCGCGTCCTGACCGAAGCGATTCGCCACGAGGATGCAGGCGCAACCTGGGTCTCCGATCCAAAATAGACAAGCGCCTCTCCCGACGAGACTGGAGGGGAAGGGAAGCTGAGTTACCGGTCTGACGATCGGCCGCCAAACCAATGCTTTAAGATGGATCGAAAGATGGAAAACGTGGAGTCAGACAAGGATCGCGCCCTCGGGGAGAAAGCCCCCGACCCTGCCAACAGTATCGATGCATTGGACATTCTCCTCGTTCTGTCCAGTCGGCGGCGTCTGATTGGCGGCGTCACCTTGATTACGCTGCTCATCGGGATCCTCCTCGTCATCGTCCTCAAGCCAAGCTACACAGCCATTGCCATCATCATGCCCCCCCAGCAGCAGTCCTCGGCCTCCTCGCTGATGGGCCAGTTGGGGTCGCTCGTTTCTATCGGTGGTGGTGGCGGCGGGTCTTTCGGTTCGTCGTTGGGCATGAAGTCTCAAGCCGATATGTACGTCGGAATTCTCGAGAGCCGTACCATCGCAGACGCTCTCATCGCGAAATTCGATCTTCGCAAGGAATACGATCGCAAGACTGCTGCGGACACCCGGACGGTTCTCAAAAACCAATCAAAATTTGAAGTCGCAAAAGACGGCCTCATTCACATCTCGGTCACAGATAAGGATCCGCAGCGCGCCAGCGAGATGGCCAATGCCTACGTCGAGAAGCTCTATGGGAAAAACGCCGACTTGGTCGTCGCAGAAGCTTCGCAGCGCAAGATATTTTTCGACGAGCAGCTCGACAGTGAGAAAAGGGCGCTCGCTGCGGCAGAAGACGACATGCGCGCCACGGAGCTTAAAACCGGAATCATCCAGTTGAGCGGTCAGGCTGCCGTCACAATCCGAAGCATCGCCGAGTTACGTGCGCAAATTCAAAGCCGCGAAGTCCAGTTACAGGCCATGCGCACTTTTGCGACCGATGAGAATCCGACCGTCTCCCGCGTGCAGGAAGAGATTGCGACCATGCGTGGGCAACTGGCCAAGCTCGAAAACGATGAAGAGCGTCAGGAACAACCCGGCAACATTTCTCTGCCAGCCGGAAAAGTCCCCGAAGATACCCTGGAGTATGCGCGCAAGCTGCGCGAAGTCAAATATCACGAAACGCTCTTCGATCTGCTGTCCAAGCAGTTTGAAGCGGCACGCATCGATCAGGCAAAATCCGCTCCCATCATTCAGGTCATCGATCATGCCGTTCCGCCCGATAAAAAATCCGGGCCGCATCGTAGCTATATCCTCATCGGAGCCTTGCTGACAGGCTTCCTCTTCTCGTCTTTGTACGTGCTTTTCGTCTATAGCTATCACCGCATTGAGGACGCCCCCGAGTATGAGCGCAAGATGCAGGACCTGCGTGCCCTGTGGCGTACGCAACGCGCCCCGCGCTGACGACCTTTTCTTCAGTGAATCGCACTTTCGGTGCCGCTCGGTAAACCCCTGTGATGCTCCGCTGCGCCTGCCTCTGCTACCCGTTCCGTCAGGTTTGAAAACAGCTTGAAGAAGACGACCTGAAAGATAATCGGAAGGTAGAACCAGAAGTTGACAAAGAACGAAAACGCCGCGCAAAAGTACAAAGTCGAAAATGCCCCGATGCGAAACAGCGACGCCTCCTGATAGATCGCCTTGCGCAGCCGATACGTGCTGAAAACAGCCAACGATGTAAGGACGACAACTCCCAGCGTACCCATGTCGGAATAGACCGGATAAAGAAAGGAGGAGACATTGAAAATCTCCACCTCCAGATATGACCCCCGATCCTCGTACGATGGGCGCAGAAACGACGGAACGAGCTGCGAAAGCGACGATCCGTCATAAAAAGGCGCATCGGAATAGAGAACCAGGTTGTTCACATTGGCCACGTTGAAATAAGAGTAAGAATAAAGCCAGATTACTGGGTCGGGAACCCACGCGTACTCCGGCTTTATCTTGGCAAGGGTCTTGATATTCCCGCTGCGAAACGATCCAATCACCGAAAACATCACACCCGCAAGCGCCATCCAAAGCACAATCTTCTTAAGGCTGAATCGCTTGCGCATGAGCGAATAGACGATAACTCCCTCTACACCCAGCGAAAGCAGGTTCTGTCGCGTGATAAATAAGATGAAAAGGACGAAGAGAGAGAAATAGATGCACAAATGCCACCGTCGCCCGGTCCGGAAATACAAAACCAGGTGAAAGATTCCCAGTGCATTCGAGAACGCGAGATAGAATCCGTAGAGCCCATGAACGCCGAAATCCAGGTACCCCGTATCGCCCGTGAGAATTCCACGGATCAGCGGAATGTAACCCGCAATCGCGATATTCAGCACAGTCAGGAATAGAAAAGCCAGATCGATCAGCAGAATGGCGAACCCCGGTGTGATCATCGACGGCCTGGCTTTTTGCCATACGGTGATTCTCTGGGTTCTTGAGAATCGCTGTCCTGATGCAAATAGTGCTGTCAACAATGTGAAAAGTATCAGCCTGTAAGTCGCGGGACTCACCGGTTCGGCATACTCGCTCATCGGAGTTACCGAGAAGATGAGGATGACCACCCATGGCACCGAAAAGGCGACAAGCGGATCGAGATACTCGATTCTCCTGTAGGCCAGCAGATAAAGTGCAAGCCCAGCCACCACACCAACCAGAGTCGCCGGCGTGGGAATCCAGAACAGAAGCTCCAGCGCCACAATGCCGTAAGTCGCAAGCACTGTGAAATGCCGCAACGCCTGCGGGCTGCACCCAGGAAGCGGCATGGCGAGGCTGGCTTCAGATTCCATCAGCGTCCTCGCCTTCCGAGTTGCGCGTCGTGCGGTGCCGCGAGCAAAGTGGAGAAGGGATCGATCATGCCCACATCCGGCTTGATGTGTCTCATAATATAGCGCCTCTTCGCCAGCATCTTCGGCAGTAGGCGCAATGCCCCCGGAACTGCCAGCAGCGTGTCAGGCATGAAACAAAGCAGAAACATCAACATGCCCAGCTCACGCGCGGCAATGAAGGGCAAGTCGCGAAAAAACCTCCAGCCATGATCGTTCTTGAGAATGGCGAAAAGATGATTGCGCCAGCTCCATTGCCGTACGTTTAACGGAAATGCCCGATGGTGTCGAACATACTCGAAGAAATTTCTCACCCCGCCTTCGCTTTGGCCCACGGCTCTCTGGTGCTCCACGATCGCCCCCGGCACATAAACGCACGAGTAGCCGCGCAACCGCAAGCGCCACGAGAGATCCAAATCCTCCCAATACGCGAAAAAGTCCTCGTCGAAGTACTCTGACGATCCGATCTTGACTGCCTCCAGCGCCGACTTACGATACACCGCCGCCGTTCCCGAGACGCCAAAAACTTGGGGCTCCCTGTCGTACTGTCCTCGATCGATCTCCAACTGCCCGCGCTCATAGCCCCTGCGGCTGCGCGAAACCAGAATGCCTGTCCCGTCCAGCGTCCGCTCGCCGCTCGAATTCTGCCCCGGCTTGATCATCTTCCCCGTCGCTGCGCCCACGTGCGGGTCTTCAAACGCCGCCACAATTCGCTTCAGAAAATCCGGCTCGATCAGTGCATCGGGGTTCAGTACCATCAGCAGTTCCGAGCCGGTGCCGTCAAAAAAACGGTTGTGCCCGCCGGCATAGCCAAGGTTCGCCTCCATAACTACAACGCGAACTCTGCCGTCGGCCTCAAACTGCTCCTTCACCTCGCTCGCCAAAGAAGGGCAATCGGGATTGAAGTTCTCCATGTAAGTCAATTCAAAATCGACCAGGTCTGAAGCCAGCACCGCTTCAATGCACGCGCGAATCTCGTCCCACCCAGAGTTCCAGCGCAGCAAATTGATCGAGAGACTTTTCATGGAGTTTGCATTCGAGGCGTGGAACCTGCGGCTGGTTTCAGTCAATGACTTGTCTTCCAAAGCGAACGGCAGAGTTACTTCCCTAATTTCGTACCTTCGCCCGCGTGGACGCCGTCAGCCTCTTTTGTTGCATTCTACCAGTGCCGCACACTGCAAAATCGGCCCGGCGCGGCGTCATCCCGACCCGCAAATCCGCGTCCACCGCAGCGTATCCTAATCAAGAGCCATGGACGCCGTCCTCATTCAGTGCATCGTTGTGCTTTACAAGCAAGACCCCGCGCACGCCCGGTCGCTCACTTCGCTCCTCTCCGTCTGCGCCGCCGAACCCGGCCTTGCTTCAAAAATCCGCATTGCCGTGCACGATAACTCCCCCGAACCAGCCCCCTTCGAGAATCGGCCTACCTTGCCCCACATCGATTACGAACATTTCCCGGCCAATCCCGGCCTGGCCGTCGCCTATAACCGCGCGCTCTCCATCGCCCAAGACAGGAACATTCCCTGGCTGTTAACTCTCGATCAGGACACAGCCGTGGATCGCAACTTCTTGCACCGGCTTCTTGCCGCCCTCGAAAGCGATCTCGCCGCACAGGCCTGCGCGTTTGTTCCCCAGCTCGTCAACGATGGAGTCGTCCTCTCCCCGCAGATCGTGGGCGGCGTGCTCTACCATCGCCTGCCGCTGGGGTTTTACGGCTTCTCACACAAGCCGCTGGTGGCCTTTAACTCAGCTTCCTGCCTGAAGGTGGATTCGGTCGCGAAAATTGGTGGCTTTCCGGCAGAATACTGGCTCGATTATCTCGACCACATCGTCTTCCACAAGCTTCAGGCCGCGGGTGGCCGCGTCTTCGTTCTCGATGCTCGGCTTCAGCACAGTCTGTCGATGCAATATCTCGAGGCCGAAGTTTCCATCGACCGCTATGTCAATGTCCTCGCTGCCGAGTGGAGATATGTTCGCGATACTAGCTCGCTGAAGGGTCGGCTCGTCCATCGAACCCGTCTGCTCAAGCGCTCCACCCTTCACGCATTCCGTCTCAAAAACAAGAGCTATGCATTCCATACGCTGCGGGCCGCAATTCAAGTGCGCTTCCCGCGCACAGTCCCTTCCGATGCCGGGAAAGAGACGACCCCCGGCTCCTAACTCCCGGTCACCGCATCAGCGCGCTAAACCGAAGCCTTCGCCAGGTGGAACGAACGGGAAAACATCTGCTTCAGGCTTTCTCTGTCGCCATGCGTCAGCCCTGTCAGCCACGCGATGCTGATCGTGCTTACGACCCACGCAGCCAGCCAGTAGAGAGCGGACGGAATCAGTTCGAAGTGCCTCCACTCGGGAAACAGCAGCACAGTGGGAACAACGCAAAGAAGCGGCCGCAGCAGCCCATCCCAGATGAAGCGACGGCGCGATATCGCAACCGTTGCCGAGGTTAGCCTTATGCTGAGAAGAATATGCAGGCCCACGCTGACAAAGGCTCCCACAACGGTGCCGATCGCCACCCCGATTGCGCCAATGTGCTGAACCAGGTAAATGCTGAGCGTTACATTCACCAGGGCTTCAATAACTCCCGCAAGCGTCGCCAGATGTTGTTTGCCGGTTGCTAGAACAGTCAAGGAATAGGGATAGCCGAGTTGCCGAATCGCATTGCCCACAACCAGTACTTGCAGATAACGCACGCTCTGCGTCGCATAAGTCGATCCAACCCATAGCCTCAAAAGCGGGTAGGCGCCCACAAGCAAGGGGAGCCCCACAAGACAAGTCAGTAGCGCGCAATAACGGGTCGTGCGGATGACCAATTCACCGAGTTGCCGCGGAGTGCGCTCCGTTTGCAGTGCCGATAACGCCGGCACCAGCGGACCGAACAATCCGCTGATGATCACGACCATGAAGTTCGTTGGAGAGACGGCGATGCCGTAATAGCCCGTGTTCTTGTAGTCGAAATGCCCCACGATCACCATGTCGAGCCCGCTCACGAGCAGTAGCGCCACCGTCCACACCGAAATGGTGCTGCAATACTTGGCCAGCTGCACCGCGCAATCGCGTCCGATCGCGTGGATCGAAAACACGACGCGCTTGCCAATATAGGTCTTCCATCCCACGTATTGGCCCAACGCCGTCGCAACGTTGAATCCTGCGATCACCATCGCCAACTGCACCAGCGTGCCGCCCCTCAGAATCAGCGCGATCAATGCCGCAGCCGAAAGCAGCCTGCTCCCCATGGCCAGCAGCGTAGGGAATCCATACTTTTGCAGCCCCGTAAATGTTGCCAGAAAGGCGCTGAAGGGCAACGCCAGCGCAACCGACCACCCCACCAGCAATATCCCTTCGCGTAAATCACCTACCAGCGCGGCCGGCATCTGGTTGAAGAGTTGCGGCACTCGCCACGCAATCAGCGCAATCGCCAGCGCGCCGATCAATGCGCTGACGCTCAGGATCGCCAGAGAGGTGCTCAGGATGCGGCTGCTCGACCGGGAATCGCCCGCAGCGTCGTATTGCGCAACAAACTTCCCAATGCCCGTCTGCAGCCCAACATCCAGAAGATTTACATAGGCTGCGATCTGCAAAATCAAAACCCACGCGCCATACTCCGCCGGCTCCATCCGGTGCACCAGCAGCGGAGGTAGCACCAGCGCAACAAGCGTTCCCAGCACGACTTTGGCGATATTGGAGGCGGACCCTTGCAGGACCTTGCGCGTGTGCGACATCTCGATTCGAAGCGACCCAAGCTCAGGGTATCAGACCCCCAACCCTCTTGGCCTCGGAGCGCCCTGGCGGACGCAACCGCACTGTTCCAGCCTGCATGACTCCACTAGGCCCGATGCTACAATTTGGTCTGCATCCGCGCGCAGCTTGAGTGAAACCGCGCGATCGATAGAATGTCGCATCCCGTGGTGCCTACGAGGAAATCAGTGAGCAGCGCTCCCGAAGTTGAAATCCTGCTCGCAACCTTCAACGGCGATCGCTTCCTGAACGAACAGATCGATTCCATCCTTGCGCAGGATTACAAAAATATCCGTATCTCAGCCAGAGACGATGGATCCAGCGATAACACCGTTGCCATCCTCAATCAATATGCTTTCCGCTATCCTGATCGATTTCGAATTCTTCCATCGAATCGCGGAACAGGAAATGCCAAATTCAACTTCCTTCGCCTGATTGAGGCTTCTACCGCGGACTACATCTGCTTCAGCGATCAGGACGATGTATGGCTACCCGACAAGGTGAGCAAGACCCAGATAGAGATGCAGCGTCTAGAGTCTCTGTGGGGAAAAGATGCGCCGCTGCTCGTCTTCACCGATCTAAAAGTCGTCGATGACAAGCTCACCATCACCCAGGAATCGTTCTGGGCTCACATGCGCATCGATCCCGGCAGTATCGACAATTTTGCCCTCATGCTCGTTCAGAGCGTTGTCACCGGATGCACCGCGATGGTTAACCGCGGGCTGCTCGATCTATCGCTTCAATTGCCTGAAGAAGCCTCCATGCATGATCGGTGGGTTGCCCTGCTTGCCTCGGCAATGGGAAAGTCAGGCGCGGTGAAAACACCCACCGTCCTTTACCGTCAACACGATCAAAATGTTCTGGGCGCAGCCGCGCCAACGCGAACCAGGTCTCTCCTTCAATCGCTTTGGCGCCCCGCCGTCCTGCAAAAGCATGCTGCGCAGTGGATGGCAAGCCAGCGGCAGGCGGTCGCGCTTTTCCGGCTCCATGCTCCCGAACTAACGGCTGAAAAACGCAAGTTGCTTGAAGCGTATCTGCGATGCGAACGAAGCCGAAACCCGTTCGTGCGCATCGCGCTCTTCTTACGCTACGGCTTCTATTACGCTGGAATCATGCCGAATCTTCTGACGATTCTGCATCTATGCAGCAGCCGCCGCGACGAAGTGAAAGCCCTATAACGCGCTCTCCAGGTCCGCTACTTCAGCACCTGGATCGCCGCAGCCCCCAGTGCAAGCTGTCCAAAGATATTCGACCAGTCGAGTAGCCCGCGCAAAGCAGTCGGTCGCAGCGTCTTCTCCGGCACAACAATCGTATCGCCCGGATACAAGCGCAACTGGTCAAACCCATTCGCGGTCCATAGGCTCTTTGACTCGGAAGTTCGGCTGATCACCGAACCGTCGGCGCGAATCACGAAAGAATGCTTCCAATCAGCATCCCTTTCCGGCCCTCCGGCCTTTTTCATGTAGGTAGCCGTCAGCGAGCCGGGCCGGTAAATGAAAGAATTCTGGTCGTACACGGCGCCCACAACGTTGATGGTTGCCGGTGCAGACGGCACCGTGAAGCGATCGCCGTCTTCCAGCCCAATTGCCGGCACGTCGTCTAACCCTGCGCTTGCCGGGTGTACGTCGAGCACCACGCGGCCCGTCGCCCTGATCTGCTTCAACTGCGTAACCAGTTCCCGCGTCGCATCGATCGCTGCATTCGTATTTGGCGACGTGGTAATTGCCGACGCCGTCAGCGCCAGCGTCCCGCGTTCCGCCTCCAGGTCAACAGTCCGCACATACTCGTCTAGCCGCTGTTGCTGCAACAGGCGCGTCGATTCCCGCGTGAACTCCGAGCCGTAGAGGTAGGCCTTGGTAGTCAGGCCGCCCGCCCGCCGCACCAGATCGCGCAGGGTCTCGCCTGGCTGCACACTGTATATCCCGGAATGGACGAATTCGCCTTCCAGATGGACATACTTCGTCTGCTGGTCGAGTGGCACGCGAATATCGGCGTGCGAAAAAACCGTGATCGTGTCTCCGGCCTGCAACTCGATGTTCTGGCTCGCATCGCGTTCAAGTACCAGTTTGCCCAGGTCGAAAGGCACCAGCGAAGTCTTGAAGTTATTAGGGTCAAGCCGCTCGATCACCGCGTAATCCCAGTTGATGTCGGGAGCAGCTAAACGAACATCGTTCTTTCTCGGCTGTCCCGCCCCGCCCGGAAGCGGCGTCCGATTCGATTGCGAGGCGAGCGAGCCGCCGCTTCGCGATCGCTCCTGCGACCCAGGGTCAAGAGGGTCTCCATTTGAGTCCACGGCGTCCTGCTGCGTGTCGTCGCCACCGCTCGCATCCTGCCCCGATCCCGCCCCACCCTGGCCATTGTCGCGATTTGAATAACTCGGGCATCCCTGCGCTTCCGTGCTGCCATATCCCGGAATTGCCTGGTTCGTATAGCCAGGAATATCCTGCTCGCCATACCCCGGTTCCGGGGCCGTCAAAATCGACGCGGAACTCTGCTGCTGCAGCTGTTGCTGGCTCACCTGGTTGCTGGTCTGCGGCTGGGTTCCGGCCGCGTTATTTGTGGAACGAGGTCGCGGCGGGCAAATCCTCGCACGCTTTCCAAGCCCCGCAATAATAGGCTCAAACTCCGGCCCCGGCAGACCCAGTTGCGCCCGCTTCCACCAGTAATCGCGGCTCAGCAGTGAATCCTTGTCCGGAATCAAATCGCTCAGATGCATCCCCTCGTGCCAGCCAAAGCGTCCAGGGTTTGCCACATCGCCGCGCAGCGTGACGGTCTTCCGGTATGCCGGCACTATCGGGAAAATCCGCAGTATATCGCCATCCGTCAACGGCGTCGCCAACCCGGTCGCGTCCACCGCGAACTCCATCGCCTGGCGGACTTGCCGCTCCGATGTCCGTTCCAGCGAAATGCGCGCGTTCGATGCGATCGTGCTGGTATTTCCCGCATCATCCAGAAGATTGGCAATCGCCTCGCCTTCACGCAACTCGTAGATCCCCGGATTTCCTACGCTGCCTGCAATCGCTACCTGTGGACCCACGGGCGGAATGTACAGTACATCTTCCGGCAGCAGCCGCACGTCCTTCGATTTGTCGCCGTGAATCAATAACCCATACAAATCGAAATCGGTAACGACTTTTCCATCCCGCTTGAGTTGAATGTGCCGCAGCGAACCCTGAGGAGCAGGCCCGCCGCTGGTGAATAGCGCGTCCACCAGCGAACTGAGCGAACTCACCGTGTACGCTCCCGGACGCCGCGCCCGGCCTGCCACATACACCTGCATGGCGCGCACCTTGCCCACATCCACTGAAAGATCAAAATTCCGGTA
>Ga0187851_10003263_pt1 | contig 13731 bp, 20 predicted proteins | sample June2016WEW_6_10_FD_132997 | JGI IMG/M metagenome (GOLD analysis project Ga0187851, IMG submission 132997) | Peatland microbial communities from SPRUCE experiment site at the Marcell Experimental Forest, Minnesota, USA - June2016WEW_6_10 | ecosystem: Environmental > Terrestrial > Soil >...
CCAAGCGCCTGGTCGAGGGCGGCTATGCCAGCGGTTCGGCCCTCCCCTGCACCGGCAAAACGCTGGGCCAGGAAGCCGCCGCCGCCACCGAAACCCCGGGCCAGCAGGTCGTCCGCCCGCTCACGAATCCAATCAAGACCAGTGGCGGCCTGGTGATCCTGCGCGGCTCGCTCGCGCCCGATGGCGCAGTCATCAAGGTCACCGGCCTGGACCGCAAACGCCACCAGGGCCCGGCGCGCGTCTTCAACTCCGAAGAGGATGCCATGCACGCCGTCACCACCGGCCGCATCCAGTCCGGCGATGTCGTCGTGATCCGCTACGAGGGGCCCAAGGGCGGACCGGGTATGCGCGAAATGCTCGGCGTCACCAGTGCCATCGTGGGCGCGGGTCTCGGCGATTCGGTGGCCCTGCTCACCGACGGCCGCTTCTCCGGCGCGACGCGCGGCTTCATGGTCGCCCATGTGGCCCCGGAGGCCTATATGGGCGGGCCGATCGCCCTGGTCGAGGACGGCGACCTGGTGCTGCTGGACATTACGGAACGCCGTATGGAACTGCTGGTCGATGAGGCCATCCTGGCCGCGCGCAAAGCCAAATGGATCGCCCCCGAGCCGGCCTTCCGCACGGGCGTTATGGCCAAGTACATCAAACTGGTTGGCTCGGCCGCCGAAGGCGCGGTGACCAGCAAGGTCTTCTAAAGCGGCGCTTACTCCGCGTCGCCTTCGTCGTCGTATTGCTCCGGGTGCGGAGGAATCTCGCCGGCTGCAACCTCGGCATCGCTGCGAATGCCGGGAGCAGGATCCTCCACATGGACGATTACCTGCGCCGCCATGGCCCGGATCAATTCCGGCACGCCCTCTCCTGTCACGGCCGAAATCGGGAAGAACGGCATGCCGTGTTCAGCGGCCTTTTTCGCCACCCGCTCCACCAGTTCCGGATCCTGCGCCGCGTCCATTTTGGTCGCCGCGACGAACATCGGCTTGGCTGCCAGCGTTGGGCTGAAGCTCGCCAGTTCTTTCAGGATCACGTCGAAATCGTGCGCCGGATCGCGGCCGCTGGCGCCGCTCACGTCCACCAGGTGCAGCAGCAGGCCGGTGCGCTCGATGTGCCGCAGGAAGCGGTCGCCCAAGCCGTGGCCTTCGTGCGCGCCTTCGATCAGCCCCGGAATGTCGGCCACCACGAAGGTGCGCTCGTCGTCGGCCTGGACCACGCCCAGGTTGGGCTCGAGCGTGGTGAATGGATAGTCGGCGATTTTGGGGCGCGCGGCCGAGATCCGCGCGATCAGCGTGGATTTGCCCGCGTTCGGGAATCCGACCAGCCCGACGTCGGCTAAGAGCTTCAACTCCAGGCGGATGCGGCGTTCCCAGCCGGGCCGGCCGGGCTCGTGCTTGGTTGGCGCCTGGTTGGTCGAGGTGGCAAAGTGCTGGTTGCCGCGCCCGCCGCGCCCGCCGTGGCACACGATGAACCGGTCGCCGTGCTCCACAAAGTCGTGCAACTGCTGGCCCGTGTCCCAGTCCCAGGCAACCGTGCCCACCGGCACGGGCAGTTCGGTATGGTCGCCATTGCGCCCGCTGCAGTTGCTGCCTTCGCCATGCCGACCGCGCTCCGCCTTATGCTCCGGGTTGAAGCGGAAGTGCAGCAATGTGTTGTAGTTGCGGTTAGCCACCAGGACGATGTCGCCGCCCCGCCCGCCGTCGCCGCCACTCGGGCCGCCCTTGGGGACGAACTTCTCGCGCCGGAACGCCAAGCAGCCGTCGCCGCCGTCGCCGGCCTTCAAGCGGATAATGACTTCGTCGACAAACATAGGCAGGAAATCCCGGATCCGAACAACGCAAAGGCCGCCGGAGCCGGAGCCCGGGCGGCCTCAAAAAAAGAACTCAGGTGCGCGCAGCCTCAGAATTCCATGGGGACGATGCTGACGTATTTGCCCATGCGGCCCCGGTCGCGCCAGGCGACCGTGCCGTTGACCTTGGCAAATAGCGTGTCGTCATTGCCAACCCCGACGTTCTCGCCGGGCTTGTAACGCGTGCCGCGCTGCCGCACGATAATCGATCCGCCGGTCACCACCTGGCCGCTGAAGAGCTTGATCCCCAGACGCTGGGCGTTGGAATCGCGCCCGTTCTTGGAACTGCCCAGACCTTTTTTATGCGCCATGACTGCCCTCGCTCCTTAGGCCAATATCTCTTCGATCTTGATCGTGGTCAGGTACTGCCGGTGGCCGATCGTCTTCTTGTACTGTTTCTTGCGCTTGAACTTGAAAACCAGTTCCTTGTCGCCGCGGCCCTGCTTGGCGATCGAGGCCGTGACCTTCGCCGTCGCCGCCGCCGCGCCCGTCAGCAGCTCGCCGGAATCGGTGCCCACCGCCAGGACCGTGCCGAATTCCAGTGCCGCGCCGGCTTCGCCCGCCAGCTTTTCCACCTGCAGAGTGTCGCCCGGGGCCACTCGATACTGCTTGCCGCCCGTTTCGATGACTGCGTACATATTCGTGTTCCTTTGAAATTCGCCGGGGCTCTTGGGGAAGCGGTCCGGGAGGACAGCACCCGCGCGCAGGCACTCTCGTGCCGTTGAAGCGCGGGGCGACAACCACCTAGTGTAGCGAAGCCGAAACCGGACTGCAAATCGCCGGCTTTCGGCGTGCCCTCCGGCACAGCGGGCCGAGTCTCCGGCGCGGCGGCGGGCGTAGAATGGATCCGAACCGAGGAGCGTGCCGTGGGCGAACTTGTTGATCGCGATCAGGAACATCTGTTCCTGCTGAAACTGAGCTACTACATCATGGCCGGGACGACCGGTTTTTTCTCGCTGTTTGCTTTGATCTACATCGGGCTGGGCGCGTTGTTCGCCTCGGGCGTGATGCCCCCCATGCGGGGTAACCCCAGCGACCCGCGATTCCTGGGGCTGATGTTCCTCTCCATCGGCCTCGTGGTTCTGTTCATTGGCCTGTCCATCACCTTCCTCACCTACTGGGCCGGCCGCTGCATCCGGGATCGCCGTCATCGAACATTTTGTGTGATCGTCGCTTGCTTGAGTTGCCTGCACGTGCCCTTCGGCACGGCCATCGGCGTATGCACCCTTATCGTGCTGGGCCGGCCCAGCGTCCAGGCTCTGTTCGAAGCGCCTCCGACGGCCTGAATCGGGCCTTGCGCATGGCGTCGTAAGCCAGTCTGGTTAAGGCCTCGACAATTTGATCGTCGTCCGGCGTCTGGACCGAATGGCGGCAGGCCGGTGTTTGTCTGTTCGTCATTCAGAACAGCTAGAATCAGCTTCGTGCGCCGGTGGATGCTCATGCTCGCGTTCGCGTTGACGGCCTGGGGGCAGGCGCCGCCGGCAGAGCCGCCGGCCGCGCCCATTCCTGCGCCCACTATCGCGCCCGCGCCGGTCTACAACTACACGGGCCAGCCGATCGTGCTCGAGGCCCATTGTGCCGACGCGGAGCTGAACGATTTCGGCTTGACCTGCAGCGAGGACGAACCGTGCCCGGTGTACCTGGAACTGGCCGCGATCGAGCCGGCGGGCTCGAAGGTGTTTGTCGCGGGCAACTTCCATAGCGAGACGGCGACGCTATGGTCGCTGCTCGCGGTGAGCGAAGACGAAGGCCGGTCGTGGAGCGAGCCAAGCGCGCGGCTGCGCGGAGTGGCGCTGGACCTGGTGCAGTTTCCGAACGCGGCTACCGGGTACGTAGCGGGGCGCACGGCCGGCGCGCTGGCGCGCGATCCGTTTCTGCTGCGAACCACCGATGGAGGAAAAAGCTGGAAGCGGCTGCCGTTGTTCGAGGAGGGCGCGGTGGGGCTGATCGAGGGCCTGCACTTTGAATCGGCGACACAGGGGACGGTGGCGGTGGACCGGGGCCGGCCCGGCGCGGGGCGCTATGCGACGCTCGAATCGTCGACCGGAGGCGACGCCTGGACGGTGCGCGAAGCCAGCGCGACGCAGCCTCGGCCAGCGGCCGGCACGGCGGCGGCAGGCTGGCGCATCGCGGTCGACGTGGCGTCGAAATCCTTTCGCATCGAACGGCGCGAAGGCAACGCGTGGCACAAGGCGGCGGCGTTTGCCGTGGCGGCGGGCGCATGCCGTCCGGAGCCGCGCCCGGCCGCTGTCGAACCACCGCCCGGCCAGTTACACTACTAACAATGTCGAGCCCCGTCTTGCCCAACTCAGTTCAGCCCGCAGTGCCGTTCCGGTTTTCACACCGGCAGTCGCTGTCGATGGTATTTCTGTGCACGCTGTTCGGCGTCGCGGCGCAGTTCCTGATCAAGACCAGCACCAGCCATGCGATGTTCACTGCGCCCGCGGGCGGCCTGAGCGTGGCGGCGCTGATCACGAATTACCCGCTGTGGGCGGGCCTGACGTGCTACGGCGCGAGCACGGTACTGCTGATTCTGGCGCTCAGGGACGGCGAACTGAGCCTGCTATATCCGGTGATTTCGCTGACTTACGTGTGGGTGGTCGCGCTCAGCGTTGTCGCCTTCCACGAGACGCTGAATGTGTGGAAGGTGGCGGGCGTGGGGCTGATCTGCTGCGGCGTGGCGCTGCTCGGATTGGAGCGCAAGAAGCGATGAAGACGCCGCTCGAGTCGATCCTGTGGGTGTTTCTGGCGTCGTTTCTGGGCTCGTTCGGCGCGGTGTTTCTGAAATGGGGTGCGGGACGGCTGCGTCTCGATTGGAAGACGCTGGTGTACAACTGGCGCCTGGGTGCGGGCGTGGCAATGTACCTGATTTCCTTCGTCTTCTACTACCTGGGGTTGCGCCGGGGCGAGCTGTCGATCCTGTTTCCGATGGTCTCGCTAGGTTATATCTGGACCTTGCTATGGTCGCGGCTGTTTTTCGGCGAGCCGATGACGCGCCGCAAATGCGTGGGCCTGGCACTCATCTTTTGCGGTTTGTTCGTGCTGAATCTGGGCAACCGGTAGTTCAGAGCAGCTTCGCGACCGCGGCGGAGAGCGCCTGCAGGTCCAGTTCGCCGAAGAACGAGCGCACCTTGCGGCCCTGGCGGTCATAGAGAAAAGTGGCCGGCAGCGCGCCGCTCCACTGCGGGTCGATGGCGTTGATGAACTTGTCGTCGTCATCGGCACGCTTGATGTAGGCCGGCGCCAGGACTTTGATGCCGTCCAGAAACTGGCGGGCCGCGGCGGCCTGCTCGGGCTCGTCGGCCGAGATGGTGACCAGTTGAAAGCCGCGGGCGCGCCAGCGGGCTTCGAGCGCCACGATTCGTGGCATCTCCTTGCGGCAGGGCGCGCAGTAGGTGGCCCAGAAATTCACCAGCACGACTTTCCCTTTGGAGGCGGCCACCAGGCGCGCGTAACCGGCCTGATCCAGCGGCTTCAACTCCGCGCCGGCCAGGGGCGCGGCCAGTGCCGCAGCCGCGAGCAATGCCGGCAGGAATGGGTTCCGGCGCGGATTCATTGGGTGCGTTTGATGGAACAGCCGAAGGCCTTGGCCTCGGCCACGGCGACCGGCCGGCCGGCGAGCGCGGCGTCGAGCGCGTCGCGCAGCGGGCGCTGGGTGACGCGGTCGGGGTCCCGCGAATTGTCGATGGCACCGCGGTAGACCAGCGCGCCCTGGCCGTCGAAGACGAAGGCGTGGGGCGTGACGGCGGCGCCCACTTTGTCGGCGAAGACGTTGTTCACGTCCTTATAAACCGGGAACGGGAAGCCGTGCGCGGCGCGGTGGCGCTCCACGTCCGCGGCCGTCTCGGTAGAGTTGGCGTTGAGAATAACGAAGTGCACGTCCTTGGGGCTGTAGTCGGCATAAAGCGCCTTCATGCGCTCGTTGTAGCCATTGGAGACGGGGCACTGAGTGGAAATGAAAATCACGGCGGTGACGTGGCCGGCGGTCGGGAATTGTTGCACTGCGGCGGCGGTCGTTTGTGCTGGAATTGCATCGACTTTGGTTCCGAGCGCGATAGGGCTTTGAGCAAGCGCCGGCCAGGCCGAGGCCAGGCTCAGGGCAAGAACGAAAGAGCGTTGGTGAGCGTGCATCGAATCGCCTCCATCGTGCACAGATGACGGTGTCGGAACGGCGGTTCCAGATTTAACGGACGGCTGCAGGAGTCGCGCGGACTACGGGCCTGCGGCGACAGAGTCTCAGCGCGGGCTACTTTTCTTCTTCCGGCTTCTGCGCGCCCGGTTTCTTCGCCGGTTCGAGCTTGAGGTTAATGACCGGGTCGAGGCGCGTATCGTAGGTCAACAGTTTGTGGCCACCGCTGGTCAGGTCCTTGAAGTCGGCCCGCAGCTCGTAGTCGATGTGCGAGCTGAGATTCTGGAAGATGTACTTTCCGTCGGTCTGGGTGATAAAGGAATGAACCTCGAGACTATGGAGATTCTTCAATTTGACGACCGCCCCGACGGCCGGGCCGTCGTCGGGCAGCGTCACCTGGCCGATCACATCGCGATGGTTCTTGTCGCGGGGCTTGGACTTCTTGTCCGTGCTCCACTGGAAGGCCGCGGCCATGGCGGCCAACAGCATGGTGGCCAATCCCAGAACGATCAATCTGCGGCGCATCGGAACCTCCCTGTTATTTAACGGCTCTCAATTCAAAATAGACGTCGACGCGCTCATCGGCTGTTACACTCGCCGACTTTTGTTCGCCAACGAAACCGGCGGCCTGGACGCTGATCGTGTATTCCGCCTTGCCGGCCGGAACGCGGAAGGCGAACTCGCCGCGCCCGTCGCTGACTGCTTTTTGCGGCTTGGGACGCTTCATGCCCTCGGACGGGGTCTTCACCTGCAGCCGCACTTCGGCGCCGTGTAAAGCGAAACCCGGCTCCCGGAAGACCGTGCCGGCCACGACGGCGTAAGCCTCCGTCTTCGGGCCCGCGAGGGCGCCGGTAGGGGTTGCCAGCCCCGCTGCCAAAGCCAACAGCAGGCCAAGATCAGTGCGGCCAATCCTCATCGTCCTCTTCGCCGGCCTCTTCCTCGTCGTCGAGTTCAGCTTCCTCGCCGTCGAGTTCATCTTCGAACTCCTCGTCTTCTTCGAGGTCTTCCTCGCCTTCGACCTTGAGTTCAATCGCCGGATCGGTTGTGACGACTACCAGGTTGGCGCCGCATTCTTCGCAGCTGATGGTCCCCCCTTCCTCCAATTCCGCTTCGGCGACTTCCAGGACCGCGTCGCATTCAGGGCAGCTGAGCATGTTCCTTCGTCCTCCCTGTCAGACTCGCGAGCAACTCGAGACTCGCGAGCAATATACCACGGGAATTGACCCCTTACCAGAGTCTCGCCGGGCCTCGTCCGGGCTCCTCAGCGGCGGGCGTCGCCAACATGGGAGGCAGCCTCCGATAAAGTCTTGTTGTAGGCTGCCAATTCCTGCCGTGAAACGACTGCAATCGTCCGATCCATGTCTTCCCACGTGGAGACCATCCGTTCGACGTGCAGTCCGGCCAACTTAAGTACCCAGGCGTCGCTCAGCTCGCGTCCCGCCTCCCGGGCGACCGCCAACAGGGCGGTGTGCGGCAGGCTGACCACGAGTTCGCGTCGTTCGCCGGCGCTCGACAAATAATATTTGCAATCGACCGCATCGGCGTGCCGGATGGAAATCGCATTCTGCTGCCAGCGGAACTCCGCGTCCCACGTGCGCCCGAATGGATCGTCGACCGGAAAGCGGCGGAAATCGTCCCTCATTCCATCCTCATGTTATCGCAAAGCCCGGCCCGTGAACCCGCATTGCGCGCGTCAAAAGAACTGAGATCCGCAGCGCTTAGCAAGGGCCTGCACACGGGCGGAAGGCGGGCGGGCGAGGGGCCACCGAAGCGCGATGGAGCCGGGACTGTGAGCGCGTCCACGCTGCGGCACGGGCGAAAAGGCCGTTTTCCTTGGAGGCGGGCCGCAGCCCAACCGGAGCGCGCCGATTGGCAGCGCTCCGGATGGCTGCTGCTAGCTGGCGCGAGAGTGGGGCACGATTTGGACGGGCGTGGAGGCTCTCGCGGCAGGCATGCGGATAAGTTTGCCGGGCTGAACGGCGTTGGCGGCTGGCCGGGGCAGCGCAGGCACAGGTGTGTCAAAGTAGCGCAACAGGATGTCCTGGGCCGTCTGCGCATCGATCACCCCCAGTCGCCCGGTGCCGCGGGCACGCCGGCGGACCGGCGCGACCATCTCCTCCTCCGCTGGGTGAGGGCGGCAGGCGGCGACGTGCGCATGAGCCGGCGGCGTATGAAGCCGGCGCCACGCACTTAAGTCGGGAAGCAGCTTCGAACACACTGGCGGATCGTAGGTGGCGGCAGAGCAGAGAGCGGCCCGTAAGGGCGAGACGGCCTTGACCGGCGCCAGAGCCGGGCTACCAGTGCGTACGCTGCGCACACAATTGTAAAAAAACGCTCCGAGGATCGCTCCCAGAACCAAGCTGGAACTCACAACAATATAGACTTCTTCTCCATTCATGTGCCTTTTCCTCCTAGGTCACATTCGACCGGCTGCAAATGGCCTTCCTCCGTTTGGCAGCTTTTGCCTGTATCCATGCACGAGGCTGGCCAAGCGCCGGAGTCCGCTCTAGTACGGGGATACGGGTACCACTGGATGCTTCGGGGCAAGATCGGTCCCAAAACGTGCACAATCTGTTACTGAGAATGCACAATCTGCACAGTGACGCTCGCCGTCCACGCAGCATCGAACGACTCTGGCGGCGTTGCAACCGAAAGAGGTCGTCGAGGGGCCATTTTCAGCGTGCGCGGCGATTCCAGATGGATGGGCCTCGCGCGCGTCTTGTGTGCATCCACGGTTTTCGATCGTTGGCGCCTGCAATCTGACACCCGATCGTCCGCACATCAATCGACGGCGATCCAGTGCCAATTCAGAGAAACAGCTCCGATCAGATTGAAATTGGTCTGTCTCGTGCACAAGGGAGGGTAGTTGACCAGGCTTCCACTAGAAGGAAATACGATCTGTATTCCTTCCATTGAAGTCCTTCCAAGACAGCGAGAGACAGGCCCCGCAAGGTAGCAGGCAGGGGTCTGCTCTCACAAAAAGTTACTTCTTCAATGCGGCGGATTATGGCACTTGCAGGAGGAAAGACAATGAGGAATTCATGGATCGGGATTTCGCTGCTGCATCCTGGCAGCGCCACACGGGCGGCTCACTCAAGCCGCTGGACCGCGGCCAAAACCGCCGTCCCGACAAGCTCGCGAACCATTAGAAACAGCCTGTTCAATGGGCATGAGAATCTGCAGATCCGCGAGGGCAGGTCGAACCTTTTCGGAAGATCGACTCGGGAGGTGACCTTATGAAGCAAGAGCATAGGATCCTCGCCGAACTGGACGCGGCATCCGGCGCATTGGGATTTGCCATCAGCACACTGGAGCGCATCCAGGCCGGACAACAGGTGGACCTGATGGGTGTGATCACCCTGCTCGGCCGGGTGCGGAGAAATGCACCGAAATGCAGCACGCCGGAGGTCCATTCCGACGCGAGCAATCCAGCGTTGAGGCGCGTCTGTCACGAATTGTGGATGACGCTCGAGGCACTGGATGGGCTCAGCCCGTCCGGGGCGAGCCCTCAGTATTCATTCAATTCGCTGGCGTGCTAACGGTCCTGCTATCTTTCAGATCGATTGAACGGTCTGCGCGCCGTTGTGGGGCGGCCCGGAAGGAGCTCCTCGGCCGCGGCACGCATGAAAAAGCCCGCCTCGGAGAAGGCGGGCTTTGCTCAGGGCAGATTCGAGCACTGGTGTGCCGGATCTCAAATTTCTTTTCTAGGCGAAAGAGCGCCGCTCGTCGCAGGGGGGCTCGCCGGCGTGCGAAACCGGCATGCGGAGGAGCTTGCCGGGCTGATCTGCGACGGCGGCGACTGGCCCGGGCATCGGATTCATGGGTACGCCGAAATGGCGCAACACAATCTCCTGGGCGATCCGCGCATCGATAGCGGCCGGGCGCTCCGTTCCACGGGTGCGCCGGCGGACCGGGGCGACCAGTTCCGTTTCCCCGGACCGGGGGTGGCGGGCGACGTGATGTGCCAAGGCCTGCGGCTTTTCAATGCGGCGCCACGCCGCCAAGTTGGGAAGTACCTTGGACGATACCGGCGGGTCATATTCCACGCCAGCCGGGAGAGCGGCGCGGGCGGGCCCGACCGGCACCGGCCGGCCGGCCACTCGGGCCGGGACCTGTGTACGCGTGGGATGCGGAGCGCAAAGGACGTCGGCCTGAAGCGCTTGCTGCAGCATTTCGAGCTTCTCGCGCAATTCCAGGCAAGCCTGAAATGCGGCCTCGCTGGGCAACAGGCGGTTTCGTCCGATCCGCATGTAGGAACACAGGAGCGCACCAAAGATCGCTCCCAGAACCAGGCTGAAACTCACCGCAATCTGGAGTTCGGCGCTAAACATGTGCCATTGCCTCCTGAGCAATTTCAACTACTTCTGAATAGTAAGGGCAGCATATTGCGATGGAAATAGGACAAAAGGCTTAATTTCTCGTAATTTAAACTGACCCACGTACTAGTTCCCCAAACGCCCTAAAAGGCGCCGCTGTGCCGGGAAATGGTCCCGCCAAAGCTGGTCAGGAATTGGGTCGTGAGGTCAACCCATTTGTTTTTAATGAGTTGGAAACAGTAGAGAACCCCTGCTGGGTTTCCCAATCAAGTTATGGTACTGGCAGTAGTCTAGTACTGGCGGCAGGCAGCTAGCCCGCGATCTGTTTGGGCATTCTGAACGGCAACTCACCAATTGTGGCCGGCGCCGCTACGGCCGGAACGATATCAGGCCGCAGAATGGCCTTGTCCTGGTAAGTCGGGCCGAAAGAGCTGTAGAGGACTTTGCATTCGAGGCGCTGCTCGATGAAACGCACCAGTGCGGCCTGGTCCTCGACCGGCTCGCTTTTCAGCGCCGCGGGCTCGGTTTCAAACAGCGCCCGGGCGTCCGGTTTGAGCAGCGCGGAAGTGAACCCATGCGAATCACGGTACTCATCCACGTAGGTGAAAGGAGACTCCATGCAGTCCAGGTGGGTCAGCGCCAGGCCGTCGATTCCGCCACAGCAATTGATGGCATAGCGGGCCGCCACGAGGTCGAAATGCCCGAAACGCAACTCCCCTTGCCATTTCGAGCGGACGTTGTGGTCGGGGAAGGCGAGGTTGCGATCCTCGGATACGAAGGGGCCCGCGCCGTGGCGTGTGAAATGCGTCCGCAACACGCCGATTCGCACCGGTGACAGTTCGGCCTCATCGCACAACTCGAGGGCGTTGTCGAAAGTCGTGTTGGAGGGCGTGACGTAGGGTGTGAAACCATGCGTCTCATCGAGCAGCGCGCCCGCCGTGCCCTCGAAGATCATGTTGGCGTCGGGGAACGACTCGACCGCCGAGGCCCAGGTCATGGGCTGAATCCCCTGGGCAAACAAGCGGTAGAACTCGGCCACCCGGCGCGGGTCTTCGCTGGAGAGTTCAGTCAACAGCGCGTCGGCTTCCTTGTTGACGCCCCAATACTCGCGCAGCTGCTTCAGCTTGTGAACCCGGATGTCGTCCAGCATGCCCAGCGCCGGTGCGTCCGACAGGATATCCTTCACCTGAATATAGGTGCCCCACAGCAGCGCGTCCCGGCGGGTTTCGCCAACGCCATAGCCAGTGGAGCCGTGGCGGTTAACGCCCCGTACCAACTCCTGGATGCGGTTGGCGTACTGGTGATAGGGGGTCACGATGAGGCATTCGGGATCGATGAATAAACGCTCCTGGGTGTAGCGGATCCCCTTTCTTTCCAGCGCCTCGGCTTCCTTCATCAGCGAGAAGGGGTCGACCAGGACGTACTTCGAAATAAAGGTGCAAACTTCGGGGATGAACATCCCACTTCCGAACTGGTGGAAAGCGTGGTGGCTGCCGTCCGGCTGGACCACGTGGCGGGCGCTTTGCGGCCCTCCGTTGAAGCGCACCACCAGCGGAGCATCATGCGCCCGGCACAAGTAGTCGACCATCGATCCCTTACCTTCGTCGCCGAAGGCCAGACCCTGGACGATGTACGCCCGACGCGTCGGCTTGGTGTGATGTCGAAATGGATTCATAATGACGAGGCCCGCTCAAAAATAAGGAAAATCTCCTCCGCAGCCCATGGACACCACTGCCTGGGCCCATTTGCTGCGCCTGATTCCTTGCGCCTCTAGCCGCAATGCTCCCGCCGCCTGAGAAACCGCAGGCAGCAGATTTACCGGCGATCCCGTCGGGGATTCAGGGCTCGCCGGCATCGTATGGCACATTACGCGCGCCACCATAGCTCTAGCTCTTCAACTTGCTGTGACCGACACTCTTCCCCTCCACCGTCGCGGGCGCCGCTTCCCGCTCCATTGACTCACTATCGTCACATTTGAATGACGCGGCGACAACCTATCTAAAGATAAGTTCAAGTATTCACTTACTTGAATACACCCCGTTAGGTATTGTTTAGATGCGGTTGCGCGCCGAGAGGATGCTAGGCGTTGAGTGAATTATGCCGCACCAATGAAAGAAATTCGTCGCGCGTGTCTTTGCGCGACCGCATCAGACCCAACATGGCGCTGGTGACCGTGCCCGAGTGCTGCTTTTCGACGCCGCGCATCATCATGCAGAAATGGCGTGCCTCGAGGATCACGCCGACGCCGCGCGGCTGGAGGACGTCCTGAATGCAATGCGCGATCTGCTGCGTCAGGCGCTCCTGCACCTGCAGCCGGCGAGAAAACATGTCCACGATGCGTGGGATTTTGCTCAGCCCGATGATTTTGTGGTTGGGGATGTAGGCCACGTGCGCCTTGCCGTGAAACGGCAGCATGTGATGTTCGCACAGGCTGAAGAACTCGATGTCCTTTACCAGCACCATCTCGTCGCATTTCTCGTGGAAGATGGCGCCGTTCACGATCTCCTCGATATTCGCTTCGTAGCCCGAGGTGAGAAACCGCAGCGCCTTCTCGCCGCGCTCGGGCGTCCGCAGCAGTCCCTCCCGCTTGGGGTCCTCGCCCAGCGCAGCCAGGATTTTTTCGATGCTCTCTTCGATCGGGTCCCGGCTCTTGTTACGGCCGATCATGGAAACGACAGCTTTCGCGGATTTCATTGGTTCGCCTTTATCTGAGTGCCCGGGCCGCCGCGAGGGACATCGCCCGCCGCTTCCGGCGGCCCCAGACGCACTTCGAAGATGTTCCTTTTCGTTTCGTGGATTCTGACCTTCTCCAGGCGCGCTGCCGTCCCGGCAAACGCCGCCGGCCAGGCTTTGGCCAGGCGCGCCGCCACCACCGCGGCCAGGTTCTCCGTGGTCGGAACCAGCTTACCGAACTCTTCCACCTGGGAGTTCAAGTCACGCCGGTCCATTGCTTTCAGGATGACGCTTTCGACCAGGCGATCCAACTCCCCCAGCGCGATCAGCCGCCCGGTCGCGCTCGCGGGTTCGCCCGCGACGACCACCTCCAGCGTGTAGTCGTGCCCGTGCCCATAGGGGTTGTTGCACTTCCCGTAAATCTCCCGGTTGCGCTCATCGTCCAGCGCCGGCGCGTGCAGCCGGTGCGAGGCCGAGAATCGATACCTGCGCGTCAGCCGCATCAGCGTCCCTCGTAGTCCACCCACAGATCGTCGGTTTCGAAGAGCCGGATCTGCTTCAGCCGAGCCGGCGGACCGTGGAAGCGCGGTTCGAGCCGCCGCCAGATCTCGAGCGCCAGATTCTCCGGCGTCGGCACCACGTGGTCGAACGGCGGCACCTCGCGGTTCAGGTGGCGATGATCTATCGGCCCCACCACTTCCTGCTCCAACACTTCTTTCACCTGCTTCAGATCCACGATCATGCCGGTCACCGGGTCGGGCTCGCCTTCGAGC
>Ga0187851_10003264_pt1 | contig 13723 bp, 10 predicted proteins | sample June2016WEW_6_10_FD_132997 | JGI IMG/M metagenome (GOLD analysis project Ga0187851, IMG submission 132997) | Peatland microbial communities from SPRUCE experiment site at the Marcell Experimental Forest, Minnesota, USA - June2016WEW_6_10 | ecosystem: Environmental > Terrestrial > Soil >...
CTATTCCGGCGTAGGACCGCCGCTCACTTTGCGGCAACTTGCAGCGGAACCTCTAGAGATCCGATGTGGCCGCTGTTCAAGTCATAGACTGCGATGCGCAGAGAGAAGTTGCCGGCAGGCAAATCGAGTTCCATGCGCACCGGGAACCCCGAGGCACGGACCTTGGCATAGTGCTCCGAGTCCAGGCCGAGTGGCGCCGGGCGATCCACGTAATTCACGCGCTTGCCGTCGCTGTCGTAGGCCACCAGGACAAACTCGACGTTATCCATGCGCGTTCCATCCTGCGCAGTCGCGAAGTCAAAACCGCGCGGATCCACCAGCAAATCGACCACGGTGCGATGCAGCGGGCCTTTGAGCTGCGCCGCATCCTGGCCTGCGGGTGTCTCAGAGAATTTGGTGTCGCGGAAATGCGGATCGGAGGCAGGCAGCACGCGGGTGTTGAAAAGAATCTGCGTGGCAGGCGGCGCGCCGCGGAGCATGGCTGCTACGATCGGCGTGAGCTGCGTTGCGTCGTGCGCTGCGATCTTCTCCGCGGGGTCCGCATAGTAGCCGTCGCGGTAAGCAAGATTGAAGCCGCCCCCGTCCACGCGCACCTGGAGCTTGCGGAAGCGTCCGTCGAAGTTCTTGTTCTCAGGCGCGTAGGTGAGGGTGTAGTAGCTTGAGCCGTTGGCGACGGCGTCGGCCACGGCGTCTCTCAAGCCATTGGTGTTGATGTAGGCCTTGCCTCCGGTCTCTTTGGCAATCTGCCGCATCGTGGACTCTTCTTCGGCATTGGTCTGCATGGCAGTGTGTGTGTCGCTGCCAACGGGAGACAAGCCCGGGGTGCGGCCGCGGCCGAATCCCCCGCTCGCGCCGCTCCCGATGCTGCCGGGGGCGAAGTAAGTCGTATCGACGGTACTGTTATTCATCAGCCCCCGCGCGTCGACAGGGTAAACAGAGACGCGCGCCGTCGCCAGGTCTTCGTTGGTCTCGCGGATTTCCTTTGCATACATCCGCGAGGCATCGAAGCCGTTGCGCATCGTCGGGTCGGGATCGAGGCCGATGGGAAACGAGCCGGAAAACCAGATGATGTTCTTGCGACCGGGGATGCCGCCCAGGTAGAGAGCCAGCCGCTGGAAAGCGTCGAGCGTCAAGCGCACACGCTCAGTGTCCTGAACCGCAGTAGCGTCGGCATCCCATTGCTGCAACATGCTGCCCCAGTCGGCGACCGCAAGCGACCCCGTCATATTGTCAAGCGTCGTGTCCGTATCGCTCGAGACGGCCAATTCAGATCCCGCCACATCTGAAGTTCGCGGCGTGGTCTTCCCGCTTTCCACCGCTTTGGTCAACTGCGAAACGTCGGTGGTGAAACCCGTGATCATGCGCAGGCGCGACGAGAGCGTGAAGACGGCGAGCGTGGTGCCCGGCGCAATCTTGCCCATGTATTCGATCATCTGGTGGCGCACATCCGCCTGTTTATCGAGGGGCGTGTTCAGGCCGTCCAGAAGCAACACGTTGAAGGCGCTGGCCTGCGGGTACAGCGGCGCGTTCGAAAAGGTGTGCGGCGGAAGAGCGACGGGTTTGTAGCCCTGCGCGGGAATTGGCGCCGGCTGATGCTCCTCGAACGAGGAAATGGCTTGCTCTTTTCCGTCTTCGACAACGTGGAACCGGCTGCGATCGATGCCGTGGACGGCGGAGCCGCGATCGGTGATCACCACATCCAGCACAACCAGGTTCGCGTTGGCGTGAATGACGGGAGTTGTTGCTTGCGGCGTCGCTCCTGCCGTGGGGTTTTGCGCAGGCGCGGCGGCCGTAGGGGCCTTCGCAGCCGGAGCCGCCTGCGATGGTGCGGCCTGCCCTGCGGCAAAAGAAGCCGCGACGAAGAAAGAAAAGATTGCGGTAAGTATGCTCACGCGGATCGGACGCATCGGAAAACTCCCCCGGGACCGGCGCGGCCGGGCAGGATGAATTGGCAAGCCATCATTTTACTCTTTGCTTTGTCCGCGGGCCATGTCCGCCGGTCTTAAAAATACTTCTTCAATTTGAGGATCTGGGATTCGAAGCCGTACCAGAGCGCCGCCGCCACCAGCGTGCTCACAATCAAACGCATCGCAACCACCGCGAGGTTGCCCGCCATCCCGTAACCGTGACGGTCCATTGCCGCATCGAAGAAGCCGATGAAGATGAAGACCGAGATGTGCATCATATAAAGGCCGTAGCTGATGCGGCCGTAGAAGGCCAGTGGTCCGGAGCGCAGCACAGCGTTGACGGGGTTGCGCGCGCCGGTGGATGCGATGAGCGCCAGCACCATTCCGGCAAAACCGACGGCCAGCGCAGAATCGAGATACGCTGTGCCGCCTGCAATGGTGCCCGCCGCCAGAAATCCCAGCACGAATCCGCACAGACCCATCCAGAGCCACGCGCGCCGGCTGAGCGGCAGGGTGTGCAACGCGATCGCCAGAAGGCTGCCCCACGCGATTCCATCTAAATGGATGAGCGTGTTGGTCGGCGTCATCCAATACAAATTGGCGTGGCGCACGAGCGGCGAGGCGACGAGCGCGGCGGCCAGCACGGCGGCGAGCATCCACGGTCGGCGCAGCACGCGCACCAGCGGCGCCCACACAAAGTAGTACTGCTCCTCAATGGCCAGCGCCCAGGTAGGTTGAATGGCCGGCGGCAGTGCCAGATGAAACAGGTTCTGCACGCAAAAAATGTAGGCCAGCCACGGCGCGGTCTTGATCGCCTCCCATACACTTGGGCCGATGAACCACGGCGCGTTCAAATAGACCACGATCAGCAGCAGAATATAGACGGGCCAGATGCGCAGCGCGCGGCGCGCATGAAAGTTGTGAAAGTAGCGCGGCTTGTCGCGCGTGGTCAACAGAATCGACGTGATGAGGAAGCCGCTGAGAGTGAAAAAAAGAATGACGCCGGCCCAACCCCAGAGCGAGGCGTAGTAGATCCATGTGCCCTGGAGCCGCGGATTGCAGTGATAGAGGACTACCGCAAGAATCGCCAGGCCGCGCAGCCCGTCAAGTTCGGGTAAGTATTTAGGAAGCCAGGTTGGGCGTTGGATCGGCGAAGCGCTCAAATCATGACCTCAGTTGGGCTCTTTCGCGAATCCTTCCGTAATCCATCCGGCAAGCCAAAGCACTCCTCCCGCGATCGCCAGATAGAGCGCCAGGACAACGAAAATCATTACGGGGCCAAACAGGGCCCCGATTCCCCGATTTAGCTGCCCCGCTGCCACCCCGATCACCCAGCACAGTACCACGAACGACGATGGGGCCACGAAAAGCCATTGTCCCGCGCGTTTCATTCTTCTTGCGCCCTCTTGAGTGTTCATCGCTCCTCCTTGCTGAGCGAATTGCTTCTGCGTTCTTTAGTCCCTCAGACCCTGTCTTTTACCCCGCAGCCAACTGCCGTGCCCGCTCCGTCGCCCGCATCACGGCTTTAATCAGCGTCACGCGCAACCCACCCTCTTCGAGTTCCAGAATGCCGTCGATGGTGCATCCCGCGGGGGTGGTCACGGCATCCTTGAGCAGCGCCGGATGGTAGCCGGTCTCGAGCACCATCTTCGCCGCGCCGTAGGCGGTTTGCGCGGCCAGTTGCGTGGCGATGTCGCGCGGCAGGCCTACTTTCACGCCGGCCTCGGCCAGCGCTTCAATAATGATGTAGAGATACGCCGGTCCCGAGCCGGAAAGTCCGGTCACCGCGTCCATGTGTTTCTCATCCACCAGCACGGTGCGGCCCACGGTCGCGAACAAGCGCTCAGCCAGCGCCATCTGCTCGTCCTTCACAAAGCGCCCGCGGCACAGGGCAGCCGCTCCCGCGCCGAGCGCTGAAGGCGTGTTGGGCATGGCGCGCACCACGGCAATCTCCATGCCTGCCGCCTCTTCAATGGCGCGCGTTTTAACCGACGCGGCAAACGACACCAGCAGCTTGTCCGGCGTGAGCGCGGGCTTGATCTCCGCAATCAGATCCGGAACCTGGAAGGGTTTTACGCCGATCAGGATGAGGTCGGCCTTGCGCGCGGCCTCGACGTTGTTCGTGCTCACGTCCACTCCACACTGCGTGCTCAGTGCCAGCGCCCGCTCGGCGTGGCCCACGGTGGCGTGAATTTTGTCGGCAGCAAACAGGTTCTCTTTCAGAAATGCCTGCAGCAGAATGCCGCCCATTTTGCCGGCGCCCAGCACGGCGATGCGCACATTCGGCAACTGTGCAGGAGTCTCCGGCGCTTCAACGGCGATCTCAGCCATTTTTTCTCTTTTCCCCGACATTAGTTCTCGAAGTAAACTGTGGTGCAGGTTCAAGAATACGCGCCCAGCCTGCCTCTTGGCGCAGGCTTGTTGCGGTTGGCCGCAAGCAAAAAGGCGCCGGCTGCAACCGAGCCGACGCCTTAATAGATGGAGCCGATGTTGCGAAGGGTCTATCTGCTAAGCAGCGCCTCGTTGGACAGGAAATCCTTCAGCGCCGCCTCCATTTTGTCCTGGCGCTCATCCGCGGTCCAGGCGACATTCCAGAACAGGTACCCGCCGGGCAGTGTCATGTACTTCTGACCACCTACGACGGCTGCGATCGACGAAACTACCCAGCCGTCGTTCTCGTTAATGAGGAGCGGGGCGTCGGCGTCGTCGGGCTTCGGGCTACGCAGATCTACAACGTGTTGGCCGACGTGGAACAGCGCCACCACCATCGAGGGCCCCTGCAAGCGATCCGGGTTGAGGACGCAGTTGTACAGAACGCCGTCAGGAGAATCCTTCGTGCTCGGGCCATCGGGCGTAACCTCGTTGCCCACTCCGTGGACCACGCTTACGCCGTTCTGCTCCTTCGACTTGGGAAATACCGCGACGGCCGTCCGGGCCTGATCGCCCAACGGGTTGGCTCCGATGTGCGAAGCCAGCCGCACCGCCGCGGCAAATGGGTCGTCGAACTCGCCGCCGCCACCTGAGCCGGGAGGCGGAGTCAGCCCCGAATCGCCTTTGGTAATGGCGTCGGTTTTGGAATAGTCAATCTCCTTCGGAGTCACGTCCGAAACCGATGCCAGCACCAGGCGAGCGGGATAGGCGTTCATGTTGCCGAATCCGCCAAAGCTCACGATCTTACCGGAGGCATCGCGCTTGATCGACGCGTCGGCCACGGTATCGAGGCGCCCTGTGAGCGTCGCCGTCACCTCGTAGCGCGCGCACCCCAGGCACATGTCGGCGCCTTTCTGGTGCGATTGCGCAAGCAGCGAATCAAACTGCTTGAAGTCCTTGCTCTTGTCGAGCGTAACAGGCGTGCGCGTGGCAGGCTTCAAAGTGCCGGCAAAGTTGTGCGCGGGCTGCGCGGTCACAATCGCCACCGGACCGGACTTGGCCTTCGAACCTTGTGGATAGGAAAGCCAGATTCCGTTTACCTGGAATCCGCAGTTGGGGTCGCTCGCATCCTTGATCAGGAACTCATCGAACCCCGCGACCACCGTGCCCTTGATGCGAACCATCTTGCCATCGAACGGCGCTGGATTCTTCACCACGTCGCACACGTTCACATCGACAGGCGCCGCAGCCTGCGCATGCAACCCGCATTCAAATGCCAAAAGCAGGCCAATCAAAACAACGAAACGCTTCATAAAACCCTCTCCAGCCGCTGCTTGAGCCGCATCGGCAACATATAGATAGGCGGCATCAGCCGCCCTGAATGGGAACCGGAAAGAATATCACCTTGGAGGGGGATTTTCCTTATCGGCAGTCACTACACCGCGAGCTTTTTTGGGCCGCGATCCACCCGCCGGGAGATCGGTCCCCGCAGGGGTTCTGCTCTGGGACGACGGGGAGATTTCGCCGATGGGGTTTCCCTAACACCCCCGCCTGTTTGAGTACTTCCGTCATAAGCGGGTCAATTTTGCATGTCCGCAGATGACACAGTCGCGTTTAGAATCAGGTCCACCATGAGTGCGACCTTCCTCGACGCCATTTCCGTCGAGCGCGTCATCGACGGCAGGTTCCCGCTACTCGAGAAGTTAGGCGGGACGGAGTGGAGCTCTGCCTATTTAACCGAGCTTGATGATGGCCGCGCGCTAAGAGCCGCCATTAAAATCTTCTCGTTCAAATTTGTGGACGAACGCGCCACCGTTGCTCGATGGGACGTAGCCCGGACCCTCTCCCATCCTCACCTGATGCCGCTTTTTCATGCAGGACGCTGTGCAATTGCGGGTGAAGATCTGCTCTATGTGGTAACCGAGTATGCGGATGAAACGCTCTCCCAGATCCTTCCCGACCGTCCCCTCTCGCCCAGGGAAGCCCGGGAAATGCTCGGCCCCGTTTTGGGCGCCCTCTCCTATCTTCACAATCGCTGTCTCACGCACGGTCATCTCAGGCCAACCAACATCATGGTCATCGATGACAAGGTGAAGCTCTCGCCGGATTTCGGCTGGCGCTCTCGAACACGCAGCATCTACGATGCGCCGGAAACCGGCACCTTATATGTGGCTCCCGCGGCCGATATCTGGTCGCTCGGCATCCTTCTGGTCGAAGCCCTGACACAGCAAGCACCCGCCTGGGACAGATCGAAAGGCGGTGATCCGGAAATACCAGCCTCTATTCCTGAGCCGTTCTTCACCATCTGCCGAGAATGCTTGCGCACCGATCCAGAGCGACGCTGCACCCTTGCCGGAATCAAAGCGCGCCTCAGTTCTTACGAGGGCAAGGAACCTGACGTCCAGCCTGTCGAAGCCGTCGTTCACCACACCGCGAAGCCTTCTTATGGATTTCGCGCCAAGATGATCGCCGGCGCGGTCCTCGTCCTGCTGCTCATGGTTGCCACTTTCACGTTTGGCTGGAACTTGACCCCATCAACTCCTGCGCCTGCGCCTCAACCTCCGGTCGCGGAACTCAACGCGGCGTCAGCGCCAGCTGCGGCGGCTGCTCCCCTGCCAGCGGCAGCACCCGCGCCAACTGCGGAGCCGTCACCACCTGCGGCAACAGCGCCCGCACCATCCGCGGCGCCAACTACGGCAACTGGTCTCGCGCCATCAGCAGCGCCATCTGCGGCGCCGGAACCGGCCCCATTGGCCGAATCTCCCCAAGGCGGTGTCGTCAAGGGATTGGTTGCGCAACAGGCGCTGCCCGACATTCCAGCAAGAATCATTGACGCCGTTCGGGGCCATTTCAAAGTACGAATCCGAGTCGAGGTCGATCCGGAAGGCAATGTGTCCCAGGCTTCCATCGACTCGGCGGGCCCAAGCAGCTACTTCGCCAACCAGGCGCAGAACGCAGCGCAGAGCTGGAAGTTCACACCCGCAAAGGTTGACGGCCGCGCGGTCCCGAGCACTTGGCTTCTGCAGTTTCAATTTGGCCAATCGCAGAGCGTGGTCACTCCGTCTGAAGAATCACCTTAGCTCCGAGACAGAAGGCTCAAGATCGCGCGAAGATGCGGTCAAAGAATCCCACAGACGGCTCCTGAAGCCGCAGGGTTTCTGTGGGCCTGGGTGGTCTTGTCTGTAAAGTGCTGATTATTTTAATGTTACGCGCCCCACAGTTTCACAGCCTGATCTTCCGACGTCTTGTCTTGATTTTTTATAGGGGGTGGGGGTAGGAGGGGGGAGGGGGTGGGGGGTGTTTTTCGTTCGCGCCGTCCGCGATTCTGGCTATGTTATTGATTAGAAAACTGTTCTCTGTTGTTTCGCGCTTTTATACCCTACCGGGGTATGGGTAAATATTTTTTCTTTAATTAATTTCCGCGCGCGCTCAGATTGGTTCGGGGCTCGATTCAGGCGGCGACGGAGATGGGATGCGATCAGCATGGCATTATTGTGCGCCGGATGCGCATAATTCTCTGCGATTGGCCGGTTGTGATTTGCGCTTGTTTGGAAGGGTTTGCGGAACAAATGGGCGTAAGCGGCTTGACAGGTCGATAGGCAGGGGACTTTCTGGTGCGGACCAGCAGAGGTTGGCGCAGGCCTCGGCAGCCCTTAAACCACGTCGTGAATCCTGACATTCGAGATATCGGCGCCAGGCGTTCCACGTGCACTCCGTCACGCATGTGCTTCGAAGGCGTACATTGCCCTGGAGCAATTAACGACCCGGATTGTCCGCGCCGATATCCGTTCCATGAAGAGACGCTCGTTATGTGCCGGGCCACTGCACCTGGCAGTTGCAATAGGGTTTCAGGCTTTTGCGGCGTTGGCGTTTTCGCAATCGCAAGTCGATCAAGACCTGATGTCGATGAACCTGGAAGATCTGTCGCGGGTGAAGGTCTTCAGCGCCTCGCGCCATTTTGAGGACGCGCGCAGAGCGCCATCCTCGGTCAGCATCATCACTGCCTCTGACATCCGCCGCAATGGATGGCGAACGCTGGGCGAGGCTTTGAGTAGTCTGCGCAGTTTCTATACGTCGTACGACCGCGACAATCTGTTCCTCGGCGTGCGCGGTTTCATGCGTCCCGGCGACTACAACTCGCGCGTTCTGCTGCTGGTGAACGGTCACCGCATGAACGACGACGTTTACAGCGGCGCGGCGATCGGGACCGGTTTTTCCATCGATCTCGACCTGGTCGACCACATTGAGGTTGTGCGCGGGCCTGGCTCTTCGCTGTTCGGCACCAACGCCATGTATGGAGTGATCAATGTGATTACCCGTACCGCAGGCTCAGAAACGGCAATTGAGACCGCCGACGACACCGGCTCATTTCTGTCCCGGACAAGCCGCGTCACGGTGGCCACCGGCCAAGGCAATCGCTCCGCCCTGCTTTCCGGGACTTACCATAAGAATCCCGGCCAATCCTCTCTCTTCTTTCCGCAGTTCGCAACGCCGCTCACCAACAACGGCTACGCGGAAAATATGGACGGCAACCGTTTTGACAACGTCTTCGCGGATCTCCGCAGCGGCAGCTTTCATCTGCAGGGCGCATTCTCCGACAACATGAAGAGGTATCCTACCGCGACTTCCGGCAGCTTGTTCAACAATCCTGCCGACTGGGTGGAAGGCACGCGCGCATTTGCCGATGCCAGTTGGCACAAAACCGCGTGGTCGGGAACCGGCATCGACATTCGTCTTTTCTATGACAATTTCGACAACATCGGCAGCTGCGCCGTTAAATATCCCCCGTTGGGTACGATCATCGGGCGTATCAAGACGCGTTCCGATTCTGCCGGCGCGGAAGCCAACGTGACTCACGAATTCGGCACATTCAGGATCACCGCGGGAGCCGACTACCAGTACAGCCTTCGTGTGCTCTTGCGCAACATCGTCGTTGGAAAGGGGGAAATTTCGCGTGCGGATGACACGCCCTGGTTTGCCGCCGTTTACGGTGACGCGGAATTCAGCTTTACTCCCAATCTTATCCTTCATGCCGGTGGCCGTTTTGATGATTACAGCACTTTCGGTAGCGCCGTAAACCCTCGCTTCGCGCTGGTCTACACGCCCGGCACGCACACCGCGGTGAAATACATAGTGGGCAAGGCCTTTCAAGCCCCCAGCGCCGCAGCGCAGTTCTATAGCGACCCCATCAATTTTCTTCCCCCGCCGGTCAAGCTCATCCCGGAGCGGATTCTCAGCAACGAACTCGTCCTGGAGCAGAACCTTCGCCCCTGGATTTCGGTAACAGCCGACGGCTTCTACAACGAACTCCACAATCTGATCAACGAAGTTCCGGCCAAGACCCCCGGGTTTGTTTGGGTGGTGAACGACGGACAGGTTGACGCCAAGGGTCTGGAATTTGAAGTCGCGGCCGAGCGTACGTCTGGTCTGGGCGCGCGAGCCAGTTACACGGTGACCGCGACTTCCGATACCGGGGTCTATACGCGCCCCGTGAACGCTCCTGTGACCCAGGCCAAGTTGAACGGAACGTCGCCGCTGTCGAGGCACGCCTTTGCATCGCTCCAGGTAATGTACGTCGGCCCTATGACCGACTATCGAGGAACACGCGTGCCTTCCTACGTGCTGCCCAACATCACCGTGAATACGAACCAGCTCTGGGGAGGGTGGGTTTTCTCTTCGAGCGTATACAACGCGACCAACCGCCGCTGGTTCTCCCCCATGGGCCCAACCGATCCCGAAGACCAGATCCAGCAGGACGGCGTGACCTGGCGCTTCAAGGTGACCTACCGTTTCCCGACTAAAGGCGAACGGGGCAGTCGATGAGCCTGGCTCGAACGCTCAGGTGGAGAGCTCTGGCGCTCCTGGCTGCTCTTGCAGCGCTTGCACTCCCGCCTGCTTCAACACAAGAGCGCGACGAGCGCGCGGTGCGAGTCGCCTATCTTTACAGCCTCATCAAGTTTGTCGATTGGCCGGCCCCGCAGAATGACCTGCTGATCGGCTATGTGGGCACTCCAGGCACCGGCGAAACGCTGCTCAAATCGCTCGACGGCCGCAAGAGTGATGCGCACACTCTGCACGTGGTTCTCTCTCCCAGCGATGAGATGCTCGAGAGATGCGAAATCATCTATTTTGGCGACGCCTCTCCGGAAGACATTCGCAAAACGCTGGCAAAGGTCGATGGCCGTCCCGTGCTCACGCTGGGGGAAACCGATTCCTTTCCGCGGCGCGGCGGCATGGTCGGACTGGTAAAGGACGAGGACCACATTGAAATTGTTGTGAACCTCGAATTGGCGCAGCGGTCCGGCGTAAAAATCAGCTCGCGTGTTCTCAACCTGGCCACCATCGTGCGCTCGGGCGGGGAGGGCTGAGATGAGCATCCGGGACGGCAGCAGCTTTGCGCACAAAATGACATGGATCGCTCTTGTCACCAGCGGCATCGCGTCCGCGCTGCTCATGGCCAGCTTTCTGGCCTACGATCTGGTCAGCGCCCGCAAGCAGATGCAAAGCCATCTGGCCACACTGGCCCAGGTCGTTGGTGAGAACTCCACGGCCGCCCTGGTGTTCGACGACAAACCCGCGGCTCGCGAGATGCTGGAAGCACTGCGAACGGAATCGCCCATCGTTACCGCATGCCTTTATGCGCCGGCAGGCAATCTCTTCGCGGAATATCTACGCCAGCCTGCAGTGCGCCAGTGTCCGAAATCAGCAGGAGAATGGTCAACTTCCGGCGCGTTTGCCGCAGCCACGCGCAGGCTGGATCGGCGAGGCGATTTCGCAGGAACCATTTACATCGAATCCGACCTCAGGGACTTGCGGAAGAAGTGGATTCGCCTCTGCTGCATCGCTTGCGGACTGCTCTTCGCGGTCCTGATTCTGAGTGCCCTGTTGGGGTGGATACTGCAGCGCCGCATCCTGCAGCCCATCGATGAACTGGCTCGAGCCATGCAGGCGGTTACCGCTCATCACGATTTCAGCGCGCGCGTTTCCCCGGCCGGAAAGGACGAGATCGCATTGTTGGGACGCGGATTCAATTCCATGCTGCGAGAGTTGGAAAAGCACGCCCAGGATAAAGAGGTTTTTGAGGCCCGGCTCGAGTACCAGGCTCTCAACGACGAATTGACCGGCCTTCCCAATCGGCGCCTGATGGCCGACCGTCTCAACCATGCTCTGGCTGTCGCAACCCGCAACCTCAACGGCGCGGCGCTGCTCTACATTGACCTGGATGGGTTCAAACTTGTCAACGACAGCCTGGGCCATGCGGTGGGAGACTTGCTTCTTACCGAAGTCGCCAAGCGGCTGCAGTCGCGCGTGCGTGAATCCGATACGCTTGCCCGCCTTGGCGGTGACGAATTCGCGATCATCATGGGCGGTATCAGCTCGAAGCAGCAGCCTGGCCGGCTTGGCGGAGAACTGCTGGACGCGCTGGCGGCGCCATTTTCGATCGAGGGCCACGAAATCAGGATCGGAGCCAGCATCGGAGTCAGCCTATTCCCCGAGCACGGCACCAGCTCTGTCCTGCTGCTTCAGAACGCTGACAGCGCGATGTACGCTGCCAAGCGCGCCGGCAAGAACCAGGTGACATATTTCTCAGATAATCTGGGGACCTCCGTTCGCGAGCGGCTGAACCTGGAGCACGAGCTGCGTCTGGCTCTGGAGCGCGGCGAAATCACCGTGCATTATCAGCCCGAATTCGATCTCGGCACTATGAACATCGTTCGATTCGAGGCGCTGGCGCGATGGAATCACCCCACACTCGGCCAGATCCCTCCCATGAAGTTCATCCCCATTGCCGAAGAGGCCGGGCTCATTGTCGAGCTTGGCGCCTACATAATGGACCGAGCCTGCCGCGAAGCCCTGCGTTGGCAGGATGACAGTTCCGATCCCATCCAGGTTGCAGTCAATGTCTCCAGCATCCAGTTTGTGCGCGATGCCTTTGTGGATGAAGTTGCCGAAACCCTTCGCATTACCGGCCTTTCTCCCACCTTGCTGCAGATCGAACTCACCGAGTCAGTCCTCGTGAATGGCATGGAGAACGTAGCCAAGGCCATGCACCGTCTCTCCAAATTGGGTGTGTCGATGGCAGTCGACGATTTTGGCACCGGGTACTCTTCGCTCAGTTACCTGCCCAACCTGCCGTTCCGCTCGCTCAAGATCGACCGCTCCTTCATCAACGAATTGGAGCATCGTCCGGATCTGAAGAACATGATTCATTCGCTTGTCATGCTCGCGCACAATTTAGGAATGAAGGTGATTGCAGAGGGAGTGGAAACCCGCGAGCAACTCGACTTGATCGCGAAGTTGGGAGGGAATGAGGTCCAGGGTTTCCTGCTGGGCAAGCCGACGCCGGAGCCGATGGCTTTCATTGAGAAGCAAAGGGAAGTGCGGGAGACGGAGGTTGTTCCCGGGAAGAGCGACAGCATCCAGCGGAAGTCTACCCAGAACGCGGCAACGACACGTGTGGGCGTTGCTGAACCCGTGGTTTAATATCCGGTTGTCGAGTTCTGATTCCCGGCCGGTTAACAGCCCAAAGCGCGTTTCCAGCACCGAGTCAGCTCCGCGTTTGCCCAAACAGAACAGACCAATTGAAGAGGAGCCTCAGAAGATTCGGATTCGCGGTCGCGGCAAACGCGCTTGCGGCGCATCCGCGTGCCTGGCGGAATCTTCGGGCGCATGATCGCTGGTTTTCAGGGCAACCGGTCGTACATTCCCCTGGCATGCGAGGCCACGTTTCCAGAGGGCAGTGAGCGCGGATGCACCGGCCAGCAGGCGCGAGAATGCCGCGCCTGGAAATTGTTATCACTGGCCTGCCGGGGCTGCCTTTTTGTGCTCCACAAAGGTGTGCGCTTGATGACAGCTCACGCACGTCTTGTCTTTCATGAATGCATCAGACTTCAGTTGCGCCACTTGATCGGAGTGACAGGCGTCGCATGTGCTAAACGCCGGTACGGCCGCGAAGTCCTTTGCTGTTGTCTCGCCATGGCACACGGTGCATTCGACACCGTTGGCGCCATGCGGGCTGGCTTTCCATTGGTCCCACACTGCCTTGTGGCAGCTGGCACAGGTATCCCCGGCTGGAATCAGCCGATGGACAATGTGCTTGGCTTGGTCCTGCTGAGCAAGGGCAGGGTGGACGGCAATCGCCAAAACGAAAAAAACCAACAGGGTGAGACCGAACAGGCGGGCACAGACACTCTTCACGGACAGACTCCTCGTACGGTCTTCAAGTATCGAACCGGCGATGGCTGCAATCAGTGATCCACATCACGTTTCACCGGAATGCGATCTGCGCACTGGCCGCGAGGTTTGTTGCCAAAGGAATGGTCGCAAACCTCGCTTGATTCCGCTTTCTGCCGCTACGGTCGTGCAGATTCATGCGCTATGCCGAGTCCTTACTGAAGCACGGGCGTGACTCGCTAATACCGTACCTGACACGCGTCCTTTGGCCA
>Ga0187851_10003267_pt1 | contig 13711 bp, 15 predicted proteins | sample June2016WEW_6_10_FD_132997 | JGI IMG/M metagenome (GOLD analysis project Ga0187851, IMG submission 132997) | Peatland microbial communities from SPRUCE experiment site at the Marcell Experimental Forest, Minnesota, USA - June2016WEW_6_10 | ecosystem: Environmental > Terrestrial > Soil >...
GATCCAGCTCACGGACGATCTCACAACACGATCCAGGGAGCGGTCGACCTTACGCCGTCCGCAGGACCCCGTCAGCCAACGGGGTCCTGCTCACTCCGCATTTCAAACATACAAGGGAGCGGTTCTTCGCGTTGTCTCTGAGCCGTGACGTTTTTTCCGAGCCGCGACTGGTTTCTGAGCCGCGATCGCCAGGGAGCGGTTCTTCGTGTTGTTTCTGAGCCGCGCGTGTCAAGCAGCGGTTGTCGCGTCCTGATTCGGCACCCTCTCAGGCCCACGCTGACTGCGCACTTCGCCGCTTCGCTATCCTTGGGAGAATGAAGGCCCTCGCGGGCGTCGTCAGCTAACGCGCGGATCGGGGCCGTGATGCAGCCATAACAGCCATGCAGGAAGAGCCACTCAGCAGCACCGAGGCCGCCCGGCCGGAACGCGTGTCGGTCGCCGGACTGCTCCTGCGCGCCGGCTTCTTCGTGCTGACCATCTGGTTCGGTTTGAATCTCTTCGGCCTGTTCATCCACGAACTGCTGGGCTACTTTCCGGCGGCCACGCTGAGCCCGTTCCTGGCCGCGGCGCTGGCCAGCGCCATCGTGGTCCGGATCTATGAGCGCGGGCGGCTCGCCGACATCGGGATGGGTTGGAGCCACGCCTCTGGCCGACAGTTCTGGCAAGGTCTCGCGGCCGGCGCGGTCTCCGCGGCGCTGGTCACCGGCGGGGCGCTCATGTGCGGCTTGGCAACATGGGTCAAAAACCCCGACCCTGCCGCCGGGTTCGGCTTCGGCAAGCTGGCCATGGTGAGCATCCTGCTGCTATTCGGCGCAGTCGGCGAGGAGCTGATGTTCCGCGGCTACGCCTTCCAGTTGCTGGCCGGCGCTTTCGGGTTGTGGCGGGTCACCATTCCCTTCGCCATCCTGTTCGCGCTGATGCACCTGGGCAACCTGGACATCGGGTCGCCGGCAGCCGGCCAGGCCGCGCAGTTCGGCGTGAATTGGGTGAAGCTCGGCTCGGGCTGGCTTGGCATCTTCAACACCGGCCTGTGGGGTGTGCTGTTGTGCGTCGCCATGTGGCGCAGCGGCGCGCTGTGGCTGCCGATCGGACTGCACTTCGGCTGGAACATCGCCCTGCCGCTCGCCGGCGCGCGGCTGAGCGGGTTTACAATCGTGTTGACGGGCTACGAGCTGAAGTGGACCTCGAGCGTCTGGCTGAGCGGAGGCGAGTATGGCCCGGAGGCGAGTGTCCTGACCACCATCGTCTGTGTCCTGCTCCTGATCTGGCTGTGGCGCAGCCGCCTCGAGCGCCAACCTTCCCTGCTGCTCGATGCCCGCGAGGAGCCTGCGCCATGAAGCCGGCCGGCGTCGCACTGCTGTTTGCCATCGTGCTGCTCGCGTGCGCGCCGGCACAAACCACAACCGATCAGAAGGGTAAAGAGGACACTGTCCGCCGCCTCACCGACGAGGAGAAGCTGACCCTGATTCGCGGTCTCTCGGCCGAATACGCCAAGGTGAAGGCCTTTCTGCCGCACTCGAAGAAGGCCCTGCGGTTCAACGCTGACGGCACCTACGACAAGGCCGGCTGGCGCGAGGCGGGGACGGAGTTCGGCCCCGTGGCGCGCGTCGACGAACAGGTCCAAGTGACCCGGGTGGACCTCGAGGAAGACGAGATTATTTTGGTGATCAACGGCGGGTTCAAACCCAAGGGTAAGTGGTATCAGAACATGCAGGTGGGCGGTGGCCTCGGCGGGACCGCCACGCAGCCGGTAACCAACAAGGACACGCGCAGTTTAGGCACCACGCTCGCGCTCCACTGGACGGGCCGCATCCCACCCTCCATCACGCCCACGGACGTGAAGAAGATCCTGAAGCCCGTGCTCGACTTCGACACGCGCAGCGCCTCGGAAGACTACTTCGCCACCCTGCCCAAGGAAATCCAGGAGGCCATCAAGGCCAAGCGCGCCGCCGTCGGGATGACCCGTGACCAGGTCCGGATGGCCATGGGCATGCCGCGCGATAAGGTGCGTGAAACCAAGGACGGTCTGGAGACCGAGGATTGGATCTACGGCCTCCCGCCCGGCCGCATCACCTTCGTCACTTTCGCCAACAGCAAGGTCATCGCAGTGAAGGACGCCTACGCCGGACTGGGCGGAGCCACCGCGCCGCCTTTGAAGCCCGCGCAGTAACGTCGCCGTCATAATCCGGACATGAAACTCCGTTGGAATTGGCCGCGCCCCGGCGGGCTTTGATATCCTGGAATTTCGATTTGCATTCCATTTGAAAGGATCATTTTGCATGGCTATTAAAGTAGCGATCAACGGCTTTGGGCGGATCGGGCGCAACGTGTTGCGCGCCGCGCTCAGTAAGCCCGAGGCGGGCGTCGAAATCGTGGCGACCAATGATTTGACCGACACGAAAACGCTCGCGCACCTGCTGAAGTACGACTCCGTTCTGGGGCGCTTGCACGCCGACGTGAAGTCGGCCGACGGGGAAATCACCGTCAACGGAAAAAGCATCAAGGTCTACAGCATCAAGGTGCCCGCCGAGATCGATTGGTCCAGCCACGGTGCGCAGATCGTCATCGAATCCACCGGCCGCTTCACCGACGCCAACGCCGCCAAGGCGCACCTCAAGGGTTCGGTCAAGAAAGTGATCATCTCCGCTCCGGCGACCAACGAAGATCTGACCGTCGTGCTGGGCGTGAACGAAGAAAAGTACGATCCCGCCAAGCACCACATCATCTCCAACGCCTCCTGCACCACCAACTGCCTCGGGCCGATGGCCAAGGTGCTCCAGGAGTCGTTCGGCATCGTGATGGGCTCGATGGTCACCATCCACAGCTACACCAACGACCAGGTCGTGCTCGACTTCCCGCACAAGGACCTGCGCCGCGCCCGCGCCGCCGCGATCAACATGATCCCCACCAAGACCGGCGCCGCCAAGGCCATCGGTTTGGTCATGCCCGAACTGAAGGGCAAGCTGGACGGCTACTCGATGCGCGTGCCGACCCCGGACGTCTCCGTCGTCGATCTGACGGCCATTCTGAAGACGCCCACCACCGCCGAAGCCGTCAATGCGGCCATGAAGCAGGCCGCCGAGGGCAAGCTCAAGGGCATTCTCGACTACACCGAAGATCCGGTGGTCTCCTCCGACATGCTCCACGATCCCCACTCCAGCATCGTCGACGGCAGCATGACCAAGGTCATGGAAGGCACGCTGCTCAAGATCCTCTCCTGGTACGACAACGAGTGGGGCTATAGCTGCCGCCTCGTCGATCTCTGCAAACTCCTCGCCGACAAGGGCCTCTAAGCCCCGTCTTGGGACATCCGCCCGGTGGAACGGCCGGGCTCGCCAGATAACCTCAACGGCCTCGAACGCCCCAGCGGGTCCGGGGCCGTTCGCTTGTCGGCGCCGTGACGGATTTCACCGCAAGAACACCGTGCGTCCATCGTGAAAACACCGCACAACCACGGTGAAAACATGGTGCGCGCATGGTGAATTCACGGTAAGACCGCGGTCCGCGCACGGTGTTTTCACGGTGAATCTACGGTCCGCGCACGGTGAAACGCGCGCAGAAACGCCCGCCGTCGCCCGGACGTTGTGCCGAGCCGCGCACGGAGAAAGCGGTCGCCAATAGCGGATCCAAGCCGCGCTTCCGCCCGCCTGACGACGCGCCACTTCTTGTGGGGCAGGCTTTCAGCCTGCGAGCCGGCTTTCCAGCCGGCTCCATCGTCCCGCTCTCCCAAGCATTTCCCCGCCGAACGGGCCGAACGGGACGAACGCGTCAGCCTGACACGCGCGGCTGGCGATTCTGGCCAGAGCATTAGTCGGCTCCGCCACTTTCGCTTGATTCCCGTTCGCCCGGTAACGGCTAAAGCCTGCAGACTCGACCCCGAATGATCTGCGCCGTGGCGAGCGCCACGGATGCAACCCAAAACACCACGATCAGCCCGCGCACGCACTGCGCGGCTGCTGCTGAGACACCGATGCCCGTTACGAGCGCGAGCCAGGCCGCGAGGCACAACGGGCATTTCGGCAGCAACACCAGCACGGCCCCGGGCAATATGGAAGCTGCGGCCCCCGAGAGCCGCCGGGCGAGGCGGCGCGATGGTCCCCCGCCCGTGCAGCACTGCGCGACCATCACCCACGCTCCTCGTCTTTGCAGCACCCGCCCATCTCGCGCGGGTCTTGATAAGTGGCCGCGGGGTCGAGCACGTAACCGTCGTCGTATTTATCGTGGTGCCGGACCCACGCCATGCTGAATGCGAGGCCTTCTTCGTCACGGCCCCTGGGAACCAGATCGAGGAACTGATAGGTTCCGACCAGTGCATCGAGGCCCCGCGCATAGGTGGAGTAGGTGTGGAAGATCTCGCCCGCTTCGTCCTTGCAAAACACGCTCAGGCCAGGCGCTTCCTCCAAGCCGATACGGCCCCTGGTGTAGTTGTAGTTGACTTCGCCGGCGAGTTCCTCTTTGGTGAAGTGCACACCGTAGTCGTGTGGGAAATCCGTGCCGAAGGCCGAGACCCAGTGGAAGCGCCACCCCATGCGGTTTTGAAAGGCCTGGATGCGCGCCATGGGCGCGCGGGAAACCACGTCGAAGGTGACGTCGCGATGCGCCAGGTGAATCCGTGTGGCATCGAAGTGGTCGGCCAGGAACGAGCAGGACTTGCATCCTTCTTCCCAGTTGGGGCCGAGCATGAAATGGTAGATAATGAGCTGGCTGCGGCCGGCGAAGAGATCGGCTAGCGTCTCCGGGCCGTTCGGGCCCTCGAAGACGTACTTCTTTTCGACTCGGACCCACGGCAGTTCGCGGCGCTGCCGGCTCAGTTCGTCCCGCTTCCGGGTGAATTCCTTCTCGGCGGCCAGGTGCGCCAAGCGCGCCTTGAGCCATTCGTCGCTCGACACCACTTTGCGGCGGACTTCGGGTGTAGTCATCGGATTCTCCTTTCTGGTTGGGCACGGGCCCGCGTTTTCCAGGCGGTCCGTGCGGGGTTATAGGTTAGCCCTGTTTAGGGCGCTTCTTCACTGGTTGGGCTTGTGCTTGGGCGGCCCGGGCTTCGGCGTCCTCTTTGATGCGCAGGAGGTGGCTCGACCAGAGTTCTTCGAAGCGGCCTACCCAGCGCTCGTAAATCCGCCGGATCGGCACCACGTTTAAGGAGTTGATGCGCTGCCGGCGCTCCTCACGCGTGTGGATCAAGCCGGCCTCGCGAAGCACGCCGATGTGCTTCATGATGCCGAAGCGGCTGAGGTGCGGAAAGGCCTCCACGATCTCGGTGGTGGTGCGGGGGCCTAGGCGCAAGAGGTCGAGAATCGAGCGACGGGTGTTGTCGGACAACGCCTTCCACACATCGTCGAGGTTGTCGTCGGGCATTTAGGTGCGTTGCGCGTTGGCGCGCGTGGAACAGTCCTGAGCGATGCCCTCCAGGATCTGCTTCCAGCCGCCGGTCACGCCCTGCCGATGAGCGGGATCAATAAAGCCGATGGCGCGGTGACGGAGGTCGACATGGGTTCCGCCGGGGCGCTGCTCGAGCTTCACTTCAAGGTGGTTCAGGGCCGGGTAGGACATGAACATGGGGCCGCTCAGTTCCAACAGCACGGGCGGCTTGATCACCTGCACGTGCCCCCACAGATGGCCGATGCCGTTACCGCGGTCGCGGAACCAGCGGCCGCCCGGCCACTGCTCCAGCGTCATCTGCATCGATTCGCCTTGCGCGTTGGTCATGCCATCGCCCAGTCGGTGCAGCACGCTGCGGAAGACGTCCCCAATGTCCGCCTTCACATCTATCCCTTGATTGATGTCCAGCGTCAGATCGTCGAGTGTCATGATTATGCGTCCCTCTCTGAACGTGACCATATAGTAACGTGACTATTTTATCACGTCAAGAGAATTCTTCGCGGCGAGTACCGATGACGCTCACGGCCGAACGGGCCAGCCTGAGATGAGCGGTTGGCGATTCTGGCCCAAGTGCCAGTCGGCTCTATAGCTTTTGCTCGATTCCCGTTCACCCGTTCGCGGTTCGCCCCGGAAGTAGTATAGGTCAAGGAGCAGGGAGCCGTGACCACGCGTCAACACCCGGATCAAACTCAGCTCGGCCCGACCTCAGTCCAGATCTTTGCCGCCAATGATCGCATGAACCAGCTTCTTATTGAACATCTTGACCCTGCCGCCTGGAGCGCCAAACCGCCCGGCAAGGCCCGCACCATTGCGGCGATCTTCACGCACATGCACAATGTCCGCTGCAAGTGGGTCAGGCTGACAGCTCCGCACCTGAAGGTTCCATCACAGCTCAACCGCGCGCGCTGCACGCCGCAGCAGGCCCGGGCGGGATTGGCCGAGAGCGCCGCTCGCTGCTCGGAGATGCTCGCTGAAGCGCTCGGCGGTGGTGGGGGCCGCGTCGAGAAGTTTCGCAGAGACGGCTGGGCTGCGCCCTGGCCGGTTGGCCTGGAAATGCTGTGCTATATGCTTTCGCACGAAGCCCACCATCGCGGGCAGGTGTGTATGCTCGCGCATCAGCTCGGAGTCCCGCTGCCGAACGAGGCGGCGAACGGGATCTGGAATTGGGAAAAGCTGTGGAAAGAGTGCGGATCGTCTGATTCCAGAATCCAGGGACTCCAGAACCCCTGATTCGTGCCATCCGGAATCCGGCATAATATCCACAATCTCCGCAGCCGCAATTCCGGCCCGGCCCTAACGCCGCGCTGGTCCATGCGGAGCGTGGCGCCGGCGCGGACAAACCACTACCCCGCCATCGAGTCTATTGCGTCGCGGGCAGCCTGGCTCCCAAACCCAAATCGGTAAGGGCTTACTGCGTCGTATGAATGGAATCAACGGGCTACAGACACTTTTCAGTAAGCCCTTTCTGATTTGCCCTGCTCGGTCAGGTCAATCCGCGCCCCGCGGTCGTCCGAATTCATCGTGTCGGAGCACCCCTATCGCTGTGCCAATAGCGCCCGCAATCACAGTGTCGGCACAATCCGGATGGCCGCTCCGCCGCCCGGCGCGAGCTTCAGCTTCAGCACCGTGCTTGCGTCGACACTGCGCTTCTCCAGCACGCTCTCTTTCGGCTGCTGCGCGGCGTTGGGACCATCCGCGTAGATCTCCGCCGCGTACTGCCCGCCGCCCAGGAAGCTGAGCGGCACCTCGACCTCGCGCGGATCCCAATTGGTGATGCTGCCGACGTACCACTCCTGCCCCTTGCGCCGCGCGATGGTGATGAAGCGCGCGGGCCGTCCGTTCAACACGCGCGTCTCGTCCCACGTCGTCGGCACGGCTTTCAGAAACTCGGTTTCCTTCTGGCCGTCGTACGCCGCCGGATGATCCGCCACCATCATGAACGGGCTCTCAAACACGACGAACAGCGCCACCTGGTGGCAGCGCGTGCCCATTACCATGGGATTCTTGTCGCGAGGTTCGAACTCCGCCTTGGTCACGTTTTCGAAGCCCCCCGGCGTGTAATCCATCGGCCCGGCCAGCATGCGCGTAAACGGCAGCGTCGTATTGTGCACCGGCGTCTCGCGGGCGCTCCATTTGTTGTACTCCGCGCCCATCACGCCCTCGCGCGTCAGCACATTGGGATACGTGCGGCGCATCCCGTCGGGCTTGTAGGCCCCGTGATAATCCAACATCAGATGGTGTCCGGCGGCCTTCTGCGCGATGTCGCGGTACCAGTTCACCATCCACTGGTCGGCCCGGTCCATGAAGTCGATCTTGACTCCCGCGACGCCCCACTTTTCGAATTGCGCGAACGCGTCCGCGGCCTGCGCGTCGATGTCCGTCCAGTAGGCCCACAGCCAGACCTGCACGTTTTTCGATTTCGCGTATTCGACCAGCTTCGGGATATCGACCTGCGGCTTGAACTTCGTCAGATCGGATTCACGGCGGCCGGCGCCATACGCCGCACCCGCGCTCGGCGCCCAACCGGCGTCCACCAGCATGTAGCGAAATCCGTTTCGCGCCGAGAAGTCGATGTAGTATTTCATCGTCTCCGTATTCATGCCGCCCTTGAACGGAACGTTCTTCACGATCTGCCCCGACCACCAGTCCCAGGCCGTTTTGCCGGGCACGATCCACGACGTATCCGCGATCGCGCTGGGCGGATTCAGATTCACCACCATGTTCGATTCCACCAGCCGACCGGGATCGTCCGCGATCAGCAGCACGCGCCACGGCGATTGCGCCGGCGCCTGCCTTATCACGGAAACCGCCGCCGCTTCGGCCTGCGCGTCCATCGGCCACGGCAGATGTGGCGCGTGGCGATCTTCGACCCTTGGCGCCAGCCGCGCTGTCAGTAGGTTGCGATCTCCGGCCGTGTGCACGAACAGCCCGGCCCAATCGTCGATATAGGCTTCCGTCAGCCCGACCCACGCGACGCCCGGCACTTCCAGTAGCTGCGGCAGCCCGATCAGGTATTCCGGATGCAGACCGCCGATGGTCAGCTCGTGATAATCGTCTTCGTTGCTGGTCTGAAAATCGCGCAGGATCAGGCTCCAGGTGGTCGCGTCTTTGCTGAAGCGGAACTGCGTCGCTTCGTTGGTAATGCGCAGTTCTTTCACGCCGGCTTGCGCGGGAATGATGTAGCGGAACGCGACGCCATCGTCGTACGCTCGCGCCTCGATCGTCAGCCGCCGCCCGGCCGCTGTCGTCTCCACCGTCTGCACGCTGACCGCGTTGTAATGGTCGCGAATCGGATTCGATTTCCCGGCGACGGAGTTCCAGGTCTCATCGCCGGCCGAGTTTTTCGACGACTCGACCCGCACCGCCGCCCCGAGCACCGGCGCTCCTTCGATCGCCAGACCCAGGTTCGACCACTCCAATACCGTCGTGCCTCGAAACGCGACCCGATACGCCAGTTGACCGCCCGATGCCTGGATCGCCTGCCCACGCAGGGTAGCGATCGAGAGTTGCAGTGCGCCGTTCGGCGATTGGACCACAACGGGCGTCTGGGCCGCGGCGATGAATCCGGCGGCGAAAACGACTAAGCAGAGGATGGCGGATATTCGATGGGATTTCATATCAGCTATAGCCTATTACACGGCCGCGGCTTTCGGCTCAAACCCGGCATGCAAAGGATCTGGCCCTGGGGCGGTATAGTCTTGGACGAGGTTCATCGTATGCGCACCGGGCTATTCAATAGGATGATTTTGAAAATACAGTCGGACGTCTCAGGCGGCCGGCAGCACCGCCTCTAGCCGCCCTCTGCGTCCGCATTCCGCCTGCGCGTCTTTCGCGCACAACCACCCCAGCATCGCGATGGAAAGCCGCTCGAGATAAGCGGAGAGCACCAGACTCGTATCCGAGCTGGCTGGCGCCGCTTCCACGGTAAAAACCAGCGTCGATGTCTGGTCCGTTCGTAACAGCTCGTCGACGTAATCGTGGATCGCGAGTTCCGAGTCCGGCTTGATCAACCCATCGAAAAAGCTCAGGTGCGCTACGAATCCAAATGCGAATTCCTTCCGCAGGCGCGGCCTCCGATGGACCGGAAGAATCGTGAGCGCGCCAATGGGACCGCCGGCCGCGCCATCCTCGTGCACAATCGCCAATCCGGCGTCCGCCAGGTCGTAGGCAGTGGTCCGGAATTCGACGACCGGTGAGCCACGCACGCGGCATCTATCTTCAAAGGCCGCCGGCGCTTCTCTGAGTTTCCGCAGCACCGCGCCGGCTTCGCGCGCCGTCGGTAGGATGCCGGTCACTTCGTGCCGGAACCAGCCTGCGGAGTCCCATCCGTGGATCTGGATATCTGCCTCGCCGGCCGCAACGGAGCGAGAGTTCACAGTGTGCATGGGCTGGTCTGAAAGCAAGAGAATGGCCAATCTCGCGAGCTTCATATTTTGGGCTCTTAAGATACGTAACTCCTATAGAAAGATCGACCGCGAGGTGAGTTTCGCGACAGGATGGGCCGCGTCGTGGGCCGGATCGTCGCCCACAGCTCGAAAAAGTTGCTCCGCACCACGAATTGCGGCACAGGCTTGTTCGACTACAGCACTACGGCAACCATGCCGGCGAAGTGTTGTATGGAAACGCGACAGCGGGCCGGTTCCGCCGATTCTGGCAAGAACATCGAGCGGTCTGCGGCAAATGCAATTTCTGCAATCGAGAGCGCAGCTTTTGCCGCCTGCTCCGAGGCGTTTCCGCCGTGGAACCGCATCAGCGGATCTGGAGGTGGTCTCGCACCAAAGCCAGAGTCGCCCGGTCCTGATTGCAGCCATCGGACCAACCGTATAATAGACTTCCTATCTTCCGAGGCTGACTCTGTCGAGGTGACCCTATGGACTGTGGTGATCGGGAGAGCATCGCTCTCATCCGGCGCTTCATCGAGTCGTGTGTCCGGGCCGACCCGGAGGAGTTTGCCGGCTATTTCACCAAGGATGCGACCTGGTGGAATGCACCGTGGAATTCTGTCCAAGGACGCGAGGCTATTCGCGAGACGCTGCGCCGCGGCGCGGAGCGCATGGTTGCTTTGCCTTGGGAGATCCGGCACATTGTGGCGCAGGGCGACATCGTGATGGTGGAGCGAGTGGACAACTTTCTGGTCGGAGAGACGCGCGTTAGCGTTCCATGCATGGGCATCTTCGAACTGCACGACGGAAAGATCGCCGCCTGGCGTGACTACTGGGACCTGCAACAGTTCGAGCGGCAGCTAGCTGTCACGCCGCTCGCGCCGGAGTGACGTCGCAAAACCGGCCTGCAACCAGGCCGCCCGGGTCTGCTCCCGTGGGATCTTGGCTTCACTGATCCCGACATGCTTCATCCATGATGCCGATCCGGGAGCGAGGGAGTGGTTCGAAACCCCCGCCTCGCCCAGCATGCTTCGCCGGCGGCAAGGCGTCCCGTTGGTCGGCCCTCAAAGTGCACTAGCTGTGGGGTGGAGAAACCATCCTAGGAGAATAACCATGCCCGAGTTCGGATCGCCGTTTTCAGGAATGGCACACGACCGGAAGCTCACGGACGAGGAGCTCGTCAGAGCAATTCGCTTCATGGTGGCCGCAGAGTACGAAGCGACTCAGTTGTACATGCAGCTTGCCGAGTCAACTGACAACCAGCTCGCCGTGGAAGTGCTCAAGGACATCGCGAACGAGGAACGTGTACACGCTGGAGAGTTTCTGAGATTGCTCCGCGAGCTGGCCCCCGATGAAGTAAAGTTCTATGCCCAGGGGGCAGATGAAGTTGAAGCGGAAATCGAGAAAATGAAGGAAAGGGTTTCCGTTTGAGCGCTGCCTGCATCCGCTGGGGTCTTGGCTTCTAATATTCCCTACACGTTTCACTCCTTCCTCTGATCCGGGTTTCAGAGAATCGTTCGGACTACCGGCTTGCCCAGCATGCGTTGCTCGCCGACGTTGGCCTAGCCTCCGCCGTCTGCCGTCCCGCGCCCGCCTGGAGCCCGCATCCCATGCCCCGAATCGGAAGCGCGGAGAATCCTCCTGGCTTTGACATCGGCCGTCCACGCCATTCCTTTAGCCCTGAATAACTTGTAAATGACCTATCTTTCGTCCAAAAGGGGTAATGCCCCAGCCCAATAGTGCCGATCTCCTGATCACAAGGGCAGCGCCTGTCGGCGCGGGCCCTCGCCGATCACTTCGCCGTGCGGCGTAGTCGAGCCCGCCAGAGCGATCGCTCAATGAAAGGGGTCAACTATGTCCATCTCCGCAGTCAGCTCCCTGTTCAGCTCCTCTTTGCAGCAGCTGGGCGGTCTCAACTCCACACCAGCCTCCTTGTTGTCTAACGCGATGGGTTCTTCGGCCACATCCCCGACGGGCTCTCAGGGCATTCCGAGCTTCTCCGATCTCATGACCCAGTTGCAGCAGGAAGCTACCAGCGATCCGTCCGTTTTCAAACAGCAGACCGCCGCCATTGCCTCGAATCTGAGTGCCGCCGCGCAGTCCGCCACCGGAACCCAGGCCGCTAGCCTGCAGGGCGTGGCCAGTGAATTCCAGACCGCCTCGCAAACCGGTAACCTGTCCGCCCTCGGTCCCAATGCCGTCTCCGGCAATACGGGTACTCAAGGCGCTTCGGGACATCATCATCATCACCACCACTCCTCCTCGCAGGATCCGTCGCAGACGAGCTCCACTAGTTCCAGCGACATCATGTCGCTGATTACCGCCAGTCAGGCGACTGCGACTGCGAGTGCGGCCAACCAGGCTTACGTCAACAGCAGCCTGGACAGCAGCATTCTCGGAAACTGACGATCCGTTGGCGCTTCCATCACGCCACGGTCCGCTTCTTCCACGCCTGCGCTTGCCTGTGTGCAGCGTCGCGGGGCGAGACCAGGGTCATGTCGAATGCAGGCACGAGATCGGGTTGGGCTTCTGCCCGGCGTCCCCTTTGAAAACGCCTTGCTTGGCACCCTCAACGGTTAGGGTGCAGCGGGTGACAGGCCCATTCTGCGCGAGGGCAGAACAGGCCAGGACAACAACGATGGACGTGGAAGCTAACAGCTTGCGCATGGTTCCGCCGTTGGACCCCGAGCCGTCGCGTGAGGGACGATGAAACATCGCTTGACAGGTTTGCCTTTGCAATGTCAAGTACTCTTTATCGACAAAACGAGACACTATGACCCTCTCAGACCTGCTCTTCCTCGCTTCGGCCTTGTTGGTGCTGATCCTGTGCGGCGTGATCGTCGTTTCGACCGTGCGAGGGCGGCGGGAATCGGCGCGTAGGTTGGGCCGTGTGCTCGGGGTATTTGTGGGCGGTTACGCGGTGGTTCTGATCGTGGTGGCGCTCGCAGCCCCGCGCCGCTACCAAGCTCCGGGCGAGCGCCGGTGCTATGACGACTGGTGCGTGGCGGCGGTCAGTGCGAGAGCCGAGCAGGATGAGCCGGAAATGCCGTGCCGGGCGGGTGAAGGCAGCCGTGGCTGGATCGCGGTAGTGGAAGTCTCGAGCGACGCGAAGCGCGTGCGGCAACGAGCGCGCGACGTGCGTATCGAATTGGAAGACCGCGCAGGACGGCGCTACCAACCCTGCGCCGCGTCATTGACGTTGGGAACCGAAGCAAGGCGACGGCTCAGCGATGAGCTTGGGCCGGGCGAGTCGTTTCGCGTATTCCTGCCGTTCCTACTGTCCGATGGAGCTGAACCCGCGGGGCTGGTGGTGCACCACGGCGAGTTCCCCAGTCGCCTCGTGATTGGAGACGATCAGAGCTTTCTGCATACTCCCGCGCTGCTGCGATTGGCAATAGAAAAGCGGCCGTGATCGAAGCCGCCTCTGACCCTGGATGCGCGAACGCTTCGCCCCGGGCGCGTCAGTGAGAGGGATGAGAGCGGACGGCGCCGGCGGGGACGTCAGCGCCGATCTGGACGAGGGCGCGTTCCAGGGGTGGTTCGGCGCCGAGGATTCGAATGTCGCGACTGCGCGGGCCGGCGACCGTCAGGAAGACCGAATCGCCGGCGTGCGGGCGGGTGTTGCGCAGCGCGACCCCGCTGGCATTCACAAGGCGCAGTGCGGGTTGATCGGGCTTGGCGCCGCGCAGGGAGAGATCGACGAAGTCGGCGTCCTGGACGTCTTCAGCGGAGAGCGCGCTGCACCACTTCAGCGACGCGGGTTCTGCCCATTCGACTTCGACATCGCGCAGGCGGACGTTCCTGGCCCAACGCAGTTTCAGCGCGTCGGTGGTTTTCTCGAGCGGATTCGAAGGGTCGTGGGTCAGTGTAAGGTGCAGGTTGTCGATGGTGACGTTTTCGAGCCAACTATCGGGGTGGCCGTTGATGGAAGAGGTGCCCTGGCCGCGCGC
>Ga0187851_10003268_pt1 | contig 13707 bp, 16 predicted proteins | sample June2016WEW_6_10_FD_132997 | JGI IMG/M metagenome (GOLD analysis project Ga0187851, IMG submission 132997) | Peatland microbial communities from SPRUCE experiment site at the Marcell Experimental Forest, Minnesota, USA - June2016WEW_6_10 | ecosystem: Environmental > Terrestrial > Soil >...
ACCCACATTTCCGGCGGACCTCGTGTCCGATAACAACTGTTATGTAAACTATTAAAATCAATAACTTGCAGAATTCACGCACTTATCCGCAGCACAATATAACAAATGCCATGCGTTCCCACTCAATCGCCTGTGGGAAAACTGTGAATAAGACGTGCGTTTCCCTTCAAAATAAAGTTGTGCTAGTATCCACTCAGTGAATATCCGGGGATTCCGCCCGGTACTCCAGGAGATGAAGCATGGTCGATGTAACCTACCCGCCCAAACCCTCTCAACCAAAGCTACCGCCGCCGCCTCTCCAGCTCGATGAGTCCGAGCTGATGATCCAAACCAATCCGTACACGACGGTTTGCGCTTGCAGGAAGTGCGCTTACATCATAGCGCCGCCGCTCTTCCACTGTCCCGGCTGCCACGACACCTATCGCAAAAAAACTCTCAGCTTCCCGTCCCGCTGCGCTCACTGCCAGTTCGACTATTCCGCCTGGATGCGCAGGAACAACTTCACTTGGACTCAACCTGTGTACCAGTGACCGTGGCCACGCCAACATGCTTCTCTTCGCCTGCCCGAAAAACCGGACCACCGTGCGAAAAACCTATCCGCGCGCGACCGTCGAGCCATGCGGAAACGAAACCATGCAAGGCTTCAAACTCTTCAACGTCGTAGACAAGCCGGGCGGCGCGCCGATCGCGCCCCCCGCCTTCCGCCGCCAGATCGCCTGGCGCAACGCCGCCGACCTCATTTCACGCGGCATCCGCGCCCCGCTCACCACACAGGAGCTGACTCCCCCATGGCCACCATCCAAGTCGACTCAAAGCTCGCCGCCTTCCTCGATCTCATCGCATGGGCGGAAGGAACTTCCACCGACCCATGCACCAAAGCCGACGGCTACGACATCATCGCGGCCGGCATCAACGCTGCACGCGTGTTTACCGATTACTCCACCCACCCCTTCGCACACGGCCGCGAACCTATCGTCACATGCCCACCGCTCTACAAAGGCCCGTACGGCCCCACCGAGAACCTCACCGCGGCGCGCGGCCCTGTCGTCGTGATAGCTCCGGAGCTCACCTCCACCGGCAGCGGCCGCTACTCGATAACCTGGCCCACGTGGCAAAACATCGCTCCCAAGATCAGCGTGCACACCTTCAGCCCGCACGCCCAGGATCTCGCCGCCGTCCAACTCATCCTCGAATGCGCCGCCATGCAGAAGATCATGGAAGGCCAACTCGTCATCGCTTTCCAGTTAGTCAGCTACACATGGGCCAGCTTCCCCGCCGGCCTCTTCAACAACAAGGCCCGCACCACCGAGCAGCTCCTCAACCAGTACGCGCGCCTCTCCGGCGCGCCGCCCAGGTGACTCTCATGCCCGACCTGCAGCTTCTCAAAACGCCCCGCGTCACACCCGAGCAGATCCTTCTCGATAACATCTGCTTGAGGCTCCTTGCCATGCTTCGCCACGATCTGCGAGGACTTTCCACCGCCCAGAAGAACAGGGTCCTTCTCACTGTCGCCGAACACATCGGCCAGCAGCTTGAGGCACTCGAAACCGCAACGCACGACTAACTCCCCGAAAGGACCCTCCATGAACAACCTCGAAAAGCAACTCGAGTCCATCGGCAAAGCCTTCTTGAAGATCTTCGACGACGCCGATAAAGCCGCCGTCGTCGCCGAGCCCTTCGTCGATGTGGCCTTCCCCATCCTCGCGCCCGTCTACAACGCCGCCGCGAACGGCGCCGCCGCCGCCACAAAAGCCGGCGTCGCCGCGATCGTGCCCTCCGCCTCCGAAGCCGATAACATGCTCGCCGTCGCCGTCGCCGTCGAACCAATCCTCTCCAAGTTCGCCCAGGCCGGCGGCCTCCCCGCTCCCACCACCGCCACCGTTATGACTTATGCCGCCGCGCTGCAGAAGTCGCTCGCCGCCGCCGCCGCGATCGGAGCAAACACCAAAGCGCCCGGATAACAGACCCCGCCGTGGCCAGTCCCTGCTGGCCAAATTCACCGTGCGGGCAGGGGCGGCCGCAGGCTCAACCGCCCCACTTCTTCACAGCACTGTCACGCACCAACAAATGAGGTCCCGTTGAAACACACACTCTTTCTCCTGTTCGCCGCCGCCGCCGCCGCCGCCACGGCACAAACTACGCCAACCGTACCCTCCACTCAACCCGCCGCCCAAAACCCAGACACTTACCACCTCCTGAACATCATCGCCAGCTACCCGCCGCACGACTATTGCGCACAACTCGGCGCACGCACCACTAACCCGCCGACCATCCAAATCCTCGTCTGCAAATGGGCCGTGCCGCACACCACCCCTGCAAAAGAACAGCCTTCCAAAGGATCTCCGCAGCCATGACCGCCGACAAAGTCACCAACATCTCGGACCACGCCAAAACTCCACCGCCGGAAAACGACGCCCCGGTCACCCTCTCGGCCGGCGCCTTCGCCGCCATCCGCGAAGGTCTCGCCGCCGCCACCCGGCTCGCACTGTGGGCCATTCCCCTCCTGACGGGAGCCCGCGTCGCTCTCAACAAGGAAACTCGGAAATGCATCAACGCCGCCACCGCCCCCATCCTCGGAGCCTTCGACGTCGCCCTCTCCATCCACGCGCGCCTAAACGAGACACCCCCCGATTTCACGCAACGCGTCCCCGAGCCCCTGCAAGAAATCGACATCGACACCATGCGCGGCGAACTCGAAAACGTCTCCGCCCTCATCAACCCCGACCTCATCGTGGAGATGCGGAGCGCGCTGACCGAACTCCCCATCTACGCCAGCCAATGTCTCGCCCACAACTTCACTGCCGCGGAAGCCGCGCCCATCGTCGCCTGGGCATGGGAGGCTGGCCGCCGATACGGCATGATCGAGTCCATCAGCATCTTCGACTCGCTAACCCAGGAGTTCTCCACCGCCTCCACCGAGATCCTGCTAGACGCGCGCGATCGCAACCTCGACATCTCCACCGGCGAAACGCCCATCGCCGAGCCAGGTCCGCCGCCCGACCGCGAAGCCGCTCTCGCCGGCCTCAGCCCCTCCGAACGCGAAGCCTTCGATGTTATGACCCAGGACCCGCAACAGACACCCAACGAAGGAGAACCCTATTGACCACACTCCGCACCAAAAAAAAAGGAGCCACCTACCCGCTGCGCGAGTTAGCCGAATTCGCCCGGCAATCCGTCTGCTCCTGGACAACCTACGCCTCAAAACAACACGACCGCCCACAACTCATGTCCGGCGCTCACGCGCTCGCGCAGATCTTCGCCGTCTGCTCTTACATCCTCCACACCATGGCCGACGTCGAAACTCAAGACGACGTCCCGCCGCCCCCCGCCCACATCATCCGCCCGAAACTCTGACGTGTACTCCATAACTCAGACCACCCAGGGCCGCTTCCTGATAACTCACCCCCGGCACCCCGGTCTCGCGTGGTCCGAGTTATGCGGCGCTTGGACCCCGGCCGGCTCCAGCTTCGCCGACCGCGCATTCCCCATCGTCTCCTTCGACAACGAGCAGGACGCCGACGATTACGCCACCGATCACGGCCTGTACCCCCGCCGCGACTAACTCGCTCTCGCCGGCCTCCACCCCGGCCCGTCACTCCCGGCGCGCCCCATCGAGCACCGTCCGCACGATGGGACCCCGCGCCTGACCACGGTGGGGAAAGTTAGCCGTGAGTCGCGACGGGCCTGGGCGCGCTGCGGCGCGAACAAAACCCGCCCACGCCGCTGCTCCGGGGAGACGATTTGCCGGTTTTTTTTCATTAATACGGAGACGCGCTGGAAGCAACGCCGCAAGCCGCCGCTGCAATCCCAAAATCCCCGCTCTAAAGCGCCGGCCTCCGCCACCCTGGACAAGAGTGCCCGCGCGCGGCGCTCGCCGCGCGCTCCGCGCCTCCGGCGCGCAAAGTCCTTCGCCCGCTGCCAGCTTTTCATGCCGATACGCCGGCCTCCGCCGCCCTGGACAAGAGTGCCCGCGCGCGGCGCTCGCCGCGCGCTCCGCGCCTGCGGCGCGCAAAGTCCTTCGCCCGCTGCCAGCTTTTCATGCCGATACGCCGCCGCCCCCCGCCGCAATCGAAAAGCTATAAATACACCCCCACGAGCTATAGTCGCGCCGGGCTGTCCCCCCCGCCCTTCCGCTCTTTCGCTTGCCGCTTTTGTGGGCGGGTTCCCCCCTGCCCGGCGCTCCCCGACGGCGCCCGCTCGCATGGGGCCTCACTTTGCGCCCGCCGGCTTCCCTCACGGTCAGAGCACCGGCGGGCGCCGATAAAGAACCATAGATACACCCGACCGGCGTCGCTGGCGCACCGCCCAAAAACATGCGGCGCCGACAGAAACAGGCTTCGATTTTCGCCCTTGCTCTGCCCGGCGGAGCGGCGCGTAACGCCGCCCGAAGCGCCACGCCCGAAAAACCATAGATAAAAAACCATACTTCGCGTTGCTGGCAGTCCTACGGATGTGAGAGGAGGCCCGCCGAGAACAGCGCGCTCCCCGCGCCGTGGCCGGTAGTGCATGGCCACGTCGCCCGCGCGCTCGGGCGGGCGCCAACTCCGGCCTCCGGCCTCCGTACACATTGGGGGAGAGACGCCCCCTGAACCCGGCGTCTCCCCCCCACCCCCCCCCTCTTGCCCCCACCCAGCCGGGGCGCGTCACTCGCGCGGCGCGGCGCGCCCCGGACTCGGGGGCTCCGCCCCCGAACCCCCGCGCCGCGCGCCCCCTCCCCTTGGTACGTTCAAACGGGGCCGGTGCGCGCGGCGCAACAGTACGCCTCACAGCCCCACCGTCTGGTAATGTGTCCCTGCAATCTCACCCCGGCGTTCCCGCGATGTATAACACCCCGTTTACCCGCTTTTAAGCGTAGAATCGTACCAGCCTCTCCACTGGACCAGCTCTGGTCGGCTGTCCCGCGACCTCTTCCGACTCACGCCGGAGGCGGCGCGTGGGGCGGCATACGAGGCACCACTCACCATGAAATACATTGGCCTCCTGTCCTCCGCCGCCAGCGGAAAGCTGGGCGGAATCGTCGCCTCCCACAACCGGGGCGGAAGCTACTTCCGCCACCACGCCATCCCAACCCAGCCCCGCACGCCAGCCCAAAAGCTCGTGCGCAACCAGCTCCAAGCCTTCAGCGCCGCCTTCAAGTCGCTCACCTCCGCCCAGGTTCAGGGGTGGAACGCCCTGGCCTTGACCGTCACCCTCAAGTCCAAGCTCGGCACCACCTATCACCCAACCGGTGCACAGCTTTTCGTCAGTTGCAACAAGCACCTGGCCAACGTCGGCATCACCACCCAGCTCAGCAGCCCGCCCAGCATCCCCTCAATCCCCGGCCTCACCACCTTTACCGCCACCCCGGCCGGCAGCGGCACCACCGTCACCGGATGGGGCCTGGCCGTCACTCCCAACCTTGCGACCAACTTCGCCGTCCAGGTCCGCGCCACCGCCGTCTTTACCAACGGCCGGACCTTCATCGGCAAGAGCCAGTACCGCAACATCTGGGGCATCAACCCGGCGCCCACGCAGCCCACCAATACCAGCATCTGGGCCGCCTACGTCGCGCGCTTCGGACCTCTGCCCGCAACCGGCCAGGTTGGATTCCAGTTGCGCTACGTCGATCCCGTCTCCGGCTTCGCCGGCACGCCCGTCAACGTCGCCTCCAGCTTTACCCAATCGTCGCTGGGCGTCTCGTTCTCGCTTTCGCCCGCGGCCTTCGGCGGAACTTTGGCGCACGCCACCGCAGCCGCCACGTGCGTGATCACGCCCGGCAGCGTCACCGGCGGACCCGTCGCCATCGACTACAACGCCACCGGCATCCCCACCGGGTGCACCTACGCCTTCAGCGCCAACCCCGTCGCCAGCGGCAGCCCTGTCACGCTAACCATCACCGGCTCGGGCACGGCCGTTGCCGGATCCTCCACCATCACCATCACCGGCAACTTCGGCACGTTCACCGCTTCGTGCACGCAAACGCTCACCCTCACCTAGACCGAGGCGACCGTGCAAATCATCTCCACCTTCGGGGCCGCCAGCGGGAGCGCTGGCGGCCTTGTCGCCTCCCACGGCCGCGCCGGCCCGCAGTTGCGGGCTCGCGTAATCAACCGGCAGCCGCGCTCCGCCAGCCAGCAGAACGCGCGCGCCGCCACCGGCTCGCTCGCGCCCCTCTGGCGCACGCTCACTGACGCGCAGCGCGCCGGCTGGAACGCGCTCGCCGCATCCCTTCCCGCCCGCCTCAAAGCCGGCTTCCCGGCCGCGCAATCGGGTTACTCGCTCTTTCTGGGTTGCAACCGAAACCTGCTTACCCCGGCCACCGGCGCGCCGATCCTCTCCGCCGCCGCCGCGCCGTCCTTCCCCGCCATCGGTACATTCACCGCCACGGCCGTGCTCAGCTCGCCCGCGCCGCCCAACTCGCTCAGCGGCTTTACGCTCGCCTGGACGCCGGCCCTGCCCTCCCCCTACATCGGCATCCTGCGCGCCTCCGCCGCCCTCTCCCCAGGCCGCGGCAACATCCGCCCCTCGGATCTCCGCGTGCTCGCCGCCCTGCTGCCCATCCCCGCGCTCACCACGTCAGTCGGCGCCGCGTGGCTGGCCCTCTGGGGCCAGCCCCCACTCGCCGGCCGGGTCACCTTCGCCCTCAACCTCCTGGACCCGCTCTCCGGCTTCGCCAGCCCCGAAGTCCGCGCGGTCGCGGCCTTCGCCGTCACGCTCCAACCTCCCACCCCCGGCCTCTCCATCACGGTCGAGATCAACTCCGTCGAAGTCGCCACGCTCGCCAACCAGTCCGTCGCCTTCGAAGGCACGGCCATCGTCGCACCGTGAAAGGCCAAACATGAAGCACACTTGCGTCACACTTATGCTCGCTTTGCCGCTCGCCGCCGCGTGCGCTGCCGCGCAAACGGCCACCGGCGTAAATTACAACGCCACCACGCCCGCCGCGCCGGCTGGCTACCAAAACGTCCACTGGCAGTACGACTCAAGCAGACCGACGGTCAACGCGAGCGCCTACGTGCCGCTGCAAACCGGGCTGCCCTGGTGTGCGGACAACGGCAGCACCGCCGCCGCCTATGCTTGCGTCACCACCCCAAGCTTCACGCCGCCTATCGGAACAACCGTCTTACTCTCACCCCTGTACCCGAACACGGGCGCAACGACTCTCTCCGTCAACGGCTCCACGCCAGCCCAAATCTACAACATCGACGGATCAGACCTTGTTAACTTCGAACTCGGCTCGGGCGGCCCGCTAGCCTTCACTATGGGGCCAGGCTACGTCTGGTACACACAAGCAAACCCGCGAGCCGCGGCCCTCTCCACATGCAGCCTTTTCGGCTGCTCCTACCAAGGCCTGGTCCTCTTTAACTCCGTCGCCGGCGCATCGATGATCGAAACTCAACTAACCTCCCCCACCATCCCGCCCACCGTCCCACACACGCTCATCTCGACACCGGCCGTCATCGTCACCAGCTCCGGGGCCGCCTACACCGGCAACACGAACGTGACTTATGCGTGGACCGACTTAGGTCCCTTCTCTTGCATCGGCGACACTTACATCGGCGACGTGCTGATCCAGCTACGTCTCTCCGCCGCCACGCTCACGCCCGCGCAAAACCTCATCCAAATCTTCGCCGCCATCTTCGCCGACAACGGCAGCGGCGCTCCCACCACCACGCCGCTGACCAGCGTCACCAACGGCATCGCGGAAAACGCCATCCTCGGCATGGAGAACGCCTCTAGCACATACACGGTCACCGCGCCCGCCACCAGCTCCTCCAGCTATAACTACCCGGAGCTAGCCAGCGCCACGCCGATCGGCATTGTCAGTCTCACCGGGCATCCGAACTGGCAGTGTCCTTCCACCGCGACTTATCACCTTGCGCTCTATGTCCCCGCCTTCCCCGCCAGCCCTACGCTCCAATACGCCTCCGCGACCCTCTCTGGACAAGGCTTTACCAGCGCCGATAACTCCACTCCAGGCACGCCCGCCGCATGGGGCGCCACCACAAACATCGCGGGCTCCTATCAGCTGCGCGGCGCCGACTCATCGCAGATGACTCTCGAGGCGCGCATGATGCCCGTGCTGAACGTCTACGGCGTGGACATGGGAACGGCCCAGTTCTTCGCCGTCAACAACAACGCCATAGCGGCCAACTGCGGCTCGGAAGCCTGCATCCATGTCACATCACCCTGGGCGGCCGCATACGCCGGCCTCTCCACTTACGCCAGCTACGTTTTCCAGGCCTCGAACCTGTACGGCGGCGCTTACCAGGGCCAGCAAACCGGCACGCTCGCATCCAACGCCAGCTCACCCCACACCTTCCTCTATCGCGCCTACTCCGGAGGCACGTACTACAACACGGCACCGCTGCTGACCATCTCCGACTCCACCGCATACCCCGCCGCCACCAACGCCCCCACGCTGCTCCAAATCTCATTCGGCGGCGCCGTCAAAACAACCATGAACCCAGGCCTCGCCACCTCCTCAGGCTCCACCGCGTACGCCTTCGACACTTCCAACGTCAGCTCCGCCGCCGCTCATGACTTCACGATCGCCAGCGCCGGCACCGTGCACACCTGGTTCAACCGCACCGTCGCCAGCGTCCCCGCGATAGCGATCGCGGGCTCTCAAAACATCACTTCGGTAATTGGCACAACAGACACCGCGTTCATCGCGTGCGCGACCGGCACTTACACCAACGGAGACTATCTCATCGTCGATAGTCACGGCGGATGCACCGACGGCGGGACCAGCCCCGCCGCCTCCGGAGCAACCATCCACCCCACCCCCACCGCCGGCGACGTCGCCACTTTCTACTCCCCCAGCGTCCTGCAGGACGGCGGCCTCCTGCCCCACGGCCTCATCTACGGCTCATGCAGCGGTACCGTCACGTCCAACGGCACGATCGTGCTTTTCGGCGCCGGGCAAACCGGCTCGCTCGGCTGCGCCGCCGTCGCAACCGGAAACCAAATCCCGATCGGCGCACACTCCGTGACCAACATGCACGCGTGGACCGCCACCGCCAGCTCCACCACCAACAGCGGCGTAGTCACGCTCTACAAAAACGGCGTCGCCACCGCCCTCACTTGCACGCTCTCAACCGCCACATCCTGCGAGGACCTCACACACTCCGTCGCCTTCGCCGACGGCGACCGCGCCATGATCAAAGTGCAGTCCACCGCATCCAGCGGCGAAACGCTCGCCACCCCCAACGCGACCGCGGAAGTCTACTAACTCGCGAGGCCCCGCCCATGCTCTACACACCCACCACCAACAAATCCAGCACACGCGGCCTCTTTGGCGTGGTCACCACCTCCGGACCGTCCGGCAAAATCATGCGCCGCCTCAGCTTCCCCGTCCAGACCAACACGCCCAAATCGGTCATGGCCCGGCACATCTTCTTAACCGCAAAAAACAACTACGCCGCCGCACTGACCAACGGCACCGTCACCCCCAACCGATACGACCTCGCCGACACAGCTCTCTGGCAGATCATCAACGGCATGTACTTCGGCATCATGCAGCCTGGTCCATACGGGGACGGCGTACAAGCCATGGGACGCCTGGTCGGATGCACAGACGGCGAAGCCTATTACCAGATGGTCCAAACGAACGCGGCCAACCTTGGGCTCCCGCCGCTCCCGGCGCCCGCAGTTACGGAGACCGCCATCACAACATCCGGCGGCAACATAGCTTACACGGTCGCCCCGACCACACTTCTGACGCAAGCTAACGCGGGCGGCCAAATATCGCCGCTTGTGCAGCTCTTCCCCGTCGCCTTCTCCGTCCAGCTCACAGCCTACCCCGCACCGCCCGCTCACACCACCAACGGCAGCGGATGGTGGATAGCGTCGCCATCCGCCCTGAATGTCACTCAGGGCACATGCAACGACACCAGCACACTACCCACCGGCCCAGGAGGCACGTACTCAAACCCCGGCCTCGTAACCGTCACCGCCGGTACACTCCCTCCCGGTGTAACCGTCACCATCAACGGCCTTACATCACCAGCGCTGCTCGTCTTCCCACAATCCCCCGGCTTCACCCCCTCCTTTACCGCCAGCGCATCGGCCACGCCGGGGACTTACACCGTCACCTTCACATGCGTTGCCGGCGCCACCACAAACACCGTCTCTTTCACACTGGTTGTCTACTCCACCGCTCAGAACACCTACACGCTAACCGCCTCCGGCCTGCCAGCCGGCTGCTCCGCATCCTTCGACCTGCCGGCCTACACACCGACTTATGACCCAACATGGTTATCGAACTATCCACCCATCAACATATACACCGCCTGCGTAGCCTCCCATGGCACAATGACCATCACCGCCTCAAACACACTCCCCAACGGCACCTATAACTTCAGCCTTCAGCTCTCAGGCCCGGACTCCCCCGTCTCCATCACGGTTTCCATCACCGCCCACACTTGCAACCTCTCCATCGTCACCCCGCCCCCCGTCTTCGACTTTCCGGGATCCATGGGCTGCACAACCGTCTACGACCTCTCTTACAATGTCGTCGGCTTCAGCCTCTCCTACACACATCTCTCGGATTGGACCTACCCCGCCACACCTTGGCTCTGGGACGGCACAGGTTACAGCTATGCCTCCGGCGCCAACGCACCCGGCATCTGGGAGATCTACGCCAGCGACCAGTACACCGACGGGTACGCTCCCCCGGATCCCTCCACATGGCAACCGATCCTCTTCTCCGGCCCCGACATCCCGGGCTTCGCCGCGGTCCTGGGAGCGTGGCAGGCTGCCTATGGCCCGCTTGCCCCCTCCGGTAATATCATTTTCGAAATGTGCTACATTGACCCCGCAACATGCGCCAGCGGCCCCGCGCTCTGGGCCACCGCCGGCTGGAGATATGGCTCCCTGGTCGGCGCAACCTTCGCGGCTTCAGCCAACTTAGAACTCCCCGGCGGCACGGAATGGCAGGGGCCCTACTTCGCACACACCAATGGAAACCCCGGCGGCGGCGTGTGCTCCTATGACCAACCATTCGCGACCATCACCGTCCAAGGCCAAGCCGGTTATGCCGGCACCATCACCTTTTCCGCCGAACAGACCGGCCATCTCGCCACCGGTACCCCACCCGGCACAAAGGCTCTGCCCGCCAACTCCACCGTCACCCTCACACCAAGCACACTCACCATTGCCCCCGGCGACACCACCGTTTACTCCGCAACCGCCGCCTGGAATATCCCCAACGCCAACCCATTCGACACGTATAAATTCGAGATCAAGGCCACAGACGGCATACAGACCGCCAGCGCCACAGCCACTTATAACCTCACCGGCGGCGCAGGGCCTGCGATCTACACCAACTTCCTCACCGTCGGGACAAACATAACCCTACCCGCGCCCACGTCGCCCGGCCAGGCTCTCGTGACCGTCTCACTCGCCAACACAGGCCCTTCGGAAATCGACGGCGAAATGCTCGCCTCCTGCGACGACGCCACCATCGACCTCGAGTACGGACAATTCCCCGCCGCCGCGGCCTCCGCCACCGTCACCACAATAACCTTCGCCCTCCCCAACAGCGGCGGGCTCAACTCCCTCATCGGCCAGGTCCTCACTTCCACCGGCTACACCCCGGCCGCTTACAACGTCACAGACGCGACCATCGTCGCCAGCACATCTACCACCGCCACCATCAGCTCCACCGCCAACCCCGGCCCCGTCACCACCCTGGGCAACGCGGGCCTGCCCGGCATCGCCTTTGCCGTCCCCGCCGGCACAATCTGGACACCCGGCGCCGCCTGCATCGATCTCCTCATAACCGTCCCGGGCTCAACCGACACTCAAGGCATACAAATCCAAGTCGAAGCCTACGCCGGCAGCTACACCAACCACAGCACACTGACACTCGTCACACCCTGATTCCGGATTCGGCGTATGCTCTTAGCAGAGGCACACGCCAGATGGATATAACCCTCGAAATCGTTCTTGCGACGGTCATCCAGATCGGCGCGCTAATCTGGCTCCTTTCCGGCCTCAAATCCGATGTCACCACCCTGAAATCCGACGTCGCCGACATCCGCGACGTACAAAACACAACCACCATCGAAACCGCCGAAACCAGAGGCCGGCTGCTCGGGCTCCAATGTATGCGCGCCCACTGCGCGCTCCCCGAATGACCCTCTCCACTCACTACACCAACCCCGCCAACCTAGCCGCGATCGACGCCGCCGCCGTCTCCGCCGCCACCAAGACCATCGACTTCGCCGCCTACAGCCTCACCGAACCCGACACCATCAACGCCCTGCTCGCCCGCGCCCGCGCCGGCGTCGCCATCCGCCTCTACCTCGACCGCAGCGAGCTCGAGGCGGAAGCCAGGGGGAACCCCTCCCTCCCCACCAGCCCCCTCCACCAGCTCCTGGGCGTCCCCGGCATTACCATCCTCATCAAGCGCTCCATGATCCTCATGCACCTGAAAAGCTACTTGGTCGACAACGCCACCCTCCGCGACGGCAGCACCAACTTCTCCCCACTGGGCGAAGGGCTCCAGGACAACAGCCTCCTGTTCACCGACGATCCTGCCGCCATCGCGCTCTTCGCCGCCAAGTTCCAGGCCATGTGGGCCCGCCCCGACAACATGAACGTCCCGGAGGCCATCGAACAGAGCTCTGTATACGCCGCCAACCGGCCACGCTCCCGCTAGCCTGCCCCGCAAAACCGCCCCACCCCCGCCCAAACACGCCGACGGTAGAACCCGGTAGGACGCGCGGCTGCCCGGCCGCGCGAACCACCGCGGTGAACAAATTCTTCTCCTGTTGAGCAAAACGCCGGCCAGCGCTTTGGCATAATATATCCAGCACGTCTAAGCCGCCGCAGGGCGTGCCATTCGCGGGCCGGGCGGCGCATCCCGCGCCGCCCACCCCAATCCTCCCCCCCCGCGTTCCCCGCCAACTAATAACCTGCCACGCAGTCCAGAGACACTTGCGGCTTTTCCGCCTCAGCAGCAGGTAGGGCCTTTCGGGATTGCGAAGCAACGGGCCTGCGTAGCAGATAACCACTTGCCGCGCAGCAGGGGCCTGCCGCGGCAGCCGTCGCGTAGAAGCCGGAAGCCCCGAAGGGCTGAGGACTTCGTGAGCGATCTGCGCCAGCCTGTCATCGATCCCGATAACCTTCAGCATGGTGCTGCTGCGCCAACCGCCGTGGTTTTGTGGGTTTTTCGCCGCGCTTTTCACGCGCGCTTCACCGACCGGGACGCAAGCCGCCAACGTTGCCCGGAAAACCCAGCCTCCCGGCCAGGCAAACCCTTGACCGTGCGCAGTTTCCCTACCGCCGCCAGGGCAGGCGACCGCCGCGACATGGTGAAGAACGCCTTGACGGCGTTCAACAGCGTAGTCCCGCCTTGCCGATAGAGTGAATCCGCCGCAACACTTTTGATCTGGAGATGACCACGGGCGCATAGCCCCGGACTTTTTTCGGCGTCCCCAGCCCGGCCAAAGCCATTTTTCCTAAACCGGCGCCAGCCCTCCCGACCTCACAAACCGTCAGCCTGGGCTTAAAACACCTTAAATCAATCAAAAACCCCTACTTCACCTAAACTTCACCCGTAAAACGCGAACCAAGATAGTAACTGCCTGAAGGCCCACCCACATTTCCGGCGGACCTCGTGTCCGATAACAACTGTTATGTAAACTATTAAAATCAATAACTTGCAGAATTCACGCACTTATCCGCAGCACAATATAACAAATGCCATGCGTTCCCACT